>ERZ1645187.238-NODE-238-length-54062-cov-6.520673_pt1 | contig 54062 bp, 58 predicted proteins | sample MGYA00575352_ERZ1645187 | MGnify/ENA primary metagenome ERZ1645187 (study PRJEB40837, sample SAMN11349314) | freshwater sediment metagenome | isolation source: river sediment | host: Sediment | place: India: Wazaribad , New Delhi | collected 2017-02-21 ... | reverse complement strand
CGTCGTCGCCGCACCCGCGACATCTCGTGGGCGATCTCGCAGGCCGTCGTCTCGATGCTGCGCGAGGGCTTCCGCAACCCGGAGACGGACCGGATCGAAACGCTGATCGAACAGCCGACGATGTTCAAGGCGGCGCAGTTCATCGGCCATGCGGTGCGCATCCTGCATACACACGATGCCGAGGCGCTGGAGCGCTCGGGCGCCTCTTTCGAGGTGACGATGCTGCTCGGCGGGCAGTTCATGGATCAGGATCCGCGGCTGTTCATGCTCTACAAGGCCGGCAACTTCATCGAGGCGACGGCGGACACGCCATATCTGCAAATCGGCGAGCACAAATATGGCAAGCCGATCCTCGACAGGGCGATCACGCACCATGCCGATCTGTACGACTGCCTCAAGCTGGGGCTGATCTCGATGGATTCGACGATGCGCTCCAACCTTTCGGTCGGCCTGCCGATCGACATGGTGGTGCTGCGCCGGAACGAGCCGGACTGGGAAGTGAACCGGCGGATCGAGGCCGGCGAGCCGTATTTCCACGATCTGCGCGAGCGCTGGTCTGCCGCGCTGCGCAAGGCGCACAACGACATCCCCGCCCCGCCCTACGCGAAGTAGAGCCTCACGCCGGTGTCATCGGCTTGCCGCACTGCGGGCAGGCGGCGGCACCGGCCGGCACCTCGGCCTTGCATTGCGGGCACGGCACGGGGTTCATATTGTTGGTCACGCCGAGGTCTCTCTCGGCGTTGAAGACGCCGGGCATGAAGAATTCAACCGGTCGATCCTTGGCGGAAGTGTAGGTCGCGGCCTTGACGCCGTAGCGCAGGATGCCGAGACGGGCCAGCCAATCGAGGAGTTTCATGAGGAGCCTCCTTGTCCGAGGCCTACCCTACGCCTGATTGTGGCGTGGCGGCGACCAAAGCGCCGCCGCCCCCTGCGACAGATTGGCCCGCCTGCACGAGCCGGCGCCCGTTCTCAGCGCCCGTTCTTCTTGCGCCAGGCGGCGAAGTCGTCCTTCGATCTGTCTTCCGTCGGCGGATAGAGGCCGAGGATCGAACGGCCTTCCTTGTTGACCATCTCCATCACGAAGACCTCGTAGGCGGTCATTTCCACTGCCTCGTCCGCCACGTCATCGGCAATGCCGGCGGGGATGACGATGACCGCCTCCTGATCGCCGACCAGCACATCCCCCGGAAACACCGGGGCATCGCCGCAGCCGATCGGCACGTTGATGTCGATCGCCTCATGCAGGGTCAGGTTGGTCGGCGCGGAGGGCTGGACGTGATAGGCGGGGATGTCCATCTCCGCGATTTCGTGGCTGTCGCGGAAGCCGCCATCGGTGACGACGCCGGCCACACCGCGCACCCGCAGCCGGCTGACGAGGATGCCGCCGGCCGAGGCGGCGCGATTGTCCTTGCGGCTGTCGAACACCAGCACGGCGCCGGGCGGGCACTCCTCCACCGCCTTGCGCTGCGGATGCGCGCGGTTCTGGAACACCGAGATCGGGTTGCGATCCTCGCGCGCGGGCATGTAGCGCACGGTAAAGGCCTCGCCCACCATCACCGGCAGCGAGGGGTTGAGCGGGCGGGAGCCCTGGATCACCTGATTGCGCAGGCCGCGCTTGTAGAGCGCGGTGCACAGCGTCGCCACGGAGACGGTCTTCAGCTTGTCACGGGTTGCGGGCTTGAGGGCCATGGGGTCGTTTTTCCGTTCAGTTGAGGTCAGAAGATCACCGGTTCCTTCACCGGCGCGCCGAAGTCGGTTTTCAGGAAGTCGAAATCGCAGCCCTTCTCGGCCTGCTCGATATGGCGGGAAAACATCCAGCCAAAGCCGCGCTCGTAGTTCGGCTCCGGCGCTTTCCACGCCGCCTTGCGGGCGGCAAGTTCGGTCTCCGGCACCTTCATGTTGAGGGTGCGGGCGGGGATATCGAGTTCGATGATATCGCCTGTCTTCACCAGCGCCAGCGGCCCGCCGATGTAGCTCTCGGGGCTGACATGCAGGATGCAGGCGCCATAGGAGGTGCCGGACATGCGGGCATCCGAGATGCGCACCATGTCGCGCACGCCCTGCTTCACCAGCTTTTTGGGGATCGGCAGCATGCCCCATTCCGGCATGCCCGGGCCGCCGAGCGGGCCGGCGTTGCGCAGGATCAGCACCGTATCCCCGGTGACATCGAGATCGTCCCGGTCGATGTTGGCCTTCAGGCTGGGGTAATCATCGAACACCAGCGCGGGGCCGGAATGCTTCTGGAATTTCTCGCCCGCCGCGCTGGGCTTGATGACACAGCCATTGGGCGCGATGTTGCCGGTGAGCACCGCCAGCGCGCCCTCCTTGTAGATGGCGTTCTCCGGCGTGCGGATCACGTCGTCGTTGTAGACCTTCGCGCCCTCAAGGCTTTGCGCCCAGGTCTCGCCCGCGGCGTTGATCTGGGTAAGGTCGAGATGATCGGTCAGGCGGCTCATCATGCCGAGAATGCCGCCGGCGTAATAGAAATCCTCCATCAGGTACGTGCTGCCCGATGGCTTGATGTTGGCAATCACCGGCACCTTGCGCGAGGCGGCATCGAAATCGGCCAGCGAAATGTCATGCCCCGCGCGGCGCGCCATGGCGACGAGATGGATCACCGCATTGGTCGAGCAGCCCATCGCCATGGCGACGACAATGCCGTTGAGGAAGGCGCCGCGCGTGAGGATCTTGGCCGGAGTCAGGTCCTCCCACACCATATCCACCGCGCGGCGGCCGCAGGCGGCCGCCATGCGGATGTGGCCCGAATCCGCCGCCGGAATCGACGAGGCGCCCGGCAGGCACATGCCGAGCATGTCGGTGATGCCGGTCATCGTCGCCGCCGTGCCCATGGTCATGCAGACGCCGTAGGAGCGGTTCACCCCCGTCTGCATGGCGTTCCATTCCTTTTCGGTGATGTTGCCGGCGCGGCGCTCATCCCAGTATTTCCACACATCCGAGCCGGAACCGAGCTGCTGGCCCTGATAGTTGCCGCGCAGCATCGGCCCTGCCGGCATGTAGATGGCCGGAACACCGGCGGAAATGGCGCCGAGGATCAGCCCCGGCGTGGTCTTGTCGCAGCCGCCCATCAGCACCACGCCATCCACCGGCTGGGAGCGGATCAGCTCCTCCGTCTCCATGGCGAGGAAGTTGCGATAGAGCATCGTCGTCGGCTTGACCGTCGATTCCGACAGCGAGATCGCCGGCAGTTCCACCGGGAAGCCGCCGGCCATCAACACGCCGCGCTTCACATCGTCCACACGCTGCTTGAAATGGGCATGGCACTGGGCGAAATCCGACCAGGTATTGATGATGCCGATCACCGGCCGGCCGGCAAATTCCTGCACATCATAGCCCATCTGGTTCATCCGGCTGCGATGGCCGAACGAGCGCAGATCATCCGGCGCGAACCAGCGGGCGGAACGGAACGTGGCAGGGTCTTTGCGGGGCTTGGACATGGGCGGCCTTGCTTGCGAATGACAGGACGAAACTAATGCACTAGTTCCCCAGTCATAGCGCAATCCGGTTGTATGACAACGAGATTCCGCAAGGCCGCCGGCCTTTCCTCCTACTTGCGGGCCTGCCAGCTGCCCGAGCCACCGCCCCACTGGTTGCGGCCAGACCAGGTGCCCGAACCGCCGCTGCCGGTGATCCGCCCGGCGACATGGCCGGAGAACGCATAAGGGCTGATCTTGCCGTTGAGATTGCCCTGCAACACGCCCTGCGCCGGCGCGTTGAACGAGCCATCCGGGTTGAGCGTGCCCGAGAAGCGGGACGAGAACGAATCCCCCTCGAACACGCCGTTCACCGTGCCGGAGATGGACGAGCCATTGACCGAAAAGCTGATCGCGCCCGAGGCCTTGCCGCTGATCGCGCCGCGATAACTGCCGGTGAGCGTGGCGCTGACCTGCTGCTGTGTCCCTGTATCGGGTTTTTCGCTGAAGGTTTCGCGCCCGGTTTCCCGCCCCTGCGGATCATAATGGACGTAATAGCCGCCGATGCGCTCGCCCTTCTCGTTCTGGATGTAGACCACCTTGGTCTTGCCCTTGCTGTCCTGCAGCCAGCCGCCCTCCACCTCGGTCGTGGCTGGCGCGGGAGGCGGCGGCGGGGGCGGCGGAGGCGTCAGCACCGGCAGGGTGGTCGGCACCGGCGGCTTGGGCGGCTGCTTCAGGGTCGAGACACCGGCAGCGGTGATCGCCCCGCCGATGTTGACCGGCGGCTTCGGGCGGTCCTTGTCGCCGGCCGGCTTGTCCTTGTCCGCCGTGTTGGCGGGATCCTTGGCGGGGTCTTTCGCCGCATCCTTGCTGTCGGCAGGTTTGCCATCGGCGGGCTTGCCGTCCGCTGTCTTGGCATCGCCGGGTTTGGCATCGCCGGGCTTGGTCTTGTCGCCTGCCGTCTTGTCACCCGCAGTCCTGTCGCCGCCGGCCTTGTCCTTGTCGCCCGGTGCGGGCGGCGTGGTCTTGTCCGCCGTCGCGGGTTTGGCATCCCCCGGCTTGGCATCCCCCGGTTTGGCGTCCCCCGGTTTCGCATCGCCGGCTTTTGTATCCGCCGGTTTGTTGGCCTGCGCGGCAGCGGCGGCCTTTTCCGCCTGATACTGGGTGTACTTGTCCTTGACGAGGCCGGCGCCTTCCACCGTCGCGTCCTTGATCGCCTGCAGGCCGGTGAATTCCGCCAGCCCCCAGCCGACCGCGCGGATCTGCGCCCAGGTCTGCGACAGCTTGGAATTGGGATCGACCTTGCCTTCCTTGACGTCCTGCGCCCATTTCTGGGCCGATTCCTCGCCCGCCTTCTGGCCGATCTCCTTCGCCGCGCCGAAGCCGAGGCCGTGCCACAGCGAATAGCCCGCCGTCTTGGCGACGCTCGTCGCGGTCGAATCGCCCTTGGCCGCCGCGGCCTTGCCCGCCTCCTCGGCGCCGCGCGTGACACCGTGATAGATCATGTAGCCGGCCATCAGGATGCCTGCGCCCTTGGCCGCAGCGGATTTGAGCTGGCCCTTGAGGCCGGCGCCCTCCCCCGCCGCCGTCGCGGCTGCGCCCTCGCCCGCGGCGGCGCTCTTCGGCCCGGCCGCGGTGCCGGCGGGCGCCTTGACCGGCTCCGCCACGCCCGTCGGCTTGACCGGCTCCACTGTGCCGCCCGGCGTCTTTACGGGCTCTGCCGTTGCACCCGGCGTCTTGACCGGTTCGGCCGCCACACCGGGTTTCACCGGCTCGGCGGTGGCCGTCCTGGCCGCTTCCGGCGGTTTGGCCGGCTCCTTGATCACCTCGGTCAGCGCCTTGCGCTCGCCGGCGACAGCGGCATCGCGCACCTGACTGGGGGACGAGCCCTCCGGCTTGATGCCGCGGGCTTCGTTGACGACATTGGCGGCGTGCGGATCGTTGACCGTCGCGGCATGCTGGGCAGCGCCGCGCAACTCTGAATATTCGATCACTGCCTTGTTGGCGTTGGTCAGTGTCTTCTGCGCCTCGGCAATCTGTGTGGCGTTGCCGGAGGCTTTTGCCGCCTCCAGCGCCTCGCCCGCCTCGCGCACCTTGCCGGCGAGCCCATCCATCGTCTTGGCGGCGTGGGTATCGGCGGCCTTCACCGCCTCGACATTGATCTTCTGAACCTGCTTCTGGAAATCCGCCATCTGCTTGGCCTGTTCGGCCGGCGGCGCGGCAGGGTCGACAATCCCGGCTCCGCCGGGCGACATCCCCTCCTTCAGCGCATCAAGCTTGGCCTTCAGCGCCGGATCGGTCGGCGGGGCGGCAGCGCCGTGGACATCGTTGATCGCGGCCAGATTACGCTGGGTCATCTTGCCGAGTTTCTGAAGCTCCTCGGGGTTGTTGATCAGCGTTTCCGGCGTATGGGTGAGGGTGTGCGCGCCTTTCTTGAGGTTGTCAGGCACGGCCAGCGCGGGGTCTTTCTTGCCCAGGCCATAGGCGGTTTCCGGGTTGTTGCCGCGCGCGATCTCGGCCGAGCGGCCCGAACTGCCGACCGGGGAGGAGACGGTCTCCCCCGCCGGGGCACGGTGCACCGTGACATCGAGGCCGGGAATCTTGAACCCGTCGCCGTGGCGCACCGGCTTGTAGCCGGCCGCTTCCGCCGCCTTGAACGCCTTGTCGAACTCCTTCGGCGAGAGGCTGTTGGTATCGATATCGCCGAGAATGCCGCGCCCTTCCGCCGGCAGCGTGCCGCCCGAACCCTGCCCCAGATTGGTGAAGCCCGATTTCTCCGACAGGATCTTCAGCGCCTCGGTGCGCTTGGCTTCCAGCGCGCGGGCCTTTTCGAGCATCTGCTGGTCGATGCGGCGGAATTCGGCCGATGAGGCCTTGCCCTCACGCACCAGCTTCTGTTGCTCGGCCTTGCGCCAGTTCTCAAGCTCCGCCCGGTCCGCCCCGATATCGACCACCGGGTCCATCGAGATCAGCAGCGGGCCTTCGGCATAGGCCGGGGTGGCCAGCAACAGCGCCAGCGCGCAGGTGCCGGCAAGGCGGTTCAGTGTTTTTATCCGAGGGGTCATCATTTTGCCTCCCGCAACGATTGCACAAGGCCGCGGGCGTGCTCCGCGCTGTCCTTGTCGGTGGTGGGGTCGTTCGCCACCCGCTCGGCCAGCGGCAGGGCCCGCTGCTTCTGGCCCATCTCGGCCAGCAGGATCGCCTGCCCCAGCCGGGCGGCCGGCACCTTGGGGTGGATCGAGACAAACTTGGCGAAATAGCGCTCGCCGCGGGCGGCCAGTTCATCGACAATGTAGATGCGGCACATATCCGCGATGATCGCGGCGGTGGCGGTCTCCGGTTTCAGTTCCAGCGCGATCTCGAGATTGTCGAGCGCGCGGGCAAAGGACTGGGACTTGACCAGCACACCGGCCAGCAGCATGCGCGAGCCGGCATTCTTCGGATCCAGCTCGATCGCCTTTTCAAAGGCCTCCTCCGCCAGCACCGAGGCGGTCTGCGCCTCCGATGCGCCGAGCGAATAGATATAACCGAGGATGCGCCAGTAATCGGCCACCTCCGGCCCCGCCTCGGTCGCTTGCAATGCGGCCTCCAGCGCGGCGCGCCAATCCTCCTCGGCCTTCGATGTCTCGAAGGCCTCCAGCTTCTCCATGGCCGTGGTGAAAGCGGTGAAGGCCGGGTCTTTGGCCTGCGGCGCGGCGGCGACCGGCGGCTTCGGCTGCGATGCCTGCGGGGTCGCCTGCGGGCTGGCCTGTTGACTGGCCTGCGGCTGGGGCTGCGGCGCGGGCGCCACCGGGGCCTGCCCCGGCAGCGTGAAGGTGACGGTGGAGAGCACATAATCGCACACCGGCTGGACGCGCGGCCAATCGGCATTCGGCGCGCGGCAGCCGATGCTCAGCACACCGCCCGCCACCTTGGCGGTGGTGTAGACATCAAAGCCGGCAAAATCGTTGTACCGGTCCTTGAGGGCAAAATCCGTCCGGGTTGCAGGCTGGCCGGCCAGAGTGGTGGCCGTGTTGCCACGGATGGATGCGCTGTTCACGCTCCGGGCGTAGATATAGTCTTCCTCGCCCCAGGTGAAGACCAGCGAGACGCCGCGCCCCGGATCGGCCGGGCGGGAGGCGAAGGTGGCGCTCCACGGCGGACCGCCGATCTTCAGCGCCGGAGCGGGCGTGTCGATCCGCCGCCAGTCGGACGGGGCGGAGAAGGCGACGTCGCCAAGCCGCCAGTTGCGCCAGCCGCTCATCGTCTGCTGGGCTTGCGGCGCGGGCTGGGGCTGGGCCTGTGGTGCGGTGCTGACGGCCGGCTGCGGCGGGCGCGGCGGCGGCGGGGGCGGCGCGGACTGCACCGGCTGGGCCGCCTGCGGCACGGGCATCACCGGCTGCACCGGTTGGGGCTGAGGCTGAGGGGGTGGCGGGCGGGTGATGTCGGTCGCGGCGCTGGTCGGATCGAACAGCCGGCGGGGCAGCCCGTGCTTGTCGATCCACTCTTCCCACGCCACATCGGTGGGGCCGAGAGCGTATTCCACCACGCGCCAGGTCTGCCCATCCGTGGTCAGCAGCGCGAGGATGACATCGCTCATCATATCCGCCGCCTTCTGGCGGGCGAAGCGCGTGCGCGACCAATCGACGGGCGACCCATCGGACCGGACCGGCCGGGCGGAAATGAACGCCCAGTGGCCCTCGACGCTCAGCGTCGAGATGTTGAACAGCACCGGGGGGCCGAGATCGCGCTCGGCAAAGGGGCGCAGGCCATCGACGATGCCGGTGCGCACGGGCGAACCGCGCGCCGGCTCATAGGCGAGAACCGCCACAGGCGCGACCGCGCCGGCCAGAACCACCGAGAGGGCGAAGGCACGGAACGCATGGGTCAAGGCCATGGGTCACTCCCTGTCTTGTCTTTTGTGCAATCCTACGTCGAAGGCGGCATCCGCGCATTGATCGGGGTAAGGCGCGGGGGCGCCTCATTCCGGCGCGGCAGGGGCGGAGCCGGGCGGCGCGGGCTCATCGGGCGCCGCATCCGCGCCGCCGCATTCATCCGTATCGCGGAAGGTCAGCGAGCCGGCCACCCGGCGGACAATGGCATCGTACTGCGCCTTCTGCACCGCGGGATACATGATGCGGACATGGTGGCCGATCGACCGGTCGCGACAGCCGGCCACCACCTTGAGATAAAAGATATCGCCGCCTTGGGTGCCGGAAAGCACGAACCAGCCCGGCCCGCCGGCGCGATAGGTGATCCGGCCTTCCTCGTTCCCGGCCATCCAGCCGCGATACTCCTCGAAGGTGCCGGTGGCGACCTCCGGCCCGTGACTGCCGAAGACGGCAATCTGCCCGCGCCCGTCGGGTGAGACGAAGGTGCGGCCGTCGTTGTTCTCCGGTGCGGGCTGCATGCGGAAATCCGCCGGCACATCGACCATCGTGCCGTAGCGGGCGTTGTCATAGCGGCGGAACGCCTGTGCCTGCGCCGGCAGCGCCGCAGCAACGGCCAGCGCGATTGCCAGAGGCAGGCGGAAACGGCGGAACATCATGATCCTCTCCCTTGTCCGACGCCGGCGATTTTACCAGAACGCGCCGCCGCCGGAGAGGGGATAGATCAACTGTCGATTGCAGCGCGGCGCTCAGGCCAGCGCGGGATAATCGGTATAGCCCTTCGCACCGAAGTGCCGGCCATAGAACGTCTCCGGCTCCGGCGCGTTGAGCGGCGCGCCGGTCCTGAGGCGGGCGACCAGATCGGGATTGGCGAGGAAGGCGCGGCCCCAGCCCGCCGCATCGGCCACGCCGCGCTTGAGCAACGCCTCGGCGCTGTCGCGCGTCAGCAGTTCGTTGGCGATGACAACGCCGCCGAAGGCCTGCCTGATCGCCGGCAGCAGGCTGTCCGCCGCCTCCCTCTCGCGCAGCATCAGGAAGGCGAGTTTGCGCCGCCCCAGTTCGCGCGCGATGTAGCCATGCAGTGCGGCGGGGTTGGAATCACCCGCATCGTTGTTGTCGCAGCGCGGCGACAGATGCACGCCGACGCGCCCCGCACCCCAGACGGGGACAACCGCATCCACCACCTCCATCAGCAGCCGGGCGCGATTCTCCACCGGGCCGCCGTAGGCATCGGTCCGCCTGTTGACCTTGTCGCAGAGAAACTGGTCGATCAGGTAGCCGTTGGCGGCATGCAGTTCGATGCCGTCGAACCCGGCGGCCTTGGCATTCTCCGCCGCCGCACGGTAGGCCGCGACGATGCCGGGGATCTCCTCCAGCCGCAACGGACGCGGCACGGGATGATCACGCCGGGGGTGGAGCAGGCGCACATGGCCCGCCGCCGGCACATCGGAGGCGGAGACCGGCTGCGCGCCACCGAGGATTTCAGGATCGGACAGGCGACCGCAATGCCAGAGCTGGCAGACGATCCTGCCACCCCGGGTGTGCACCGCCTCCGTCACCTTGCGCCAGCCGGCGACCTGCGCGGACGACCAGATGCCGGGCGTATCGAAAAACCCGGCGGCATCGGCGCTGATGATCGTCGCTTCCGAGATGATCAACCCGGCGCCGGCGCGCTGGGCGTAATACTCCACCGTCAGCGGGCCGGGCACCCTGCCCTCCTCCGCCCGGCAGCGGGTGAGCGGGGACATGACGATGCGGTTGGCGAGGTGGAGATCGCCGGCAACAAGCGGATCGAACAGGCTGGGCATGCAACGGGCCTTCGGGCAGGGAAAATGACCCGGCCATAAAAGCCCAAGCGGCGCGCGCCGCCAAGTCCTTAGAGCGCTAAGCGCGCCGTCAGCCGCGCCTTATCTGGCCGCCACCCAGGCCGCGAGTTGCCGGCGCTCGTCCGGCGGCATGTCGGTCAGGTTGTTGGGCGGCATCGCGTGGGTGATCACCGCATGCAGGCGGATGGCCTCGCGCTGGTGGGCGATGCGCTCGGGCGTATCGAGCATCACGCCCTTCGGCGCGATGCCGATGCCTTCCCACACCGGCTCGGGCGCATGGCACATCGAGCAGCGGGAGACCACGATATCGACCACATGGGCCGGGGCGGGCTGAAGCCCGGCAATCGCGGCATTCGGCACCTCGCGCGGGGCGAGACCCAGCTTCTCCCGCCCGCCCGGCGCGGCGCTGAGGGTGACATAGAACGCCGCGAGGATCGCCATTGCCGCCACCGCCCAGGCCCACCACGGGGATCTGGCATGGTCGCCATGGCGGATGTTGTAGAAATGGCGGATGATCGCGCCGGCGATGATCACCAGCACGGTCAGCAGCGGAATGGCGGCCGGGTTGGCATAGGTCAGCGGATAGTGGTTCGACAGCATCATGAACACCACCGGCAGGGTGATGTAGTTGTTGTGCGCCGAGCGCTGCTTGGCCTGCTTGCCGTATTTCGGATCGGGCGTCTCGCCCTTCTCCAGCGCGGCGATCACCTTGCGCTGGTTGGGCATGATGATCATCGCGACGTTGGCGGTCATCATCGTCGCCATCAGCGCACCGGTGTGGACCAGCGCGCCGCGGCCCGAGAACACCTTGGTGAAGACATAGCTCATCAGCACGACATAGCCGAAGCCGACCAGCGCCAGCAGCGTATCGTTCTTGCCCAGCGGCGATTTGCAGAGCTGGTCATAGACCACCCAGCCCAGCGCGAGCGAGACGATGCCGATCAGGCTCGCCTGCCAGGTCGTCAGCACCATCACGGCGGGGTCGATCAGATAGAGCGGGGCCTGCGCGTAATAGACCCAGCCGAGCAGGAAGAAGCCGGACAGCCAGGTCCAGTAGCTCTGCCATTTGTGCCAGGTGATCTCCTCCGGCAGGGTGGCCGGGGCGACGAAATGCTTCTTCATCTGGTAGAAGCCGCCGCCGTGCACCTGCCAGGCCGAGCCACCCTTGCCCTCCGGAATCTCGGGATCACGCCGCAGCGAGGCATCAAGATGCATGAAGAAAAACGATGAGCCGATCCACGCGATCGCGGTGATCACATGCAACCAGCGGAGCAGCAGCCCGCCCCATTCCATCAGGTAGATGTCCACGTCTGATCCCCCTCGCACGGCCTTGGTGCACTGTGCCGAATTCCATCGCCAAAGCAATTGTTGCGCCGCCTCGAAATTCGGGAGTATTTTCAAAAAAATTGGAATAATCAGGGGAAAGCGATGAGCGGCACGTTCGAGAACATGCGGGTGTTCATGCGGGCGGTGGAATCGGGCTCGTTTTCCGAGGCGGGGCGCGTGTTGCGGCTCTCCTCCGCCGTGGTCAGCTATCGCATCCGCATTCTGGAAGAGCATCTGGGCTGCCGGCTGATCACCCGCACCACACGGCGGATGAACCTGACCGAGGCGGGGCGCATCTATTACGAGCGCTGCATCGACGTGATGGAGGCTCTGGAGCGGGCGGAGGCGAGCGTGGCCGAACGGGGCGGCGCGCCGCGCGGCGTCATCAAGCTCACCGCGCCGCTCGGCCTCGGCCGCAAGGTCATCGCCCCCATCGTCGGCAGCTACCGCGCCAACCACCCGGAGACGGAACTCCGGCTGCGGCTGTCCGATCACCTGCTCGATCTGGTGCAGGAGGCGATTGATGTGGCGCTGCGCATGGCGCGGCTGGAGGATTCCACCTTCACCCAGCGGAAAGTGGCGGATATCGCGCGCGTGATCTGTGCCGCGCCCGACTATCTCGACCGGTGCGGCACGCCCGGAACGCCGGATGACCTGCTGACCCACCAATGCCTGCTGCTGCGCTATCCCGGCTCGACGCAGTTCCGCTGGACCATCGGGCAGGGCAAGGATGTCGTCACCATCCCCGTCTCCGGCGCGGTTGATGCCGACGACGGCGATGTGCTGACCGATTGGGCAATCGCCGGGCAGGGCCTTGTGATGAAGCCGCTGTTCGAGGTGGCGCGGCATATCGCCGAGGGGCGGCTCCTGATCGTCCTGCCGGAGCATCCGCCCCAGCCGGTGACGCTGGCCGTGCTTTACCCGACACGGCGGATGCTGCCGCGCCGGGTGCGAGACCTTGTGGAGGATATCCACGATTCCGCCCGCAAGCATGTGGCGGGGGAACTGGCTATCCTCGGCCTGAAGGCTCCGGCGGTCAGTTGAGCGGGATGGCGTTGCCGTCCTTGCCGGCCTGATAGGTGCCGGACAGCGCGGCATAGGCCGCCTTGATCGCATCGAGCCGGGCGTGGAAGCCGGCCGCCTCGCCTGCCGGCAGGCGGTTGATCTCCGCCCGAAGACCATGCGCGGTCCAGAAAGCGTTCTTCACCGCATAGCCGCCCGGATCGAGCCGGAAGACCTCTTTCAGGATCTTCAGATCATGCGGAATGGCAAATTCGTCGCGGCTGTCCTCATGGCTGAACAGATACCAGAAGTTATCAAACCCCGCCCAGGTGATGGCCGAAAGGCAGAGCGAGCAGGGCTCATGCGTGGACAGGAACAGGCAGTCCGCCGTGGCCGGGCGCGCCGCCGCCGGCAGTTCGTAGAACCGCTTCAGCGCGTGCATCTCGCCGTGCCACAGCGGGTTTTCCAGCTCGTTGTTGGTCTCGGCGATGACCAGCGACAGATCGGATTTACGGAGGATCGCCGCGCCGAACACCTTGTTGCCCGCCGCGACGCCGGCGCGCGTCTTCGGCAGGATATCGCTCTCGATCACGCCGATGAAACGGTCGATCAGGGCAGCGGTCGCAGTCATCTTTCGTCCCTCCAGAAACAAACGGGCGGCCCCTCCCCGGCCGCCCGTCCGTCGTTCCAGGGCGGCGCCGGATCACTCCGTGCCGTGGCTCGACGAAGCCGCCTCGGCTTCCGCATCCGCCTGGCTCTTCACCCCGTTGAAATAGAGGTTGAGCAGCACGGCCATGATGGCGGTGAGCAGGATGCCGGAATGCAGCAGCGGCCCCAGCGCCTTCGGCATGTACTGGAAGAACTTCGGCGCGACCAGCGGGATCATGCCGAAGCCGAGCGAGATCGCCACGATGTAGAGGTTGTTGCGGTTGGCCGCAAAATCGACCTGGCTGAGGATGCGGATGCCGGTGGCCGCGACCATGCCGAACATCACGATGCCGGCACCGCCGAGCACGAAGGTGGGCACGCTTTCGACCAGCTGCGCCAGCTTCGGCGTCAGCCCCAAGAGGACGAGGATGACGCCGCCCGCCACCGCCACCCAGCGCGAGCGCACGCCGGTGACGCCGACAAGACCGACATTCTGCGAGAACGAGGTGTAGGGGAAGGTGTTGAACACGCCGCCGACAATGGTGCCGACGCCATCGGCACGCAGACCGCGGGTCAGATCATCCTGCGACAGCTTCTTGCCCGTCATCGTGCCGAGCGCGAGGAACATGCCGAGCGATTCGATCATCACCACGATCATCACAAGGCACATGGTGATGATCGAGACGACATCGAACACCGGCATGCCGAAGGAGAACGGCGTGACAAGGCCGAACCAGTCGGCTTTCGCCACCTTGTCGAAGTTCATCTTGCCGATGCCGATCGCCACCAGCGAGCCCGCCACAATGCCGAGCAGCACCGCGATGTTGGCGACAAAGCCCCTGGCGAATTTCGTCAGCGCCAGAATGACCAGCAGCACGAAGGCGGCGACGCCGAGATGCACCGGATCGCCATAGCTCGGCAGCGTATCGACCGGGGCGCCCGCCGCCCAGTTGACGCCGATGCGCATCAGCGAGACACCGATGATGAGGATGATCGTGCCGGTGACAATCGGCGGGAAGAAACGGATCATCCGGCTGATGAACGGCGAGATCAGCACGCCGAACACGCCGGCGGCGATCACCGAGCCGTAGATCATGTTCAGCGTCTGCTCCTTGGGCACGCCGCCTGCCTTGCCGGCGGCGATCATCGCCAGCATCGGGCCGACGGAGGCGAAGGTGACGCCCATCATCACCGGCAGGCGGATGCCGACGCCGGGAATGCCGAGCGACTGGATCAGCGTGACGATGCCGCAGGCAAACAGATCCGCGTTGATCAGGAAGGCGATCTGCGCCGGGCCAAGATCGAGCGCGCGGCCGATGATCAGCGGCACGGCCACCGCGCCGGCATACATCACCAGCACGTGTTGCAGGCCCAGCGCCATCAGCTTCGGCGCAGGCAGGACTTCATCGACAGGATGCGTTGCTTCGGCCATCGGCCACCCCCCGGTTTGAAAACATCGGATGCCGGACACGCAAGCAAGCAGTGCGCCAGACATCCTTCCCCCGATGTCCCTTCGGAGGCTCCCAGACTTAACAAACGTCAAATTTCACCAAAAATTAATTCTCCGAATCTGTGATCATTTTCAAAATGATTTTGAGAGTAAAGCGCCGCGCGCGTGCTAGCCTCACCGGCATCAGGAGGGTTGCATCATGGCGCGGTTATCCACCCACGTTCTCGACACGGTGCATGGTGTGCCGGCCCCCGGCGTCCGCCTGCGGCTGGAGCGGATCGAGGCCGGCGGGCCGGTCGTGGTCTGCGAGACGGCGACCAATGCCGACGGGCGCACCGACCAGCCGCTGATGAGCGGGGAGGCGCTGGTCACCGGCACCTACCAGATCGTGTTTTTCGTGCGCGAGTATTTCACCCGCCGGGGCGTCGCCTCGCCGTTCCTCGGCGAAGTGCCGATCCGCTTCGAGATCGCGGATGCGGGCGGGCATTACCATGTGCCGCTGGTCGTCACGCCGTGGAGCTTTTCCACCTATCGCGGATCGTGAGGGGGCAGCCGATGAGCCGTTATCCGCGTGACATGATCGGCTATGGCGCCACCCCGCCGCATGCCCGCTGGCCGGGCGGCGCGCGCATCGCCGTGCAGTTCGTCATCAACTACGAGGAGGGCGGGGAGAACAACATCCTGCACGGGGATGCCGCCTCCGAAGCCTTCCTGTCCGAGATTGTCGGCGCCGCGCCGTGGCCGGGCCAGCGGCACATGAACATGGAATCGATCTACGAATACGGCTCGCGCGCCGGGTTCTGGCGGCTCCACCGGATGTTCACCGCCCGCAACCTGCCGGTGACGGTGTTCGGTGTCGCCAGCGCCATGGCCCGCCACCCCGAGGCGGTGACCGCGATGACCGATGCAGGGTGGGAAATCGCGACCCACGGCCTCAAGTGGATCGACTACCGCGATTTTGCGCGCGAGGACGAGGGCCGGCATATCGCCGAGGCGATCGCGATCCAGCAACAGCTCACCGGCGCCCGGCCGCTGGGGATGTATCAGGGCCGCACCTCGGTCAACACGCTCCCCCTGACGATGGAAGAGGGCGGCTTTCTCTATTCCGCCGACACCTATGCCGATGAACTGCCCTATTACATCGAGGGCGCGAACGGGCGCGGCGGCACCGGGCCGTTTCTCATCGTGCCCTATACGCTGGACGCCAACGACATGCGGTTCGCCACGCCGCAGGGGTTCAACGCGGGCGACCAGTTCTTCGCCTACCTCAAGGATTCGTTCGATGTGCTCCATGCCGAGGGCGGCGAAGCACCGAAGATGATGTCGATCGGGCTGCATTGCCGCCTCGTCGGCCGGCCGGGGCGCGCCGCGGCGCTGGCGCGGTTTCTCGATTATGTGCAGAGCCACAGCGACGTGTGGGTGGCGCGGCGGGTCGATATTGCCCGCCACTGGGTGATGACCCATGCACCGGCCGGCGGGTGGCAGCCCTCGCGGATGTCGCGCCCGCTGTTCCTCGCCCGCTTCGGCGGCATCTTCGAGCATTCGCCCTGGGTAGCGGAAGGCGCGTTCGCGCTCGGCCTCGGGCCGGAGTGCGATACCGTCACCGGCCTGCATGCGGTGATGGTGCAAGCGATGCGCGCCGGCACGGCGGAGCAGCAGCGCGATCTCATCCTCAGGCATCCGGATCTTGCCGGCAAACTGGCGATGGCGAAACAGCTCACCGCCGAATCGACGAACGAGCAGGCCTCCGCCGGGCTCGATGCGCTGACGGAAGCGGAAAAGGCGCGCTTCACCAGGCTCAACGACACCTACAAGGCACGGTTCGGCTTTCCCTATATCCTCGCGGTCAAAGGCAAGACCAAGCAGGAGATCATCGCCAATTTCGAGGAGCGGCTGGCCAACAGCGCGGAGCAGGAATTTGCCACCGCGCTGGCGCAGATCGAGCGGATTGCACTGCTGCGTCTTCATGATGTGCCGGGGCTCAAGGGAGCGGCGGCATGACCCCGCTGGCCATCCAGCCGCTGACCCCGGCGGCCTTTGCCCCGTTCGGCACGGTGATCGAGACCACCAAGGAGCCGATCGTCATCAATGCGGGCTTCGCGCGCCGCTTCAATGATCTCTGTGCTGTCGATGTGGCGCCCGAGGGCGGGGAGACAAACGTGTCGATCTTCATCGCACGCGCCCGCAGCCTGCCGCTGGAGATCACCATGATGGAGCGCCACCCGCTGGGTTCGCAGGCGTTCATTCCCCTGCAGGATGCGCCGTGGATGGCGGTGGTCTGCACCGACCCTGACGATCCCGCGAGCTTCCGCGCCTTTGCGGCCACCGGCACGCAGGGCGTCAACTATGCCCGCAACACCTGGCATTTTCCGCTGATCACCTTCGGCGAGGGCGACCGCTTCGCCGTGGTGGACCGCAAGGGGCCGGGCAACAACCTTGTCGAACACCCGCTGGCGCCCGCGCGCCGGCTTGTCCTGTCCCGCTGAGAGAGTGCCATGACTGCCCGTTCGTATTACGCGCCGAAAGGCGGCCTGCCGCCGCAGACCCAGCTGCTCACCGACCGGGCGATGTTCACGCCATGGTATGGCGTCATCCCGCGCGGCACCTTCTCCGATATCGTCACCTCGTTCCTGCCGCATTGGGAGAAAACCCGGCTGTGGGTGATCGCCCGGCCGATGAGCGGCTTTGCCGAGACGTTCTCCCACTACATCATGGAGGTGGCGCCCGGCGGCGGCTCGGACACGCCGGAGGAGGATGCCGGTGCCGAAGGCGTGCTGTTCGTCGTCGAGGGCGGGATGCGGCTGACCCTTGCCGGCACCGCGCATGATCTTGCCCCCGGCGGCTATGCCTTCCTGCCGCCGGGCGCTGCGTGGCGCGTGACCAACCCCACCGCCGCGCCGGTCCGCTTCCACTGGATCCGCAAGCGCTACCAGCCGGCCGCGGGCATCCCCGCGCCGCAGGCGTTCGTCACCTCCGATCAGGCAGTGACGCCCAACCCGATGCCGGGCACCAACGGCACCTGGGCCACCTCCCGCTTTGTCGAGCCGACGGATCTGAGCCACGACATGCATGTGACCATCGTCACCTTCGAGCCCGGCGGGGTCATCCCCTTTGCCGAGACGCATGTGATGGAGCACGGGCTCTATGTGCTGGAAGGCAAGGCGGTCTACCGGCTCAATCAGGACTGGGTGGAGGTGGAAGCCGGCGATTACATGTGGCTGCGCGCCTTCTGCCCGCAGGCCTGCTATGCCGGCGGGCCGGGCCGCTTCCGCTACCTGCTGTACAAGGATGTGAACCGCCACATGCCGCTCGGCCCGCATCAGGGCCGCTGAACCGGCAGCGGCACGGCACTAGCGACCGACGCGCCGCCCGTTGGACAGGAAGCTGAAGCTCTGGCCGCCGACATTGGCGATCATCACCGCCTCGATTGCCGGTTCCGTCGCGGCCGAACGGGTCTGCCAGTCCACCACGAAGTTGGCGCCGAGACCGCCGGTCGTATCCTCCTGCGCGACGACAACCTGCACCGTGCCATAAGGGCGGATGGCGACCGGCGCCTTGAGATAGGCCTGGGTGAGCCGGCCCGAGGTTTCATAGTAATCGATGCGGGTGACGACCAGCGGATCGCTCTCGGAGGTGTTGTGAACCGATAGCGTGACGGCAAAATTGACACGCGTGCGACCGCCGCCGGCCATGACGCTGGAATAGGCCGGCACATAGGTCCGCCCCGCTTCGCCCAAGGGAGCGGAGGGCAGATCGGTCAGCGATGGCGCGAAGGAGCGCAATGCCTCCGGCACATCCTGCTGGGCGCGCGCCGGGCCAGACAAGACCAATGCCGCCAGCAGGACAAAACACTGAACCTGAGTGTGCGAGATCATGGCGCCCCCCCTGTCATTCCAAACGGCGGCGCAGCGCCTGCCTTCAATCCCGGCAGCCGGAACCGCGCGCCTTCACTGCCTGCGGCAAAGCACCGGCGGCCGGAGGATACACAAAAGACGGGAATTTCCCAGCGGGCAATGGCCGCTGAACCGGCAAGGGATGGCTGGGGCGCCTGGATTCGAACCAGGGGATGGCGGAATCAAAATCCGCTGCCTTACCACTTGGCTACGCCCCATCGGCAACGCGTACCGGCCGCGTTCATAGCTGCGCCGCGCCCGGCTGGCAACGGGCGGGCGGCATTTTCCCTGCCCGAAACGGCGGTTTGGCGCCTTGCGGAAAAACGTCACAGAAAGCGCTTGCTCTTCCCGGCCGCGGTGGCTAAGAAGCGCGGCGCACGGCGTTGAGACGCCGCGCCTGTCGGAGTGTAGCGCAGTCTGGTAGCGCACCACGTTCGGGACGTGGGGGTCGCAGGTTCAAATCCTGCCACTCCGACCAATTTCCCGCTTCTTCCTGTCATGGTTGTCATAATCGGCGCGGCCCCTTGTTTCCGCCGCCGTTGCGGCCCACCTTGCCGCCATCATGAGCCGCAAGCCGAACACCCCAGCACCCTCCCCCTCCCGCCCGACTCCGGCTGTCACCGCATGGCAGGCCGAGGTGATCGGCGTGCTGCGCCGGGGCATCGGCCTGATGGAGAACAGCGATCTTCCGCCGGAAAAGCGTACCCGAAAGGGCCGGCAGACCGCCAAGGCCGCCGCCGCGCTGCTGCGGCTGGCGCCGCCCGGCCTGAAACGCAAGGCGATGGGCCTCCGGCTGGCGCTCAGCGGGGTGCGGCGGATGCTCGCCGCCAGCCGGGACAGCGATGCGCTGGTCGAGGCGTTCGACCGGCTGGCGCCGGGCCTGCTGATCCCCCGGGCGGATCTGGCCGCCCTGCACAAGATCGTCGCCGGACAACGCGACGTGCATGATACCGCCGCCGGCGAGCGGGCAAAAGCCGCCCATATCTTCGCCGCTCTCATCCGCCAGATCGAGACCTGGGGGCGCACGAAGGGCGGGCTCACGCCGCTTCTCGCCGCCATCGGCGCCGATTACCGCAAGCTCCGGCGCGGTATGGAGCAGGCCTTCGCCGAAGGGGATATCAACGCGCTGCATGCCATGCGCAAGCGGGTGATCATCCACCGCCACCAGACCGGCCTGATGGCGCGCATGGCAGGCGCGGACAAGGAGGCCGGCAGGGGCCGCGACCGGCTGCTGACGCACGAGGCGCGGGCCAAGGCACTGGGCGTCGCGCTGGGCCGGCATCGCGATCTCTGCCTGCTCGACGATCTCCTGCGCGGCCAGCAATCGCCCCGGCTGCACAACGCCATCGAGCGGACGCTGGCCGCCATCGCCGACGCGCAGGCGCGCCAGCTGACGGAAGCGCGGCAACTGTCCCGCCGCCTCACCCGGCGCAAACGCCGGGATTTCGTCGGCTGGGCCGGGCGGGCGATCAGCCGCTGAGCGCGGCCAGCACCTTGTCCCGCGTCGGAATCGGCTCCACCGCGCCATAGCCCTCGGTCGACAGCGCGGCGGCAACGCCGGCATAGCGCGCGGCAGCCACCGGATTATCCCCCGCCGCCAATCGCGCAAGAAACGAGCCGCCGAAGCAATCGCCCGCGCCGGTGGCATCCACCGGGGTGCAGGAGTGGGCGGGGATCACCGTGCGCGTCGGCCCGTCCGCCAGGATAGCGCCCTCGCCGCCCATTTTCAGCGCCACCAGTTGCGGACCGAGCGCCTGAATGTCGGCGATGATCGCCTCCGGCTCCGCCGGCCCGTCCAGCGCGATGATATCGTCGTAGCTCGGCAGGCAGATATCGGTGAGGCGCATCGCCTCGCGCAGCACGGCGCGGGCGCGCGTCTTCGGCCACAGCTTGAGCCTGAGGTTGGTATCGAGCGAGACTTTCACGCCTGCCTTTTTCGCCGCCTCCATCGCCGCCAGCCCGGCATCGCAGGCCGAGGCGGAGATGGCGAGCGAGATGCCCGAGACATGCAGTATCTTTGCGGCGCGGATATACTCCAGCGGCAGGTCGCCCGGCTGATAGCGGCTGGCGGCGGAGCCGGCACGGAAGAAGCTGAAGTGATGGCCCTTGTCGTCATGGGTAACGAAATAGATCGCGGTATGCGCGGCCGGGTCGCCTTTCACGCGGCTCGCATCCACCCCTTCGGCCGCCCAGAGCGCGCGGAACATCCCGCCATAGGCATCCTCGCCCAGCGCGGTGAGATAGCCCGTGCGGGCGCCGGCGCGGGCAGCGGCGATGATGGCGTTGGAGGTATCGCCGCCGAAGCCTTGCAGATAGCTGCGGCTGCCGGCGCCGCCGGTCTGGTTGAATTCCACCATCGGCTCGCCATAGGCGATGATTTCCGGCGTCATGCCGCCTCTCCCCGTTGCGCCGTGCTCAGACGACCGCGCTCATGCCGCCATCGACGATGATCATCTGCCCGTTGACATAATCGGAGGCGGGGGACGCAAGAAACACCGCGGCGCCGATCAGATCCTCGATGTTGCCCCAGCGCGCGGCCGGCGTGCGCCCGGTCACCCACGAGGAGAAGGCCTTGTCGTCCATCAGCGCGCGGTTCATCTCGGTGGCGATGTAGCCGGGCGAGATGCCGTTGATCTGGATATTGTGCCTGGCCCATTCGGCGCACATGCCCTTGGTCATCATCTTCACCGCGCCCTTGGAGGTGGTGTAGGGCACGATGGAGGCGCGGCCGAGTTCGCTCATCAGCGAGCCGATGTTGATGATCTTGCCGCGCCCGCGCCCCACCATCGCCCGGCCCACAGCCTGCGAGGTGAAGAACACCGAATCGCAGTTGGTCGCCATCACGCGGCGATAGTCCGCCTCGGGAAAATCGACGAGCGGGGCGCGATGCTGGATGCCGGCATTGTTGACCAGCACATCGATCGGCCCCTTGGCCTCGATCGCGGCGATCGCCGCCGTCACCGCCGCCTTGTCGGTCACGTCGAAGGCGGACGCCTCCACCGAGAAGCCCTCGGCGGCCAGTTTCTCCGCCGCCGCCTTCGTCTTGGCCGCATCGCGCCCGTTGACGATGACATGCGCCCCCGCCCCGGCCAGCCCGCGCGCGATGGCAAAGCCGATGCCCTGCGACGAGCCGGTGACCAGCGCACGGCGGCCGGAAAGAGCGAACATCTTGAGGGTGGGGAGCATGGCGGTTCCTTGCATGTCAGTTGTCTGACATCTTCCCTAGCCGATGCGGGGAGGCTCTGCCAAGCGGTCAAAGCCGCGCGGCCACCACCTCCGCAATCGCCAGCGACGAGGTGAGGCCGGGCGATTCGATGCCGAACAGGTTGACGAGGCCGGCAACGCCATGGTCCGCCGCGCACTGGATCATAAAATCGGTGGTCGAGCCGCCGGGCCGCTCGATCTTCGGCCGGATGCCGGAGTAGCCCGGCTGGAGCGCCCCATCGGCCAGCGCCGGCCAGTAGGTCCGGATCGCAGCATAGAAGCTGTCGCCGCGCGCGGGGTCGACCTCGTAGTCGAGTGCCTCCACCCATTCGACATCGGGGCCGAAGCGCCCGCCGCCGGCGAGATCAAGCGTGAGATGCACGCCAAGCCCGCCCTCGCTCGGCATCGGATAGATCAGGCGGGAGAACGGCGCGCGCGAGGCGAGCGTGAAGTAGTTGCCCTTGGCGAGATGCAGCGGCGGCACCTTGTCCGCCGGCATTCCGGCGATGGCGCGCGCCAGCGCCTGCGCCCCCAGCCCGGCGCTGTTGACGACGCTTTTCGCGCACAGCGTCATCGGCGCGGCGCCACCGGTCTCGATGACGATTCCCTCCCCGGTGACGCGGCCTGAGGTGACCGGCGTTTCAAACGCCAGCATCGCGCCATGGGCCTCGGCATCGCCCTGCAACGCCAGCATCAGGGCGTGGCTGTCGATGATGCCGGTGGAGGGCGAGAGCATCGCGGCGACGCAGGTCAGCGCCGGTTCCATCGCGCGCGCCTCGGCCCCGGTCAGTGCCACCAGATCGGTGACGCCATTGGCCTCGGCCTGCCGGCGGATCGCCGCCAGCTTGGGGATTTCCGCCTCCGTCGTTGCCACCAGCAGCTTGCCGCAGCGCCTGTGCGGCACGTGATACTCGGCGCAGAAACGATAGAGCATCTCCTTGCCGGTCACGCAGAGGCGCTGCTTGACCAGCCCGGTGGGGTAGTAGATGCCGGCGTGGATCACCTCCGAATTGCGCGAGGAGGTGCCGGTGCCGATGGCATCCGCCGCTTCGAGCACGATCACCTCGCGCCCTGCCCGCGCCAGCGCCCGTGCCACCGCCAACCCGACGACGCCCGCGCCTACAACCACGCAATCCACTTGTTCCATGCCAGACAATCCCCGGTTTTTCCCTTGGCTAGCGCAGATTTCGCGCCCCGCCTAGCGTCGCCAGGCCGCTTTTGCTTGTCCGCGCGCGCCTGAGGCTTTAGGGGGAAGAACCGGCCCGCCCCCGAACCGACGCAAGCCCCGCATCATGGCAGATACCCTCGCCCGCTCCCCTCTCCGCTTCGCGCGGGATTGGCCGCACCGGCCTGAAGGCGCGCCGGCCCTGCTGATGGGCGTGCTGAACCTCACGCCCAATTCCTTCTCGGACGGCGGCAGCTATGCCACGCTGGCGGAGGAACTTGCCCGCGCCCGCGCGATGGCGGCGGACGGGGCGGATATTCTCGATATCGGCGGGGAATCGACCCATCCCGCCGCCGCTCCGGTGAGCGAGGAGGAAGAACAGGCGCGCGTGCTGCCCGCGCTGCGCATCCTTGCGGCGGAGGCACCGGTGCCGCTCTCCATCGACACCTACCGCGCCGGCACGGCGCGCGCCGCGCTCGCGCTCGGCGTTGCCATCGTCAATGACGTCTGGGGCCTGCAACGCGAGCCGGAGATTGCCCATGTGATCGCCGATCACGATGCCGCCGTGTGCATCATGCACAACCGGACGGGGTTTGACCCCGGGCTCGATGTGTTCTCCGAGATGCGCCGCTTCTTCGATCGCTCGCTGGAACGCGCCGAGCGTGCCGGCATCCGGCGGGCCAAGATCGTGCTCGATCCGGGCATCGGCTTCGGCAAGACGTTCGATCAGAACCTGCAGGTGCTCAACCGGCTGGGCGATCTCAAATCCTACGGCTTTCCGCTTCTGGTCGGCGCCTCGCGCAAGGGGTTCATCGGCAAGGTCACGGGCAGGCCCGTGCCGGCCGACCGGCTGAACGGCACACTCGCCGCCCATGTCGCCGCCGCGCTCTCCGGCGCCGCGATCATCCGCGCGCATGATATTGCCGCCCACAAGGATGCGCTGGCCATGGTCGCCGCCATCCGATCCGAAACCGCCGAGCCACGGACCTGACCCTCATGAGCGATTGCCTGCGCCTGACGCGAATCGGCGTCTTTGCCTATCACGGTGTCCATGCGCTGGAGCGGGAACTGGGCCAGCGGTTCTTCATCTCGCTGACCTGCCGGCTCGACCTTTCGGAAGCCGGCAAGGCCGACGACTACAAGAAGACCGTCTGCTACGCCACGCTGGCCGAGGCGGTGCAGGAGGTTGCGGTGAGCCACAGCTTCACCATCATCGAAGGGCTGGCCGAGGCGATTGCCGCGCGCTGCCTTGCCGATCATCCGCGCCTCACCTCGGTCACCGTGCTGGTGGAAAAGCCCGGCGCGCCGGTGGCCGCGCTGATCGAGAACATCGCCGTCGAGATCACGAGGAGCCGCTGATGGCGCGGGCCTATCTCGGCCTCGGCGCCAACCTGGCCGACAAGCGCGAGGCGATCGGCGAGGCGGTGGACCGGCTTGCCGCCATCCCCGGCCTCAGCATCGCCGCCCGCTCGGCCGATTACCGCACGCCGCCGTGGGGCAAGACGGATCAGGACTGGTTCGTCAATGCCGCGCTCGCCATCGACACCACGCTGGCGCCCGCCGCGCTGCTGCAGGCCTGCCTTGGCGTCGAGGCGGCGATGGGCCGGCGCCGGGCCGAGCGCTGGGGGCCGCGGCGGATCGACATCGACATCATCGCCTACGAGGATGCCACCTGCGACACGCCGGGGCTGCACCTGCCGCATCCACAGGCACTCAACCGGGCGTTCGTGCTGATGCCGCTGATCGACATCGCGCCGGATCTGACGCTCGGCGGTGTCCCCATCCGCGCGGCGCTGGAGCCGCTGGCAAAAGACGGCATCGAGAAACTGGAGACGGCCGGCGCCGCCGATGCGCCGGCATTCGACCGGACGTTCACCGATCCGCCGGGCAGCATCGTCCGCGTCTCGCCGCTGGTCCGCCGGCTGGTGGCGCCCAACCCCAGCCCCTACACCTTCACCGGCACCTGCACCTATATCGTCGGCGAAGGGGATGTGACGGTGATCGATCCAGGGCCGAACGACGCCGGCCATATCGAGGCGCTGCTGGCCGGGCTCGGCAGCGAGACCGTGGCGCAGATCGTCGTCACCCACACCCACCGCGATCATTCCCCCGGCGTAGCGCCGCTGAAGGCGCTGACCGATGCGCCGGTGTTCGGCTGCGCGCCCCACCGGGCGGCCCGCGCGCTGCATCCGGGCGAGACGGCGATGGAGGCCGGCGCCGACCGGGCCTTTGCCCCCGATCACGAACTGAAGGACGGCGAGAGCATCGGCGGCAGGGGCTTCACGCTCACCGCGCTCGCCACCCCCGGCCACACCGCCAATCACCTGTGCTTCGCGCTGCCGGAGGAAAATGCCCTGTTCTCCGGCGATCATGTGATGGCGTGGTCGACCACCGTCGTCGCCCCGCCGGACGGGTCGATGGCCGATTTCATGGCCTCGCTCGATATCCTCAAAGCACGCGAGGAGGCCGTCTACTGGCCCGGCCACGGCGGACCGGTGACCCAGCCGAACCGCTTCGTCCGCGCGCTGATCCACCACCGTCGGATGCGCGAGGCCTCGATCCTCGGGCAGGTGACGGCGGGGGTGGAGACCGTGCCGGCGCTGGTCGGCAAGGTCTACGAAAACCTCAACCCCAAGCTGATCGGCGGCGCCTCGATGTCGATCCTCGCCCACCTTGAGGATCTCGTGGCGCGCGGGCTCGTCACGGCCAGCGGCCCGGCGACACTGACCGCGCATTACCGCCCGGCCTGAACCGTCGCGCTAGCCTCGTCCCGCCTCGTTCAGCGCGGTGCTGAAGGCGCGGATGCGCGCGGCGTTGACGCCGAGATCATGCGTGCCGAAGCGCGAGGCCGAGCGGATATCCACCCGCGTCTGGTTGGCTTGCGGGCGGATGCGGATGGTGATGTCGTCGGTGAACCGCATCACGGAGGTGCGGGCGGTTGCGTCGATCCGCCCGGCGCCGGCGCGGGCAGAGGGCGGCGCCTTGTCGATCACCTGCCATTTGAGCGTGGCGGCCACCTCCAGCACCAGGTCGAATGTCTCCTCCGGCGTCATTTCGAGGATCACTGGCTCAAGATCGGCGTAGGCGCGCTTCTGCCGGGCGCGTGCATCCTCGCCCGGGATTTCCGGAATGCGGCCGCCGCGTGCCTCCAGCGCCGTCCGCGCGCGGGAAAACGCCGGCACATCGACAGGATCGGTGCTCACATCATTGATCGGCGGCAGGCGGAAGGCCTGCACGATCTGGTAGGCCGGCACCACGAGATTGGCCAGCGCCAGCAGCAGGCCGAGATTGGCCCGGGTGAGCCCGCTGGCGCCGCTCTGCCAGATGTCGACATAGGCCGCGACCGCCAGCAGCAGCGCCAGCGCGGAGACCGCCACCCCCGCGCCGACCACGATCAGCCCCTGATGCGCGGGAAAAATGCCCCACCGCGCCACGGCGATGCCGGCCAGCACCACCGCGATGCCGAACAGGCCGAGCCGCCGGCTCCACTGGGCGAGGGCGGAGGACCGCCGGGGATAGACGCGCATCGCTGGGCCGATCTGATCAGGAACGATGCCCGTTCTAACCCCCGCGCCGGGCGCAGCGTCAAGCGCGCAATGCGACTCCGCCCTCGTCATACAACTATTGCTGTTGCGCCGCAGCGCCGGGACATTTATCAAAAATTGAAATTGCCCGGATTGCTGATTGATGCCCGATACGCAAATCACTGCCACCAGCCGCGTCTGGTTCCGCTACATCCGCCTGCATCAGGCGCTGTATTCCGAGGTGGCGGGCCGGCTTCGGGTCATCGGGCTGTCGGTGCCGCAGTTCGATGTGCTGTCCACCCTCACCGAGCGGGAGGGGATGAGCCAACGGGAGCTGGCGGACCGGCTCTATGTCACCAAGGGCAATGTCTCTGGCCTCATCGACCGGCTGGTGGAAGCCGGGCTGGTGGAGCGCCACGCCACGCCGGACGACCGGCGCTCGCATGCGCTCTACCTGACCAAGGAGGGCATCCGCCTCGCCAAACTCGGCATGGAGACGCACGGCCGCTTCATGGCCGAGACGCTGGGCAAACTGTCCGAGAGCGACATTGCCGCGCTCGACCGGATTCTCGTCACCTGGCGGGATGTGGCGCGCACCGTCTCGACCACCAAAGGCTGAACACTTTTGTGTGCATTTTACCCATTTGTAACCGTGATGCCCGAAGCTGATCGCTCACCCCGGCGGTTCCCCGCCCTGCAGAGAGAGCGTCAGCCATGGCCGTTCCGTTCAAGCTTCCCACCCCGCGCATGCCCGGCCCGCCGGCCGACCAGATTCAGGATGCCCGCTTCCAGCTGGAGCGGCTCTACCGCGATATCGGCATCGCCGCCGTCGCCTCCGCGCTGCATGTCAACCAGCTCGCCTCGGTCGAGGAGCGGGAGATCATCCAGCGCGCCAGCCATGAAATCCCGCCGATGCTGCGCAAGGAAAATGCCGCGGCGTAACGCCCGGCGCCCCCTGCCATGACCAGCCGGCGATCACTCCTCAAGCTGCTGACAGGCGCCCTTCTGGGCGCCTTCGGTTTTGCGAGCTACGGCTTTGCCATCGAGCCGGGGCACCGGCTGACCGTGGCGCGCTATCGCCTGCGGCCGAAAAACTGGCCGGCCGGCATGACGCTGAAAATCGCCGTCATTTCCGATCTGCACGCCTCGGAACCGCAGATGGGCGTCCAGCGGATCGAGGCAATGGTCCGCCTCGTCAACAGCCTCAAGGCCGATCTCATCCTGCTGCTGGGCGATTACGGCATGGGGCAGACGCTCTATGCCCGACCGGTGCCGCTGCCGCGCGTGGCGGAACTTCTGAGCCCGCTCAGCGCGCCGCTCGGCGCCTACGGCATCCTCGGCAATCACGATTACTGGGGCACCAGCCTCACCAACTGGCCGTACACGGCGGAAAAGGTGAACGGCACCGCCGAACATTACCGCACCATGCTGAAGCAGGCGGGCATCACGCTTCTCGAAAACGATCTCCGGCGGATCGACCACGGCGGGCATGCCTTCTGGCTGATCGGCACCGGCTCGATGATCGCGCTGCCGCTGGCGGCCGGGCGGTTCCAGAGTTTCGCGCGGCTTGACGAGCAGGTGGGCAGGATCACCGATGACGCCCCGGCGATCCTGATGGCGCACGAGCCCGATCTCTTCCCCCAGGTGCCGAATCGCGTCGGCCTCACCCTGTCGGGCCACACCCATGGCGGGCAGGTGCGATTGTTCGGCTATTCGCCCGTCACCCCGTCGAAGTTCGGCAATCGCTATGCCTATGGCCATGTGACGGAGGGGGACCGCAACCTCATCGTCTCCGGCGGGCTTGGCACCTCGGTGATGCCGGTGCGCTTCGGCGTGCCGCCCGAAGTGCTGCTGATCGAGATGGGCTGATCAGCCCTTTGCGAACACGCCGACGAGTTCGACATGCGCCGAGAAGGCGAACTGATCGACCGGCGTCACCCGCGTCAGCCGCCACCCGGCATCGACCAGCAGCCGTGCATCGCGGGCAAAACTGCCGGGATCGCACGAGACATAGACGATCCGCCTCAGCCCCGGCGCACGGAGCAGCTGGCGCACCTGCGCCTCCGCCCCGGCACGGGCGGGATCGAGCACCACCGTATCGACATCGGCAATTTCCGGCGCCAGCAGCGGGCGGCGGAAGAGATCGCGCGCCTCGGCGCTCACCGCCTTCAGCCCCGGCGTAGCCCGCGCGGCCTTCAGCAGTGCCTCGATGGCCGGGCGATCCGAATCATAGGCCGCCACGGCGTTCTTTTCCGCCAGCCGCAGGGCGAACGGCCCGGCGCCACAGAAGAGATCGAGCACCTTTTTCGCCTTGCCCACCGCCGCTTCCACCAGCGTGGCCAGCGCCTCCTCCCCCGCCGTCGTCGCCTGAAGGAAGCCGCCGGGCGGGGCATTGACCAGCGCGCGGCCCATGGGAATGAGCGGCGCGCGCCGCTCCACCACCACATCGCCGTGAAGCGACAGGCGCGCCAGATCAAGCCGCGCCGCCGTGTCGCTCAGGGTCAGGCGCAGGGCAGGCTCGATCTTGCCGGTGCCGCGGATGTCGCAGTCGAGTCCCGCCGCCGTCGCGGTCAACTGCACATCCATCGGCTTGCCCAGCCGGGCGAGCGGGCGGGCCACCGCGCGGGCGATCGCGGGCGCATCCTTCAGCGCCGGCACCAGCACCGGGCAGGTCTCAAGGTCGATCAGGTCATGCGTGCCCGCCACCATGAAGCCGGCGAGCATCGCGCCCTTTTCGGCCTTCAGATGCAGGATCACCCGCCGCCGCCCCTCGCCATGGGCGGGGATGAGCGGCGCCACCTCGGTCTCCAGCCGGGCGCGGGCCAGCGTCGTCTCCACAATGCCGCGCTTCCACGCCTGATAGGGTGCGGCGGCCATGTGCTGCATCCGGCACCCGCCGCAGCGGCCGAAATGACGGCAGAACGGGGCCACCCGATCCGGACTCGACGGATGGACCACCGGCGGATTGCCGACACCGTCCACCTCCGCCACCTCACCGGGCAGGGCGAAGGGAATATGCAGGCTCTCGCCCTCCACCACGCCGTCGCCCTTGAGGCCGAGGCCCGTCACCACCACCCGTCTCATGCTGCCTCCCGCCGCGCGACCATCAGGAATTCGGTGTTGCCGTCGCCGCCCGTCACCGGCGAGGGGACCGGCGCGGCCGTGACGAACCCCAGCGCCGCGAAGGCGCCGGCGATCTCCTCCAGCACGCGGGCATGCACCGCGCCATCGCGCACGATTCCGCCCTTGCCGATATCCTTCCGCCCGGCCTCGAACTGCGGCTTGACCAGCGCGATGATGGTGCAGACCGGGGCAAGCAGGCCCGCCACCGCCGGCAGCACCAGCTTCAGCGAGATGAAGCTGACATCGATGACCGCAAGATCGGGCGGTGTGGCCCATTCCTCCGCCGTCAGGCTGCGGATATCGGTCATTTCCTTCAATTCGATGCGCGGATCGCCGCGCAGGCTGGCGTGGAACTGGTCGCGCCCGCTGTCCACCGCCGTCACGCGCGCGGCGCCGGCGCGCAGCAGCACATCGGTGAAACCACCGGTGGAGGCGCCGACATCGAGGCACAGACGCCCGTCGGGATCGACCCCGAAGGCCGCCAGCGCGGCCGCCAGCTTCACCCCGCCGCGCGAGACATAAGGATGCGCGGCCGCCGCCATGATCACCGCATCGCGCGGCAGCGATTCGGAGGCCTTGCGCACCACCGCGCCATTGGCGGTGACACCGCCGGCGGCAATCGCCTCCTGCGCCCTGTTGCGTGTATCGAAAAATCCGCGCGCAACCAGCAGTTTGTCGGCGCGCTCCCTGTCGGTCATCAACGGTTTGCCTTGTTCGGCGGCGCTGAGAAATTTCGCCGGCGCGCCCTATCCTTCCGCCGCAGAAACACTACTTTCAGGGTTCGATCAATGGAGGTTCGCGTTCAGGCCAGCGCGGCCCCGACAGAGGGAGGACACCGTGCATCATCTCAACCGCCGTCATTTTCTTGCCGCCGCTGCCGCCAGCTTTGCCGCGCCGCGCGCTTTTGCCCAGGCGCCCGCCGGGCCGTACAGCCGCGCGCCGCTCGGCTATGCGTTCAATGCGCTGGAGCCGCATATCGACGCCAAAACGATGGAAATCCATTCCGAACGGCATCATCAGGCCTATGTCGGCAACATGAACACCTTCGCCAAGGATGGGCCGGAGTGGTCAAAGAAGCCGATCCACGAGGTGCTGGCCAATCTGAGCGCCCTGCCCGATGCCATCCGCACCGGCGTGCGCAACAACCTCGGCGGACACGCCAACCACACCATGTTCTGGCAGATCATGGCCGCCAACGGCGGCAAGCCGGAGGGCGATCTGCTCGTCGCCATCGCGCGCGATCTCGGCGGCGTGACCAAGATGCAGGAGGATTTCAACGCCTCGGGCCTGCGCGTGTTCGGCTCGGGCTGGACCTTCATCACCGTCGACAAGGATGGCAAGCTCGCGCTCGTCAACAAGCCCAATCAGGATACGCCGCTGATGGATGGCCAGCGCGTGCTGCTCGGCAATGACGTGTGGGAGCACGCCTATTACATCGACTACCAGAACCGCCGCGCCGATTACCTGAAAGCGTGGTGGAATGTCGTCAACTGGACCGAGGTGGGCAAGCGCTATGCCGCCGCGAAGGCCGGTACGCTGACGCTCTGAGGAACCGATGGCCGGAGACGACGATGCCCCCTCCCCGTCCGCGCGCGTCCCTTCTGCGGCGCTGCGCGCGGCGGTGGAGGCAATGTACGACGTCTTCGGCCACTACCGCCGCGCGCGGCCGCTGAATGTCTGCCGCTGCCCGGTCTGCGTGGCACCCGAGGCGGAAGAGGCGCTGTCGACCACGCCGCTGCGGCAGATTTCCGGCGCGGTGATGGGGCAATACACCGCCTCCGCCCACGGCTATGACGAGGTGGTGGATGGCGACACATTCCGCCATTTCCTGCCACGCTATTGCGATCTCATTGCACGGGGCGACGCTCCCGACACCTTTGGCGAGGTGCATTTCTGCCTGTCGCGGCTGGGGACGGCGGCCTATCGCACCGCCTGGCCGGCGCGCGAGGCGGAGGCTGTCGACCGGTTTTTCGAGGCCATCCTGCGTGATGTGCTGGCCGACGGGCGGACCGAACGCTACCCTGCCCGCGTGGCGCCGCTGACGGATGCCGCCTCCTACCTGATCATGATCGCGCGCGCGGGAGGCGACATCGCCCGCGCCCTTGGCGTGCTCGACCAGGCGGCGGACCCGGCGGCGGCGATGCATATCGCCGAGATGGCAGTGGATGTGTCTTCCGGGCCGGAGGGATATTTTTTCAAAACCCCGCTGATCGACGCGGACAGTCCGCTGGCCCGGGCGCTGGGGGCGTGGATCGCCCGCCCGGAGGTGCTGGCGCGGCTTCAGGCGGCGTTTTTTGCCGCGCCGGACGACGCCATGCAGTCGGTGATCTCGCTCGGCGTTGACACCCTCTCCGTCTGGCCGGAGCTGGCGAAGGCGCACACGGCGGGGTGAAACGCCCGTCTTAACCTCGACCAAGGATCAATGTTGCGCTGCATTATTGACATATTGCGTCGCACAAAAAGCTGCGTTAGACTCCATCCCCACAGTGAGGAGATGTCTGATGGCCTCCAAGTCCAATGTTGCCGCGCTGAACCTGCGCCCGCGCTATGAGCCGCCGGAGCTGGAAGAAGCGCTGTTCGCCGCCGAAGGGCTAACCGACGACCGCGCCGAGCAGATCCGCATCGCCGCCGATCTGATGGACCTGCCGCATGATTGCGTGTTCCACAAGGCGGAGGCCTATTTCAAGGCGCGCCGGAACCACACCACCATCGAGGCGGCGCACCGCCCGGGGGCGGAAGTGATCGTCGAGCGGCGGCATGCGCCGATCTCGATCGAGCGGCGCGGCCCGGCGCCGATCGTCGCCTTCGAGCGGAAATCCAGCGCCCCGCGCTTCGTGATCGAGACGCGCACGCCCAAGCGGATCATCACCCTGCCGCGCTGACCTGCTGCGCTGCCAGCGCGGCAATCGCCGCGCGATACGTCTCCATCGCCTCCTCTCCCTTCGGCGAAAGGACATAGACCCCCCGGCTCTGGCGGGCAAACCAGCCATAGACATCATCCTGAAGGATCGCGGCGGCGCGCGCGGTGCCGGTTCCGGCCCGCAGCACCGCCACCTTCGTCGCCCCGTGGGCGGAAAGATGCGCCACCAGCCGCAGCGCATCCTGCCGGTAGGCGGTCATCCGCGGACGGCGGGTGGAACCGCCGACATTGGGATCGCCCACACGGCGGGCAAATTCCTTCAGCAGCATGGTGGTGCGCCGCGCGTTCCTGCGCGGCTGATACGGCTCGGGATCGGCCAGCGGCTCAACGAACTCACCCGTCACCACCAGCACGCCGAGGCCGAGGCGCCGGCACAGCTTGAGGATATCGCCCTGCTGGCGGCGCCTGGGCGGGCCGAAGGCGAGATAAACCGCATCGCTCATCGCCTGCCGGTCCACGCCCTGCAACAGCAGCTGCAACGAAAAGCCGGTTTTCAGTTCGACGATCACCGGCGCCTCCTCGCCGCGAACAGCGACGATATCGCACTCGCGCACCTCGGCCTTCACCGTGTAGCCCTGCGCTTCGAGAAAGCGCTTCACCGGAAGATAGAGATCGGTTTCCGCCATGCCCCTCACCGGCCCCGCCGCCCGCGCTCCGCTGTTACCACGGCGCGCGGCTGATTCGGCAGCCCGGCAGTTCAGACCACGATCAGTTCTCCCTTGGCGAAATCGAACGGCATCGAGGCGTGCTCATGCGCCACGCGCCAGACGCCGCCGGTCTTGCGATAGGCCACCGTCGCGCGCGTGCCGGAGCGGGCCATCATATGCGCCGGATCATCCGGCACGCTGAACCGGTGGAGGCAGTGCATCACCGCCACATCCGCACCTGCGATGATCCGCACCTCCTCCCGTACGGAGAAGAACCGCGGCGGGAAATACGGCAGGCAGAACTCCCAGATGCCGCGAATGGCGGCCAGGCCGTGATAGGCCCCGCCGACATCATAGAGCACGGCGTCGGGTTCGTAATCGCGCAGCATCGCATCGAGATCCTTGCGCTCCAGCGCGCGGGACCACTGGTCCATCGTCGCGCCGATCTCCTGTTCCGTGCTCATGCCTTCCCCCCTGTTGCCTGTGGCACCGCCGTGGCCGACGCACCGCCATGATGGCCGACTGGACGCCAGCCGGCAACGGCCGGGCGCCCGAAAGGCGGTTTGCGCAGGATCAAGGTGAGCAGGCCGGGTTTATATTAACAACCACTCATATACAACATGAGAGGGTTCCCATGCGCCTGAAAACCTGCCTGATGACCGCCGCCTTTGCGCTGTCGCTTGGCCTTGCGCCCGCGTTCGCCGGGCCTGTCCGCGATGCGGAGGCGAAGATCGCCGATGCCTATGGCGACTATCGCGCCGCGCTCTACCTGACGAACCAGAAGAAGAAGGCCGAGACGGAAGCCGCGCTCACCGCCTTCAAGACCAAGTGGACCGCACTGACCACCGCGTGGCGCACCACGCCGCCGCCGCAATATGCCGATGACGGCAAGCTGGGCGAGACGCTGGACACGGTGGCGAAGCTGACCGACGAGGCGACCAAGCTGGCCAACGCCGGCGATCTCGCCAAATCACATGATGTGCTCGAAGGCATCCGCGATGCCCTCGGCGCGCTGCGCGCCCGCAATGGCATCATCACCTTCTCGGACCGGATGAACGCCTATCACTCGGTGATGGAGCACGTTTACGACCATAAATACGACAGCCCGGCCGCGATGGGCGAAGATGTCGCCGTGCTGGCCTACCTGATCAAGGAGATCGGCGAGAACCGCCCGGCGGGGGTGGATGCCGCCGCCTACGATCCCTTGTTCAAGGCGATGGAAGGCTCGGTGGCCGCGCTGAAGGCCGCGATCAAGGGCGGCGATGCAGCCGCCATCGACACCGCGCGCAAGGCGATCAAACCGGCTTACTCGCGCCTGTTCCTGAAGTTCGGCTGAGGCCGCACCCTCGGCGGGGGCGCTGCGTGCGCCCCCTGCCCCTCACGCGATGCCGCGCATCTCGGCCGCGGCATCCTTGCCCAAAGCCTCGAACACCTTGACGACGATGCCCTTGGCGTCGAGCCCGGCGCGGGCATACATCTTTTCCGGCTTGTCGTGGTCGAGATAGACATCCGGCAGCACCATGGCGCGGAAGCGCAGGCCCTTGTCGAAGGCGCCATCCTCGGCCAGCGCCTGCATGACAAACGCACCGAACCCGCCGACGGAGCCCTCCTCGATCGTCACCAGCACCTCGTGATCGCGCGCGAGGCGGCGGATCAGATCGCGATCCAGCGGCTTGGCAAAACGCGCATCCGCCACCGTGGTGGCCAGCCCCAGCGCCGCAAGCTGGTCCGCCGCCAGCAGCGCCTCGCCCAGCCGCGTGCCATAGGAGAGGAGCGCGATGCGTGTCCCTTCCCGCACAATGCGGCCCTTGCCGATCTCCAGCACCATACCGCGCTCGGGCATATCGACGCCCACGCCATCGCCGCGCGGGAAGCGGAAGGCCACCGGCGCCTCGTCGAACGCCGCCGCCGTGCGCACCATGTGACAGAGTTCCGCCTCGTCCGCCGCGGCCATCAGCACCATGTTGGGCAGGCAGCCGAGGAAGGCGATATCGAACGCGCCGGCATGCGTCGCGCCATCCGCCCCCACCAGCCCGGCCCGGTCGATGGCAAAGCGCACCGGCAGCTTCTGCAGCGCGACATCGTGCATCACCTGATCGTAGGCGCGCTGCAGGAAGGTGGAATAAATCGCGCAGAACGGCTTGTAGCCATCGCAGGCCATGCCGGCGGCAAAGGTGACGGCATGCTGCTCGGCGATGCCGACATCGAACACCTTTGCCGGATGCACCTTCTGGAACAGGTCCAGCCCGGTGCCCGAGGGCATCGCCGCCGTCACCGCCACGATCTTGGGATCATGATCGGCTTCCTTGATCAGCGACCGGGCGAAGACCTTGGTATAGCTCGGCGCGTTCGACGGAGGCTTGGCCTGCACGCCGGTCACCACATCAAACTTGACGACGCCGTGATATTTGTCGGCGCTGGCTTCGGCCGGGGCGTAGCCCTTGCCCTTCTGCGTCACCACATGGACGAGGATCGGCCCGCCGACATCGGCATCGCGCACATTGGCCAGCACGGGCAGCAGATGATCGAGGTTGTGCCCGTCGATCGGCCCGACATAGTAGAACCCCAGTTCCTCGAACAGTGTGCCGCCGGTGACATAGCCGCGCGCATGTTCCACCGCACGGGTGATCGCCTCGTCCCACTTTCTCGGCAGCCTGTGGGTGAGCTGCTTGCCGAAATCACGCAGCTTCAGATAGGTGCGGCCGGAGCCGAGCCGGGCGAGATAGGCACTCATCGCCCCGGTCGGCGGGGCAATCGACATGTCGTTGTCATTCAGGATGACGATCAGCCGCGAATGCATCGCCCCGGCGTTGTTCATCGCCTCATAGGCCATGCCGGCGGACATCGCGCCGTCGCCGATCACCGCGACGATGTTGTTGGCCCGCCCGTCCATGTCCCGCGCCACCGCCATGCCGAGACCGGCGGAAATCGAGGTGGAGGAATGCGCCGCGCCGAAGGGATCGAACACGCTCTCGTCGCGCTTGGTGAAGCCGGAGAGACCGCCGCCCTGGCGCAGGGTGCGGATCCTGTCGCGCCGGCCGGTGAGAATCTTGTGCGGATAGGCCTGATGGCCGACATCCCAGATGATCCGGTCATCGGGCGTGTTGAAGGTATAATGCAGCGCCACCGTCAGTTCGACCACGCCGAGCCCGGCGCCGAGATGCCCGCCGGTGACCGAAACCGCGTCGATCATCTCCAGCCGCAATTCATCCGCCACCTGCCGCAGCCGGTGAGGCTCCACCTTCTTCAGGTCCGCCGGGAGGTTGATGGTATCGAGAAGCGGGGTCGAAACGGGCACGATGATCCTTGCCGGGGGGACGGGAATACCCCCCGCATCTAATACGTTAACGCCCGCGCCGCAATGGCAGGGGGTGTCGCGGGCCATTGCATCCTCCGCGACTTTGGATAGTTTACATCAAAACCATCCGAGGGGGATGCCATGAAACTGATCCTGCCCATGCTGGTCCAGATCGGCTGGACGCTGATGATCCTGATGCGGCTCGGCCGGGCGCGGGTGGCCGCCATCCGCCAGAAGAAGGTGACGCTGCGCGAGGTTGCGCTCAGCAACGATGCCTGGCCCGCCGATGTGACGGCAATCGGCAACAACTATGCCAACCAGTTCGAGACGCCTGTACTGTTCTATGCGCTGTCACTGGCCGCGCTGGCTTCGGGCGCCACGCACTGGAGCATGGCGGCGCTGGCGTGGGTGTTTGTCGCCACGCGAATCGCCCACACGCTGGTGCACACCGGCGGCAACAACGTGCTGATGCGCTTCCGCATCTTCATCGCCGGGGTCGGCGTGCTGGCGGCGATGTGGATCGGCCTGGCCTACCACCTGCTGGCGGGCTGACCGGCCTTACTTGCAGGCGCCGATCGAATTGGCGCCGCAGACCTTGCCATCCACCCAGGTGGCGCCGGTCATGTTCACATCGTCGAAGCGCGCGTTGTCGATCCGCGCGCCGGTCAGGTTGGCGCCCTGGAGCGAGCCGCCGGTCAGATCGATGTTGGAGAGGGTGGCGCGCTTGAGATTGGCGTTGATGAACAGCGCCTTGTGGGCGTGGGTGCTGTCGAAGCTGGCACCTTCCAGCGTGGCGTTGGAGAAGTTGGCGCCATCGGCCACCGCGCCGGCAAAACTGACGCCGGCCAGCGACTGGCCGGAGAAATTGCGCCCCTCGACATCGGCGTTGATGAAGTTGAACATCGAGGACAGCGCCCCCGTGCCCGAGGTGCCGCCCCCGGCGTTGCAGCCGGCCAGAACCAGAAGGCCGCAGAGGCCAAGCGCACGTTTCAGCATCAATTCGTCTCACACCATGGGATTGCCGGGATCGCCGGGGACCAGCGGGAAGCGGCCGGCTGTCCAGTCCGCCGCCGCCGAATCCACCCTGTCCTTACGCGAAGACACGAAGTTCCACCAGATGTAGCGCGGCCCGTCCATCGGCTCGCCCCCCATCAGCATCAGCCGCGTGTTGGCCAGCGCGAGAATCGACATCCGGTCTCCCGGGCGGAAGACCAGCAGCCGCCCGGCGCCGAATGTCTCGCCGGCGATATCGATGGCGCCCGACACGATATAGACGCCGCGCTCGTCATAATCGGCATCGACCGGCAGGATCGCGCCCGGCGCCAGCACCACCTCGGCATAAAGCGCGGGGTGGGGAAACGGCACGGGGCTATCCTCGCCATAGGCCGCGCCCATGATCAGCCGCACCCGCTTGCCCTCGCCCGCGATGCGCGGCAGGTCATCCACCCCGACATGCAGAAAACCCGGCGCCTGCTCCTCGTGGCTCTGTGGCAGGGCCGTCCAGGCCTGCACGCCGAACAGGCGCGTCGCCCCGGTGCGCAGTTCTGCCGGGGTCCGCTCGGAATGGACGATGCCGCTGCCCGCCGTCATCAGGTTCACATCGCCCGGGGCGATGGGCTGGACAAAGCCGAGGCTGTCGCGATGGAGGATCTGCCCGTCGAACAGGTAGGTGACCGTCGAGAGCCCGATATGCGGGTGGGGCGCGATATCCATCCCCTCGCCCAGCGCGAACTCATGCGGGCCGAACTCGTCGAAGAAAATGAACGGCCCGATCATCCGCGCACCCACAGCCGGCAGGGCACGGCGGACGCTGAGCCCGCCGATATCCGAGGTGCGCGGAATGACGATCCGCTGCACGCCGGCGGCGGAGGCGGCATCGCCGGGCAGGGGATCGCGGTGGTGGGTCTCGTTCATCGACTAACCTTCCGAGGACGCAGGATCGGCCGCGAGTCAGGCGCTGTTCCGGCGGTGGTCACCGCCGAGGATCTACTTCACGTCGAGCGGTTCGGTGCCTTTCGCCCGGCCGTCGGCACCAAGCGTGATCTTCTCGATCCGGGCCTCCGCCTCGCCAAGCAGCGCCTCGCAGCGCTTCTTCAGCTTCTCGCCCCTCTCGTAGAGCGCGATGGATTCTTCCAGCGCCACTTCGCCGCGTTCAAGCTTCTGAACAATCTGTTCCAGCTCGGACAAGGCCTTCTCGAACGGCAGTTGGGAAATATCGATGGCAGGTGTCGTGGTCATGACCTAAAGCTCTATCGGAATTTGAATTCGGTGCAATGTTCGATGGCTGAAAACCCTGAACCCAGCAACCGCGCGACCCTCGGCGGCGCCATCGTGGTGGCGATCGTGCTGGTGCTGGGGGTGTGGGTTTTCAACAGGCTGGATGCCAGCCAGAAGGCGCAGGCCTGTCTCGAATCGGGCGGCAAGAAATGTGCCGGCATCGAGACGCCGGATCTGCCCCGGCGCTGAGAAAACAGGCTAACCCCTTACACCCATTCGGATTCCCGGCGCGGGCCGCTCGGCCATCACCTCGCGGCGGAAGCGGAACAGCGCAGCGGGGCGGCCGCCGGTGGTGGTGCGCCCGCCGGTCGGCTCGACCAGTTGCGAGGTCTCGACCAGCCGCCGGAAGTTCTGCTTGTGCAGAAGCCGGCCGGAGATCGCCTCCACCGTCAGCTGCAGCGAGGTCAGCGTGAATTCGGGCGGAATCAGTTCGAAGATCACCGGACGGTACTTGAGCTTGCCGCGCAGCCGGCCGATCGCGGTGGCAAGGATGCGACGGTGATCATAGCTCATCGGCACGCCGAGGCCCGGGCCAACCGCATAGGCAGGGTCGGCCCGGCCATCGCGGATCGCCTCCATCACCAGCCCGGCCTCATAGAGCAATTCATAGCGTTCCAGCGCCTTTTCCTCGTCAAAAGGCGCGCCATCGAGGCCAAAACACAGCTTCAGCCGCTCCAGCCGCGACAGGCCGCGGCGGTCGTTCACCTCGGTTTCCGGCAGGCTGGCGGTCGCCCACGGCAGCAGGGCGGGCAGCAGGATCTCGTCGATCATCCGCGGCCGGCCGCCGCGGCCATCCTCCCACGGCAGGAACCTATACCACGGAAGAAACTGGGTTTTTCCCATCGGAGCGCGGTTGAGGCCGGTCAGCGCGAGATAGCCGACAGAGACCACATGGGGGCCGAGATCACCCGGCTGGGCATGGCGCCCGCGGTCGCCAAACGTGTAGAGCTGCTCGGCATAACCCAGATCGAGCCCGGCCTGCTCCTTCACCCAGGCCCTGAGGCCGATCTCGAACGTGCGGTGAGCCAGAGGATCGAAGGCGCCGGAGGGCAATGCCGCGTGGCCGCCCACCCCCGACTCGGTCACCAGCACCAGCGGCTCATCATCGCGGACCGTGACAATCGCCGCAGCCAGTCCGATTTCGATTCGCGTGTCCGTCCGCTCCTGAACCAAGCGCATTCCACCTGTTATCCGGCCGAAAAGCCTACGTTCCCGGTCCCTTGCAACCTGACGTTCCAGTCAAACCCGGAACAGGCCAAGTGTACCATGGCAAAGCGCAAGGCCATGCGTTTTTATTTCATGACGGGAACCGCCGTCCTTCTTCCGTCGGCTAGCCTTCCAGTTCGACAAAGCGGGCGAGGAAACGGGCCTTGGCCTCATCCGCGCTCCATGGCGTCAGATAGCCCGGCAAATCGCCGAACAGCGGCACCCGCTCGCCGAAGAAGCGCCGGGCCTCCTCCTCCTCGAAGCCGGCGAGCGACACGGCCTCGTGATAGGCGGCGATGCGATCGGCATCCTTGGCGAGGATGGCCACCGGGCGCGCCGGAGCCGGCGGCAGGCCGAAACGGACCATCACCGCCGACAGAATCCGCAGTTCCACCGCCTTGTAACTGTCGTTCAGCATGGCTTTCAGCGGCGAAATCATGTCGCCGATGACGTATTCGGCGGAATCGTGCAGCAGCATGTAAAGGCAGGTGCGCGCCGGCAGATCCTGCCTCAGCTGGCGGGCCACTGCCTCGACCAGCAGCGAATGCTGGGCGACGGAAAAGATATGCGCGCCGGTGGTCTGGCCGTTCCAGCGGGCGACACGGGCGAGGCCGTGGGCGATATCCTCGATCTCGATATCAAACGGCGAAGGATCGAGCAGATCGAGCCGACGGCCGGAGAGCATCCTCTGCCAGGCGCGCGGCGGCGCGGCGGCTTTACGGGCCATGATCAGAGCCCCCGCGCCAGTTCCGCGCATTCCGCATGGCGGAAGCAGCCGACGAGGTGATCATTGACCATTCCGGTGGCCTGCATGAAAGCGTAGACGATGGTGGGGCCGCAGAACTTGAAGCCGCGCGCCTTCAGATCCTTCGATATCCGCATCGCCAGCGGGGTGGCGGCGGGCACATGCTCCAGCCCGCGAAAGCTGTTCTGGATCGGCCGACCGTCGAGAAAACCCCAGAGATAGTTGGAAAACCCGCCCTTTTCCATGATGTCGAGATAGGCGCGGGCGGAGAGCACCGCCCCTTCCACTTTCATCCGGTTGCGGACGATACCGGCATCGGCCATCAGGCTTTCAATCTTTTCCCGGTCGTAGCGGGCCATCGTCTCGGCCTCGAACCCATCGAAGGCAGCGCGGAAATTGTCGCGCTTGCGCAGGATGGTGATCCACGACAGGCCGGCCTGAAACCCGTCGAGCAGCAGTTTTTCAAACAGCGCCCGGTCATCGAACTCCGGCACGCCCCATTCGGAGTCATGATAGGCGACATAGAGGGGGTCAGTACCCGGCCAGCCGCAGCGGGCCTTGCCATCGGCATGCATCACCGGGGGGCGGCGCAGAACGTCCGTCATCGGCTCAGCCCTCGGCCAATGGCCATTGGAAGCGCGCATAGGCGGGCTTGTCCGCCGTCAGGCCGATGCCACCGGCCATCACCGGCGCGCCGGCAGCCAGTGCATCGTGCAGCCGGTCGAGCCGGAGGATCACCAGCCCCCTGCCGCCGGCCTGCGAGCCGGTCCAGCCGATTGCCTTGTCGCCGGCGAACACCGCCAGCCCTTCTGCCGGGGCAAAACCGCCGTCGTAGGTGGCGAGCATGATGCGGGTGCGCGCGGTGCCGCGATGCTCCATGCGGGAGACGATCTCCTGCCCGACATAGCAGCCCTTGTGAAAATCGACGCCGTTCAGCTGGTCCATCAGCGCTTCATGCGGGAAGGCATCGTTATAGACAAAATCCTTGCCGCCCTCGGGCACGCCCAGCGCGACGCGACGGGCGAGATAGGCCGCCGGATCGCCGGTGCAGCCTGCCAGAGCCTCGCGTGGACCGATGAGCCGCTGGCCAAGACCGGCAAGGCGCGGATCGGCAAAGGCCAGCCAGTCCTCGGGGTCGAACGCCGTCTCATCGACCACCACGCCGACGCCGAGGGTTTCCGACACATCGACCACGCCGACCCTGGCGCGCAGGCGGTACATCGACAGGCGCTGGACAATCTCCGGCGCAAGCACGCGCGGGCAATCGAGATAGAAGCCGCCGCCATCGCCCGCTTCCGCCTCGACGATGAAGAAATCGGCGAGAATCTTGCCCTGCGGCGAGAGCAGCGCGCCAAACCCCGGCTTTCCGGGCGCGATCTTGGCCATATCCGCCGTCACCAGCCCGTTGAGGAAAGTACGCGCCTCCTCCCCTGCAACGGTGATGACCCCACGGTCCGGCAATGAAATGATCGGCATGTCAGATTCCCGAGGGCAAAGGAGCGGTGCGGCTTGCAGCGTTCGAACTGCTGACATATGGCCCTCAGCGCTGCTACTCAAGGGCTCAACGCTCACGTTTTGATGGGAGGCCCAGATGGCCCGGACGTTCGACACCATTCTCAAGGGCGCGACCGTCGCCAACCATGATGGCATCGGCGGTCGCGACATCGGCGTTGCCAATGGCAGGATCGCGGCGATCGGCACGCTGTCCGGTGCTTCGGCCGGCGAGACCATCGATTGCACGGGGCTGACCATCCTGCCCGGCGTGATCGACACGCAGGTGCATTTCCGCGAGCCGGGGCTGACGCACAAGGAAGACCTCGAAACCGGCTCGCGCGCGGCTGTGCTCGGCGGTGTCACCGGCGTGTTCGAGATGCCGAACACCAATCCCAACACCACCAGCGCGGCGACGCTGGAGGACAAGCTGACCCGCGCCCGACACCGGATGCACTGCGATTTCGCCTTCTGGGTGGGCGGCACGGCGGAGAACATCAGCGACCTGCCGGAGCTTGAGCGCTTGCCCGGCGCGGCGGGCATCAAGGTGTTCATCGGTTCCTCCACCGGCAACCTGCTGGTGGAGGATGACGCGACGCTGGAGCGCATTCTCCGCGTCATCCAGCGTCGCTCGGCCTACCATTGCGAGGACGAGGCGCGCCTGCGCGAGCGGATGTCCCATCGCGTGCCGGGCGATCCCTCGTCGCACCCGGTGTGGCGCGATGCGACCGCCGCGCTGATGGCAACGCAGCGGCTGGTGACGCTGGCCCGCAAGACCAACACGCCGGTGCATGTGCTGCATGTATCGACTGCCGACGAGATCGAATACCTCAAGAATCACAAGGATATCGCCTCTGTGGAGGTGACGCCGCACCATCTGACGCTGGTGGCGCCCGAATGCTACCGGACGCTGGGCACCTACGCGCAGATGAACCCGCCGGTGCGCGATGAAGCCCATCGCGCCGGCATCTGGCGCGGGGTTGATCAGGGCATCGCCGACATTCTCGGCTCGGACCACGCACCGCATACACATGAGGAAAAGCACCATGCCTATCCGGGCAGCCACTCGGGCATGACCGGCGTGCAGACGCTGGTGCCGACCATGCTCGACCATGTGAATGCCGGGCGGCTGAGCCTGCAACGCTTCGTCGACATGACCAGCGCCGGGCCGGCACGACTGTTCAATATCCAGGGCAAGGGGCGGATCGCCGTCGGTTATGACGCGGACCTGACCATCGTCGACATGAAGCGGAAGGAGACGATCCGCAACAGCTGGATCGCCTCGCGCTGCGGCTGGACGCCGTATGACGGCAAGACCGTCACCGGCTGGCCGGTGGGCACGTTCGTGCGCGGCCGCAAGGTGATGTGGGAAGGGGAGCTGACCGGCCCCTCGACCGGTGAGGCCGTGCGCTTCACCGCCTGCGGGGTGAAGCAAGCCTGAGCAGCTCTCGCCTTTTTGCAGAAAGCAAAAAAGCGGTCGCCGATCGTTCGTGGAGGCTGAGGCGCTGCTGCGTTCGAGACGCGAACGCTTGGCGACCGCTTACTGGCGCGTGCGGTCGACGGTGAATTCACCGCGGCGAATCCGCTCGGGCAGCCGTTCGGCAAAGGCGGCGACCGGCTCCTCGCCATAGGTGGCGACGAATTCCTTCAGCGCGGCGAACAGCGCGGCCTGGGCAAGGCAATCGCCCTCGATGCCGTCCATCCGCCCCTCGGCGAAGGCTTCGCTCATATACATGAACGCGGCTTTGCGCTGGGCGGCGAATTCGGCTTCGTCGGTTTCGTAATCGGTCATCTGCGCCATCTTCACGCTCGCCCAAGGCCGCCATGCTTGGCCGCCCTTTCGATGCTGCACCCTAGTGCGGAACCGGCGGCAAGGGGAGCCAACTCTTTAAAAAAGGTTAACGCCGCAACGCGGATTTGAACGGCTGTGTTTCAGGAGCCGAAACGCCCCGAAAGCTCGCTGGCGAGCCGCGCGCCGTCGCGCCCCAGCCGCTCCAGCGCCAGCCGGCCATTCGGTGTGCAGGCGCGATAGGTGGTGCGATAGCCGGCATAACCGCGGTTGAAGGCGCCGGCGAGGCGGCCTTTCTGCCCCTCGCCCTGCGCTTCGGCTTCCATCAGCTCGGCCATCTTGCGGCGCCAGAGGTCGCCTTTGCCATCGGCGGCAGGGACATTGCAGAGTTCGGAGAGAAAGCTCATCGCGCCCAGCACTTCGGCCAATTTCAGCAGCTGCGGCTCGTAGGCCGCGGGTGGCGCTTCCGCCGGCGGGGCAGCAGCGGCAGGCGGCGGCGCCGGCCGCTCCGCCGGGCGCGGACGCTGCTGAGCCTCGGCAGGCGCAGCCATCAACATGGCAACTCCGAACCCCAGCCAGAGGCCTGCCCGCCGCACCGCTCAGCCCCCCTGCCCGTTCATGCGCTGCGAGGACATGACCTGCGCCGCCTTGGCCAGCACATCGGCCAATCCGCGCGTCATCGGCAGATCGCCCGGCGCGAATGGATCCACCCAGCGGATATCACCGGCTTCCGGCCCGGTCTCACCCTCGCCGGCCTGCCAATGGCCGGCAAACACAATGACGGCGGCGTGATTGCGCACACGGTCATCCGCATCGCGCACGATCACCTCGACATAATCGACCATGCCGGCAAGCCGGGCGGAAACACCGGTCTCCTCCTGCAACTCGCGCAGGGCAGCGTCTTCCAGCCGCTCGCCCAGTTCCACCATGCCGCCCGGCAGCGAATATTGCCCCGCACCCGCACCGCCCATGCGCTGGGCGAGCAGCACCCGGCCATCGCGGAACACCGCGACGCTGGCGGCAAGGAACGGCCGCTCCGGGTAGAGACGGCTCATACGTGCTGGCCGCCGTTGATATGCAGTTCGGCGCCGGTAACGTAGGACGATTGCTCGGTGCACAGGAAATAGATGGCCTTTGCCACCTCCTCCGGTGTGCCGAGGCGGCGCATCGGCAGGGTTTCGACGATCTTTTCTGTTCCCGGCGAGAGAATCGAGGTGTCGATCTCCCCCGGCGAGATGGCGTTGACGCGGACGCCGGAGGGCCCGAAATCCGCCGCCATCTCACGTGTCAGTGCCTGGAGCGCCGCTTTCGAGGTGGCATAGGCCGCCCCGGCGAACGGGTGGACGCGCGAACCGGCGATGGAGGTGACATTGACCACAGCGCCGCGCGCGGCGGTCAATTCCTTCTCAAGACCGCGCGCCAGCAGGATCGGCGCATAGAAATTGACCTGGAACACCCGCTGCCAATCGGCCAGCGCGGTATCGATCGACCCCAGCCGCGCCCCGCCCGGCCCCTTGGGCGACACGCCGGCGTTGTTGACCAGCGCATGCAGCTTGCCATCGGGCAGGCGGCGGCGGATCTCCTCCGCTGCGCGGCGGGTGTCATCCGGATCGGCCAGATCGACCTGCACATGGTCCTCACGCCCCGCTTCCCACGGACAATCCTCGGGGAAGGGCTGGCGCGAGCAGGCGATCACCCGCCAGCCGGCGGAGGAAAAGCGCTTGACCGTGGCATGGCCAATGCCGCGCGAGGCGCCGGTGAGCAGCAGGGTGCGCCGTTCCGCGTTGGTTTGCATCGGGTAGGCTCCTTCAGGGGTAAAGGCGGGTACGGGTCCAGGGCCGGGTGGCGTCCGCCCGGCGGAAGACCGAGCGGTCATGCAGGCGGAAGGGCCGGTCGTGCCAGAACTCGATTTCCACCGGCACGATGCGGAAACCGCTCCAGTGCGGCGGGCGCGGCACGTCGCCTACGGCATATCTGGCGCCATAATAGACCACCGCCTTCTCCAGCGCGAAGCGACTTTCCAGCGCACGCGACTGCTGCGAGGCCCAGGCGCCGATGCGCGCATCCCGCGGACGGGAGGCAAAATAGGCATCGGCCTCTGCCGGCGCCACCTCTTCCACGCTGCCACGGAAGCGCACCTGCCGGCGCAGGCTCTTCCAGTGCAGAACGGCGGCCGCCTTGCGCTGGCCGAGCAGCTCGCGACCCTTTGCGCTTTCGAAGTTGGTGTAGAACACAAAACCGCGCGCATCGGCCTCCTTCAGCAGGACCATGCGGACGTTCGGCATTCCCTCGGCATCGACGGTCGAAAGCGCCATGGCGTTCGGATCGTTCACCTCGGTGCGCGTTGCCTCCTCCAGCCACTGCCGGAACAGCGAAAAGGGCTCGTCTGCCGCGGTAAAGTCATCGGACATTAACGGATTTCCTTTGGAATAGGCACGGGGCTTTTTGACTGACGGGTACAGTTTCGTGGTGCGTTCGGATTTTCACACGACTCACTATAACGCCGGGGCGCGCCGGAGCGAGAGGGGAATGACCTTCCTCGCGCGCTTTGTCGGCGTTTGCTGTCTCGGCGCGTGGCTCGGCGCGTGCAGCCTCACCATGCCGATCGCTTCGCTCGCCGTCGATGACGATGTGACCGGCTCGATTTCCAAACCCGTCACCACGCTTTCGCCCAAGCTCGACGCCGAGGACTGGCGGCGGGCCCAATCGGCGCTGGCGCTGGCGGTCGATCCGCAGGGCAACGGCGCGCCGGTGCAGTGGAACAACCCCGTTTCCGGCAGCAAGGGCAGCTTTTCCGCTGCCGGGCCGCTTTATGTGCTCGACGACCGGGTCTGCCGCTCGTTCATCGCCACGGTGCAGGCGGGCGGCACGGAGACGCAGCATCAGGGCAGCTCCTGCCGGCTGGGGCCGAACGAGTGGATGATCCGCGAGGTCAAGCCGTGGTCGCGGCCGGGCTGAGCCCGCTCGCCCTGGGGCCGGGCCCAAGCCAACCGCGCATCTGACGTGATCTGATCGGCCACAGGTCCGAGACGTTGCAAATCCGCAACGCACACCCCACATCGGACGCAACCCTTTCCAGCGTTTTTGCGGGGCAGCCCCATGCGTGATCCCTATCAGGTTCTCGGCGTTTCCCGCTCGGCCAGCGAGGCGGAGGTGAAATCCGCGTTCCGCAAGCTCGCCAAGCAATATCACCCGGATCGCAACGCAGGCGATCCGAAGGCGAAGGAGCGCTTTGCCGAGATCAATAACGCCTATGAAATCGTCGGCGACAAGGACAAGCGCGGCAAGTTCGATCGGGGCGAGATCGACGCGGAGGGAAAGCCTAAAGCGCATGGCTTCGAGGGCTTTTCGCAGGGCGGGCCGTTCGGCGGGCAGGGCACTGAGGGGTTCTCGTTCGGCTTCGGCATGGGGGGCGGGCCGCGCCCGGGCGGCGGGCACCCCGATGACATCCTCTCCGATATCCTGCGTGGCTTCGGCGGCGGGCAGGCGCGCGGGCGCCGCCCCGCCCCGCCGGGCCGCGATCTGACCGGCGATGTGACCGTGACGCTGGAGGAACTGGCCAGCGGCGTGACCAAACGCGTCGCCGTGCATGGCGGACGGCAACTGGAAGTGAAAATCCCCGCCTTCATCGGCGAGGGAAAAACCATCCGCCTCGCCGGGCAGGGAGACGCCAGCCCGATGGGCGGCAAACCGGGCGATCTGTTGCTGACCGTCCGCTATGCGCCGCATCCGCGCTTTGTCATCGAGGGGGCGGACCTGCGTGTGCGGATCGCCGTGCCGCTGGCCGATGCGGTGCTGGGCGGGGCGATCCGCGTGCCGACGCTGACCGGCGAGGTGGAAATGACCCTGCCGGCCTGGACCAGCGGCGGCCGCAGCTTCCGCCTGCGCGGCAAGGGCCTGCAAGGGCCGCACGGGCGCGGCGACATTCTTGTCGGGCTTGATCTCCAGCTTCCCGAGGGGGACAGCGACCTGATGGAGCTTATGCGGCGCAAGCGCGTGGAATAACTGACAAAACAGGCGGGATTCGTGCTTGCGCCTTTCGCCGCATCGGTTAGGTATGCGGGCAAAGTCATTCAGGAACACGGAGACTGTCATGGCGGGCACGGGCGGCTTCATGGCCGGCAAGCGCGGCCTGGTGATGGGCGTTGCCAATAACCGGTCGATTGCGTGGGGTATTGCCAAGGCCTGCCGGATGCAGGGCGCGGAACTGGCCTTCACCTATCAGGGCGATGCGCTCAAGAAGCGCGTCGAGCCGCTGGCGGCGGAACTCGATGCGATCGTTGTCGGCCATTGCGACGTCACCGACGGCGCCAGCATCGACGCGGTGTTCGCCGAGGTGGAGAAGCGCTGGGGCAAGCTGGATTTCGTGGTCCATTGCATCGCCTTCTCCGACAAGGACGAACTGACCGGCCGCTATGTCGAGACCACCGAAGGCAACTTCACGAAATCGCTGCTGATCTCGTGCTATTCGTTCACGGCCATCGCCCAGCGGGCGGAAAAGCTGATGACGGACGGCGGCTCGCTGCTGACGCTGACCTATTACGGCGCGGAAAAGTGGATGCCGCATTACAACGTGATGGGCGTGGCCAAGGCCGCGCTGGAGGCCTCCGTCCGCTATCTCGCGGCCGATCTCGGGCCGAAGAACATCCGCGTCAATGCCATTTCCGCCGGGCCGATCAAGACGCTCGCGGCCTCCGGCATCGGCGACTTCCGCTATATTCTCAAGTGGAACGAGTACAACTCGCCGATGCGCCGCACCGTGACCATCGAGGAAGTGGGCGATGTCGGCGCCTATTTCTGCTCGGACCTGTCGCGCGGGGTCACCGGTGAGATTCATCATGTCGATGCGGGGTATCATGTTGTGGGCATGAAGAACCCGGAGGCGCCGGACCTGTCGCTGGACCGCGACTAGCTGCGCGAATCACGGCAATAGATACGGATACTTTTCCAGTTGGTGATGCCATGCGGTCGCTTCTTGCCTGCGCCTTGATTGCCTTCTCGCTGCCGGCCCTTGCCCAGCAGGCCCAGCCGCAGGCAGCGCCCAGCTTCCAGCCGCCGCCGCGCGCCGATGCCGCCCCGGCACAGGCCGCCGCCCCCGTGGTGGCGGACCGCTCCTCCGTCGAGCAGAAGAAGACCGCCAAGCCGGGACGGGACATCTACATCGGCTCGTACATCACCCTCGACAAGACCTGCAAAGTGGGCGCGACGCCCAAGGTGGACGTGACCGAGCAGCCTAAATCCGGCGCGGTCCGTATCCGCCCGCATGCCGTGGTGCTGATGACCGCGCCGGGTGTTCAGCGCAACAAATGCCTCGGCACCTCGCCCGCCGGCATCGCCGTCTGGTATCGCGGCAATGCCAAGGCCAAGGGTGAGGATGTGTTTTCCTATTCGGTCAGCTATCCGGATGGGCGCATCCGCGATGTGAAGACCATGGTGACGCTGCAATGACCGGACGGACGCCGATTGCCCCGGCGCGACCGCATGCGCCGCGACGCCCGACGCTCTACTATATCCGCCATGGCGAAACGGACTGGAACCGCGAGGGCCGGTTGCAGGGCGCGCAGGATATTCCGCTCAACGATCTCGGTCGCAAGCAGGCGGCCGGCGTCGGCCAGCACCTGCGCGATCTGATCGGCCCGAAGGCCGAGACGCTGCCGTGGTTCGTCAGCCCGATGCAGCGCGCGGTGGAAACACTGGCCATCGCCCGGCGGCAGATCGGCATGCCGGACAGCGGTTATGCGATCGATGACCGGCTGAAGGAACTGAGCTTCGGCCAGTGGGAGGGCTTGACCTGGCGCGATGTGCGCAAGACAGACCCGGCCCGCGCGAGCGGGCGCGATGCCAACAAGTGGGGCTATGTGCCGCCCGGCGGCGAGAGCTATGCCATGCTGCTGACCCGTGTGATGCCGTTCTTCAACAGCCTGACCGGCGAGGCAGTGGTCGTCGCCCATGGCGGCATCGCCCGCACACTGCTGGTGGAACTGGCCGCCATGCCGGCTGCGGAGGCGACGGTGGTCGATATCTGGCAGGGGCGTGTGATGGTGTTCGAGGCCGGCGGCGCCTATTGGGTGCCCTGAACCATCCGGGGGCTTGACGGAACCGGGGGAACCCGGCCAATTGCCCGCCATGTCACACAATACCTTCGGCCACCTCTTCCGCGTGACCACCTGCGCCGATAGCCATGGGCCCGCCATCGGCTGCGTGGTCGATGGCTGCCCGCCGCGCATCGCGCTGAGCGAAGCCGAGATCCAGCGCGATCTCGACCGCCGCCGCCCGGGCCAGAGCAAGTTCACCACCCAACGGCAGGAGCCGGATCAGGTCCGCATCCTCTCCGGCGTCTATACCGAGAAGGACGGCATCCAGCGCACGACCGGCACGGCCATCGGCCTGATGATCGACAATGTTGACCAGCGCTCGAAGGATTATTCGGCGATCGGCGACCAGTTCCGCCCCGGCCATGCCGATTTCACCTATGACGCAAAGTACGGCATCCGCGATCCGCGCGGCGGCGGCCGCTCCTCGGCGCGCGAAACAGCAATGCGTGTCGCCGCCGGGGCGATTGCCCGCAAGATCATCCCGGGAGTGAGCGTACGCGGCGCGCTGGTGCAGATCGGCCCGCACAAGATCGACCGGTCCCGCTGGGACTGGAACGAGGTGGACAACAACCCGTTCTTCACGCCGGATGCCGGCTCGGTTCCGCTGTTCGAGGAGTATCTCGGCGGCATCCGCAAATCCGGCTCGTCCATCGGCGCGGTGATCGAGGTGGTGGCGGAGGGCGTGCCCGCCGGGCTTGGCGCCCCGATCTACGGCAAGCTCGATGCCGACATTGCCGCCGCCTTCATGAGCATCAACGCGGTGAAGGGGGTCGAGATCGGCGCCGGATTCGAGGCTGCGCTGCTGACGGGCGAGGACAATGCCGATCAGATCCGCATCGGCAACGATGGCGCGCCGGTATTTCTCTCCAACCATGCCGGCGGCATCCTCGGCGGCATTTCCACCGGGCAGCCGATTGTCGCGCGCTTTGCGGTGAAGCCGACCTCGTCGATCCTGACGCCGCGCGCCTCGATCGACCGTTACGGCAAGGATGTCGAGATCATGACCAAGGGCCGGCATGATCCCTGCGTCGGCATTCGCGCCGTCCCGGTGGGCGAGGCGATGATGGCGTGTGTGCTCGCCGACCATCTCCTGCGCCACCGCGCGCAGGTGGGCTGAGGCGGCTATTCCGCCGCGTCAGAACACCAGAAAATCGCTGGCGGTGAGCACAACACCGGGATTGACGGAAGCGAACTTGACCGGGGCACCGCCACCCAGGCCATCCGCATCGTAGAGAATGGCGCCCGTCGCGGCGTTGTAGACGATGCGGGTCGCCGCAGTGGCCACAGCGCTGGCCAGAGCGAACGCATTGGCGGAGAGCGCGCCGGTCTGGTTGCCCAAGGCGGCGAAGGTGGCATTGTCCACCGCGATCTTGTCGGTGCCGTGCACGAAATCGAGAATGACATCGCCGTTGGCGCTCGGCGCGGTGGTGAAGGCAAAGGTATCGGCCCCGCCGTTGCCACGCAGCAAGTCATCGCCGCCGCCGCCGTTGAGGACATTGACCCCATCGTTGCCCTGAAGGGTCTGGGCCAGCTGGTTGCCGGTAAGATTGATGGCAGCAAGGCCGCGCAGATCGTTGGTCACGAGGGTTTCGATTTCCATGCCCGCAGACAGCACCCACGAGACCGAGGCGCGCACCGTATCGCTCCCCTGCCCGGCCAGTTCGATCACCACATCACCGGCGGCGTCGACGATATAGATATCGTTGCCGCCATATCCGGTCATCGTATCGGCCCCGCCGCGGCCATCGAGGGTGTTGATGCCGGCATTGCCTTGCAGCAGCTGGGCGAATTCGTTGCCGGTCAGATTGAGGTTCGAGACCCCTGCCCGGTCCGCGGCCAGTATGTATTCCACCGCCTGGCCCGCCGTCAGGCGGTGGCTGACGAGCGCCTCGACCCGGTCATAACCGACGCCGACTGCCTCGATAATCACGTCGCCGGCGTTGTCGACAACATAGGTATCCGACCCGCCGCCGCCATACATGGTATCGGCGCCGGCGCCGCCGTTGATCCGGTTGCTGCCCGCATTGCCGAAGATCTTTTCCGCCAGCGCCGCGCCGGTGAGATTGATCGCGGTCGTGCCGGCATCGTCCGTCGTGCGGAGGATATCGACAAGACTGTCGGCCTGAAGCGTGTAGCTGACCGACGTGCGCACGGTATCGCGCAGACCGAATTCCTGCACCGCCTCGATCACCCGATCGTTCGCGTTGTCGACGTAGTACGTGTCTTCGCCGAGGCCGCCCTGCATGGTGTCGGCGCCACCGCGCCCGTCGATGATGTTGGCGCCGGCATTGCCGATGATGCGCTGCGGCAGGCCGCTGCCGATCAGCCGGAGATTGGTGACACCGGCCGACGACAGCGTCATCAACACCTCGACGGACGCATCGATCGCAAGGCCGAATGATACCGAGGTGCGCACCGTGTCGGTGCCGCCGGCCAGCGCCTCGATGACACGATCATTGATGTTGTCGACGTAGTAGATGTCGTCACCGCCCTGCCCGTTCATCGTGTCGGCGCCCGCACGGCCGTCCAGAACATTCGCCAGCCCGTTCCCGGTCAGGCTGTCGCCCGCACTGCCCCCGACCGCGTTCTCGATCCATGCGCTCCGAGCCGTTGTCCCCTCGATGCCCATCGCGATGCCGATGTTGTTGGCAATCGAACCGATCGACGAGAAATGGCCGGGCCGCAGATCGATGGTGACCTTGCTGGTCTGGTGGATGCCGCTGAAGGTGTCGATGCCCCCGGCATCCCAGATCGTCGCGATCAGCGTGCCGCTATCGGGAATGGCCATCCCGCTCACGCCGGAATTGGTGAAATACACATCGTTCCCGGTGCGGGTAGCCGTGTTGGCGCCGTACATCACCTGAAGCGCCTGAATATCATACAGCATCGGCGTCGCCGGCCATTGCTGCTCGGGATCGGCCACGTTGGCCTGCTCGGGCACCGGATCGTAAGACATCACAGTGTAACGGGAATTGTCGAGCACTGTCGGCAGGATAACGTTGTCAAACGGGTGGTCGAGCCCCAGGGCGTGGCCAAGCTCGTGGATAACGGTCACCCACCCCTCATCGTAGAGGGTCGGCGTCGCCACGATGCCCATGGTGTTGTTCAGCCAGACATCGCCGTTGAGGCCGTCGATCCCGGGATAGTAGGCAAAACCAAACAGGCCGGGATCAGAAAAGGACAGGGCGCCGAAGGTGATATCGCCGACGCCGCTGCTGGCGAGCGTGATGTTGAGATTGGCGACCTCGTTGTACCGCGCCACCGCCAGCGTGGCCTGAGCCTGCTGCGTTGCCGTCAGTGACGGATCAGCATCCTGACTGAACAGCGTGCCATCAACGCTGTAGAAATTCCCGCTCCTGTAATAGTCCGGAAAGGTCGTGAGGAGGGAATAGGTCAGCGATCCTGTTCCATCGTGCCAGACCGGATTGCCCGGCGGAATCAGCGTTGTATAATTGGTGGGATCAAGCGGATCGGTCGACGGCATCGGGACAGGTTCCTGTTGAGGGCGCAGGTCCATTCCAGCTTACAACCAACGGATGAACCACCGGTTGAGGAAACCGCTCGAATCCTTGACCGAGCGTAATACCCCCTTCACCACTGTCGCAATGCCCCGGAACGGGCGTTCAGGCCCCCATCAGCGTCTCGACATGCGCGCCGACGGAGAAAGCCAGCCCTTGCAGATCATATCCCCCTTCGAGCAATGAAACGATGCGCCCGCCGCACTTGCGGCTGGCCACCTCCATCAACTCCTCGGTCGCACGGGCGAAATCCTTCTCGACAAGGCGGATATTGCCGAGGGGATCGCGCACATGCGCATCAAACCCCGCCGAAATCAGGATCAGATCGGGGCTGTGGCCGAGCACCCGGGGGATGACCGCCGAGCGGAAGTAATCGGCGAAAACCTCGCCATCGTCGCCGGCGCTCAGCGGCACGTTGACGATGGTGTTGTGCTCGCCCGTCTCCCGCGCCGCGCCGGAGCCGGGATAGAGCGGCATCTCATGCAACGAGCAGAACAGGACGGACTTGTCGGCCCAGAAAATATCCTGCGTGCCGTTGCCGTGGTGGACATCCCAATCGATGATGGCGATCCGCTCTGCCCGGTGCGCTTTCTGGGCATGGCGCGCGGCAATCGCA
>ERZ1645187.237-NODE-237-length-54086-cov-13.508060_pt1 | contig 54086 bp, 53 predicted proteins | sample MGYA00575352_ERZ1645187 | MGnify/ENA primary metagenome ERZ1645187 (study PRJEB40837, sample SAMN11349314) | freshwater sediment metagenome | isolation source: river sediment | host: Sediment | place: India: Wazaribad , New Delhi | collected 2017-02-21 ... | reverse complement strand
CCAAAATAATTCTCGAAAAGCTGACAAAGCCGGTGTTCTATCGTTTGGGTACTCATAAGTTTTTTAACAGCTTCCAAAATTAATAGGTTTTGCGATAATTTGTGCAATAAACCACACATTGAGTGATTCTGATGCTAAACTATATACAGGATTGCGAAAAAAATCTACTTTTGCTCATTCAAGATTAACCCATAATTCTATACTCAATGGAAGTTTCAAATCAGGCAGTCAATATTTTAAAGACAGCCATTCTGCTCGAACGCAGGGGAAAAGCCTTTTACACCCAGGTAGCACGTCAGTCGGAGAGTAAATCAGCACGCAAGATATTTGAGATGATGGCAGAAGAAGAAGATGCCCACATTGATTTTTTGTCGCGGCAATTTGTTCATTATGAGAAAACACATGAGTTTTTGCAAGTGGAAGAGCACAACGAAGTTGATGACAGCGATGCTGTGTTGATTTTGTCTGAGGAGATCAAAAAAGAAATTTCAGCCGCCAGCTTCGAAGCAGCAGCCATTTCAGCTGCCATTGATTTCGAAAACAGGGCTATTGCAATTTATTCGGAACGTGCCGATCAGGCTACAGATCTAAATGAAAAGGCGCTGTATAAAATGTTGGCCGATTGGGAAAAAGGTCACCATCATTTATTGCACAGGCTCAATGAAGACCTGAAAGAGCAAATCTGGAACGACAATAACTTTTGGCCTTTTTAGGCTATTTCAAACCAAATTAATCTATTGATCTGCAAAATATTGTGTTTTTGCAGATTGTTCTAAAACGTTTATTATGAGTCACGAATTTGAAGGATTTAATTCCAGGGCTGTTCATGCCGGACACCTGGACGATCCGATGGGAAGTGCTGTTTCGCCCATTTACCAAACCTCAACATTTAGTTTTGAAGATGCAGACCACGGAGCCCGCTGTTTTGCCGGCGAAGACAAAGGTTACATCTATACACGCATCGGCAACCCGACAATCAATGAGCTTGAACAGGCTGTTGCCGCACTTGAGAAAGGTTATGGTGCAATCGCGGTAAGTTCGGGTATGGCGGCTGTTAACACGGTTTATCTTACCTTTTTGGGTCAGGGAAAGCACCTTGTTGCACACAATTCTCTCTATGGTCCGTCGCGGGCAATTATCGAGGGTTTGTATGTAAGATTTGGCATTGAGTCAACTTTTATTGATGCCACTGATGCAGCCAATGTGGAAGCGGCCATCAAACCCAACACCTCATTGATCTATCTTGAAACACCTGCCAATCCAACCATTGGCATAACCGATCTTGCTGCTGTGACAGCAATTGCCCGAAAACACAATATTCCTGTTTGCGTGGATAATACGTTTTGTAGTCCATATCTTCAGCAACCTTTTGATTTTGATGTTGATGTGGTTTTACATTCAATGACAAAATTTATTAACGGACATGCCGATATCGTTGCAGGTATAGTGGTAGCACGCAATAAGGAGATTTACGACAAGCTTCGTCCTGTGATGGTCAACATGGGCTTCAATATGGATCCACACCAGGCCTGGCTTACGCGCAGAGGGTTGAAAACCCTGGGCATCCGGATTGACCGTGCACAGGAAAACGCACAAAAAGTTGCTGAGTTTCTCGAGAAACATCCAAAAGTGGAATGGGTTCTTTATCCCGGCTTGCCATCACATCCGCAGTATGAACTTGGCAAAAAACAAATGAAAGGCCCCGGTGCCATGATCAGCTTTGGCTTGCATGGCGGCCTCGATGCCGGAAAAAGAATGATGAACAGTGTGAAAATGGCCTTGCTAGCAGTTTCACTTGGCGGAATCGAAACACTGATTCAGCATCCGGCAAGCATGACACATTCCAAACTCTCAAAAGAAGCAAAAGCTTCTGCAGGGATATCTGATGGTTTGGTCAGGCTCTCGGTCGGTATTGAGGATTTGCACGATATCATTGCCGATCTCGATCAGGCACTTAATCAGGTATAAACAGGGCTATTCCTATTTTCTGAATCTCTTTTCCATGCTTTGTAATGAGTGTGCGATCACATAAGTTGACATTTGTTTGAAAATGATTTTCAATAACATGGAAAAACCCAAAAGATTTCTAACTTTGCACCCTTTATTGAAATGAACCTATGTCGGGCTTTTTAAAAATTGACAGAAGCCAGATAAATGCTTAACTTTTTATAACCTATTGTAATGGAAAACACTGAATTGACCAATCTCACCCCCGGAGAAGAACTGAACGGGAATGAGAATGCTGAGGTAACCCCTGTTAACGAGGGTGGCCTGATGAGCGAAGCAAAAGCTGAAACAACTGAAATTGAAGCACAGCTCACTTCGGACGACAAAGAATTGATTGCAAAATTGATTGAACCTAATCAATTGCCCGAACCAACAGCCGAAGCTGCTCCTGTAGCCGAAGTTGTTGAAGAAGCAGCACCAGTCACTGAGGTTGTCGAAGAAATCACTGTCGTTGCTGAGGTTGAAGCCCCTGCCACAGAAGCTTTACCCATCGTTGAAGCCCTGGAAGCGAATATCGCAGAACATGCTCCTGAACATCTTCTCGACGAAGAAACAGTTGAAGAGATCGAAGCAATGAGCGAACATGATTTTGCAGGGTTAAACAAATTACAATTGGTTGAACTACTCGAAGAAGCGGTTCAGGATCAGGACATTGTTAAAATCAAAAATAAGGTTGCTGCTATCAAGGTTTATTTCCTTAAGCTCAACAAGGACGATATTGACCATGAGCTTGAGCAGTTTCTTGCTGACGGTGGTGAGCGTGAGTCATTTGAACATGCTGATGATCCACTCGAGACACGTTTCAAGGCAGCATTTGGACTTTACAAAGACAGCAAAGCCAAACATAATGAATTGCTTGAGCGTCAAAAACAGCTCAATCTGGTTCAGAAACAAGCTATCCTTGAGGAGCTTAAGCAGTTGATCTCATCCGAAGAAACTCTCAAAAAGACCTACGACGAGTTCAAAACCCTGCAGGATAAATGGAAAGAAATTGGCCAGGTTCCAGCCGGTGAAATCACAAATCTGTGGAATAACTATCACTTCCTGGTTGAGAAATTCTTTGATAAAGTAAAGATAAACAGAGAACTGCGCGACCTTGATATGCGCAAAAATCTGGAAGCCAAGATCGAAATTTGTGAGAAAACAGAGGAGCTCTTACTCGAGGAATCTGTTGTAAAAGCGTTTAAGCTACTTCAGAAATACCACGACGACTGGAAAGAAATAGGTCCTGTACCTCAAGATGTTAAAGAAGAGGTTTGGGAGCGTTTTAAAAATGCAACTGACAAGATCAATGCCATTCGCCGCGAGCACTACTCAAAGATTCAGGATGAGCTGCAGCACAACTTCGATGCTAAGGTTGCACTTTGTGAAAAAGCCGAAGAATTTGTGGCTGAATCTTTCGACAGCATCAATGCATGGATGAAGAAGTCGGACGAAATGCGCGATCTGTTCAAGGTTTGGAGAACGGTTGGTCAGGCTCCCAAAAAGCAGAACGATGAAATCTGGAATCGTTTCAAAGCTGCAATGGATAACTTCTTCGAAGCCAAAAAAGAATATTTTGGTAAGCTGAAGGATCAACAACTCGAAAACTACAACCGCAAACTCGATCTCTGTGTGCAAGCCGAGGCTTTGCTCGAAAGCAGCGAATGGCGCAAGGCCACCGATCAGTTTAAGGCCCTGCAGGAAGAGTGGAAAAACATCGGCCCTGTGCCGCGCAAAAACTCTGACAAAATTTGGAAACGTTTCCGTGGTGCCTGTGATGAGTTTTTCCGTCGTAAATCAGAACACTTCACCGGCATCAGAGGCCGCGAAGACGAAAACCTTGCCAAGAAAAAAGAGCTGATCGAAAAGATCACAGGTTTTGAGGTCAAAGCCGACCGCGCTGCAAACCTCGATGCGCTGAAGGCCCTGCAAAGAACATGGATGGAAATTGGCCATGTGCCAATTAAGATGAAAGACCAGCTTTATGCCGATTATCGCAAGGCTATTGACAAGCTTTTTGAGAAAATGAAGCTTACCGAGCAGGAAATGGCTACTACCCATTACCGCAGCAATATCGAAAGCATGCGTGAAGAAGCCGATTCGGGCGACAAATTAAGAAGAGAGCGCAATACACTTTCAACAAAAGTGACCAAGCTGAAAGAAGAAATCATGTTACTCGAAAACAATATCGGGTTTTTCTCGAGCAGCAAGCAGGCAGGCATCATGCGCGCTGAGTATGAAAAGAAGATCGAAAGAGCGAAAAGCGAAGTTAAGCTTCTCGAAGCTAAACTGAAAATGCTCAGAGAATAATTAAAAAAAGCCGCCGTAAGGCGGTTTTTTTTGACCAAAAATAAAAAGGCCGATGATTTTCAACGGCCTTTTTTTTATTTATTAATGTACGTTTATTGCACTTGCTTTTCTTCGTCCTTCAGATTGGTTGATTTGACAAGCAGCATAAATGCAATCAGCGCCAAGCCTGCACCATACAATCCAAATATCAGAAACTCATCCGTAAGATTGATAAAAAAGTAAAAACCATGAAAGAAACTTGCTGCACCGAGCGCAGTCATTGAGTCAATAAATCTGTTGTTGCGAAATTTTCCCATGCCTGTGAAAAATCCCATAATCACTGCAAACGCCATATTTGCAAGCGGATAGGTAATCAGGAAGGTGAGATTCATTTCTTTCGAAAACCATCCCGACATAAACAAAGGCAAGGCAAGCATTGTGAAAGAGCCCGCAATCAATAGATTGTAGATTATTCCATCCAGCGGTCCACGGAAGGTTTTTTGACGCAGAAAATAATAACGCAGGAGAATAAACTTACCCAATTCTGCACCAAAACCAACGACCACAAAGGAATAAAAACCAGTTCTTTTCAGATTCCTTAGCTCATCAATACCTTTATAAACAGCAATCTGATCCAAAATAAACAAAACCGCCACAGAGGCAAGTCCAAACACGACTGCCTGAAATAGCAGTTTCCATGACCCGATGACAAATTTATATTTCAGGTACATGAGCAATAGTCCAGAAAGCAGGGCAGGATAGGCAATTGATAGGAGTAGGTTCATAAAATGTGTTTTTGTTTTCGCGACAAATATATGACTAATTGGCACAATCACAAGCAAATGACAACAATTGATCGTTATTTTTTCGGTTTACGGTTCGTAACATTTTTACACTGGTGAGTCAAATAAAATTAGATTTTCAAACGCAAAAGCCCTGAATTGCTCATTTTTTGGATTTTTTGAACAGATAAAACTACATTTGCAGGATCAACGATGTTGTAAATGGAACGTGGAACTGTTATTAAATCAACCGGAAGCTGGTATCAGGTTTACAGTGATGCCGGCACGGTTGTGCAGTGCCGCCTGCGTGGACAATACAGGCTCAAAGGGCTTCGGTCCACCAATCCGGTGGCTGTGGGCGATAAGGTTGCGTTTGAATACGAATCTCACGGCGACAGTGCTGTAATAACAGATATTTTTGACCGACACAATTTTATCATTCGCAAAGCGACCAATCTTTCCAAGGCTTCACACATTATAGCAGCAAATATTGACCAGGCTGTATTGGTTGCAACGCTGGATCAACCGCGCACTTCAACAGGTTTCATTGACAGATTTCTCGTCACTGCCGAAGCATACCATATCCCGGTTTTGATTGTTTTCAACAAGACTGACCTATATGACGAAACACTTCTTTCCGCAATGAGAAAGCTGGAGCAGGTGTATCAAAAAGCAGGTTATGAAACCATGAGTGTTTCGGCACTAACATACCAGGGAATTGATCCGCTCAAACAACGCTTAACTGATATAGTTTCCCTTTTTTCCGGTCATTCAGGAGTTGGGAAATCAGCCTTGCTGAATGTTATTGACCCGGCACTGAAACTTCGCACCGGCGAAATTTCTACAATTCACAACAAGGGAAAACATACAACCACATTTGCCGAGATGTTTCAGCTTGGTTTTGGTGGCTGGATTGTTGATACACCGGGGATTAAGGAATTTGGATTGCATGATTTTGAATACGAAACACTCTCGCACCGCTTTCCTGAAATGCGCCAGCTTATGCACAACTGCAAATATGCTGATTGTACCCACCTTCATGAACCGGGTTGCGCGGTGCTCGATGCCGTTGCGAACGGACTGATAGCCGGCTTTCGCTACCAGAACTACATCAATATGCTAAACAACGATTTCACTGCTGATAACTAACCACTATGATTGCAAAAGAACTGATAAGCGATGGCATCATTCCACTGAAAACAAACGATACAGGCAGAATTGCACTGGAATGGATGGAAGATTTCAGGGTGTCGCACCTGCCAATAGTGAATGAGAGTCAGTTGTTAGGCCTTGTCACAGAATATGATGTGTATAATCACAATCAGCTCGATGAACCGATTGGAAGTTACTCACTGTCGCTCCACAATACTTTTGTGTTAGAGTCGCAGCATTTATATGATGTGATGCGATTGGTACAGCTTCATGGTTTAAGTCTCATACCGGTTGTTGACAATGATAACAATTATTTGGGCTCGATCACCCTGCAGCGACTTTTGCAGCATTTTTCCGCCACACTCTCAGTGAGCGAACCGGGCGGAATCATCATTCTGGAGCTAAATATCCATGATTATGTTTTGTCAGAGATTGCCCGAATTGTGGAGTCGAACGACACCAAAATTTTGAGTTTATTCATTCATTTCGATCCTGTCAGTCAAAAAATGCGGCTCACTCTCAAATTGAATAAAATGGAAATCAGCGGTTTGCTTCAAACATTTTCGCGTTTTAATTATGAGGTTATCATGTCATATGGTGCGCAGGACGATCTTGATGACTTGCGCGAGCGCTATGATGCATTAATGAGCTACCTGAAAGTATGAGAATCCTGCTCAAGACGCTTTTATTGGTTTGCTGCGCATCTTCTTTTTTGACGCCCTCACTGCAAGGGCAATTTGTTTTGAATGATACCGCCAATACCAAACAGGAAGAGGCTTTTATCATCGGAAATATCAGCCTGCAGGGAAATTCAACAACAAAAGACAGGATTATTTTAAGAGAGATCGTTTTCCATACGGGCGATAGCCTTGATGCAGCGCAGCTGGCTGAAAAGCTGGAGCAAAGCCGTCGAAACCTGTTGAATAAATCAATTTTTAATTTCGTGGAATGGGACACCGCCGGCGCTGTTGACAACAACCGTCTGATTCATGTAACTTTCAATTTCATCGAACGTTGGTACATCTGGCCTATGCCGATTTTTGAACTTGCCGACAGAAATATCAATGCCTGGTGGGAAACAAAAGACTTCAGAAAAGCCAACTACGGTATCTTTCTGACATACAATAACTTCAGGGGCAGATTGGAACAATTGAAAGTGTTGATTCGGGCCGGATACAACCAAAACTACTACCTGCAATATGATATTCCGTACATCAATAAAGCCCAAACTATTGGAATTGGTTTTCAGCTTGGTTATTCACTCAGCCGTGAAGTCCCTTACCTGACAATAAATAACAAGCAAAAATTCTTCAGGTCGGAAACGGATTACGCACGGCGTGAATGGTATGCCCGGGTGAAAATGACCTACAGAAGAAATATTCACAACAGCCACGACCTGACGTTTGGTCTTGAAAAAGCTACATTTTTGGATACCCTGCAAACTTTGAATCCCTTGTTTCTTCCGGGAGATGACCCTGCAATGAAGATGTGGCACCTCAATTATATCTATAAAAACGATCACCGCGATTCAAAACCTTATCCATTGAATGGACATTATGCTGATGTTGACATTCATCAATATGGTCTGGGTCTGATGAAAAATGAAGCTGCATTTACTACTTTAAAAACGACAATTGACTTTTACAGGCCAATCAGCAATAGATGGTTCTATGCAGCAAACATCACTGCAAAGATGAGTTCCGCGGCCCAACAGCCCTATTACATTCAGCGGGGATTTGGATTTGGGAATGATTTTGTGCGTTCTTTCGAACTCTTTGTGGTGGATGGAAAACACTTCGGACTATTCAAAACCAATTTAAAATACGCCCTCGTCACACCTCGGAAAAGTGACTTAAGGTTTTTTAAAAGCGAAAAATTCAGAAAGATCCACTACGCTGCCTACCTGAATTTATTTGTGGATGGCGGATATGTGGCCCAGGATAAACAATATGCTTTTAATTCGTTTCAAAACGAGTGGTTAACAGGCTTTGGGCTTGGCCTTGACCTTGTTACCTATTACGATCTGGTATGGCGTTTTGAATGTTCGGTCAACCACTATAACAAGCCCGGTTTCTTTTTGCATTTTGTTGCACCAATTTAGACCAGAATCTTAGCCTTTGTTATAAACTGGAGTTTTCTGAATCAAGGCAAAAGCTGTTTTTGCTATTATTTGACTGAAATCCACCCACAAATAATGTTAAATTGTTTTCTGAGCCCCACTTAATTCGTAATCTTGCACCCACAAGCAAATTTTTGAACATGAAAATTGCGCTTTTTGGTAAAACATTTTCCGGCGAACGAAGTCCGTTTTTTCACCTTATGTTTGATAGTTTGCGTCGGGCAGGCGCCACTATCTCCATGTTCGGTCCTTATTATGAACAGGTAAAGCAATATGTTTCCTTGCCGGAAGACCTGACTCTTTTTTACAATTATCGTGACCTGCAAGCAGATACAGATGTTTTCTTTTCAATCGGAGGGGATGGTACATTGCTTGACGCATTGCCACTTATCAGAGATTTTAACATCCCTGTACTTGGGATCAATATGGGGCGATTGGGTTTTTTGTCGAGTGTATCCAAACAGGAAATAGGGGCCGCAATGGAAGCAATAATTTCGGGCAATTACACACTCGAAGAGCGCAGCCTGCTCCAATTAACTAATCCTGACAAATTATTTCCTGATATTAACTATGCACTCAATGAGGTAACGGTTTTTCGCAAGGAAACAACTTCACTCATTGTAATTCAGGTGTTTGTGGACGATATTTTCCTGAATGCCTATTGGGCCGACGGCTTGATTGTGGCAACACCCACCGGCTCAACGGCTTATTCTCTGAGTGCAGGAGGACCAATCATGGTGCCTTCATTAAAAGGTTTTGTCATCACGCCAATCGCTACACACAATTTAAGCGTCAGACCTGTCGTTATACCCGACAATAGCATAATAAGATTAAAAGTTGTAGGCCGTCATGAGCAATACACGCTCAGTATGGACAGCAGAACCGCAGTAGTTGATCAGTCAGAGGAAATCACTATCCGAAAAGCAGGTTTTACAATCCGACTGGTTCAAATGAAAGGGAAGGATTTTTTTGGGACCATACGCGAAAAACTGCTCTGGGGCTTAGACATAAGAAATTGATCTATGATGCTTGAAAAAAAAGGTTAAATTTGCAGCCTGAATCGTTATTTTTCTCTTAGTGTCTGAAAATGAGATTTATAGAGAAATAATAGATCAAGCCTTAATAGAAGGAAATAAATGTTTCGAAAACTGTTTTTGATTTCTGTGGTGATGTTCACCTTTTTTCCGGCGATGACACAAAATCTGGAATTGGGTTTGATGGGAGGTGTTGCATCTTATAATGGGGACCTGAATCCCGCCATACCTTATCATATGTCGAAACCGGCTTTTGGGATCATGGGCAGATACAACAAAGGAACACGTTGGTCATACACCGTTGCCGTAAAAACCGGTTCACTTACTTCAAATGGTCAATTTGCCCGTGTAAGCTCTGCCTCAGTGAATGGGTTTTCAGCCAATTTCTCAGATATCAGTGTGGTGGCTGAGTTCAACTTTTTCGACTATTTCACCGGAAGCCAAAAAGACTATATGACTTCGTATATTTTTGGTGGTCTTTCTTATTTTGGCACCGGAACAAATTTCAGTCAGTCGCTGGGTTTTAATAGTTTAAGCATTCCGTTTGGATTTGGTTTCAAATACAGTCTCGGAAAAAGAATCGGACTGACGGCAGAGTGGCGTATGCACAAAACCTTTACCGATAATTTGGAAGGCGATTTGACCTGGAAAACAGGTGAAACCGATTCAAACAACAACGATTGGTTTAACTTCACCGGAATAGGTATTACCTATAAATTCAATCTTGAGAAACGACAGGCATGTAATTCATTCAAAGACGTAGCATTTTGATAAATCCAAACCAAAACTGAGCATCAGACAGATGAGCCTGATAGAAAAAATAGATAAGGATAAACTGCCCGAACACATTGCAATTATCATGGATGGCAATGGCAGATGGGCAAAGCAGCATGGGCAGCACCGTGTTTTTGGCCACAGGAGTGGAGTCACCTCTGTGCGTGAGGCAGCCGAAGCCTGCGCTGAGCTTGGCATTCCGTTTCTTACTCTTTATGCTTTCTCAACGGAAAACTGGAGCCGCCCCCGTATCGAAGTCAATGCATTGATGAAACTTTTGCTGCAGACAATCAATACCGAAATTACAACGCTCAATAAGAATAATATCAGGCTAAACGCCATCGGCGATCTCGACAGCCTTCCGGCCATGAATAAAAAACACCTGCTGAAAGCTATTGATGAAACAAAAAATAACAGCAGGATGACGCTCACACTTGCACTCAGCTATTCGAGCAGATGGGAAATAATCGAAGCTGCACGTAAGCTTGCTCTCAAAGTTGCTGCAGGTGATTGTCAGGCATCTGATGTCAATCAGCAATGTATTGAGGATTTGCTGACAACAAAAGGTATGCCCGACCCGGAATTACTGATCAGAACCAGTGGAGAATACAGAATCAGTAATTTTATGCTGTGGCAAATTGCGTATGCCGAATTGTATTTTACAAATACCTTATGGCCCGATTTCAGACGTGAAGATTTATATGCTGCCATCATTGATTTTCAGCACCGTGAGCGGCGTTTTGGCAAAACAAGTGATCAAATTAAACTGTAAAAGCACGGGGAAGACTCCATAGAATGTATGAAGATTAGGAAGTTGATTTTTTTTATTTTAGTCGTTGCAGGACTAATGTCTCCATATCTGGAGACCAGTGCTCAGGTTGCAATTGGTTCGGATTTGTCACCTTTTGATTATTCGCGTCCGCGTGATTATGAAATTGGAGGCGTAAAAGTTTCCGGAATCAAATACCTTGATGAGAACGTCATCATTATGCTTTCGGGGCTGTCAGTGGGTGACAAAATAAAGGTGCCCGGCGACCGTATCACCGAAGCCATCCGCAAACTTTGGGACCAGGGTTTGTTTGAAGATGTGGCAATCACGGCTACCAATATCCAGGGCGGACTCATCTTTCTTAGTATTGACCTCAAAGAACGGCCGCGCGTGTCGAAATTTTCTTTCGACGGGCTCCGAAAATCCGAAGCCGACGACATTCGTACCAAGATAAACCTTACAAGGGGAGATATCGCCAACGACCACCTTTTCGTTAAAACAAGAAACATCATAAAAAAACATTTTGGTGAAAAAGGTTTTCTCAACACAGAGGTCGAAATAGAACAAACTCCTGATAAAAACCGCGAGAATTATGTTGATCTCAATATAAAAGTCAAAAAAAACAGCAAGGTCAAAGTTAAAGAGATTATCATCGAAGGCAATAACGATCTGAGTCGCGATCAGGTGAAAGCCTCAATGAAAGAAACCAAAGAACGTGGTGTGTTTAATCCGCTTAATCCGCTCGGTCCATTGGTTGTTGACATGACAAAGGATGTGGCAAAATTGAAACTGTACACAGCTGCTCAGCGACTTGAGTCGTATTTTACTGATAATTACAGACTTAGAATATTCAAATCGTCAAAATACCTCGAATCAAATGTTGAGGAAGATTTGGATAAGATCGTAAAAAAATACAATTCAAAAGGTTACCGGGATGCAATGATTGTTTCGGATTCACTTTATATCATTGACAAGAGCAATGTGGGTCTGAAGATAAAAATCTACGAAGGCCAAAAGTATTTTTTCAGAAAAATTGATTGGGTAGGAAACACCAAATATGATGATAAGACCTTGAGTGCTGTGCTCGGAATCCAACCGGGTGACGTTTATAATAAAGAACTTCTTGAAACCAATCTTTCATACAATCCCAACGGCTTTGATGTTAGTTCGGTTTACATGGACGATGGATATTTGTTTTTCAATGCCGAACCGGTAGAAGTTTTGGTCGAAAACGACTCTATTGATCTTGAAATCAGAATCAGAGAAGGAAAACAAGCCCGTGTGAGCAATGTGGGTGTGAAGGGTAATACTAAAACCAACGACCATGTTGTTATTAGGGAGTTGCGCACACGTCCCGGTCAAATGTTCAGCCGCGAACTTGTTATCCGTACAACACGCGAATTGGCAAACCTGCGCTATTTCAATGCTGAAACCATTTCGCCCGACATCAAACCCAATATGACCGACGGAACCGTTGACATCAACTACAATGTTGAGGAGACATCAGCCGATCAGATAGAGCTTTCGGGCGGCTGGGGATATGGCCGTGTTATTGGCACACTTGGACTTTCTTTCAATAATTTTTCATTGCGAAATGTATTGAAAAAAGAAGCCTGGCGACCTGTTCCATCGGGTGACGGACAAAAACTCGCCGTGCGTTTTCAAACCTATGGAAAAGGTTATATGAATTACAGTCTGAGTTTCACCGAGCCCTGGCTTGGTGGTAAAAAGCCAACTTCGCTCACTGTTTCATTCTATCACTCACTCTACTCAAACGGCTTAGCCCGGTCCGATACCAGCAGGGCTTCCTTTGTTATCAATGGTTTTACCCTTGGAGTTGGAAAACGTCTGAAGGTGCCTGATGATTATTTCACACTCTATCATGGTGTAAACCTTATGCGTTACGACCTCAAGAACTATTCTTCGATTTTCAAAGTGGGCACAGGCACCGGATCTTTCAATGTTTTCAGTTACAATATTGTTTTTGGCCGAAACTCAATCAGTCAACCTATTTTCCCGCGTTCGGGCTCAGACCTCTCGTTGTCACTCGAGGCCACACCGCCTTATTCTTTGTTTAGTACGAAGAATTATGCAAGTCTTGATGAGAACGAACGATTCAAAATGGTTGAATTTTATAAGTGGAAGTTCAATGCTTCGTGGTATGTTGAAACAGTTAATAAACTTGTTTTGGCAGCGCGTCTTAAGTTTGGTTACCTGGGTTATTATAACAACGACATTGGAATCACACCTTTTCAGCGTTTCTACCTTGGTGGTGACGGGCTTTCGGGATACAACAACCTCGACGGTCGCGAAATCATTGGCATGAGGGGTTATACCAATGAGTCGGTTACACCTTTTTACTATGAGGATAAAAACATTGGCGGAAACATTTTTGCCAAGTACACACTTGAACTTCGATATCCTTTCTCGCTCAACCCCAGCGCTACAATTTATGGCCTCAGCTTTTTGGAGGCCGGAAATTCATGGCTTGGGTTCGACTCCTTCAACCCGTTTGAACTTAAAAGATCTGCCGGCTTTGGTGTGAGGGTCTTCTTGCCAATGTTTGGTATCCTTGGTTTGGATTGGGGTTATGGCTTTGATAAAATTCCCGGAATGCCCGACGCCAATGGCAGTCAGTTCCATTTCTCAATTAATCAAAGTATAGATTAGTTTCTGGCAGGGTTTTTGCGTAGAATTGAAAATAAACTTCAAAATAATTCAATATGAAAGCTTTTCTTAGAATATTGGCCGTTGCCACTTTCATTTTAGTGTCAAGCACCGGATTTGCACAGCTTCAGGGACAAAAATTTGCATATGTTGACACGGAGTATATCCTCAAAAACATACCTGAATACAACGATGCACAGGAAGAATTGAATGCACTTTCGCAGAAATGGGAAAAGGAGGTAAAAGCGTTGTACGATAAGGTTGAAGAAATGTACAAAGCCTACCAGACAGAGTCGGTATTGCTCCCGCAGGATTTGAAGAAAAAACGTGAAGATGAAATTCTGAAAAAAGAAAAGGAAGCCAAGGCGCTTCAAATCAAGTATTTTGGTTCGGAAGGAGAATTGTTCAAAAAACGCAACGAACTCGTTCAACCCATTCAGGAGAAAATTTACAACGCCATGCAGGAAATCGCTGAAACCAAAAACTACGCTTTTATTTTTGATAAAGCTGCCGGAGCTACAATGCTTTATGCCAATCCACGGCTCGACATCAGCGACGAAGTGCTTGATGAGGTGGGAACGGTGATGCAAACTGTAAGGAAGGAAGATCGAAAACAATAATTCGTTAAAGCTTGTTAATCAGTTGCTACCTCTTTGTTTTTTTTGGAGGTGTGCGAAAAATCATTACATTTGTCGAAAATTATCATTAATCACATTATTCAGAAAATGAAAACTTTAACCCGCCTATTTTTAGTTTTAACCTTTGTTTCTTTTTTTAGCGGCATTCAAGCGCAAACACTTAAGATTGGACATATTGACTCCAATGCAATCATGAGTATCATGCCTGAGAAAGCTACAGTTGAAAACCAGTTGAAAGATTTTGAAGCTCAGCTTGAAACAGAATTACGTGCCATGATGACTGAGTATCAAACAAAAATTACTGATTACCAGAATAATTTGGCAACCATGTCAAATCTCATCAAACAATCAAAAGAAAAAGAAATCACCGACCTTCAAACACGCATCCAGGAGTTTCAACAAAATGCTGATGCTGAATTTGGTGACAAAAGAGTTGAGTTGCTCACTCCTGTCATCAACAAAGTTAAGAAGGCTATCGAAGATGTTGGCAAGGAAAACAACTACACCTACATTATTGATTCTGCCACAGGCGTTTTATTGCATGTTGGTGCCAATGCTGATGATGTGACAAACCTCGTAAAAGCAAAACTGAACCTGAAATAGGAATCTCACTATAAAGATGGAAAAGGCTGCACATAACTTGCAGCCTTTTTTTTGTGTGCTATTAAATAGATCAACAGCACAAGATTTTAGCCCGGTTTGAATGACTGCATCATCTTCATTACGCTATTTTTACTACTTTTGCAAACTTAAAAAATAGGATATATGTTTGAAGGTTTAAGTGATAAACTCGAACGATCGTTTAAAATACTAAAAGGCCAGGGTCACATTAGTGAAATAAATGTAGCCGAAACACTCAAAGAGGTCAGAAAAGCACTGCTCGATGCCGACGTTAGCTTTAAAATTGCAAAAGAGTTTACCGGTAGAGTAAAAGACAAGGCCATTGGTCAGAAGATTCTGACGTCAGTTTCTCCGGGACAATTGATGGTCAAAATCATGCACGATGAGCTCGCTGAGCTGATGGGTGGTGATGTGACAGAAATTAATCTGAAAGGACAACCGTCAATCATCCTCATTGCAGGCCTTCAGGGTTCGGGCAAAACCACCTTCTCTGCAAAGCTGGCCGGTTTTCTGAAAAAGAAGAAGGGAAAACATCCTTTACTCGTTGCATGCGATGTTTATCGCCCGGCTGCTATCAATCAGCTAAAAGTGCTTGGCGAACAGGTTGAAGTGGAAGTATATACCGACGAAGCTCAGAAAGACCCTGTTGTTATTGCGCGCAATGCTATTCAGTATGCCAAGGACAAGGCAAAGAATGTCGTCATCATTGACACCGCCGGCCGCCTGGCCATAGATGAGCAAATGATGAATGAGATTGCAAACATCAAAAAGACTGTGCAGCCTCAGGAGACATTGTTTGTGGTGGATTCTATGACCGGTCAGGATGCGGTGAACACTGCCAAAGCCTTCAACGACAGGTTAGATTATGATGGTGTAGTGCTCACAAAACTCGACGGCGATACGCGCGGAGGAGCAGCTCTGACAATTAAGTCGGTTGTGGATAAACCCATCAAGTTTGTCGGAATAGGTGAGAAAATGGATGCGTTGGATGTATTCTATCCAAAACGTATGGCCGACCGCATCCTGGGCATGGGTGATATCGTTTCACTTGTGGAACGTGCCCAGGAACAGTATGACGAAGCCGAAGCCCAGAATCTGAAACGTAAGCTTGCCAAAAATGAGTTTAACTTCAATGATTTTCTGAAACAGATTCAGCAAATCAAGAAGATGGGAAATATTAAAGATTTGGCAGCAATGATCCCCGGTATGGGAAAGGCTTTGAAAGACACTGAAATTGAAGAAGATGCTTTCAAAAGCATTGAAGCCATAATATATAGCATGACCCCGGCCGAGCGCGAAAATCCAAAGCTCCTGAACGGCAGCCGTCGCAAAAGAATTGCCACCGGAAGCGGAACGAATATTGTTGAGGTGAATCGTCTGATAAAACAGTTTGAAGAAACATCGAAAATGATGCGTATGATGACCACTGGTGGTAGCCGGAAAATGATGCAGATGATGCAGCAGATGCGTCAGCAAAAATAGTGCAGATGACAGAAAAACTTTTAGATGGCAAAGCAATAGCTGCCACAATAAAAAAAGAGATTGCAAAAGAAGTTGCCGCCCTGATTGATGCCGACATGAAAGCACCACATCTGGCTGCCATTCTTGTTGGAAACGACCCGGCCAGCGAAACATATGTTGCATCAAAGGAGAAAGCTTGTCTTGAGGTTGGAATAACCTCAACAACATACCGTCTGCCTGAAAAGACTTCTGAAAATGAATTGCTTGAAGTGATTCGTTTTCTTAACAATGATCCCGAAGTTGACGGTTTTATCGTTCAGCTTCCGCTTCCTGCCCAAATCAATACCGACAGGATTATCGAAGCTATTGATCCTGCAAAAGATGTTGACGGTTTTCATCCTGTGAATATGGGGCGCATGCAATCGGGGCTTCCTGCCTATTTGCCGGCAACTCCTTTTGGCGTGGTTGAGCTTTTGCGCAGGAGTAAGGTAACACTCGAAGGAAAACATTGTGTGGTTATTGGAAGGTCAAATATTGTCGGGACGCCGCTGAGCATCCTGCTTTCAAGGAAAAATGTGAATGCAACCGTTACACTTTGCCATAGCAAAACTGCTGATTTAAAATCAATAACCTCACAGGCTGATGTGCTGATAGCAGCAATAGGGCAGGTTGAATTTGTTACAAAAGACATGGTTAAACCTGGTGCAGTTGTTGTGGATGTTGGTATTCACAGAGTAGAGGATACTTCAAGTGAAAAAGGATATCATCTGGCAGGAGATGTTGATTTTAAGAATGTCAGCAAAGTTGCTTCCCGTATTACACCTGTTCCGGGTGGGGTTGGACCAATGACAATCGTGTCATTGCTTAACAACACTTTGCTGGCATGTAAGAAACAGGTTTACAAAAACTAGAATCTTTTAACACACAATACCATGTTAAAGAAAGGCCTCAGTTTGCTGGTTCTGTTGCTGATGATGTTCGATGTTGTTCAAAGTCAGGTTGCGGGATGTACCGATCCGCGTGCTACAAATTTTAATCCCACTGCAACAATCAATAACGGCAGCTGTGTTTATCCCATAACCGTTACCAATCCGCCTTTTATTTGTGAGTTGCCCGGGTCGGTAAAAGAAACCTCCGGCCTTTTGAAATTCAATAACAAACTTTGGACATTTAACGACAGTGGTGGATCGGCTGTTCTATACGCAATGGATACCACTGATGCTCATATAGTTCAACAAATCACGGTGTCCAATGCAACGAATGTTGATTGGGAAGACATCACAATGGATGACCAATACATATATATTGCCGACATTGGAAACAACAATGGGACGCGAAAGGATTTGGTAGTTTACAGAATATTGAAATCCAGCATCCCGGTCAATGGCAATTCCACTGTACAGGCCGCTTCAGTTAAGTTTGTTTATGAAGACCAACAATCTTTTCAGAAAACAAAAGAACACAACTTCGACTGCGAAGCCATTGTAGCCACCCAAGACTCACTTTATCTTTTTACAAAAAACAGGGCTGACCAGCAGTGTAATCTTTATCGCCTACCAAGCAACCCCGGAAACCACATCGCAAAGAAAATTGACAATTTCAACTCAAATGGATTAATCACCGGTGCTGACTATGATCCTGTTCATCAACAGCTTATACTCACAGGATACACTCAGCAAACCTATGTGCCATTTGTGTGGATGTTGTTTGATTTTAAAGGAAGAGACTTCTTTGGTGGCAACAAACGCCGTGTGGAGCTTTTGAATCTGATCACGACCCAGATAGAAGGTGTTGCATACAGTGGTGCCTATTCGGCTTACATTTCTGCTGAAAAAAGCCAATCTTTCAGCGCCAGACTTTTTCGGCTCAACACAGGCGAATGGACAGGACTTACCGGTGTTTCGGACGAAAATGCACAAGATAGCAAGAAAATGAATCTGATAGAGAATCCTGTTCGTAATGGTGAACTGAAGCTGAGGGTAGATTTCAGAAAAGAAGATTTCAGGCTTGATATACACGATTCAACCGGCAAGGTGTTGAAACAACTTCATTTGAAAAAAGGTAGCGAAGAGGTATTGTCTATTGACGTAAATGGTTTTAAACCAGGCACATATTTCATTACTGCATTCACCGAACGCAGGAGTTATCACACCAGTTTTATAATAAATTGATGCAAAAAAATCAGGACCTCTTTCTTGGTGGCAAAAAATTGCCGCTCATGGAGGAGTTTTATACCCTTCAGGGCGAAGGACATAATATGGGGCAAGCAGCCTATTTCATTCGCATAGGCGGATGCGATGTCGGATGCAGTTGGTGCGATACCAAACCATCATGGGACGCGGAGAACTTTCCGCCTGCCGATGCAGTTGAAATCGCCGGCAGAGCAGCTTCGTTCCCTGCAAAAACTGTTGTTGTAACAGGTGGCGAGCCCTCATTGTATCCCTTAGATTTCTTTACTGACTATCTGCATAGCCTGGGTGTTAAAACGATGGTTGAGACTTCAGGTGCACATTTGCTTAGCGGCTGTTGGGACTGGGTTTGTCTTTCACCAAAAAAGTATTCGCCACCAAGGCCGGCAGTTTATAAAATGGCAAATGAGCTCAAGGTTGTCATTCAAACAGAGGCTGACCTGGAATGGGCTGAACAAAATGCACGATTAGTGCCTTCGGATTGCTTGTTGTATCTTCAGCCCGAATGGAGTGTGTCACAAAAAATCATGCCATGGCTAACAGACTATATCATGCAAAATCCGCAATGGCGAATGAGCCTGCAGAGCCACAAATACATGCAAATTCCTTAATAAAGCTTTTTGCGGTTGTTGCTTTTCTTTTGCCATTGCTGCTATCGGCGCAGGATCAGCTAACTACTGGATCAAAGAAAGCTGCTGCAGCCTACCATAAGGCTGAAAAAGCTTATGCGCTCGAGGATTTCGACGAGAGCAAACAACTGCTGCACCAGGCTGTAAGCATTGACGAAAAGTTTATCGAAGCCTATCTTTTATTGGGAGAAATTTCTGCTCATACAAAAAAGTATCAATCAGCAGTTAATTACTATAACACTGCTATACAGATAGATAGCAATTTCTTTAAGCCCGTTTACAACCTTTTGGGCGAGTCTTACTACCTTGTGGGTGATTACCAAAAGGCAGCGCAATGCTTTAGAACCACAAGCAGATTGTTTCCACCCGCAAATGCAGCAAATATATTAGCACAACGCTGGTTAAGAAAGTCAGAATTGGCCGATAGTCTGGTAAAACAGCCGGTAGCAAGACAGCTTAAGTCTGGTTTGGATGCTTTTAATACTGCCGGCGATGAGTATATCAACGGCATAAAATTTGACAATAAGACCTATCTTTTGACGCATAAGGACCGGAACAAAGCCACTTCCGAAGGAATGATGAAAGAAGAGTTTTATATTGTTGGGATTGAGGGTGAAGTCTATACAAAACAAGATCAATTTAACTACCTCGAATCATATGGTAACTACGGCGCTGCAGCTATGACAGCCGATGGATCGAAGTTGTATTTTGCAGCATGTGGATGGAGTGAAGGCAATGGAAGCTGTGATATTTGTTTGGTCTGGCGGGAAAACGACACTGTCTGGTCGCAGCCCCGACAGCTGCCCGGCAAAGTAAACACATCTTATTGGGAATCGCAGGCTGCACTCTCGGCAGATGAAAAAGAGATGTATTTTGCAAGCAACCGACCCGGTGGCTATGGTGGTTCGGATATTTATAAGTCTGTAAAACTCGGCGATGGAAGCTGGAGCGCAGGCATCAACCTCGGGCCGGAGATAAACTCGCAAGGCGATGAGATGTCGCCATTCATACATGCTGATGGCAAATCACTCTACTTCAGTAGTAACGGACAAGCATTCAGCATGGGAGGAAGAGATATCTATTTTAGCAGGGCCGATGAAACAGGCAGGTGGACAAGTCCTGTCAACGTGGGTTATCCTGTGAATACCTTCGCAAATGAAATGAACATTGTTATCAGTGCTGATGCCAGGATGGTTTTTTTGACTTCGGACCGTGGCGGAGATTCCACAGGTTTTGATATCCTGGCATTTGAACCGTTGAAACAGGAGGTGTTTCCGCAATCTGTTCATTATATGCAGGTTGTGGTTTTGGATAAGGCATCTTCCCAAAGAATCACTGCAGCTTTTATGCTGTACGAATCCGATACAGAAACAACGATTCAACATGGTGAAACTGATTTTAACGGAACATTTTTTATCGCACTGAAACCTTCGGTTGAATACAAACTGCAACTTGAAAAGCCGGGTTATCTGTTGTATTCCGAACAATTAAGCATTGGGGAAGATGTGTCAAACGAAAATAGTGTACACATGGCAACCCTTGAACCTTTGGTGTTAAATAAGCAAGTTGTTTCGAATAATGTGCTTTTTGAAACCGGTAAATCAACGCTTCGCCCATCTTCATTTACTGAATTAAGCAATCTTGCCGTTTTTCTTACACAAAATCAGCAGTACAGGATTGAAATATCCGGACACACTGATGCCGTTGGTACAGACAAAGACAACCTTGTTTTGTCAGAACAAAGGGCAAAGGCTGTGATGTTGTTTCTGCAGGAGAAAGGAGTAGCGGCAGCCCGCATCACCACCAAAGGATATGGAGCCACAAAGGCTGTTGCAGGCAACGAAACCGAAGAAGGGCGAAAGCTAAACCGACGAACAGAGATTAAAATTATTGACAAATAAGCTGCTTTAGATTAAGCGCCTTAAACGAAAGTTGAAGCTGAGATAGCGGTTGTCTCTAAGAACGATCAGTTGCACATTTTGATTGTTTTCGGCACGGAAGATACCTTGGATTTCTTCGAGGCTGAGCTGCCCGGCACCTTTTCCGTTTATTGCCACCACAATATCATCAGGAAGTATGCCTGCTTCGGAGGCAGGCGACTGCTCCATGACGTGTAACACCTTAAAAGTATTATAGTTATAGCCATCAACCACTAGTTCCAGCCCGCTTTTGTTGTGCTCAAAGCCTCCTTTATACCTAAAATTTTTCCTTATGTAGATTTTTTCTTCGGCATAGTTGAAAATGACACTGAACCGGCTAAGCAACTCGCCGCCGACTGATCCAATCCTGTCGGGTACTAACTGAGGATTGGCCTGAACGCAATGTCCAAAAGATGCTAATGCATTTTTAAACTCGAAGTTGCCAAATCTGATAAATTTTACCCTTCCCATTTTTCCGTCAATCTGGCCCGAGAGGCCCCAGCCAACCACAGTGGGTATGGTGCGTTGCGGCAGATTAATGCCGTCGTTGGCATCCGGATCAAGCAGTATGCTGTGACTCGCTCCGGTATCAATTAAATAAGTTCCTGTAATTTCGGAATCATTGCTTTGAATGATCGAAACCGGAAGATAGGGGCGCCCGCCAAGCACTTTAATTGGAATTGAAGTGTATTTTTCTGGAGGTGAAAAGGCGGCAGGTTCATAAACGGTGATTTTGTTGCTGATATAGTCAATCTTTACAACAAAGTGATTGAAAAAATCATAGCCTAAAATACCGTGCACTGCCTGACCAATGTGGCTTTTCAGATCGAGAAATCCTTCTTCAAGCACGATCAATGTTTGTCCTTTCCCTGTGATACCGGGCAGTTGAAGCTGTACGTTACTTGCAACATAAGCCTGAATTTCACCATCCTGCCCGAGGCCTGCAATCTTTACCTGACGGTTCTCGGCGACATCGAGCGGTGTTGCTCCGATATCGGTCAGCAAGGTTGTTCTCACGCCCGTATCAAGTATGAACTGCATCTCGATGCTGTCGTTCATTATTACGGGAACGATAATCAGGTTGTTAATAAACTTGAATCCGAAAGATGTTTTATTTAGGTCATTGTCAATTTTATACCCGATAAACTGCGCGTTTGATGCAACGGGAACGAGAATCCGGATAAGTATCAACCAAAAGATGAATAGTCGGCAATTTTTTGACATTTTATATGTATAAACATCATAATGACAAATTTATGTTACTTTGGTCACACTTCAACTTAAATGGTAAAATTATGCTGGTCATGAGTTCCGTGCCTAAAATTCAATGGTATAATTGTAAACCACGGGTTGAGGTTGTGCTCCAGTTGCTTTGTCAGCTGTTTTCTCAGGCGTGACAGAATATTGCAGCATGGTTTGAGCGGGAAGTCTGAAGTGAATATTTGTTTTTGTTGTAGATCGAAGTCTGACACCCTGGTTTCTAACCTTTTCATATTTAAGTAGCTTGACAAGCCGCAGCGCTTCTTCATCACAACCAAAGCCAATACCTTTCAATACTTTGGCTTGTGTAACATGGCCATTGTCATTCACTTCAAATTCAACCACAACAATACCCTCAACTCTCGCCTGAATTGCTTCTTCGGGATAGACTATATTTTCCTTCAGAAAATCATTGAAGGCTTTTTTCCCTCCTGTAAATTGTGGTACTTTTAGAAACTTCTGTTTCTTTCGTTGATCTGCCATGTTTTTTATTGCAAAAATAGTTTAATGCGCGTATAAATTAAAATCCCGCCGGAAGCAATTCCAGCGGGATTTCTTTTACAACTAAAATCAAATGAGAATTATTTTGCGATTTCGTTTCCTGCTGCTTTCCATTCGTTGAGACCGTTGTCGTAAACTTTTACTTTCGTATAGCCTAAAACAGATACCAGCACAAGGTATTCCTTGCTTGCACGAACGCCTGTTGAGCAATAGAGGATCACGTTTTTGTCTTTGGTGATGCCTTTTTCAGCTAGAAGTTTTTCGATTTCTGCCTTCGGCTTCAGTTGGTGTTTTGCATCGAGCAGGGTGGTGTGATCGAGGTTCACAGCGCCGGGAATATGTCCGGGGCTCTTGTTTTCAACACCTTTAAACTCACCTGCTTCGCGGCTGTCAACCAGAACCACATCAGCCTTGCCCTTTGCAGCTTTCACATCAGCCATTGAAGCAAGCAGCGCGTTGTTTGGCTTTCCGTTGAAGGTGGTTTTGGCAACGTTGGACGGGTTTTTAGTAACAGGTTTTCTACCTGCTTTCCAGGCTTCCATGCCGCCATCAAGCACTTTCACATTGGCAGCTCCCATGTATTTGAGGATAAAATACAGACGACCTGAATATTTCATAGAGCCTTCATCATAGAGCACGATGGTTTTCTTCTCTGAAATGCCTGCATTGCCAAGTATCTTGGCAATATCTTCATTAGAGACCAATAATCCTTCAACATCGCCTGGTTTAAAGAAGGCTTTGTATGAAACATTAACAGCGCCAGTGATATGAACTTTTTCATATTCGGTTTCAAGCTCGCCTGAAACAACGATAAACTCCGGGTTTTTTAACTCTTTGGATAGATCGGCAACAGAAATCAGATCCTGTGCAAAACCTCCAATGACAAACAGGATTATTAGACCCAATGTCAGATTTAATCTTTTCATTTTTAAATAATTAGAATTTTACTTGAAGTTGAATAACAAACTCATCATTTACTACTTCCGTTGGCTGTTCCGCGCGGTAGATATAGTTGGCCTGCAGTCTGGTCCAATCGTTGAAATAATAGTTAATGCCGATGGTCATGTTTGACTCTTTATATGCAGAAGTGTTACCTGAATCAAAGAAATCGAATTTGAATACAGGCTCAAGCTTAAGGTTTTCAAAGTTGTAAGCAGCTGTAATATAGCCACCACTTCTTTTTTCGCCGAGCTCGATCAGGTTTCCGCTGCATCCGCCACCGAGGTCGCGGTTATAGTCACCTTCGTCCATAATATATTCGCCCAACAGCGTGAAACCACCAGATTTAACTTCAACTTCACCACCGAAAGTAGTTCTTGAATCCTTATTGTTGTTCATTGAAGGGTATCCATAGCGGAAGCTGCCTCCAAACCTGAGGAAATCAAAAGGCTTGATAAGCAGGCGGCCTACGATATCTTTCTTTTTATTGTTGTCAAATGCACCCAACCCACGGCCATTCATCAATCCTAACTGATAGGCTATTAGAGTTTTATCATTACCTCCCATGAATACCAAACCGAGGTCGCGGAAAGGAGCTACGGTTTGTAAGGTTACTGTGGAGCGGTAAACAGTCATTAAGCCATTGCATGCGGTGTTGGTTTCAAGTCCAAATGGAGTTTTAAAGGAACCTACACTCAGGCGTGCCCAATCAAACCTGTTGTAGCTGATAAAAGCATCGAGCAGGTAAGGATTAGCTGAAATATATGGACTGAGTTCCAGAACCACATAATATGAGAAATCATAAGGGATTGCTCCCTTTGCACCAATTCTTGCGCGTTCAAAGCTAAAGGAGTTGGTTGAAGGATCAGTCATGTGGTATTCATATTGTCCCTGAACGAAGCCAAACATTTTAAGGCCTTCGTCAGAAACAGGGCCACCACAACCCTGGGCTGCCAGTTGTCCGTTGAGAACGACCAACAGCATGGTTAAAACAACTAAAAGTCTTTTCATCTGATTGAAATAAGATTATTATTTACCTCCGGTTACGATAGGAAGGTTTTTCGCAGTACTTGCTGACCATTTGTTTGATGTCCAGGCTGTGCTTGAATTGTACAGTTTGTTCATGCCGAACAACATGCTCTTGGCATTGTAGCCGATCACGCGCAGATAAGCTGTGATAGCTGCAGATGTTTGTCCTGTATAGCAATAAGGAACAACAACTTTTGAACCATCAAGGTAGTTCATGGTGTTGTCGGTAAGCAGCATCGGCTGAATACGGTAGGCGCCTTTAATATGGCCGAAAGCAGTGTAGTCAGCTTCGCTGAAATAGTTGTTGATGAAATAGTTGCCAGGGTTGTCAAGTACATCAGCAGCAGGAACGGTTTTGAAACCTTCGGTGAGGATGAGTGCAACACGCTCTTTAAGAATGTCAGCAGCAACAGTTGATGTTGAAGTGAACTTTGGGCTGTCGTAGGTAAGGTTTGTTGGCGCAGCGTCTGAAGTCCAGTTGGCATGGCCTGCAGCGATACTTCCGATAGCAGGAGTCCAAACATCAAGGGCAGAATTCCAACCGCTCATTCCCCATTTCAAAGCCTGTGCATCGGCATAACCTGAAAGACGGAGCAATGTGACAGCAAAGGTTGCTGTTTGTCCGGTTTTGCAAACAACAAGGATTGGTTTTGTTGCTTTTGCAGCTTCGGTAAGGATGTCGGGAAGGTTAACACGATGTGCGTCAGCAATATGTCCCTGAGCAAATTCATCGGCTGTGCGGATGTCAATAATATACTTGGCACTAACATCACCTGACTCTGGTGCTGCCATAACAAATCCATTGAGGATGACATTAAGGTCGAGGTTTTGAGCAACGAGATAAGTTGTCAGTTCCTTTTGGCCGTTAAAGGTTTCTTCACTGTCTTTTTTACAGCCGGTGAAAAGAAGGCTGGGAATAATGAATAAAGCAATGAAATAAAAAGCTAATTTTTTCATGTGAATGTGAATTAATGTGTTTATAAAAAAGTAATTATTAATAGCCAATTTTTTTAGCAACCACCGCTTGAGCCCGAGGAGTGCGAACCGCCGCCAAGCTTATCGAGTGCTTTTTCAAATACATCGGGATAGGTAAGTTCCCAATTTTTCCAGCCGCCTTCAAGGGCATACACATTGGTGTAGCCTAACTTCTGAAGTGTTTCGGCTGCCAGAATACCTCTTTGTCCTTTTTTGCAATAAAGAATGATTTTTTCATCCTTTTGCGGCATGTAAAGTCCGACATGTTCCCAATAGGCTTCATCACCAATATTGAATTCGAGGCTTCCTCTGGCAATGTTGACCGAACCTGGAATATATCCATAATAATGTTCTACTTCCTGACGAACATCAATGAGGGTATAAACCTCTTCGCCGCCTCCATTCATAAGTGCATCGAGTTCACCCGGGGTGATCAGCTTTACTGTTTTCAAAGCATCACTCACCATTTCGTCAACCGTGTTATACGACTTCTTATTGCTGCAACTTACCAATATTAAGGTACTTAGCAATGCAAGGATTAATTTCTTCATGGTTAATATTTTTTCGTTTTATTGTAATTCTGTTTTTTTATTGGCTTCGTCTTCATGTTGTGGCTCTTTTTCATAACCTGAAATCATAGCCTTCACATTGGCTGAAACACTATAACCTGTTGTAGTCATGTACATATGCACGATAACGAAAGCTACCACCAGAAAAGCGCCCATCGTATGTGCGGCAACTGCCATTCTCAATCCTTCGGCATCAATTGGATTAGCAGGGTAATGGTAATACAGATAAGCAACACCTGTGATAATCTGGACAGGAAAAATGAGGATGAGCAATCCTGCATAGGTGATACGCTGCAGCGGGTTAAGCTTGTTGAACAAGGTTTTGTGTGTTGGATGCGGCATGCCCTTAAAAATACCTGAAGTGTAATACTGCACCTGCTCCTTCAGTTTGTTTTTTGTAGGAATGAAGTTAACGTATTGTTTTGAGGTCAGCATCCAGAAGATTGATAGCAGAGCCAAACCCATGAACGACCATGCCGAAGCATTGTGAAGACGAACGGCAGTTTCAAAACCGAAGATGGACAGATTTCCATGAATTTCAAAACCGGTTAAGGTGAGTAGCAGCACAAGCAACATCTGCGACCAGTGCCAGAACCGTTCAAATTTGCTGTATAAATATTGTTTCTTATATTTCATGACATATAGTTTTATTGTTAGAAGATGCGGAGAATGGCATGTCCTATCACTCCGAGGAGTGAAAGTATGATAATGGCAAATCCACTGTAGTCGAGTAACTTATTGTAATCACGACCGGGCAGGTAGAAATCATTGAGTTTAGCAAGCCTTCCTTTTTCGCGGGTATGGCAATCTGTGCAACTGAGTGTTTCTTCCTTTTGTGAAACCATGTGGTTGATGGGCCAGTAAACTTCTGTTTCGATGAAATCATACTCGCCACTCCACGGGCGGTTGTTGTATTCCATGCCAAGCCTGATGGCAGGCTCCCATTCAAGGTCTTCCCAGAAAGCTCCCTCGCCTTTGTTGTGGGCAAATAGTTTAACGGAAAGAAGTTGTTTGTAAACCGGATCGTAAGCCTGTTTTCCACGGTGCACTTTTACAGGCCATATTTTGGCATTAGGATCGGAATAATCGCCAAACAAACTGTTTATCTGAACCGGACTATCCTTGATGGTGTCGTCTCTGAGGAAATGATCCACTGTGCCGTTGAACCAATAGTATTCCGGCTTTACCATATTGTCAAAAACAAAATGTCCTTTGATGCTTAGGTAACTATAGTTATGATCGGCATCATATTCCTTGATTGCATTGCCGTTGGCATCTCTGCGGCCGGCTGTTGACCAGTCCCAATACAAGGTTGTGGCATTCACTTTGGCATATACAGGGATATGACATGTTTGGCAGGCAATCTTACTGTTATGATAATCCAACACTTTGTCGTTGTGCGGAGCATTAGTGTGACACTGATAACAATGAAGTCTGTTTGTGTTCTCTGCTCCAACGCTGTATGATCTGCCTTTAATGTTGTGATTTTGTGCTTCATGGCAGTCAACGCATACCATATTTTGCCCGTCTTCACCCATGTGAACATCAACTTTTTTTGTGGTGTGATACAATGCTTCTTCGAGGTCGCCATGTTTCACATTGTTTCCGCCACCACCATAAAAGTGGCAAACTCCACAGTTATCGCGGTCGGGGTATCCCACATTTGCTGCAACATAATTATAGTCAGGCACCGGAAATTCTTTGGTGGCAGTGGCTTCGGTTGCAGGCCAGCCTGCCATACTTTTTTGCTTGAAATAGGTGTCAGTTTTATCATGACAAACAAGACAGTCAATATTTGTTGCATCGTTGAAATCGAATGACTTATCTTCCCATCCATAACCAATATGACACCTCATACACGAGCCGTTGTTGCCCTGTGCACCGGTACAAAAATTGTTGTGAATGTTCATCTTACCGATTTTCACTTTTCCCCGTCCCGGGATTTCTGCTTCACGCTCCCACAACCAGTGGGTGCTTTTCATCAGTTCGTCATCGCGCCTGTTGTGACATGATAAACATGCTGCAGTGACGTCTTTCGGGTTCACAAACTTCTGTTGAAGGATTTCAAATTCGCCATGGTTCACTTTCGGCGTAGTGTCTGATTTAAGCGGAACCTCAATCTTTACAGGCTCATCACGCTTTAAACCAAAGTGTACTGTGAAATAAATAACCAAAGCAGGCAGAATAATCACCACAATAAAGGATGCGATTTTTTCAAGCGTGCTGTTCATACCATTTATTTGTTAATTTGTTCACAGCAAAACTAACTGAAGTTTTAACATTTTTTTAATGTTTGCACACCAAGCTTATCAAGTTTGAGATACACATTACACCGACTTTTTTTTGATCTATATCAAATACTTCATTGATTTATGCTTATATTTGCCCACATCAACACAAACCCATCATGCTGAAAAGCCCTGACGTGATTCGTAATAGCTGTTCGATTGGAAGCAACTCAATGGAATGTCTCAAACTTTTGAGTGAGTCAGAATTGAAATTTTTGACCGATCAGATGGTTGATGTATATTACCAAAAAGGTGAGATGATATGCAAGCAGGGCACCTTTGCTTCCCATGTGATGATCATTCAGGAAGGATTGGTGAAAAGCTTCCTGGAGTGGAATGGTGAAAATCTTATTTTACAGATTTTTGCTCCTGTCAATATTATTGGTTTGTCCACGCTTTTTGAAGGAAACACTGTTTTTCAGCATTCCGTTCAGGCTTATATTGACAGTAAAGTAAGCCTCATTGAAATAAGTGCTTTCAAGCAGGTGATGAACAGCAATGCCCAATTCTCGGCCCGAATGGTTAGTTTGCTGGCGGAACAAAGCGCCATCATTAACGGCAGGTTTTATTGCCTCACGAAAAAACAAACCTACGGACGCCTTGCTGATGTGATTATCTGCCTTGCAAACAGAATTTATAAAACCCAAAAATTTCCGCTTCACCTCAGCAGGAAAGATTTTGCTGAGCTTTCAGGCATGTCGATCGAAAGCATTGCCCGCATAATGACCAAATTCAAAGGTGATGGTCTTATTGAAATCAATTCTGATTTTGTTGAGATTCTGGATTACGAAAAACTGAATATGATCAGTCAGAAAGGTTAGCCTTTTGTGCGGATATTACGCAAGGTGTCGCGGTAGAACTTAAATGTTTCGTTTTTTATCTCATCACTTAGCTCACGCAGGGTTTTGAGCGAAGATTCTTCTTGGTCAGTTGAACTTTCATCAGTGCAAAGCTCAATAATAAATGTATCCTTACATTCTCGTTGCTCACTCTTTGCCTCATTCCCCGGGTGCAAAACTACTATTTCAAAGCAATTATTCTCTGATCGTTTGTTTTCAGTGTAAGCAGCCGGGAAATAGTTTGTGTCAAGAAATGACTCCAGCAGAATGCGTTCAAAACCGGCTGTAAAAGACGTAATAATTTTATTTTCCGGTAAAAAAATAGCTGCATCAGGTTCAAAGGAGTGCAGAAATGAAGCTGTCAAATACAGAAACTCAGGTTTAACGCTTCCGGTAATGATCAATACCGGCATTTTATGTATGTCTCTGTTAGTCATTGATAACGAACAACTTTGATCTTTTTTTTCTATCGAAGGCAGTCGCCTGAAAGTTGTTACCAATGCCATTAGCTGCAACCAGGGCGTTGTTAAGCGTTTTAAGTGCTGTTTCCGGTTTGTTGTTGTGATCGCTCAGATGGGCCAAAAACACATGTTGCAGTTGTGGATGTGGTGTTTGGGCAAGGTATGCTGCAGCCTGGTCGTTGCTCAGATGTCCTTTGTTACTTTTTATTCTTTCTTTAAGGTAGGCAGGGTAGGGGCCGTTATTCAGCATTGTTTCATCATAGTTTGATTCGAGAATCAAAACATGTGCCTGAGCGAGCATCATGGCAGCTTCGCTATGTATGTGCCCAAGATCGGTAGCCAAACCAAGGTTTCGTGTCTCAGTCTTCAACAAAAAGCCGATTGCATCAGCCGAATCATGCGAAACCTGAAACGGATGAACTTTCATTGTCCCGATGCCGAAAGCCTGCCCGGCGACGACCTCGTTGAAACAAGAAGGCCTCACATGCTTAGTGAAACGATTTTGCAAAATGGCTTCCCATGTTTTTGTTGTCGCGAAAATGGGTGTGTTGAAGCGTTGCGAAATGTCAGGCAAGCCTTTGATGTGGTCAATGTGATCATGTGTGACAAGGATTGCCTGAATCTGCCGGATGTGCTTCCCAATTTCTTCAAGGCCTCTCACGATCTTTCGGCTGCTAAGTCCGGCGTCAATTAACAAGGATGTGTTATGATTGCCTATATAATAGCTGTTTCCGGCACTGCCACTGCCAAAACTACAGATTTCAAAATGTGTGAGATGTGAAAAAAGATCCAAATTCAATTTTTGACAAAAGTAGCCATTTTAATGGTTTTTTTCGGACTTTTGCAGCTTCAATTACATCAATATGTTTGAGTCATTCAATCCGAACGCTGCTGCCACCGTGGACGCAGGAATATATGGTCTTCCGCACAATGAGGACACTGCAAAGATTGTGATTATTCCTGTGAACTGGGAACTGACAGTGAGTTATGGAACAGGCACTTTCAACGGGCCCGAAGCTGTGATGAACGCCTCGATGCAAATGGACCTTTATCACCATGATTTTCCTGATCTTTGGAAACAGGGGATTTGGATGGATGAGTTTCCGCGCCATTTCAAGGTGCTTCATGCAGGATTGCGCAAAGATGCGCGGATTATCATTGATGCCATCGAGAAAGGCGTCATTGATGAAAATCGCCCCAAGTACAAGGAAATATACGATCGTATCCGTAAAGCAAACGAAGACCTGCGGTTTTGGCTTACAAACAGAATTGCCCATTGGAAAGCACTTGGTAAGATCGTTGGCGTTCTTGGTGGCGATCACAGTGTTCCGCTGGGATATCACCTCTATCTCTCCGACAAGGAGACCTATGGCATATTGCAGCTCGATGCCCACCTTGATCTGCGTAACGCCTACGAAGGATTCAAATACAGCCATGCCTCCATTTTTTACAATGCCTTGCAATTTGATGCCATTACGAAATTGGTGCAGGTTGGCATACGCGACTATTGCGAAGAGGAAGCTGATTTTGTCAGATCAAGCAATGGACGTATCACGGTTTTTTATGACAGAGACATCCGCAAAAGAATGTTTGAGGGAAGCAGCTGGCGTGAACTGACTGACGAGATGATTGCCGAACTGCCCGACAAGGTCTATGTTTCGATTGATATTGACGGTCTTGATCCCAAACTTTGTCCAAATACTGGTACGCCGGTACCCGGAGGTCTCCAGTTTGAGGAGCTTATCTATATGCTCAACCGTCTTAAAGCTTCAGGCAAGGAAATCATTGGTTTTGATCTTTGCGAAGTTGCTCCCGGCGAGGATGAGTGGGACGGAAACGTTGGTGCTCGCGTGCTTTATCAGCTGATTGGTCTGGCAGCAGGATAAGTTTTTCAGCGTATCTTAAATGTTGTATAACCTACAGGACCGGCAGCCTGTATGGTGGAGTTGAGCACACGCGCCCATTGTGGTCCTTTCATGCACCAGGCAATAAATATTTCCAGATTCTCTTCCTGGCCTTCTGCTTCAATATAAACACTTCCATCGGCTTTGTTTTCGACAAAACCCCTTAGCTGAAGCTCGGTTGCCTTCTTCTCGGTGTAATACCTGAAGCCGACACCCTGCACCCTGCCAAAAACCTGAATGATGGCTGCCTTTTCCATTTTATGGGTTTAATCTTTTCATTACTAATTCATTGATGACCGAAAAAAGCTGAGCGGGCTGGTAAGCTCTCCAGTTGAAACTATCGAATTTGCCGCCAAATGCCAGATAATAATCCAGACGGGCTCGGACAAAATCCTGTATCAGATGGTCGCGAAAGTTCAGACAGACAATCCATCCGTCCTCAATGTTGTCAAACCATTCCTGGTAATAGTCATCGCCGTCCGCATGAAAGCTCAGAATGTTTTCACCCGCAAGAATAAAATATTTAATACCTTGATCCATAAGTACTTCTATCACATTTCGATAAAAGTACATGATGTCGTTATACAACAAATCGTTCCATTCGCCCAAAAGCTCAATCACACAAAACTGTTTCTTATAGTCGCAATATAGCAGCTTCAGATAGAGGGTTTGCGATCCAAATGCGTCCCATTGCGGATGTATATAATAGTTGTAAATGGTATTCGTAAAATAGATTTCGCTGTAGGTTCTCTTATAAAAAGGTGACAGCGCGTCTGTTTCGGCAGTATAAAGATGACGCCAGTTGTAGTGTGGCTCAATGTCGTGCATGATTATTTCAATTGTGTGATTTTATAAACCATCTTTGTCAAACAGCAGTATAGCAGGGTTTTACAACGGTGAAAATTGCTTCAATTCGATGATATTTCCGTTTTTTTTTTGAGGTGTATTACTGATTCGAAATGTATTTGGCGGTAAATTTCGTGTTTGATTTTTGCTCAGTTTGTGTCAAAAGTTTTGAAGAGGAGTCAAACTACAAAAATCGTTCTGATTCTATTTCTTAGATAGCCATTTTAATCCAGGGTAAGGTTTTTAGCTCGGCATAGAGTTCTTCGAGTTGTTTTTTATCAAGAAGTGTTACCATGATGCTGAAGCTGAGATAGGTGCCTTTGGCGCTTGGTTTGGTAGATTCAAAGTTAAAAGGGATTTTTTTGCGGAGCAGTATTTCGCTGATCAGTTGTTTGTGGTGTTCTTCGGTCATATTGTTTGTTACAACGACTTTGAGCACATAAGTGACCGGAAATTCGATTTCCTGTCCGTTAAAAGGATCGGTATTTGGAGTTTGAGGTCTGTCCATTTATTTGTTTAAGTTTTGCAATATGCTGATAGCTCCCCAGCGATGGTCGAAGCCGCCTTTAAATTCAGGTGACAAATATACAAGTTTTAGCTGCAGGGCCGTCCTTCGGTATGCAAGCTCAACACCGGTTGTTAGCTGGGCAATGTTGCGGATTCTGCGGTTATTTTCGATAACATAAGGGCTGTGATGATTGAAAAAGCCACCCTCAAAAGTTGCATTGAAAAAGTTATGTCTTGCGCCTCCTTCGATAAATATGCAGAATCTGAATGGCTTGCGTGGTTCAAGGTATTCGAAGCTTCCGGCAGCAGCAATCGGGAAAGGATTGTAAATGCCCGAAAGAAAGCCGGTTTTATACATGAAACCTCCTTCAATTTCATTGAGATAGGTTCCGAGACTTGCTTTTGAGAAGAAAATGAGTTCATGATGACGATTCAAAACAACGGCTTTTTCGGCTTTCATCGCAAGGTTTATCAGAAGGTCTTCACTTATTTGGTATTTCCACCCAATTGGCTCAAGTTCATGCATATTTTGTTGAATTGCCTCAGCCAGCGAACTTTTCCCGATTGTCCCGAGTTGAAATCCTGTCGTGATCCTGATCCGGTTTTTATGTGATGTGCTGATTTTGTTGAGTTCCATCAGCATGATTCCTGCGAAGGGCCGGTCGTTAAAATCTATTTCTGTGGCTTCGGGATTTATTGGAGTGTACATATTTTGCCGGAGGCTCAGCTTGTAGTGGTTCATTGCATTCTTGCCTGCTGACGGCAAGATCTTCGAAACATAGAAATGTTGCAAGGTGGGTAGAATGATGCTCAGCTGTGCACCATTTGTAAAATAGTAATCTGTATTTGTAAAGATATCGTTCTCAAAATCAATGATAAAATAGCTGTTCAAACTTGTGAAAGTTCCGCTTTCCTGTCGCATGACAATTTGGTTGGATGCTTTGCTGAGCATGGCCGGGTCGGTGGTGTTTTTGCTCTGGATTGCCTCATAAACAAGCTTCTCGAGTTCAGGAACAGGAAATGTCTGACTGCGCATAGCCTGACTACTGCTTTTCTTTGATTCGGTTTTTGAGACATTGTCTTCAGGCTTTTTATAGCCCGGCTCATCGTTCATTTCGATGCCTGTACCCTCAGCTTTCTCAAAATGAATATTTTGCTCCTTGCTTAATGGTAAACTGTCCGCTTCATCGGATTCATTGCTGCACGAAAAAAGCAATATGAGCAGCAGAAAAAGTAAACAGTTTTTTGTCATAGTACAAACCCTGGCCACAAAAGTAGTCTATTGGGTAAATACGGGATGCGGGAAAATGTTAAGCACGCGTTAAAAAATTGCGGGATAATTTTTCGGATCGTATTCGTGCATGATTTGATACACGGCATCAAACACATCTTCGGCATTCGGATTTGAGAAATAGTCGCCATCTGTTGCATAAGCTGCGCGATGATCTTTGGCGGTGAGAGTTCGTGGTTCGGCATCGAGGTAACGAAAACCTTTTTGCACCTCGATCACCTGTTGCATCATAAAACTTGTTGCCCCACCGGGCACATCTTCGTCAAAGAAAAGAATTTTATTTGTTTTTCTAAGCGACTGTGAAATGATATGATCCAGATCGAAAGGCAAAAGTGTCTGCACATCAATGAGTTCGACTTCAATTCCAAATTCCTTGAGTTGTGGCAATGCCTCCTGTGCAATCCGCACACATGAGCCGTAAGTTACAAGCGTAACGTCTTTGCCCTGTTGAAGGATTTCTGGTTTTCCAGGGGCAATACGGTACTCGCCGGGGTTGAGAGGCTTCTTTTCTCTGAGGCGATAGGCATTCAAGGGTTCAATGATAAGGGCAGGTTCGTCGGCTGCAAGGAAGGTATTGTAGAAACCTGCAGCCTGTGTCATGTTTCGCGGAACTGCCACATATACACCTCGTATAGAGTTGATTACCATGCTCAGTGGTGATCCTGCGTGCCAGATGCCTTCGAGCCGGTGCCCCCGCGTACTGATGATCACCGGTGCTTTCTGTCCTCCTTTGGTCCGGTATCTTGTGGTTGCCAGATCGTCGCTGATGGCTTGCAAGGCATAGAGGAGGTAGTCGAAATACTGAATCTCGGCTATTGGTCGCAAGCCTCTCAAGGCCAGTCCAATGGCTTGTCCCATGATGGTGGCTTCACGGATGCCAGTATCAGAGATTCTAAGTTCGCCATACTTTTCCTGTAGCCCTTCATAGGTCTGGTTTACGCCGCCAATTTTTCCAACGTCTTCGCCAAAAGCTATAACAAGCGGATTTTTTTCAAATATCTTGTCAAAGTTTTCACGCAGAATCTCGCGGCCGGGCACCGTGTTTCCGCTTTCATCATAAGCAGGCGGAACAGCTTCGACGCGCATGGCTGATGCTGATGTTTCGCTGTAGAGGTGCGAACTGTATTTCTCTATACCTTCGGCCATCTCTTTTTCTAACCACTCACTTACGTTTTTTCGCAAGGAGTTCGCCGGGTTACTGCAGTCGTTGCATAGCTGACGCAGAATTTTTTTTGCTGACGAAATAATGTCTTTTCTGATCGGCTCACCTATTCGGGACAAGCTTGTTTTGATGTCCTCGATTTTTTGCGTCTTGGCGCAGTCGCAGCTGGTAGCAGTTGTTAAGTTCAGGAAAGCATCTCTTTTTTCGATCAGTGGTTGCTGATAATGATGCCAGGCTTTCCTTCTGGCTTCTCTTGCAGCTGTTTCTGCTTCTTTTTCAATGTTGTTAAGTTGCTCAGCTGTGCCAATACCATTGTCGAGTATCCACTGGCGGAGTTTAAGAATTCCGTCTCTTTCTTTTTCATTATCAAGTTGTTCCGGGGTTTTATAGCGCTCATGCGAGCCAGATGTTGAATGCCCTTGCGGTTGTGTGCAACCGCTTATATGAAAGAAAACAGGCACATGCTCACTGCGGCATTTCTGAATCCCTTGACGGTAAATCCTGATGAGATTCGGATAGTCCCAGGCTTCGGCTTTATAAATGTAATATCCATTCGTGTTGGGCTCTTTTTCGAAGCCTTTGAGGATTTCTGAGATATTCGATTTGGTGGTTTGCATCTTATTGGGTACAGAGATACCCCAGCCATCGTCCCAAACAGAGATTGCAAGCGGAATCTGCAGAACACCTGCGGCATTGAAGGCTTCGAAGAAATGTCCTTCGGAGGTTGAGGCATCGCCAATGGTTCCAAAAGCTACCTCATTACCATTCACTGAAAATTCTGTAAAAGGATGAAGGTCTTTGTTTTGACGAAAAAAGCGTGAGGCCTGGGCCAAACCAAGCAGGCGAAGCATTTGGCTGGCAGTGGGAGAGGAGTCAGCCGATGAGTTTTTTTGCTTTGTAAGTTCCTTCCATTCACCTTGCTCGTCCAGTGAACGGCTTGCAAAGTGATTGTTCATCAAACGGCCGCCGTTGGCCGGGTTTTTTCTTATGTCTGTTTCGCCATACAATTGGGCAAAAAGCTCTTCGAGCGTTACCATGCCAGAGGCTAACATAAAGGTTTGATCTCTGTAATAGCCTGATCTCCAGTCGCCATTCTGAAAAACCTTGCTCATGGCCAATTGTGGGATTTCTTTGCCATCGCCAAAAATGCCAAATTTGGCCTTTCCGGTCAGCACCTCTCTTCGGCCTAACAGACTAGCATGACGACTTTCGAGAGCAATACGGTAGTCGCTTAAAACCTCTTCAGCTGTGATGCCTAAGTCAATCAATAGTTCCTCATTTTTCTGATTCATTCTTAATATGTTTTAGCCGGTTCGATCCTAATATAACCTCTTTTCACTTATATTGTTCAGTTGCTTGCTTTGTGCAGGCCGCATTCTTTCTGTTCGGGAAGCTCCCACCACCAGCGCCCTGCCCGGATATCTTCGCCAATCTCTATCGCCCTCGTACATGGCTGACAGCCAATGCTTGGGAATCCTTTGTCGTGTAGTGCGTGGTATGGAACATTCTTATCTTTAATATAGGATATCACATCTTTTTCAGACCAGTTTATGAGCGGATTCACTTTGACGATGCTGTTAACTTCGTCCCATTCAATTGCTTGCATATTGTTTCTGGTCACGGATTGCGAACTGCGCAATCCCGTAATCCATGCTTCAAGACCTGATAATGCACGTTTTAAAACATTGGTTTTCCGTACATTACAGCATAGTTTACGGTTTGTGATGCTATCGTAAAACAAATTGATTCCATGTGCAGAGACCATTTCTTCAACTTCTGTACGCTCCGGAAACATCACCTTAATGTTTGTTTTATAGCGTGCATTGGTTTTGTCAATCAATTCGTAGGTTTCAGGAAACAGTCTTCCGGTGTCGAGCGTAAAGATGCCGGTCTGCGGACAAACTGCCGCAATCATATGTGTGATCACCTGGTCTTCGTAACCAAGACTGGTTGCAAACGCAATCTTGTTGCCAAATCGCTCGGTAACAGCTTTTAGTATTTCTTCTGCAGAAGCATGGTTGAGCTGCTTGTTCAGTTCCGCGGCCAATTCTTTCATTTTTTCGCTTTTGTTTGCCGCAAATATAACAATTCTGAACTTATGCATACGGAATCCGACATTGGGAATTGGCAGCAAGCACTTATCTTTGCGAAAAAATCACTGACATGAATGTTCATTTTATAGCAATTGGCGGAAGCGCAATGCACAATCTCGCCATCGCACTCCATCTAAAAGGTTATGTTGTTTCGGGAAGTGATGACGAGATATTTGAACCTTCATCATCCCGGCTGCGCAACTATGGTTTGCTGCCGGCATCTGTTGGATGGTTTCCCGAAAAAATACATACTGGTCTTGATGCTGTTATTCTTGGAATGCATGCACGCAAAGATAATCCTGAGCTGCTTAAAGCTACCGAAATGGGGCTGAAGATTTTTTCTTATCCCGAATTTCTTTACGAGCAATCAAAAAATAAAAAACGTATTGTCATTGGCGGAAGTCATGGAAAAACTACAATCACCTCCATGATTTTGCATATTGTTGATCATGCCGGTTTGAAGATTGATTATATGGTTGGGGCACAGCTCGAGGGTTTTGAAGTGATGGTGCGTCTTTCTGACGATGCCACCTGGATGCTGATGGAGGGTGATGAATACCTCACTTCACCGATTGATCCCCGGCCAAAGTTTTTACACTACCGCCCACATATTGCGCTTATCAGCGGCATTGGCTGGGACCATGTGAATGTGTTTCCACGGTTTGAGGATTACCTCAATCAGTTTCGGCAGTTTATCTCGGTGATCGAACCTGGTGGTACATTGGTATATAACGCAGAAGACCAGGAAGTTGTAGCATTAGCCTCAGTGGCCGAATGCAATAAAATTGCCTACACCACACATGCCTGCACGATGGCAAACGGCGAAACTTATGTGCAATCGCCTGCCGGCGAAAAGAAACATCTCGCTGTTTTTGGTCGCCATAATTTATCCAACCTAAGCGCAGCTGTACAAATTTGCAGCTTACTGGGTATTGACAATGAGTTGATTTACGATGCTTTGTCATCATTTAAAGGTGCATCAAAACGACTTGAATTGGTTGCAAAATCAGATGTGGCTGCGTTGTACCGCGATTTTGCCCATGCACCTTCCAAGGTGAAAGCAAGTGCTGAGGCACTAAGACTGAAATTTCCCGATTCACAATTGATCATCTGTTTGGAGCTGCATACTTTTAGCAGTCTGAGTGCTTCGTTTATTAATCAATACAAAGGAACCCTCGATGCAGCCGATCTGGCAGTTGTCTTCTACGATCAGCATGCTGTTGAGCTCAAGCGACTTGAACTCATGACGCACGAGATAATACAAACAGCTTTTGGAAGGGAGGGGCTTTTTGTTGTCACTACACCGGAAGATTTGCTGGCGATTATCGAAACTCATATTCAGTTGCCTGCTGTTATTGCAATGATGAGCTCCGGCAGTTTCAGGGGAATTGACTTTTCAAAGTTGAAAGATCTTTTAAAGCTATCATAAAAAAAGCCGGTCGAAACCGGCTTTTAAGTTTTAGCTGTTCATTGAGATTAAAAACTCTTCGTTTGTTTGCGTATAGCGCATACGGTCCTTCAAAAACTCCATAGCTTCGATTGGATTCATATCGGCCAGGTGGTTGCGCAGAATCCATACACGTTGCATGGTGTCTTTGTCGAGCAAAAGGTCTTCGCGTCTGGTGCTCGACGAAACGATATCAATAGCAGGCCAGATACGTTTGTTGGAAAGGCGACGGTCGAGTTGGAGCTCCATGTTTCCTGTTCCCTTAAACTCTTCAAAGATTACCTCGTCCATTTTTGATCCTGTATCAATGAGTGCAGTGGCGATAATGGTGAGCGATCCTCCGTTTTCGATTTTTCTGGCGGCACCAAAGAAACGTTTTGGTTTTTGCAGTGCATTGGCTTCAACACCACCTGAAAGTACTTTGCCTGAGGCGGGCGAAACGGTGTTGTAGGCACGTGCTAAACGTGTGATCGAGTCGAGCAGGATGACGACATCATGACCGCATTCGGTGAGTCTTTTTGCTTTTTCGAGCACGATGTTGGCAATTTTAACATGCTTTTCTGCCGGTTCGTCAAAAGTTGAAGATATAACTTCGGCTCTTACGCTGCGTGCCATGTCGGTAACTTCTTCAGGGCGCTCATCAATCAAAAGAATGATAAGGTATGCTTCCGGATGATTTTTTGCAATGGCGTTTGCAACCTCTTTGAGCAAAACAGTTTTTCCTGTTTTAGGCTGTGCCACAATCAAACCACGCTGACCTTTGCCAATCGGGGCAAAAAGATCCATAATGCGTGTTGACATTGTGTTTTCGGCATGCCCGGTGAGGTTGAATTTTTCTTCAGGAAACAAAGGTGTGAGAAAATCAAACGGAATACGGTCGCGCACTTCGTCAGGATGTTTGCCATTGATCGAATCAACTTTAATCAATGGAAAATACTTCTCTATTTCGCGTGGCGGACGTATTGTTCCTTTCACGGTGTCGCCGGTTTTCAAGCCAAAAAGCTTGATTTGCGATTGCGAAACATAAATATCATCGGGAGAATTGAGGTAGTTATAGTCCGAGGATCTCAAAAAACCGTATCCATCAGGCATGATTTCGAGTACGCCTTCGGCTGCAACAATACCTTCAAACTCAAAAGTGTATTCTTCTTTTTTTGGTTTTTGTTGTTGTTGCTGTTGTTGTTCCCTGCGCTGGTTCTGATCGTTTTGCTGCATCTGGGGTCTATCCTGGTACTGGCTTCTGTCCGACTGATAGCCTTTATCCTGTTGCTGTGATCTTTCCTGATAGGCAGGTCTTTCGTTTTGATACTGCCTGTCGCCCTGGCGATCGTAGTTCTGTTGTCTGTCTTGTTGCACCGGACGATCCTCGCGCTGTGGACGGTCATCATACCGCTGTTGGTTTTCAGGTTTTCTGAACTCGCGTCTGTCGCCATCCTCTTCTCTTCTTGGAAAACGCTGATCACCACGCTGCTCGCCACGCGGCTGCTGGCGCTGCTGATCGTTTCCGAATGGTCTTGTTTCCTGAGTGGGTCTAACAGCAGGCCGTGGCTCAGCTTTGATTGGTTCCAGAGGTTTTTTTATAGATTCCTGTTCTGCGCTTTCGCTCAGTGATTCTTCCGGCAGCGGACTCAATTTGGCTGTTGAGGCAGCGGCCTGAGGTTTCATGCGTTTTCTGGGTTCGCGGCGGTCGTTGAACTGTTCCTGTTTTTCAGGTGTTGATACCTGTTTGGGCTGAACCGATACTTCTTCCTTGACAACTTCTGCAACAGGCTCAGCCGGTTTTGCAGGAGCAGCCTCAGCTTTCTTTTCAGCAGATACAGCCACATCCTTCTTTTCAGCAGGAACATCAGCTTTCTTCTGTTGCGGTTTCTTGCCTTTATCTTCCTTTTTTTGCCCAGGTTTTTTATCGTTGCGACCAGAAGGTTTAACGGTTTCAGCAGCTTGTGGAATGAGTGCCTGTTGATCAAGTATCTGGTAAATAAGGTCTTGCTTCAACAGTTTCTCTGCTTTTTGAATGTTTAATTCTTTGGCGATTTCTCTCAACTCACCAACAAGCTTATTGTTAAGCTCTACAATATCATACATGTGATGGAATATTTAATGATTCACTACGAAGTCTTACGAAACACAACAGCACTTTGAGTCGCACTGCCAAGAGTAATAAATAAATTGTAATCTTAGTAATATGAGTGGCAAAAATAAACAAGTTTTTAATCTTTTCCAAAAATAAGTGAAATATCTTAGTTGCAATATTTTTTTTTGTTTGAATTAGGGGCTTAGCTCATGCATCGAACGCATCTTTTTTTTATCGGGAGATGATACACGTCTGAACTTATGGTTTTGTTGGATATCTTTGCTCAAAAATTTAACCGGATATGATTCAGCGTTTACAATCAGTATTTATGGCATTGGCCTCATTATCAGCGATTTTACTTTTTATTTTTCCTATTGCCTGGTTCTATGGTAACGAACACACGATCGCTTTCTTTGTTTTTCAGTTAAAAGAACATCTTCCTGCCGCCCAGGTACTGACAGGCTTTACCTACTTATTGCCTCTGATTGCGTTGACTCTGGTTTTAGTTATTCTTCCTCTTTTTGCGATTTTTAAGTATAAAAAACTTTCTTTTCAATACAAGCTCATGCGCTCAAACATGTTGCTTTCAATCGTTCTGACAGCTGTTTTGCTGTTGTATTATGCTTCGGATATTTCGAAAATGTCGGGTGCTGAGGCGTCTTACGAGACGGGCGCATTTTTACCGGTTATTGCGCTTGCATTTTCCTATGCCGCTATGCACTTTATCAAAAAGGACATCAAACTCTTACGTTCTGTTGACCGCATCCGATAAGCCGGGTCTGTCAATTTCCATGATCTCCATTTCTTTGAATTCCTTGCCATCAATCTGAAACCTAAGCCATGTTATCTTGTGGTGAAAGCCATGGTTGCCGGCAGCTCCCGGGTTGATGAAAAGTAATTTATTGCGGTTGTCATACATCAACTTTAATATATGTGAGTGGCCCGCAACAACGATATCCGGCGCATTTTTTTTTATTTCGTTTAGGACTGTCTTGTTGAATTTTCCTGGATAACCTGCAATGTGGGTGATTAAAACTTTAACGTTTTCAATGTTAAATACTTGAAATTCAGGTAACTCAGTTCTTATATCATTGCCATCAATATTGCCGTAAACTCCCCTTAGTTTTTTGAAATTCTCTAACTGCCGAATCACCTGCAAACTGCCGACATCACCTGCATGCCAGATTTCATCACAATCCTTAAAAAAGTCAAACACCCGCGGATGCAGTGATCCGTGGGTGTCTGATAATAAACCGATTTTAACCATTGTTAAAATGAATGACTCAGGCCGATGCTCAGCACTTCCTTGAACTGTGTGCGCGGACCTTTATTGCCATCCACATCAGTGATCATGATGTCTTCATCATAGATTAAATGTGTTGATATGTTGGCGTTCAACCATTTGTTTACTTTCATATTGATCATAGCCTGCCAGTCAACATCTATACTCGAAGGGTTTTTCAGGTAATCACTGAAAAGCTCAAGCTTTGTGCCTATGGTCACATTTTTAAAAACTTCCTTTTCGAGTTTCACTGAGGCTTTTGCACCCAATTCGAAGCGGATGTTTTTGCCTTTTTCAACACCAAAACTTCCTGAATCTGCCAGTTTTTGATCCATTACCATGGTAACTCTACCGGTGAGTGGCGAAAAGTTGAATGAAAGGTAGGAAGTGGGTTTGTACTCCAATCCAAGCCCGAGTGTTGTATAAGCAGGAGCAAAAAAGCCTGAAATTGGGGTTGTGGAATCAACCTTATAGTCAAAACCATCGGCAAACTGGGTTTTAAAGGAGAAAGAGAAGCTATAGAAAAGTTTTTCTGTTGCATTTTTGCCATACAGTGAATTGAACTCAATCCTGTCGTCGGTCTTCATTAGTTTTGCCTGACCTATATGACTGTAGCCCAATGCCATATCAAGACTGTTGTCCCAAATGTGTTTCTCTTTTTTGTAATTTAGCTTGTAATTGAACAGTCCGAGTGCATTCAATGCGTTTTGACCGCCGGCAGCCCAGTTTGTAAATTGACTCTGCGAAAAATTAATACCAATTTTGCCCTGGGATTTCCAATCTGATTCGCCTTCGGTTTGGGCTTGTGTTTGTAGTCCGGCGAGGCTGATAATCAATGCAAGTAACAATGTTTTTTTCATGTGTCACGTGTTTAGTGTTATTAAAGTCCACCAGATTGCCTGTTGGGAATCTGATGTTGTCTGTTCTCGTTTAGTTTGAAAACCACATCAAAGGTTGTTTGGCTTCTTACCCTTTTTTCGTTTGCGATTCCCGGAAACCAATGCAGCGATTCAAGAATTCTGATTGCTTCCTGATCGCAACCACCTCCAACAGATTCAAGAATATGGATGTTAGAAGCAATTCCGTCTTCTTCAACAACGAATCCAAGCTTCACACTTCCCTCTATTCCTCCTGTTTTTGCAGTCTCGGGATATTTTAGGTTCGAATTAATGTAGTGGTTCAAATTCCGGTAAGTTTTTTCAAGCAATGGATATGGTTGCGCGGTTAACAGCGCAAAATTAAAAATTTGTCCGCTTGTGTCAATAGAAATATCCTGAAAGTTGTGCTGCAAAAGGGTTTCATTTTTCTTATGCCGCAAGTATTGCTTTTTGTTGAAAACAATATCCATCTCTGCTGATGACGCAATGGGCTTGCCGTTTTCCGTTGCAGGTTTCCAAAGTATTTTCTTCAAAAGTCGGACAGCTTCCCGGTTTAATGCATCATTTACACCCTTAATGATATGAAAGTCAGTACACATTCCATTTGTTTGGACAACGAAGCCAACACGAACCCTGCCCTCTGTATTGTTGGTGAGCGATTCCACAGGGTATTGCATTGCACGATTCAGAAACGACTGCGTAAGCTTTTTTGAGGAGACTGTTTCGGCCTCCTGAATGAACTGTGCGATGGCTGTTATTTGTACTGCCAAAAACAGGAAAAATGAAAACAAAGCACTTTTCATGACATTTTTATGTAAATTTATAGCAACTTAGTGCAATGAACAAAGTTTTTTTTCAATTTTCTTTGCGATTTTTTATTCGCATGGCTTGTGTTGTCCGGAAGAAATGTTCAGGGCGTTTATCTCATTGGTCTGATCAGCAACCTAACGGAGCGACTAACATCCTGAATTGTTGACAACGCAGCAGCTATTTAAATGTTTGCGGCAATTATTGAATGAAAGGCATTACTTTTGAAGGATATTTTGAATTGATGGAAAGAACAGTAGAAAACGAATTTATTTTTGGAATGAGGCCTGTTATCGAGGCCTTGAAAGCAGGTACGGAGGTAGAGAAAATCTTGTTGCAAAACTCTGTGAGATCGCCACAGACACACGAACTTACCAGCCTGGCACGCCACCTTGGGATTCCTGTTCAGATGGTTCCCCTTGAGAAGCTAAACCGCCTGACAAAACGAAACCACCAGGGTGTGTTGGCTTATACAGCACAGATAACCTACCAGAAACTCGCTTCGCTGCTGCCAATGATTTTTGAAGCCGGTATGGAGCCTTTTATGCTGATCCTGGATAAATTGACTGATGTTAGAAATATAGGTGCCATAGCCCGTACTGCCGAAGCCAGCGGCGCTCATGCAATTGTTCTTCCCAGCCGCGGTTCTGCTCTGATAAATGCCGATGCGGTGAAAACTTCAACCGGAGCTCTGCACCGAATCAATGTTTGCAGGGAAGATAACTTGAAAACTGCCATTACCTTTTTAAAAGAATCCGGCTTAAAGGTGGCAGCAATCACCGAAAAAGCTGCTGTCAACTACTGGGAGGCTGACTTATCCGGCCCGGTGGCACTGATTTTGGGCTCAGAAGACGTGGGTATTTCTGAAGAATATCTAAAACTGGCTGATGTGCGCGTGAAAATGCCGATGCTGGGAGAAATTCAATCGCTCAACGTATCAGTGGCTGCCGGTGTGGCCTGCTACGAAATAGTGCGGCAACGACAAATAAAAGAATAAAAAAAATCCTGACCATTTGGTCAGGATTTTTTTTGCTTTTAAATTTCTTATCGGCGTGCTTCGCGGATACGGGCTTTCTTGCCACGCAGGTTGCGCAGGTAGAAGATACGGGCTCTTCTGACACGGCCTTTTTTGTTTACTTCAATCTCATCAATAAAAGGAGATGAAACAGGGAAGATACGCTCAACACCAACGTTGTTCGAAATCTTTCTTACTGTAAATGTTGCAGTTGGGCCTCCACCAACACGCTGTATAACTACACCCTGAAATTTTTGAAGACGTTCTTTGTTTCCTTCAATGATTTTATAGGTTACGGTAATTGTATCACCAGCTTGGAAATTCGGGAATTCTTTAACGGCTACTTGGTCTTCCACGTACTGAATAAAGGCGTTCTTGCTCATCTTTAGATAGATATTTTAATGTAGTGCTTAACTCAAAAATGAGTGCAAATATACAACTTTATTTGATATCCAAACAATTGGATTCACTTTTTATTGATTTTATCCCAGAGCTCATTTGTGATTTCATGCTCAAAGTAAAAATATGAATTTTAAGGTTCAGTAATCCAATATGTTAGCGAAACAGATAAGTGAATCAGGAAAATCGCTTTCTTTTCATTTACCAACCGGTCTTACAAAAGCATTGACTGCCGGAAGCGCATTAAAATCGAAATCCCATAGTGCCTGATTCTCCCAACTTGAACCATTTGATGCCTGATCACCTTTTGAGGCAACCCATTCTGCTCCCCAGTAGGCCCATCCTTTTCCGCCTGCTTCGCCTATTTTCGCGTCAAGTGCCTGCAAAAAGTCGCTTTGTCCCTGCGGACTTGCCGGAAAACTACTGATGATCTGACCTGAATTACCTAAAACATTGTTCGTCCAATCGGCCCAGCCAAACGAAAACGGATAGCTCGTTTCTGCAATGATGACTTCTTTATTGTAGGTGTTTTTAAGGTTTTGAATGGAGGTCCCAAGCTCATCAAGTGATTTTCCGTGCCAGATGGGGTAATAGGAAAGTCCGATTAAATCAAAATCAAGGTTGACGAATGGTTCAAAGAATGACAATGCGTTTTGGTGTCCGGCATAATGCAACATGATTTTTGTTTTTGGCGATGCCTCTCTGCATGCCCTGATTCCTTCGGAAAGCAATGCCCTCATTTGAAAAATATTTGATCTGTGTCCCTCGGGCCATAGCAAGCCGGCATTGATTTCGTTTCCAATTTGAAGAATACCGGGCTTCATTGCAGCAGCAACAGCATAAGTAAAATGATAAACAGAGTCTTTGAGTGTTTCAAAATCAAGATTCGTCCAGGCGGCAGGCTTTGATTGAGCTCCCGGATCGGCCCAGGTGTCGGAATAATGCAGGGTGAGCCATATTACTATTTTTTTCTCCTCTATTTCTTTGGAGAAAATTGCAACATCCTTGGGACTGCTCTTGCCTTCAGGATTGTTCCAAACGCGTAACCTCACCATATTCATTCCTACCTTGGTGAGTGTTGTGAGCGGATCTTCCGCTTGCTGGTCAAAGTTTTTAAAGCCCACGCCATCGCTTCGCATCTCCGGTAAAAAAGATAAATCACATGCTTTGATGTAAGTTGGAAATTCAGTTTCGTCAGGGACGATGATTGGATCGTCCGGGTCTTTTTTTGTGCAGGATAACAGGCTGAAACCAAGAATACAAGCAAAAAACAAGCTGTAAAGTCTATTATTAAGGTGGTGCAGGTAATTGGGCATAGCGCGCAGCATAGGGTAAAATTGAACAAGATTTTTAGGCTGTAAAGTTCGCAAATGTTTGATTACAGCATGCTGCAATGTGTAAAATTTCGATCAGGAGTTATTCTGCTTATTGTTCTACCGATTTTACGAACTTTTTTTCTGCTTAGCTGTTTAAATTTGATTACTAATCCGATAGCGTTTCAATGATTGATGGAGCCTCCGGTTTTGATTTATGACGGAAATTGCGGTTTGTGCAATGCTGCTGTGAGATTCATTTTAAGGAATGAACGACAAAAAGAATTGTTCTTTTTAAGGCGCGGGAGCAGCAAGGCACAGCAGATTCTACAATCTTACGGTTGTGAGGATTGCGATTCCTTGTTGTTGATTGCGAACGGCAAATTGTATCGTTATTCCGACGCTGCAATCAGGGTGGGCAAACACATGGGCGGGTGGTGGAAAATTTCAATGCTGGCATTGGCTGTACCGGCACCTTTGCGCAATCTTATTTATCGGTTGGTTGCAGCAAACCGTCATCGTTTTTACTTTGGAAATTCGTGCTATTTGACAGAAAATGAAAGTATTAAGGCGCGTTTTCTTTGATTATTCCGCCGAAGTTGTTTCAGTTTCTGTTATTCCAAATTCAGCGTTGATGGCTTGAAGCATCATTGCTGCATTTGCCATATGCATGAGTTCGCCGTGGATCGCCAGGCTGATTCCTCCGCTTTCTTCAGAAATAATGATAGCCACTGCGTCGCTTTGTTCTGAAATTCCCAACCCTGCCCTGTGACGCAGACCGGGACGCCCGGGCAGATCAAGTTTCTGACTCACGGGCAGGATGCATCCGGCAGCGATGATGCGGCTGTTGCCAATGATCATTGCCCCATCATGCAAAGGGCTGTTTTTAAAGAAAATATTTTCGATCAGGTTTTTGCTGATCACTGCATCCATTTTGACACCGGTATTGACAAACTCGAAAAGCTTATTTTGTTTCCGAAGGATGATGAGCGCGCCGGTTTTCTTTTCGCTGAGAGATTGACATGTGCTTTCGAGCAGCGAATAGTCGCCCTCGCTTGTTTCTAAGAAACGAATGCCCAGAAGACGCAGTTTGTTTTTGTGTTTACGGATGAAATTGGGTGTGCCAAGGGCTAAAAGAAACTGCCTGATTTCGGGTTGAAAAATGATGATCAACGCGATAAAGCCAACGCTGACAAAGGCTCCGAGAATTTCGGAGAGTAATTCCATCTGCAACAGGCTCACAAGCTTCCAGATCAAAAAAATTGAGACGATTCCCAGAAAAATATTGATTGCAGCTGTGCCCCTGAGTAAATAATATAAGGTGTAGAGCAAACTGGCAACGAGGAAAATGTCAATCAGGTCAACGACCCTGATCTCGATAAACAACTGTATGAGAAGCGGAATCAAATTGTATCTATTTTAACAGCAGCAAAGATAGGTTTTTGTTCAAGATAATTTCACAAACAGTGGATTTTACCCAATTGAGGATGTTTGAAATATTACAAAATCAGTTCAACTTCAATCATTTAATCTTGTTGGAGCATGTTGTATAGTTTAACTGTTTCCTTCGCTTCCTTCACATCATGCACCCTAAGAATATTTGCGCCTTTAAAAAGGGCAGCCATATTGAGGGCTGTGGTACCATTGAGTGCATCTTCGGGAGTGGAGTTAAAATACTTGTATATCATTGATTTACGCGAAAGACCAACAAGCAGGGGGTAATCTTTCACACGTATTGTATCGAGCTTTTGAAGCAATTCGAAGTTTGATTGAAGACTTTTGCCAAAACCGAAACCAGGATCAGCAATAATTCGTGAAGCACCCAGGGCTTCGAGCATCGAAATTCTTTGGGTTAAAAAGGTATTGACCACATCTATCACCCTGTTTTCAATGGGTTTTATTTGCATGGTTTCGGGTGTGCCTTCGATGTGCATAATGATATATGGGATATCTTGAGAAGCTATAAAATCAAGCATTTTTGGATCGAAAACACCAGCCGAAATATCGTTTACGACATCAGCACCTTCGTCAACCGCTGCCTTTGCAATATTGCTTCTCCATGTATCAACCGAAAAGATGACATCAGGAAAGTGTTTTGCCAGCAACTTAACGGCTGGTATAAGACGTTCAAATTCTGCTTCTTCTGCCACTTTAACAGCGCCTGGCCGGGTTGAAACAGCACCCAGATCAAGCATATCAGTTCCTTCCAAAATCATTTTTTCGGCCGATTGAAGCAATTGTGTTGCACCGGCTTGCCGGCTGCCGGCAAAGAACGAATCGGGTGTCAGGTTTAAAATTCCCATTACCAGCCTGCTCGAACTGTCAATAATTTTACCCTTGATTTTAAACATGCCTTGTCGAAAATTGATGTAATTTTATCCCATCAAAGCAAAAAGCTTCGATTTTGTTTTACAAAAGTAAGATTAGACAGCATAAAACCACATGAATAATATCACCAACAATCAGTTTCAAGCGATTATTGGGCATTGTACCAAGTTGTTTACGCAGAAAATGGCAGACTATGGCACTGCCTGGAGGGTGCTCCGCGTGAGTTCGCTCACCGACCAGATTTATATCAAAGCCAAAAGAATCCGCAGCATCGAGCTGAAAAACGTGAAAATGGTGGATGAGGGCGTTGAGAACGAATTTGTTGGCATCATCAATTATTGCGCAATGGCTATCATTCAATACCGCAAAGGTGTTGACGAGACTGATGAATTGCAAAAAAGCGAAGTTGCAAAACTTTTCTCCAGTGTGCTTCAGGAAGCTTTTGACCTTATGAACAAGAAAAATCATGATTACGATGAGGCCTGGCGAAATATGCGCGTGAGCTCGCTGACTGATATTATTTTGATGAAACTATTGAGGATCAAGCAAATTGAAGATAACCAGGGTAATACTTTGGTAAGCGAAGGTATTGATGCCAACTATTTTGATATCATCAACTATGCCATCTTTGCCTTGATTTTGTTGAACTTTCAGGGAATGAACGAATGATGAAAAAGTTTCTTGTCTTCATCAGCAGATGGATAACCGGTCTGGTTTTTATCTTTTCCGGAATTGTAAAAGGCGTTGATCCGCTCGGCACAGCTTATAAATTGCAGGATTATTTTGCTGCATATAATATGGAGTGGGCCGATGGTTTATCACTTTTTTTGTCCATCTCATTGTGTAGTTTGGAGTTTGTTGTCGGGATAGCCCTGATTTTTAACCTGTGGCCTAAGCTCACGACGCGGCTTTTGGCGGTGATCATGGTGTTTTTTACCTTGCTCACATTCTACGATGCCATTTTTGCCCCAGTACCGGATTGTGGTTGCTTTGGCGATGCAATCAAACTAAGCAACTGGCAAACATTTTATAAAAATCTGGTGCTGATGATTTTTGTTGTCCTGTTGTTACGCCAGCAATATCCGCGAATGAAAATCTCACAGGTAAAGCGCCATTTACTTGCCCTGCTTATCGTTGCCATCGCCTTTGTTTCGTTTAGTTGGTACAACTATCAACATCTGCCCATGATGGACTTTCGTCCGTGGAAAATTGGGAATGATATGCTAGGCGACCAGAATACCGAGACCAAAGTTTATCTTACTTACAGGCATAAGCTGAGCGGCGAAATAAAGGAGTATGTCTCACCAAATTATCCATGGAATGACAGTGTTTGGCTTGCAAACTGGGAGTTTGTTGACCAAAAATTTGTTTCTGATGCACCACTTGTTGCACACAACCTGCGGGCAGAAGACATGGCCGGAAACGATTTTACTTCGGCGCTGCTGGGTGGAAATAATATGTTTCTTTTGATAAGCTACGACCTCCATGATATTTCCGGAGGTTCACTGAGGCATTTGCAGGAATTTACTAAGCTGCTCGAAAAAAACAAGCTCGAAGCAGCCGTAATCACAGCCTCCCTCGCTGACGATGCTGAGCAGTTTCTGCTAAAGAACCACCTCAATCTTTCGGTATATTTTGCTGATGAGACAGTGCTCAAGACCATGATACGGTCCAATCCGGGATTAGTTTTAATGCATAACGGGCTTGTCAAAGGAAAATGGCACCACAATGATTTTCCTGACGAAGGGGCCCTGAACATTCTTCTGCAGCAAACAAACGAACCTTAATAAATTGGAATGAAAGCCTTCATCATTAAACGGCTTTTTTACGGAATACTCGTTCTTTTGGGTGTTGTTACAGTTGTTTTTATGCTTTTTTCGATCTTGCCCGGCGATCCCGCCCGCATGATGGCTGGACAGCGTGCTGATGAAGAAACATTAAATGTCATCCGGAAAGAAATGGGTTTGGATAAACCTGTCTGGAAACAATACCTGAATTTTTTGAACGATCTTTCACCTGTAGGATTCTATTCTGCAAACGATTTCGGAAATAATTTTAAAAATGATGAAAGTTCAGAAAGAAAAGGAGTGCAACTTGTCGAAATCAGTAAAACAACCATTGCGTTAAAATGGCCCTGGCTGCGCACATCGTGGCAAAGCAAGCGTCCTGTTTTTGATTTGTTAACAGAAGCTTTACCAAAAACCATGCTACTTGCGTTTGTTTCAATTGTTTTTGCCATGTTTGCCGGTCTGTCAATCGGCGTTGTCGTGGCGGTGATAAATCGTTTATGGCTTGATCGTTTAGTGTTGATTATCACTGTTTTTGGCATGTCTTTGCCCTCATTTTTTGCAGCAATTCTTGTTGCATGGATATTTGCGTTCCTGCTGGCTGACTTCACAGGTCTCAATATGTTTGGTAGTCTTTTCAGTGTTGATCACTACGGAAATGGAAGTTATCTTGAACTGAAAAATCTTATCCTTCCTGCATTCACACTTGGTATCCGTCCGCTGGCTATTGTGACGGAGCTGACAAGAACCTCTATTCGTGAAGTACTGGCACAGGACTATATCCGCACAGCCCGAGCGAAGGGACTGTCAGCGCCTGCATTGATTCTGAAACATGCCATGCGCAATGCCCTGAATCCTGTTGTGACAGCCGTTTCAGGATGGTTTGCCTCACTTTTGGCAGGTGCTGTTTTTGTTGAATATGTGTTTGATTGGAAGGGAATTGGTGTGGTGATTGTGGATGCCCTGGAAAAGTTTGACCTGCCGGTTTTAATGGGCTCAGTTTTATTGATTGCTGTTATGTTGATAATAATTAATATATTTGTTGACATTGTTTATGGGCTGCTTGACCCCCGAATCAGGATTACTTAACAAAATTATAAATCAAAAAAAATGCAAACCATGCGTAAAAAAATTGTTGCAGGAAACTGGAAAATGAATCTCTGCTTTGAAGAAGCAGAAGAATTGGTTGAAGAGTTGATCGACCTCCTGGAAGATGTTGATATTGAGGCTGAAGTGGTCCTTTGCCCACCTTTTCCTTACCTGGAAATGGCCACAGATTACGCCCAGGAGGGCTTGTTTAAGATCGGCGCACAAAATCTTTCGCCCTTCAGTGCAGGTGCTTATACCGGCGAAGTGTCAGGTGCTATGCTGAAATCAATGGCTGTTGACTATTGTATTATTGGCCACAGCGAAAGACGCAAATACTTTGAAGAAGACGACAAGATGTTAACCCTGAAAGTGAATCAGGCACTTGAACACAGTTTGATTCCGATCTTCTGTGTTGGTGAGTCATTGCCCGAACGTGAAGCCGAAAAACATTTTGAGGTTGTAAGAAGACAAGTGCGTCATGGCTTGTTCCATCTCGACACCAACGAATTTGAAAAAGTGGTCATAGCCTACGAACCTGTTTGGGCCATTGGCACCGGCATTACTGCAACACCGGCACAAGCTGCCGAAATGCACGCCTACATAAGAACACTTATCACTGAAAGATACGGCGAGGATGTTGCCAAAGCAACGCTCATTCTTTATGGTGGAAGCTGTACCTCTAAAAATGCTGCCGAATTGTTTGCCCAGGAAGGTGTTGACGGCGGATTGGTAGGCGGCGCTTCTTTAAAAGCCGAAGAGTTTGTTGAAATTTGCAAACTTGCCAAATAAATGACTTACCTGGAAATCACTTTTGCATGTCCTGTTCGCGAAGAGTTGGACGAAATATTAACTGCCCGGCTCTCTGAACTCGGATTTGATAGCTTTCTAACCGAAGAAACATCGGTGAAAGCGTATATCGAACAGCAGTTGTTCGATAACCCGGCTTTGAACGAACTCCTTTCAGAGCCTTTCTTTGAAGGGGTTGTAGTGGAGAGCATCGAAACGCTGGCCGACAAGAACTGGAATGCACTGTGGGAATCCAATTATCAACCGGTAATTATCAATGATTTATGCAGGGTCAGGGCTCCTTTTCACGAGCCCGATCCTGCTTTTAAATTCGAATTGCTGATCGAACCACGCATGTCGTTCGGAACTGCCCACCACGAAACAACTTCGCAAATGATCGCAATGATGCTCAACATGGATTTCATTGGGAAAGATGTGCTCGACATGGGGTCCGGAACAGCAATTTTGGCAATTCTGGCTAAAAAATCAGGAGCAAACGTGGTGTGGGCCATTGATAATGACGAATGGGCATATAACAATGCCATTGACAACATCCGGCTCAATGATACACCTGATGTCAAAGTGCTTTTGGGCGATGCTTCGACTATCGGCACAATGAAATTTGACGTGGTGATTGCAAACATAAACCGAAACATCCTCCTTGAAGATATGCACCACTATGCAGATGCCCTCAAAGCAGGTTCTGTTTTGCTGATGAGTGGTTTTTATGAAAGTGACCTTCAAATGATTACAGACAAAGCCACATCACTTGGTTTGACAGAGATAGAACACACGGCTAAAAATATGTGGGTAGCAGCAAGTTATAAGAAAAAATAACAATCTTTTGTCTTTGATGCAAATGATAAAAGATCGTTGTAACAAGCGCTATGGCAGGAAAGTACAGACTGCCGTTTTATTTCCACTTATATTTCTCTTTTTTCTTCTTTTCGGCCTTGAACAAACCCTGACAGCCCAAAGTAAAACAGCATTCAGCGGCGATGCAGTGGTTTATATCTCCGAGTTGAAAACTTTTTTTGCATCACTCTCCAACCCCAAAGACAAACAGGCAGCAGAGATTCTTCTCAATGATTTTAACAAAAACTGGGACAATAGCATTAATCCCGTTTTAAAATCCAGAATAGCATTGCTGAACGCAGGACTGTTTCAGCAAAAAATCAAAAGCCA
>ERZ1645187.236-NODE-236-length-54147-cov-7.549009_pt1 | contig 54147 bp, 43 predicted proteins | sample MGYA00575352_ERZ1645187 | MGnify/ENA primary metagenome ERZ1645187 (study PRJEB40837, sample SAMN11349314) | freshwater sediment metagenome | isolation source: river sediment | host: Sediment | place: India: Wazaribad , New Delhi | collected 2017-02-21 ... | reverse complement strand
CCAGCCGACGCTGGACACCATGCACAAGGATCTCTACCGCGCCCGCGCCGCCGCCCTCTCCATGATCCCGACCTCGACGGGTGCCGCCAAGGCCGTGGGCCTCGTGCTGCCGGAACTCAAGGGCAAGCTCGACGGCTTCGCCATGCGCGTTCCCACGCCGAACGTCTCGGTCGTGGACCTGAAGTTCATCGCCAAGAAGGCGACGAGCAAGGAAGAGATCAACGCCGCCATCAAGGCTGCCGCCGATGGCCCGCTCAAGGGCGTCCTCGGCTACACCAATGATCCGAACGTCTCGATCGACTTCAACCACAACCCCCATTCCTCGGTCTTCCACATGGACCAGACCAAGGTGATGGATGGAACGCTCGTGTCGATCCTCTCCTGGTACGACAACGAATGGGGCTTCTCGAACCGCATGGGTGACACCGCCGTGCACTTCGGCAAGCTGATCGCCTGACCGCATCCCTGTCTATCGCGAAACCCCGGCGCGCCCCGCGCCGGGGTTTTTTGTTTCCGAAGGGCCCGGCCACGCCGCTTAACCCGCTGCTAACCATGCCGAATTAACCGTTTGAGACGGACAGCCCTGATCTCTTGCAGGGCCGGCAGGATTTGGCTTGGGGTCAATACGGCGAAGACTACCATGTGTGCGGCTGGCAACTGCCCTGGCCGTGCTGTGGGCTGCCCTGTGCGCACTCGCCACCGTCAGCCTCGCGGCCACCTGCGGCCCCGCCACGTCGCCCGGCACCGCGCCTCCCTCTTGGCAGACCTACTGCTGGATCGACATGACCAGCTACAACAATGCCAGCGTCATGGGAGCGGGCCAGAACTTCACCATCACCCTGTCAGACGGTTCGGTGTTCAGTTTCAGGCTGACCGGCACCCGTACGCCCAGCACCACCGGCCTCAGCGCCATCGCGCCGCCTTCCTGGTCCGGCTCCGCCGTGGGCAACACCGCCTTCCTCGGCATTCCGAACCGCCCCATCCTCTACACCACGGCGGGTGGCACCATTAACCTGACGATGAGCAGCATCACCCTCACGCCACCGCCCGGCGGAGCCACGACAGGACTGTTCAAGGTGATCATCGCCGACGCTGAATCCACCAACAACGGCGAGTCCCTCACCTACACCACCAATGGCGGCAACTGGACGGTCATCGACCAGGTCAATCCCATTTCTGGCACGCTTTATCCGACGGTCACCAACACGGGTTCGACCTTCACTGAAACCGGCGTTGCCGGAACCGTCGGCGCCTACATCGTCGGCACCCAGAGTCCGACAACGGTGACGGCCAGACTCGTGGCGGGCGGGCTGCAGGGCATCATGTTCGCCATCCAGTACGCCACGGTCTCCACCCGCAAGACGATCGTCGGTGGCCGCGCCAACCCGGCGGACCAGTTCACCCACGGGGCAAGGGTCACCTCCACGGGATCGGTCTTTGCCCAGAGCACCACCACCGGTTCGGGCCTCGGCCCGTCATCCGCTGCTGTTGCCACCGTGTCCTCCAGCGTCCCCACAACGGTTTTTGAAAGCATGGCCGCGGGCAGCGCCAGCGTGCTCGCGCAGTACACAACCTCGCTTACCTGCACCAACGCCACGGCAGGCTCGCCCACGGTGCTGCCCACCGACCAGCCGGTCACCACCTATAACCTGACCTCCATTGCCTATGGCGATGCGATTGAGTGCACCTTCGCCAACACGCCCATCCCGGCGACAGTGGCCGTGCAGAAGACAACCCTTGGCGCGTTGGGCGTGACCACTTTCACCCAGACAAATCTTGCGTCCAATCCGCCTCCCATCAGCACGGTCACGGCCGGTGTGGCGGCCCCGGCCGCGCCCACGCCGATCACGGTCACGGCCTTCAATGCCGACGTGAAGATCATCGAGGATGTGGACCCCAACTTCACTCTGACAGCGGCCAGCTGCAGCGACGCCAACGCCGCCGTCACCGGCAACCCTGCGAGTTTCGGCACTTTTGCGGGGACAACCCTCACCATTCCCGCTGCCAATGTCCGGGCGGCGGCCCAGATCACCTGCAGCCTGACGAACACCGCCAATTCACCCCGCCTCAGTCTGCAGAAGGTGCTGGCCGGAACGGGCCGCGTGGCCGCTGCCGACCAGTTCTCGCTGCAGGTCACGGGTTCAGGAGCCCCCGCCGCCGTTGTCACCACAGGCAGCGGCACCGCCATCACCTCGTCCCCGCTGTCCTTCGCGGCCGTCGCGGGCAGTCCCTACACGCTGACGGAGTCCATGGCCGCGGGCGCGCCCTCCGCCCTCAACCAGTATCTGGTCTCCGTCGCCTGCAGCAACAGCAACACATTGGGCACCAACGTCGCCGGTCTCACGGCGCTTCCTGTGAACGTGACACCGGCACAAGGTGACGGCATCAGCTGTGTCATCACCAACCGGCCCGCGATTGCGACAGTCACCATCGACAAGACTGCCAGCAGTCCCGGACCCTTCGCTCCCGGCCAGGTGGTGGTCTATGGCTACACCGTCACCAACACCGGCAACGTCAACGTCAGCAATGTCTCAATTTCCGACATGCACGGCACTCCGGCGGCGCCGGTTCCTTTGGGCAGCGGTGGCATCTCGGGCGAAACCCTCACGGTGCCGGGCCCCCTCGGCGCGGGCGCATCGCCTGACAGCGCCCCCAACGACGGCGTCTGGACGACGCTTGCCCCCGGCGCCAGCGTCCATTTCACCTATTCCCACACCGTCACCCAGGCCGAGATCGACCGGGGCTGAAACGCCGCGAGTTTTCCAATGCTACAAATGGCCTCTTGCGGTCGGAGAGAGGCTCGCTGAAAACACGGTCATGAAAAACCGACCGCTCCTCATCGCCCCGTCCATTCTCGCCGCCGACTTCGCCAAGCTCGGAGAGGAAGTCCGCGCCATCGAAGCCGGAGGTGCAGATTGGGTCCATATCGATGTGATGGACGGGCATTTCGTTCCCAACATCTCCTTTGGCTTTCCGGTCATGCAGTCCCTGCGGCCGGTGACGAAAATGCCCTTCGATGTGCATCTCATGATTGCGCCGGCCGATCCCTATCTCGCGCAGTTTGCCGCCGCAGGGGCCGACATCATTACCGTTCATGCCGAGGCAGGTCCGCATCTCCACCGTTCGCTGCAGGCCATCCGGGCCCTGGGCAAGAAGGCGGGCGTCTCGCTCAACCCGGGCACCCCTGTCTCGGTTCTGGAGCACGTCATCGACGAACTGGACCTCATCCTGGTGATGACCGTGAACCCGGGCTTCGGTGGCCAGGGCTTCATTCCGTCCATGCTGGACAAGATCCGCCAGGCCCGCGCCCTGATCGGCGGCCGTGCCATCGACCTTCAGGTGGATGGCGGCATCACCGCGAAGAATGCCGGAGAGGTGGCGCGCGCCGGAGCCAACGTGCTGGTCGCCGGGTCCGCCGTGTTCAAGGGCGATTATGCCGCCAATATCAAGGCCATCCGCAATGCTGCCGCCGTCACGGCCTGATCAGGTTCTCCGTTCGGGCCGCCCTGCCAACCTGAACGCCAGATAAATTTCGCCCTCAGCACCGGTTCAGGCCCGCTCCCCTAGAAAGGCACCATCAAATGCTTTTCCAGAGGGACCGAAACCATGAACAAGATCGTGAAAGCCGCCGCCGCCGCCGCCGCCGCCGCTCTCGCCGCGGTCTTCCTTGCCACCGCCGCCCCAGTATCGGCCATGGCTGATGACAGCCTCTATGGCACCGAAGGCGTGGTCATCGTCCCGACGTCGCTCTCCAGCACCGAGGTTGACGCCTCCGCCACCTTCCCGGCCGTCAAGCGCGGCAAGATCATCAGCTACCAGACCTCCAAGGCCCGCGGTTCCGTGGTGATCTCCACCAGGAAGAATGAGCTGTACCTGGTTCTCGGCTACGGCAAGGCGGTCATGTACCGCGTCGCCACCGCCAAGAAGGGCTTCGAATGGAAAGGCACCCACAAGGTGTCGCGCAAGACCCAGTGGCCGGACTGGCGCCCCCCGGTTGAAATGCTTGCCCGCCGCCCCGACCTGCCGGTCTTCATGGCCGGTGGCCCGGACAACCCGCTGGGTGCCCGCGCCCTGTACCTCGGCTCGTCCATCTACCGCATCCACGGCACCAATGAGCCGAACTCCATCGGCAAGGCCGCCTCGTCGGGCTGCATCCGCATGCTCAACGCTGACGTGACCGAACTCTACCGTCTCGTGAAGATCGGCGCCGAAGTGACGGTGAACTGAAACAGGACTGCGCTGGCGTCAACGCCCCCGCACGCCAGCGGAGAAAGCTCCGGCCAGACTGCAAGTCTGGCCGGGGTTTTTCATTCGGGCGGCGCCCGTCCGTCCGCCAGGGCCTTGAGCGCCCGCGCTATCGCCTTGAAACCCTCCATCGCCACGGCGGAATGGTGCCGCGCCCGCATGTAGGAGTGCGCCAGCAGCGGTTCCTCGCGCAAGGCCACGGGCACGCCCGCCTGCTTCAGCTTGTCAGCAAAGATCACGCCATCGTCGCGCAACGGATCATGCGCCGCCACCGTGATGTAGCTGGGTGGCAGGTATGAGACATCCGGTGCAAGGTTGGGCGCTGCCTTGGCATCGTGCCAGCTGGGCGCTCCCTCGGGTCCCAGAAAACTCTCGAGATAGAAGCGCATTTCATCGCGCGTCAGGCAGGGTGCATGGGCATTGCGCAGGTAGGAAGGGGTGTTCATGTTGGCCCCGAGCACGGGATAGATCAGCACGAGGCCCTGCAGCTGCGGCAATCCCAGTTCCTGCAGCGCCATGGCCAGCGTCACCGACATCTGCCCGCCAGCACTGTCGCCGGCGGCGATGATGTTCTCCGCATCGAGTCCGTGGTGCAGGCCCTGCTCGCGCACCCACCGCCACACCTTCAGGGAATCCTCCAGTTGCGCCGGGAAGGGGTGTTCCGGCGCAAGCCGGTAGTCCATCAGCAGAACGGCAGCGCCCGTTTCCGCGCAAAGCTCCGCGCACATGTCGTCATGGGTCGCGGGCCCACCCAGCACCCAGCCCCCGCCATGGCCATAGATCACGGCAGGCGAAACGGCGGAACCCTCTCGCCTGTAGAAGCGGCAGGGCACGCCATTGCAGATGATGTCGGAAACGACGAGACCCGGTGGATGCGGAGCCTGGAAGGACTGGCAGAGCGCGTTCCATGCGGCCCGCTGTTGGTCGAGCGGCCAGGCTTCCGCCCCTGCGGGCGTAGCTTCCGAGAGCTTCTTGTAGAAGTGCCGCATGCCCTGATCGAGCGATGCATGCGGGTCGTCAACGCCGGCATGCCCCATGAAAAATCCTCCGTGACACAGTCTGTATCACGGAGGATTGAAAGTCCGCCAGAGTGGCGGTTGCGCTGCCGGCTTCAGGAGGATCAGCCAGCCCTGCGCATGCGCCGGTCTTGCGCCGGTTGATAGGCAATGCGGGCATGATACTCGCAATAGGGTGAGCCATCGCGGGGGCCGTGACCGCAGAAGCAGAAATCCTCGTGGGTCGGATCACCGATCGGCCACTTGCAGGTCTTGTCCGAGAGATGAAGGATGGTGATGCGGCCATCCTTGGGAAGATCAACCAGCCGCAGGGGCTTGGGTTCGGGCAGGGGCTGCGGGCGCAACTGTGGTGCTGCGAATGTCTTGAGGGCCGCACTTCCGGCCGTTGGCATGGAGGGCGTGCCGGTCGGGCGCACGCCCGGCGCGCTCGGTTCGCGCGGACCCTTGCGGGCAGCGCGCGGTGCCGCGTTGCGCTGCACAGGCTGGCGGCCCGAGAGGTTGAGGCGGTGCACCTTGCCGATCACGGCATTGCGCGTCACACCCATGCCCAGCCGGGCAGCAATCTGGCTGGCGCTCAGGCCGTCGGTCCACAATTTCTTGAGAAGTTCGACGCGTTCATCGGTCCACGGCATCTTGTCAGTGCCGGCCGCTGCTTGCACGAGTTCGCTCAAAACCTGAATCCTTCCGTTGTCGCGGGAATCCGTGAACCCCCACGTTGAAAACCTTACGCCTGACTTGGAACGCTACATCTCGTAGCCCGGTGAGGTACTGACTACTATGCCGGGTGACTCCACCGCAACCAGATGGCCCGCCTTTCGCAGGGTTTTCCCCAGATTTGGACGTTGGCCTTATGGTTAACGGAACGTTAAGCCCCGCCTGACTCGCCCGTCCATGCGCTGTTTTGACTCAGGTGTGGATTCCCGCCCGCTTCTGGCGCAATTGACCGGTGGGTAACCTCACTTTATATGTTGCCTGTTGCGCGCCGGTCTCACCCGACCGGCGTTTTTCATTTGGAAGGTGCCATGATCGCTCCCGTTCTGCCGACTTACAACCGCGCCGCAGTGTCCTTTGTGCGGGGCGAGGGCGCGCGCGTGTTCACGGAAGACGGCACGGCCTATCTCGATTTCGGCGCGGGTGTCGCCGTCACAAGCTGTGGCCACGCCCATCCGCATCTCGTCCGGGAGTTGACGGATCAGGCGCAGAAGATCTGGCACACCTCGAACATCTACCAGATGCCGGGACAGGAAAAGCTGGCCAAGCGCCTGATCGAGAACAGTTTCGCCGAGACGGTTTTCTTCTGCAACTCGGGCGCCGAAGCGCTTGAATGTTCCATCAAGATGGCGCGCCGCCACCACTTCGTGAATGGCAGGCCCGAGCGCAACGTCATCATCACCTTTGAAGGCGCCTTCCATGGCCGCACGCTGGCAACGCTCTCTGCCGGTGGCCAGGAGAAATATCTCGAAGGCTTTGCGCCCCGCATGCCCGGTTTCCTCCAGGTGCCCTTCGGCGACCACAAGGCGCTGGAAGCGGCGATCACGCCGGAGACCGCTGGCATTCTCATCGAACCCGTGCAGGGTGAGGGCGGCATCCGTCCCGTGCCGCAACAGTGCCTCAAGGGCCTGCGCGAACTCTGCGACAGGCATGGCCTGCTGCTGATCTTCGACGAAGTGCAGACCGGTGTTGGTCGCACCGGCAAATTCTTCGCCCATGAATGGTCGGGCATCACGCCGGACATCATGGCGGTGGCCAAGGGTATCGGCGGCGGATTTCCGCTGGGAGCCTGCCTCGCAACCGAAAATGCCGCCTCGGGCATGACGGCGGGAAGCCACGGCTCCACGTTCGGCGGCAACCCGCTGGCCACCGCCGTCGGCAATGCCGTCCTGGACGTTGTGCTGGCCGAAGGCTTCCTCGCAAATGTCCGCGATACCGCCCTGTATCTGAAGCAGAAACTGGCGGGCCTGAAGGACACGCACCCCTCCGTCATCGAGGACATCCGCGGCGAAGGCCTGATGATCGGAATCAAGGCCAGGGTCGCCAACACGGCTTTGCAGGCTGCGGCCCTGAACGAAAAGCTCCTCACCATTGGTGCGGGCGACAATGTCGTGCGCCTCCTGCCGCCGCTGGTCATCACCCGCGCCGACGTGGACGAGGCGCTTGCCAAGCTCGACCGTGCCTGCCGCGCCCTCACGCCTGCCGTTGCCTGATTTCATCTGGGTCCCATCATGCATTTCCTCGACCTCAACGATTTCGACGCCAAGACACTGAAGGGTATTGTCGATACCGCCCGCCGCATGAAGCAGGCGCGTGCCGGACAGCCGAAGGGTCTCCATGAAAAGGACGAACCGCTGAAGGGCAAGGCGCTGGCGCTGATCTTCGAGCGTCCCTCCACCCGCACCCGCGTCTCCTTCGAGATGGCGATGAAACAGCTGGGCGGCGAAGTGATCGTGCTCTCGGCCCACGACATGCAGCTGGGCCGCGGCGAAACCATTCCCGATACCGCGCGCGTGCTCTCGCGCTACGTGGATGGCATCATGCTGCGCGCCTCCACCCACAATCATCTGACCGAACTGGCACAGCACGCAACCGTTCCGGTGATCAACGGCCTCACCGACCTGTCCCATCCCTGTCAGGTGATGGCAGACGTGTTGACCCTGGAGGAGCGCAAGGGGCCGTTGGCGCGGCAGCATGTCTCGTGGGTGGGCGACGGCAACAATGTCGCTGCCTCGTGGATTCATGCGGTCGGCGTCATGGGCGGCAAGCTCACGCTGGGCTGCCCCGAACCGCTGAACCCCACGCCGGAAGTGATGGCCTGGGCGAAGACAGTGGGAGCCGACGTCTCTCTCACGGCCTCTCCGGAAACCGCGGTGAAGGACAGTGATTGCGTCATCACCGATTGCTGGGTGTCGATGCACGACAAGGATGGCGAGTCGCGTCACAACCTGTTGAAGCCCTATCAGGTCAACAGGTCGCTCATGTCCCATGCCAAGGGCGACGCCATTTTCATGCACTGCCTGCCCGCCCACCGCAACGAAGAGGTGACGGACGAGGTGATGGATGGCCCGCAGTCCGTGGTTTTTGACGAGGCCGAAAACCGCCTGCACATCCAGAAGAGCATCCTGCTGCATTGCCTGGGTGGCAAATGACCACCGACACACTGCCGGATTTCGTCCTGCCCTTTGAAGTGAAGCCGCTGGGCGTGCGTGGCCGCATTGTCCGGCTGGGGCCGGTGATTGACGACATTCTTGCCCGCCATGACTATCCCGCACCCGTCTCTGCGCTGCTGGCCCAGAGCGTGGCGCTCACCGCCCTGCTTGGCTCGGCCCTCAAGTTCGACGGCAAGTTCATCCTCCAGTCCAAAACCGACGGACCTGTCTCCATGGTGGTGGCCGACTATGTCGCCCCCAACGGCGTGCGCGGCACGGCGCGTTTCGACAGTCAGGCGGAGCTTTCGGGCCGTGATGAAAAGGCTCTGCTGGGGGCCGGCTATCTCGCCATGACGGTGGACCAGGGCCCTGACATGGAGCGCTATCAGGGGATCGTGCCGCTGGGCGACAACACGCTGGCCGAGGCCGCCCACACATACTTCCGCCAGTCCGAGCAGATTCCCACGCGCCTGCGCCTCGCCGCCGGGCCCCTGTCGTTGCGCGGCGACAAGGCGGCGCATTGGCGGGCAGGGGCCATTCTCATCCAGCACCTGCCGCGCGAAGGCGGCGTGTCGGCCATTCCGCACTCCTCCGGCGACGTGCCGGAAGGCATGGAGGAAACGGTCAGCGAACATGATGACTGGGTGAAGGCCAAGTTGCTCCTCGACACGGTGGAGGATCACGAGTTGCTGGATCCGACGCTGTCCGCCGAGGAGCTGCTCTACCGCCTCTACCATGAAGATGGCGTCACGGTTTATCCGGCGGCGCAGCTGGCACGCCACTGCACCTGTTCGGCGGAAACCGTGGAAAACATGTTGCGCGGCTTTTCAGCAGACGACCGCGCCGGCATGGTGGAAGACGGCGCGATCAACGTCACCTGCGAGTTCTGCTCGACGCGCTACAGCTTCACGCCTGCGCAATTTGCCTGACAGGTTGGGGGGCGGGGGCTGCTGAACCGTTCACTGGCGTGAAGATGCGGTCCACGCTGACCACCGTCTTGCCCACGGGAAAGAGCGAGGCGATAGCGAGCTTCACATGCTGCCACGCAAAAGGAATGCCGATGATGGTGATGGCATAGGCGATCGCTGCCGAGATGTGGCCGATGGCCAGCCACCAGCCCGCCAGCACAAACCAGATCACGTTGCCCAGCGTGCCAAGCGCGCCTGTGCCCAGGTCTTCGCGGCCCGTCAGGCGGTCGCGCGCCACGATGTCAAAGCCGAAAGGCCAGAAGGAAAAGCGCGCCAGCATGAAGCAGGAGCGCGCCCATGGCAGGCCGATGATGGTGACCGCCATGATCACGCCCGCGAGCAGCCAGGCCAGCCCGGCGATGACGCCACCCGTCACGAACCACAGGACATTCAGGATGAACATGATGACAGGCATGGAACCCTCCTCCAACGCCGCGTGATGTGGGGAGGCGGGGCGGGAATTTCAATTGGCTGTCAGCAGCAGCGCGCCGCCAGCCGCTGCATGAAGGCCTCGCATTTGCGCAACTGCTCCACCGCGATGAACTCGTCAGGCTTGTGCGCCTGTTCGATGGAACCGGGCCCGCAGACCACAGCGGGAATGCCGATCGACTGGAAGTGTCCGGCTTCTGTGCAATAGGACACGGTGTGCGTGGAGTTGGCATGGGCACAATGCAGCGCCAGGATTTCGGCGGCGGAATCCTGTTCCGGAGCGAGGCCCGGCACGTCCGTCATTTTCTCTGTGGAAATGCCGGTACCCGGTGCCACCGCCTGCATGGCTGGCTCCAGCTTGCGCGCCAGTGCCGCGATCCGCTTCGGCACCTGTTGCTTGTCGGCTGTCGGCAGGAGCCTGGTCTCCCACGAGAAGCTGCAGGATTTCGGCACGATGTTGTTGGCCGTGCCACCCGAAATCACGCCCACATGAACTGTGGAATAGGGCGGATCGAAACGGCCCGTTGGATCACCCTCCGCGATCAGGTCTTCGCGCACCCGGTTCAGTTCCGAAATCAGTTCCGCCGCCACCATCACGGCGTTGACACCCCGGTCGGTGAGTGCCGAATGCGACTCGTGTCCATGCACCTCGGTGCCGTAGCGCACCGCGCTCTTGTGCGCGTTCACCACCTGCATGGATGTGGGCTCGCCCACGATCACCGCAGAGGGACGCTTCAGGTGGTCACGCATGTGTTCGACGAGCGGCACAACACCGCGGCAGCCCACCTCCTCGTCACAGGAGAATGCGAAGTGAATGGGCACTCTCAGGTGCATCGTCCGGAAGGCCGGCACCATGGCGAGGCACACCGCGATGAAGCCTTTCATGTCCGCCGTGCCGCGCCCGTAGAGAAGGCCGTCACGCTCGGCGAGTGCAAACGGATTGGTGCTCCACGCCTGGCCATCAACAGGTACAACGTCCGTGTGCCCGGAGAGCACCACACCGCCCTCCACGTCCGGCCCGATGGTGGCGAACAGATTGGTCTTCTTCCCGTCCTCGTAGTCCACGCGGAAATGCGGCACGCCGTGGGCGTCGAGGAAGCGTTCCACCCAGGCGATGAGCGGAATGTTGCTGTCCCGGCTGGTGGTGTCGAAGCCGACAAGCGCGGCCAGAATGTCTTCGGAGGTGGTGGGAAACATGGTCACTGTCAGTTGAGGGTGGGCCGCTCATGCGGCGAGTCGAGCGAGAAGGCGGGAATGTTGATGGCGAAGGCCTGTCCGTCGGCGCCCAGCATGTGAAAGCTTCCGACCATCATGCCCGACGGCGTGGGCAGCGGGCAGCCGGAGGTATATTGAAAGCTCTCGCCGGGCGCGAGTGTCGGCTGTTCACCCACCACGCCTTCGCCCGTCACCTCCTGCTTGTGGCCGCGGGCATCGGTGATGATCCAGTGCCGCGAGATGAGCTTGGCCGATTGCGGACTGAGGTTTTCGATGGTGATGGTATAGGCCCAGACATAGCGCTCCTCGTCGGGCTTGGACTGCCCCTCGAGATACTGTGGCCGGACAGTGACCCGGAACCTGTTGCTGATCGCCTCATACATGGCCCCAATGTAGGCGAAAAAAACGGGTTTTCCACTGTCACTTCGCCGGGCTTGCGCGGTCCAGTGGAAACCCGCCAAAAGGCCCGTCATGTCAGCCGCATCCGCCCGTTCCGCCATTTCGCTGCCGCAAGGCATCCTGCCCGCCCGCGTCATCGCGGAGTTCTGCGACAAGGGCCTGATCCGCCTGGCCCGCCAGCTGGACGTCGAGCAGATCCAGCCCGCGAGTCTGGACCTCCGCCTCGGCCAGGTCGCCTACCGGGTGCGCGCCTCCTTCCTGCCGGGACCGAAGCAGACAGTGGAAGAGAAGCTCAAGGCCGTCTCCCTCCACCGCATCGATCTCTCGGAAGGCGCGGTTCTGGAAACGGGTTGCGTCTATATTGTGCCCATGATGGAGAGCCTCTCACTGCCAAAGGGCGTGGCCGCCGCCGCGAACCCCAAGAGTTCCACGGGCCGCCTCGACATCTTCACCCGCGTGATTGCAGATCACGCACAGGAATTCGACAAGGTGCCGGATGGCTATGAGGGTCCGCTCTATGCGGAAATTTCTCCCCGCACCTTTCCGATCCTCGCCCGCCAGGGCTCGCGTCTCTCGCAGATCCGCTTCCGCTCAGGTCCGTCGCTCGCGACCGATGCCCTGATCCATGCGCTCCATGCCGCCGAACCGCTGATCGCGGAAGGAGAGGCCAACATCGATGGCGGGCTTGCGCTCACCGTTGATCTCTCCCCCATGGTGCCGGGTGGCCCCGTGGGCTTCCGCGCCAAGCGCCATTCCGCCCTTGTGGATGTGGACAAGAAGGGTGCGCTCGACGTCCTCGACTACTGGGAACCGATCTGGCAGCAGGGCTCCCTCATCCTTGACCCCGACCAGTTCTATATTCTGGCCTCGAAGGAAGCAGTCCGCGTTCCGCCCACCCACGCCGCCGAAATGGTTCCCTTCAATCCGCTCGTCGGCGAATTCCGCGTGCACTATGCGGGCTTCTTTGATCCCGGCTTCGGCCATTCCTCAGGGGCAGGCGAAGGGGCCCGCGCCGTGCTGGAAGTGCGCTCCCACGAGGTACCGTTCATTCTGGAAGATGGCCAGATCATCGGCCGTCTCGTCTATGAGCCGCTCACCGAACGCCCCGCGCAGGTCTACGGCCAACTGGCCTCGAACTACCAGAAACAGGGCCTGAAGCTCTCCAAGCACTTCAAGCCTTTTGACCTCGGCGGCAAGCTCGGTTAGGGTTGTCCCGGCGCGGGCGTAGTTCAGTGGTAGAACTCTTGCTTCCCAAGCAAGATGTCGTGGGTTCGATTCCCATCGCCCGCTCCAATTTCCAAACGATGCATGGCGCTGAATAGTTATTCTTCACCGTTCCCCGTCCCGGCACCCTTGCCAATCCCGTTTCCCTGCGTAGAGTTGCATCCACAGGCAACCACAAAGAATTTCGGGAAACGCTTCCATGTCCACCCATGCGCTCAAGACGGCCGTCCAGTTCATCAACAAGAAGGAAAGCCTCGTCGTCGACGCCCTCGATGGCCTGCTGCGCGGCAGCGGCGGCGCCAACCTGGCGCGGCTGGATGGCTATCCCGGCGTCAAGGTCATTCTCCGCAGCGACCACAATCCCAACCGCAAGGTGGCGGTGATCTGCGGTGGCGGCTCCGGCCATGAACCGGCCCATGCGGGCTTCGTCGGCAAAGGCCTGCTCACGGCAGCCGTGTGCGGCGACGTCTTCGCCTCGCCCGCCATTGATGCCGTCTTCGCCGCCATCATGGCGGTGACGGGCAAGGCCGGCTGTCTCGTCATCTTCAAGAATTATACCGGCGACCGCCTCAACTTCGGCCTCGCCGTGGAACGCGCCCGGGCGCTGGGCAAGAAGGTGGAGGTGGTGATCGTCAAGGATGACATCGCACTCCCCGACATTCCGCAGCCGCGCGGCATCGCGGGCGTGCTGTTTGTGGAAAAGGTTGCGGGCCACTATGCCGAGAAGGGCGCCGACCTCAAGACCGTCGCCACCATGGCCCAGAAGGCCGCTGACAGCCTCGTTTCGCTGGGCATCTCGCTCTCCTCCTGCACGCTTCCCGGCATTGGCCGCGAAGACCGCGTGCCCCATGGCAAGGCCGAACTGGGCCTCGGACTCCACGGCGAACCGGGTGTCGATCTCGTGAACTTCGAGGGCGCGCGGCAGGCGGCCCTCATCGTCGCCGACCGTCTCTTTGCGGCAGCCAAGCCTGCACGCGGCTACGCGCTGCTGGTCAACAATCTCGGTTCCACCACGGCGCTGGAAATGAGCCTGCTCACCAACGAGGTGCTGGCCAGCAAGCATGGTGCCAAGGTGAAGCTGGTGCTTGGACCGGCGATGCTGGTGTCTTCGCTTGACATGCACGGCTTCTCGCTGTCGCTCCTGCCGCTCACACCTGATTTCGAAAAGGCGCTGCTCTCACCCGCCAGCGCGCTCGCCTGGCAGCCGCTCCACACCCATGCAAAGCCGAAGCTCATCAGGCTGCCGAAGGAGATGAAGGCAAAGTCCGCCAAGGCCAGCAAGAATCCGGCCCTCTCGGCGCTGGTCATGAAGGCCTGTGACATTCTCATCCAGTCGGAATCGACCCTCAACGCGTTGGATGCCAAGGTGGGTGACGGCGACACAGGTTCAACCATCGCCACCGCCGCCCGCCATGTGCAGACGGCGCTGCCGCTGATGCCGCTGGCGAAGCTGGACCTGTTCTTCAGCGCCACTTCGCAGGCCCTCACCCGCACCATGGGTGGCTCGTCGGGCGTTCTGCTGGCGATCTTCTTCTCCGCCGCCAGCCAGGCGGCGGCAGGCGGGGCAAGCTGGCAGAAGGCGCTTTCCGCAGGCCTCGAGAAGATGATGGCCTATGGCGGTGCCAAGCCGGGCGACCGCACCATGATCGACGCCATGCAGCCTGCCCTTGCAGCACTGGCCAAGGGTGTGGATGCCGCAGCCAAGGCCGCCCGCGAGGGTGCCAATGCCACGGCGAAAATGAAATCCGCCCGCGCCGGCCGCTCCAGCTACGTTTCCGCCAGCAATCTTGCCGGCGTCACGGATCCGGGCGCGGAAGCCGTGGCGCTGTTGCTCGAAGGCTTGGCGAAGGGGTGAAACATTTGTGAGAGACGTCCGGCCCGCGCCGTCCGCCTTTCACGGCCCGTCATGGCCCGCTTCAAGCGGGCCAACTCCGGGGCGCGTGGGTGGCCCGCTTGAAGCGGGCCATGACGGCATGGGAAGGCGGCATGGGAAGGCGGCATGGGAAAGATGGCATGGGGAGTCGTGAGGGCGCGGGGGAGTAGCGAGAGCATGTCGTCGGCATGACGGTGGGTGCTGCAATCCGCCCACTCACTCCGCCAGTTCCGCGATCACTGCATTGAGGATGCGCCGTCCCGCTGGCGTGGCCTTCAGCCGCGTCTTGTCCTGAGTCACCAGACCCAGGTCCGCCAGCGCCGCGATGCGCTCCGGCGCGATGGCGCGGTTTGACAATCTTGCATAACGCGCAAGCTCGATGCCCTCGCTGATGCGCAGTCCCATGAGCAGCATCTCGCGCGCCTGTTCTTCCGGTGAGACAATGTCCTCAGTCACAATGCCGTGGCCGAGCGCCGCCACACGGTCACGCCAGGTCTCGGGATGTTTTTCGGCGGCGAGTGCCAGCCGGTTGCCGCCATCAATCAGGCGCGAATGCGCGCCGGGACCAACCCCCGCATATTCACCATAGCGCCAGTAAAGCAGGTTGTGGCGACTCTCGTCCCCGGGACGCGCGTGGTTGGACACCTCGTAAGCGGGCAAGCCCGCCGCCTCTGTCATCTCCTGCGTGAGATCATAGAGGTCCGCCGCAAGATCATCGTCCGGCATGACCAGTTTTCCGGCAGCAAAGAGGTCGGCATAGCGCGTCTCTGGTTCGATGGTGAGCTGGTACAGCGACATGTGCCCCCGCTGTTCGGAAAGCGCCCGCGCCAGTTCTTTCCGCCACGCCGCCAGCGACTGCCCGGGCCGGGCATAGATCATGTCGAAGGAGACACGCGGAAACACCTGCGCCGCCAGCCGGAAGGCGGCAATCGCCTCGTCCGGCGTGTGCTGCCGCCCGAGAGCCGTCAACTGCTCCTGGTCGAGCGACTGCACGCCAACAGACACGCGGTTCACGCCCGCCGCGCGATAGCCCCGGAAATTTCCGGCCTCCACACTGGTGGGGTTCGCTTCCAGCGTGATCTCCGCGTCTGCAGCCACAGGCCACAGGCCTGCGATGCCATCCAGCACTTGTGCCACCGCAGCAGGCGGCATCAGCGAAGGCGTGCCTCCGCCGAAGAAGATGCTCGTGACCTTTCGCCCCGGCGTGCGCGTTTTCATCCAGCGCAGTTCCGTCACCAGTGAACTGGCAAAGGCCGATGCATCCACCGGTTCATGCCGCACATGGCTGTTGAAGTCGCAGTAGGGACACTTGGCCTTGCAGAAGGGCCAATGCACATAGACGCCGAATGCGCTCACAGCAGCTCTTTCATCAGCAGCGCCAGCGCCCGCGCCCGGTGTGAAATCGCGTTCTTTTCGCCCGGAGAAAGCTCGGCGAACGTCCTCTGGCCGCCGTCGGCCTGTCCTTCCGGCACGAACATCGGATCATAGCCGTGCCCCAGTGCACCCCGTGGCGGCCATGTCAGGTGCCCCGGCGCCTGTCCCACGAACACTCGCTCCGTGCCATCGGGCCAGAGCACCACCAGCGTGCAGTTGAAAGTGGCGCGACGCGTGTCGGGCGTCACCGCGCCCTTCGCCTGCAGCTTTTCTTCCACTGTCCGCATCGCCATGGACCAGTCCCGCGACGGACCGGCCCAGTCGGCGGTGTAGACTCCCGGCGCACCATCAAGCGCATCGACACACAGGCCCGAATCATCGGCAATGGTGACAAGGCCCGAGGCTGTCATCGCGGCTTGCGCCTTGATCCGGGCATTGCCCACGAACGTGTCTTCGGTCTCGGCAGGTTCCGCCAAACCCGTTTCGCCCGCACTGGTGACAGTGACCCCCAGCGGCGCGAAGATCTGCCGGAACTCATCCAGCTTGCCCCTGTTGTGGGTGGCGATCAGGATTGTCTCGCCGCGCAGGGACCTGCTCATGCCACCGCCAGCTTCTGCAACGCCACCAGATCGCTGATGCCCTGCTTGGCCAGCCCCAGCAAGTCATGCAGCATGGCCTCGCTGAAGGGTTCACCCTCTGCCGTGCCCTGGATTTCCACGATGCCGCCGCGTCCCGTCATCACGAAATTGGCGTCGGTGCCGGCCCCTGAATCCTCCACATAGTCGAGGTCGAGGACCGCACTGCCGTCATGGATGCCGCAGGAGATCGCGGCCACATGGTCCTTGAGCGGGAAGGTCTTGAACATGCCACGTGCCTCCATGCCCTTGAGGCAGTCATGCAGCGCCACCCAGGCCCCGGTGATCGAGGCCGTGCGGGTGCCGCCGTCGGCCTGCAGCACATCGCAGTCCAGCGTGATCTGGCGTTCACCCAGCGCCACCAGATCGACAACCGCCCGCATGGAGCGCCCGATCAGCCGCTGGATTTCCTGGGTGCGGCCCGATTGTTTGCCGGCGGCCGCCTCGCGCCGGGTGCGGTCATGGGTGGCGCGCGGCAGCATGCCGTATTCGGCCGTGACCCAGCCCTTGCCCTGGCCCTTCAGCCACGGCGGCACCTTCTCGTCCAGCGAGGCTGTCACCAGCACATGGGTATCGCCGAACTTCACGAGGCACGAACCTTCCGCGTGCTTGGTGAAGCCGCGCGTGAAGCTCACGGCGCGCAACTGGTCTGCTTTCCGCCCCGATGGACGCATGATGGTTTTTCCTTTCGATGAAAGCGGCGGTTTAGCCGTAAACATTGACCTGCGCCAACCCGCTTTCTATCTTTGGCCACATGTCCCTTCTTCCGCCCAAACCCCTGGATGAAAAGCTCTCCGGCATCGCGGGCCTCGACCAGCGCAGCCGCGACATTTTCCGCAGGCTGGTCGATACCTATCTGGAGACCGGCGAACCTGTGGGTTCACGCACCATTTCCAGGGTGCTGCCGAATACACTGTCTCCGGCCTCCGTCCGCAATGTCATGAGTGACCTCGAAGAGGCAGGACTCATCCACGCGCCGCACACCTCGGCAGGCCGCATCCCCACGGAGGTGGGCCTGCGCTTCTTTGTCGATTCACTCCTTGAGGTGGGCGCCATCAGCCCCACCGAGCGCGCTTCCATTGATGCCCAGATCAAGGCCACCAACCGCCAGCGCCGCACCGAGGATGTGCTGGGCGAAGCGACGACACTGCTCTCCGGCCTCTCGCAATGTGCCGGTGTAGTGCTTGCCCCCAAGCTCAACACCAAGCTGAAGCACATCGAATTCGTGAACCTGGGGTCGGGCCGCGCCCTGGTCATCCTCGTGGGCGAGGATGGCACGGTCGAGAACCGCGTCGTCGATGTGCCGGCGGGCCTTCCCGCTTCGGCTTTCCTGCGTGCCACCAACTATCTCTCCAGCATGGCGCAGGGGCGCTCGCTGGATGAAGTGCAGAAACTCATCGCCCAGGAAATGCAGAAGCTCCGCGTGGAACTGGATGAACTCTCCGCCCGCCTCGTGCAGGATGGCCTTGCCGTCTGGGGCGGCGATGCGGCGGGTGACGCGCGCTCCCTCATCGTGCGTGGCCAGGCCAACCTCCTCGAGAATTCCAGCGCCGTCACCGACCTCGAACGCATGCGCCGCCTCTTTGATGACATCGAGAACAAGCGCGACCTCGCGGACCTGCTGGGCCTTGCGGAAAATGCCGATGGCGTGCGCATCTTCATCGGCTCGGAAAACCGCCTGTTTTCGCTTTCGGGCTCCTCGCTGGTGGCCGCCCCCTTGCGCAACGAGCAGGAAAAGATCGTCGGCGTCCTCGGCATCATCGGCCCGACGCGGCTGAACTATGCCCGCATCATTCCCATGGTGGACTATACCGCCAAGGTGGTGGGCAAGCTCATCTCTTGATTTTTGTGCCGCAAACCCCGATATGCGGCGCAACAAATCATCACATTCCGGTTGAAGACATGAGCGACACACCTGCACAGGCCAACGCCGACCTTGAGGCTGCGGCGGACGAACTTCTGGCCAGGGCCGAGGCAGATACACTGCTCGAGCCCGAGCTTGACCCGCGCGATACCGAGATCATCGCACTCAAGGAAGAAGTGGCCGCGGGCAGGGACCGCCTGCTGCGTTTTGCCGCGGAATCCGAAAACACCAAGAAGCGCCTGGAGCGCGAGAAGGCGGAGGCCACGCTCTACGCCGCCTCCAACTTCGCCCGCGATCTTCTCTCGGTCGCCGACACCCTCGCCCGTGCCCTCGCGACCGTCTCCCCGGACGACCGAATTGCCATGGACGACAAGACCCAGCGCTTCCTCGAAGGCATCGAGTTGACCGAGCGCGAACTGCTCTCGGTGTTCCAGCGCCACAACATCCGCAAGCTCCAGCCGGTGGGCGAGAAGTTTGATCCCAACTTCCACCAGGCCATGTTCGAGGTGCCGACAGCGGAAAAGCCGCCGGGCACGGTGATGCAGGAAGTCCAGTCCGGCTATGCCGTGGGCGACCGCTGCCTGCGTCCGGCGCTGGTCGGTGTGGCCAAGGCCGCTTCCTGACTGGCCACCGTCCTTTATCCGTTTTTCCTGTTGAGAACTTGGGTGGCCCGCTGGACAGGTGCGCGCCGCACGGCCCAGCAATAGCGTGGGGGCCACAAGATTCACCTCAGGGGAAGAAACCATGGCTGAATACACACTCGAGATTTACAAGGACAAGAAGGGCGAATTCCGCTGGCGCCGCACCGCCTCCAATGGCGAGATCGTCGGCGCCTCGTCGGAAAGCTACGCCGCGAAGAAGGACTGCGAGGCCAACGCCAATCGCGATACCTCCAAGGACAAGTGGGAATTCTACAAGGACAAGGCGGGCAAGAGCCGCTGGCGCTGCTTCTCAACGGCGAACGGCAAGCAGGTGGGCAAGTCCACGGAAGCCTTCTCGTCTCCCGCCAACGCCAAGAACAACGCCAGGATGAACGGCTGGAAGGGCTGAGCCAGCACATCAGACCAAATCCAGTATTGGCTTCGTGGGCGGGTGAACCCCGCCCATCACTTTTTGGAAGGCCGTCTGATGAGTTCTGAGACGGGTGTAGCCGATGGACTGTGGCGTATGGAGCACAGAATCGGGTTCTTGTTGTGAGCGGGATTGCGAGCGCCAATACTTTCGCTGTGGGAAGCGAGTTGCAATCAAGCAACATTGACGGAGATGGAGGCAAAGATGACAAAGAACATCGATTTTGAAAACCTCCCCTGCTTTCGAAACCTCAAGTAAGCGGCGGAAGTCTTTCCCCTCAGAAACCCATGTGAAGCGCGGTCGGCGCTTTGTGCATGGAGATGTTGAACTCGTCGAGAAACTTGGACGGAATGATCCATGTCCCTGCGGTTCACGGAGGAGCTTTCAAGAACTGCTGCATGGACTCTGGAAAGTATGACGGCTCCAACAGGGCTCACTACTTTTAGGGATTGATCAGCAAATCAGTTCGGCCGATCAACAATTCAAGCAAGCGCGAGCGGTTTGGACTCCTTTGGCAGGGTTCCAATTGGCCTGCGCTTGCGATCTTCTGCAATGACCGGTCATGGGGATGGAATTGTCACCCTTCTCAGTGTCAGGTTGATCCGCCCGCCATCCTTCAGCAGCGTTGAGGTGCCGGGATAAAGGCGGTCGATGCCGTGGTAGGCCAGCCGCGCCGGGCCGCCGAAGCTGAGCACATCGCCTGACGCCAGTTTCACCGATTGCGTCTTGCCGCCGCGCTCCGTGCCGCCGATGCGGAAGAGGGCGGTGTCGCCCAAGGAGACAGAGACCACAGGCGCGGAAAAATCCTGTTCGTCCCGGTCCTGGTGCAGGCCCATCTTGGCCGTGCCGGAGTAGAAGTTAACGAGACAGGCCTCCGGCGAGTGGCGGTAGTCAGCCACTTCTTGCCACAGTGAAAGCAGGACTTCCGGAATGGCAGGCCACGGCTTGCCTGTCACCGGGTGTGTCGCCTGGTAGCGGTAGCCGCGCGCCCGGTCCGAGACCCAGCCGAGGGAACCGAGATTGGTCATGCGGACCGAGAAGGGTTTTCCCGTGCGCGGCATTTCCGGGGTGAAGAGCGGGGCTGCGGCGACGGCGGCACGGAGCTGGGTGAGGAGGTGCTGCTGCGCTTCGGGGGAGAAGTATTGCGGAAAATAGCGGACACCCTCCGCCACCCCCACACCATCCGTCATTCCAAACGCGACCGGCCTTCGCGCCAGCGAAGGTGCAAGGGAGCGATTTGGAACCCCGCTTGGGCTGCCCGCTGCGGGGTTCCGGATCGCGTGTTCCGCTTCGCTGTTCGCGCGTTTGGAATGACGGGAGGTGGATGGTGGGGCAAATGGCCGGTGGATGAGGTTGTCGCTGAGGTCTGACCAGTCGCGGTTGATGCTTTCGATGAGGTCGATCTTCCACTTCCGCCGCCAGGTCTTTATGCGCGTTTCGCGGGTGATGGCCGAGGCCATGTCCGCGTGGTTCTCGTACCAGACGAGGGCTTTGAGCCCGTACTTGGCCGTGAAGCCGCCGCGCGACCCATCCCTGTGTTCGAGAACCCGGCCGCCGAGGTCACTGGTCACACCTGTGTAGATGGTCCCCCGGTGGCGGTTGGCCATGATGTAGACGGCGGGGGATTTTTCGTGGGTCATGCTGATAGCAAAACACCAATTCTGGCGTCATTCCAGAGGTGCGCCTTGAGGGCGCGTCAGCGCCATGTCGCGCACCATCTGGAACCCCGCTTTGGCTGCCGCGCGTGTTGCTGCCAAAGCGGGGTTCCAAATCGCTCCCTCGCACCTTCGCTGTGCGAAGGCCGGTCGCGTTTGGAATGACGGGAGTTGGGGGTGGTGGACAAAGGCTTGAACGACCCATACCCCCTCACTATATAGCCCGCGAACGCCGGAATCGGGGATTTCCACGGTCCGGAGATTGTACATTCGGAGGCGGCACCGGGCGGAGGCTTCAACAGCAGCCCAACGCCGCCTGCCACAGGAGGACCACATGGCTAAAGTGATCGGCATCGACCTCGGCACCACGAACTCGTGCGTCGCGGTCATGGAAGGCAAGAACCCCAAGGTGATCGAGAACGCGGAAGGTGCGCGCACCACCCCGTCCATCGTCGCCTTCACGGCGGATGGCGAGAACCTGGTGGGCCAGCCCGCCAAACGCCAGGCCGTCACCAACCCGGAGAACACCTTCTTCGCCATCAAGCGCCTCATCGGCCGCCGCATGGAAGACCCGATGGTCGCCAAGGACAAGAAGCTTGTCCCCTACAACATCGTCAAGGCCGACAACGGCGACGCCTGGGTGGAATCCCGCGGCAGCAAGTTCGCGCCCTCGCAAATCTCCGCCTACACCCTCACCAAGATGAAGGAGACGGCGGAACGCTATCTCGGCGAGCCGGTGACCCAGGCCGTCATCACGGTGCCCGCCTACTTCAATGACTCACAGCGCCAGGCCACCAAGGATGCGGGCAAGATCGCGGGCCTTGAAGTGCTCCGCATCATCAACGAGCCGACGGCGGCAGCGCTCGCCTATGGCCTCGACAAGCGCGAAGCCGGCACGATTGCTGTCTATGACCTCGGCGGCGGCACCTTCGACGTGTCCGTGCTCGAGATCGGTGACGGTGTGTTCGAGGTGAAGTCGACGAACGGCGACACCTTCCTCGGCGGTGAAGACTTCGACATGCGCATCGTCGATTACCTCGCCGACGAGTTCAAGAAGGAACAGGCTATCGACCTGCGCAAGGACAAGCTTGCCTTGCAGCGCCTGCGTGAAGCCGCCGAAAAGGCCAAGATCGAACTCTCGTCCGCGATGCAGACGGAAGTGAACCTGCCCTTCATCACGGCGGATGCCTCCGGCCCCAAGCATCTCACCATGAAGCTGACGCGCGCCAAGCTCGAAGCCCTTGTGGATGATCTCATCCAGAAGACGGTCGAGCCCTGCCGCCAGGCCTTGAAGGATGCAGGCGTCACTGCCGGACAGATCGACGAAGTCGTTCTCGTGGGCGGCATGACCCGCATGCCCAAGGTCATCGAGGTGGTGAAGCAGTTCTTCGGCAAGGAGCCCCACAAGGGCGTGAACCCGGACGAAGTCGTGGCCATTGGCGCCGCCATCCAGGGCGGTGTCTTGAAGGGCGAGGTGAAGGACGTTCTCCTCCTCGACGTGACCCCGCTGTCGCTCGGCATTGAAACGCTGGGCGGCGTGTTCACCCGCCTCATCGACCGCAACACCACGATCCCGACGAAGAAGAGCCAGGTGTTCTCGACCGCTGACGACAACCAGACGGCCGTCACCATCCGCGTCTTCCAGGGCGAGCGTGAAATGGCCGCCGACAACAAGATGCTGGGCCAGTTCGACCTCATGGGCATTCCCATGGCGCCGCGCGGCATCCCGCAGATTGAAGTGACCTTCGACATCGACGCCAACGGCATCGTCAACGTCTCCGCCAAGGACAAGGCGACGAACAAGGAACAGCAGATCCGCATCCAGGCCTCTGGCGGTCTCTCTGACGCCGAAGTCGAGAAGATGGTCAAGGAAGCCGAAGCCAACGCCGCCGAGGACAAGAAGCGCAAGGAACTGGTGGAAGCCAGGAACCAGGCCGAAGGCCTCATCCATTCCACCAGCAAGCAGCTGGCCGACATGGGCGACAAGGTGTCGGACGCCGACAAGTCTGCCGCCGAAACAGCGATCGCCGAGGTGAAGGAAGCCCTTGAGTCGGGCGACGTGTCCGAGATCAGCGCCAAGACCACGGCGCTGGCCCAGGCCGCCATGAAGCTCGGTGAAGCCATGTACAAGCAGGCTGGCGGCAACGCCGGAACCGATGCGGGTGCGGGCAACGGCGCGAAGTCCGATGACGACGACGTGCTTGATGCCGACTTCGAGGAAGTCCGCGACGACGACAAGAAGTAAGCGATGACCGTGTCAGACCTCCGCTTCTCCCTCCCCCTTGTGGGGAGGGTTGGGGTGGGGGTCTGGGACTGGTGCAGCATGTCCATTCAGCTTAAGGGTCAGCGCGACCCCCACCCTTGATCCCTCCCCGCAAGGGGGAGGGAGAGAAGAACAAACACCACCATGGCCAAGCGCGACTACTACGACATTCTGGGTGTGCAGAAGGGGGCTGATGAGAAGGCCCTCAAGTCCGCCTATTACAAGCAGGCCAAGAAGCTCCATCCCGACAACAATCCCGGTGACAAGGACGCCGAAGCCAAGTTCAAGGAAGTGAACGAGGCCTATGACGTCCTGAAGGACCCACAGAAGAAGGCGGCCTATGACCGCTTCGGCCACCAAGCCTTCGAGAACGGCATGGGCGGCGGTGGCGGGCGCGGCCCCGGTGCCGGCTTTGGCCCGGACTTCAACTCCTCCATGTCCGACATTTTCGAGGACCTCTTCGGGGATTTCATGGGCGGTGGCCGTGGCCGCCAGCAGCGTGGCCGGGGCGCAGGCGGCGCCCAGCGTGGCAGTGACCTGCGCTTCAATCTCGAAATCAATCTCACCGAAGCCTTTACCGGCAAGACCGCGCAGGTGCGCGTGCCCTCGTCGGTGTCGTGCGAAACCTGCAAGGGCTCCGGCGCCAAGCCGGGCACGGCACCCAAGCAGTGCGGCACCTGCGCCGGTGCCGGTGTGGTGCGCTCGCAGTCCGGCTTCTTCACGGTGGAACGCGCCTGCCCCACCTGCCAGGGCCGCGGCCAGGTGATCTCCGATCCGTGCACCGCCTGCAGCGGCCAGGGCCGCGTCACCAAGGAACGCACGCTGTCGGTCAACATTCCTGTGGGCGTGGAAGATGGCACGCGCATCCGCCTCGCCGGTGAAGGCGAAGCGGGCCTGCGCGGCGGCCCGTCCGGCGATCTCTACATTTTCCTCTCGGTGCGCCCGCACGAGTTCTTCCAGCGCGATGGCGCCGACCTCTACTGCAAGGTGCCGATCTCCATGGCGACAGCCTCACTCGGCGGCGAGATCGAAGTGCCGACGATTGACGGCAAGAAGGCCCGCGTCAACATTCCCGAGGGTGCGCAGAACGGCAAGCAGTTTCGCCTGAAAGGCAAGGGCATGCCGGTGCTGCGCTCCTCGCAGGCAGGCGACATGTACATTCAGGTGGCGGTGGAAACCCCGGTCAACCTCACCCGCCGCCAGCGCGAGCTGCTCAAGGAGTTCGACAAGGAAGCCCGCAACAACAGCCCGGAGTCGGAAGGCTTCTTCGCCAAGGCCAAGGCCTTCTGGGACGGGTTCGGGGGATGAGGTTCAGAACAGGTCAGCATAGTCCTGCGCGCCATGCAACACGCGGAGGATTTCCAGGTGCTTTTCGCCCACCGCGTAAAAGATAAGATAGCTGCCACGGACCTTGCGCCGGACTGCGCGCCCGCGAAACGTGCCGATGACCGGGTTGGAATTCGGAAAGACAAGCAAATCCTTGCAGGCCTCCGAGAGTTCATCAACCATCTGATGGGCACGAACAGGATTTTCATCGGCGATCCATCGGCCAATGGCCGAGAGGTCGCCTCGTGCGGAGGTCGAAACGATCAACTTCATGCGCGGGTCTTGATCTTCGCATCGATCATGGCGCGAATGTCTGCGAACACCTCATCCGCATCGTGCATGCGCCCTGCCTCGGCATCCGCAATGCCTTCCTCGATCAGGCTGACTACATGCGCCAGCCGCGCCTCACGTTCCTGCACGAGGCGCACGCCCTCGCGCAGCACTTCGCTCTTGGAATTGTAGCGGCCCTTGGACACCAGGGTTTCGACATACTGTTCGAGAACGCTTCCGAGATCAGCGCTGATGGGCATGGGGATTCTCCTCAGGCATTATGATAGGCTCACCAATAACAGTTATCAAGCCACGCACGTTGCCGTTTCGCCGCCGCCCCGCTAGGAAAACACCATGTCCGCGCACCGCCTCACCCGCCGCATCGCCTTCGCCGCGATCATGCTTTTGGCTGCGGCCGCCATCGCCACCTATGCCCTGATGTCGGGCCCGCGCAGTCCCCAGTCCTCGGGTGAGGCCCTGATCGGCGGTCCCTTCACCATGGTGAACCACAAGGGCGAGACCGTCACCGAGAAGACCTTTGCCGGAAAGCCCATGCTGCTGTTCTTCGGCTACACGTGGTGCCCGGATGTCTGCCCCACCGAACTGCAGGTGATGGCAGAGGCCCTGCGCCAGCTGGGCGACAGGGGCAGGGACATCCAGCCCATCCTCGTCAGCGTCGATCCCGCCCGGGACACGCCCAAGGTGCTCGGGGAATATGTGGTGAATTTCGGCGAGCAGTTTGCCGGCCTCACCGGAACGCCCGAACAGGTCAAGGCCATGGCCGACGCCTACCGCGTGTTCTACGCCCGGGTCGAAAACAAGGACACCCCCGACGCCTACCTGATGGACCACTCTTCCATCATCTATCTGATGGGCGCCGACGGAAAATTCCTCAAACACTTTACCTACTCGACCGACGCCAAGGCCCTGGCCGAAGGCCTCGCCAAGGCGCTGGGGCGGTAAAGCCGCCCTCCGCCACCTTTTCCCCCTCCGATGGTCCAATTCGTGAAGCCATTGTTAATCCAGTGGTGCAAGGCTATCTTGCACTGCATCAAAGGCAATGGGCGCAGGGTCTGGGGGCGTCCCGAGAAGGACAAAGGCCATGCTTTATCACTTCTATGAGATGAACCACGCCGCCGTGGCCCCGTGGCGTTCGGCTGTCGAGGCCGGCATGGCCTACTGGGACAGCCCCGCCAATCCCTTCGCCCAGACCGCCTTCGGCCGCTCCGCCGCCGCCTCGCTGCACCTGTTCGAGCGCATGACCCGCCGCTACGGCAAGCCGGAATTCGGCATCCATGAAACCTTCGTGGGCAACCGCCAGGTGGCGATCCACCAGGAGGTGGTCTGGCAGATGCCCTTCTGCAACCTCATCCACTTCCAGAAGGAAGATGGGATGGTTGCCAAGCACCAGGAAAAGCTCCTGATCGTGGCGCCCATGTCCGGCCACTATGCCACGCTGCTGCGCAACACCGTGGAGGCCATGCTCCCGAACCATGACGTTTACATCACGGATTGGGCCGATGCCCGCAACGTGCCGCTGGCGCAGGGCTCCTTCGACCTCGACGACTACACCGACTACGTCATCAACATGCTGCATCACCTCGGTGAACGCGCCCATGTGATGGCCGTCTGCCAGCCCTCCGTGCCGGTGATGGCCGCCGTCTCGCTGATGAGCGAGCGCGACGACCCGCTGGTGCCCAAGTCCATGATCCTCATGGGCGGCCCCATCGACACCCGCTGTAATCCCACCGCCGTGAACAAGCTGGCGGAAAACAAGGGCGTGGAGTGGTTCCGCAACAAGGTCATCATGACCGTGCCCTTCCCGCTGCCGGGCATGGGCCGCATGGTCTATCCGGGCTTCCTGCAGCTCACCGGCTTCATGACCATGAACCTCGACCGCCACATGACGGCGCACCGCGAAGTGTTCTGGCATCTCGTCGAAGGCGACGGCGACAGCGTGGAAAAACACCAGGATTTCTACGACGAATACATGTCCGTCATGGACCTCAACGCCGATTTCTACCTGCAGACGGTGGAACGCGTCTTCATCCACCATGACCTGCCCAGCGGCACCTATGCCTACCGTGGCCACACCATCGCGCCGCAGAAGGTGAAGCGCACCGCGCTGCTCACGGTGGAAGGCGAGAAGGATGACATTTCCGGCGTCGGCCAGACCCACGCCGCCCACACCATTCTCTCCGGCCTGCCGCCTGAGATGAAGCACCATCACCTGCAACTGGGTGTGGGGCACTATGGCGTCTTCTCCGGCTCGCGCTTCCGCAAGGACGTGGTGCCCGTGATCACCTCCGTGATCGCCAAACACAAGGCCTGAGTGCCTTGCGCCTGCTCCGGGCGTTCACCGAACGCAGGCGTTCGCCGCTTCCACCCGCCGTCACCGAAATGCTGCTGCTGGCGGACCAGCAGGTCGCCATCACCTACAAGCGCCACACCGCCGCCCGCCGCTTCACCCTGCGCATGGCCCGCGACGGGTCCGGCTTCACCATGACCCTGCCGCGCCGCGCCAGCATGATGGATGCCCGTGCCTTTGCCCTGAAGTCGGAAGCCTGGATGCTCAAGGCCCTGGCGAAGCGCGTGCGGCCCGTGGAGATTGCCGACGGTGCCGTCATCATGCTGCGCGGCGTTGAACACCGCATCCTCGCCACCGGCAAGGTCCGGGGGCTGGTCGTGCATGATGCCGACGCCCGCACCCTCCATGTGCCGGGGGCAACCAGCCACCTGAAGCGCCGCCTTGTGGACTGGCTGAAGGCCGAAGCGGCCCATGACCTCGATGTCGCCTCCACCAAATATGCCCTCGCCATGGGGGCCAGGTTCCGCAAGCTCAACGTCCGCGACCAGAAGAGCCGCTGGGGCTCGTGCTCGTCCGATGGCGTGCTCAACTACTCCTGGCGGCTGATCCTGGCGCCGTCCTCCGTGCTGGACTATGTCGCCGCCCATGAGGTGGCGCACCTCAGGGAAATGAACCACTCCATGCGCTTCTGGCGTCTCGTCCTTAAGCATTGCCCGGACAGCCGCAACGCCAAGACCTGGCTCAAGCTCCATGGCAACCGCCTCCACGCCCTCGGCTGAAGGCATTTGTGACTGCCCATAAGTGCTTAATCCCGTGACCCTTTTTGGGACAGGGTTAACCGCCCGTTAACCACCAAAACCTAAGCCATCGTTAACCCTGTGGCACAGCCATGCGCTGTCGCGCGTCCGGGGTGGATCGGGGCTTTTGCAATACCTGGGGGCTCAACCTCCGGCAGCTGATCTCCATCAACCGTTTGTTTTTGCGTGAGTTTTTGGAGAGACCAAGGTTTGATACGCGGTCAAAAAACGAAGACTGATGCCCTGTCTGCAACCCGCAAGGGAGGCAGCAGCGGAGAATCACGTCCGAAGCGCGGGGCATGCTCGACAGCTGGGAGGCCTGCGACCCGCCTTTTGATCCGACTGCAAAGTCGTCCGCGCCATGAACCGGAGGTGCTGCCGTGACCTGGATACGAAGTCCCGGCCGCGCACCCGCGGCCTGCTCCAAATGTGTTCAACCCAGCCCATCAAAACCAAGAAACGCGTTTTGCAACTCTCGACGGAGAATTGAAATGGACTTCTCTAAACTGCCGCGCCAGTTCGCGCGGACTGGGCCAGCACCGCAGTCGCGGTTCCGGCTCTGGGGATCGGTGGCAGTTGCCTCCATCCTCGTGGCGGCGCAGGCCTCTCCGGCTTTCGCCACCATCGACAACACCGCTACGGCGAATGGTAGCGGACCTTCGGGCCCGCTTGCGCCTGTCACCGACTCGGTCAGCGTTGACGTGATCGACGCCGCTCCGGCCACAACCGTCGCCAAATCCTGGGCTTTCGCAAGCCCCGGCGGCGACGTGAATGGCGACGGCAACGTCGATCCCGGTGACTCAGTCGTCTACACCTACGTGGTCACCAACTCAGGCAACGTCACGATTCAGGACGTTGGATTGACGGACGCCCATGACGGTGTGAACGGCGCACTGGTCTTCACCAACCCGACTACCGAAACGGACAATACCGTCGCGGGTGACGTGCCGGGAACCACCAATGATTCCGATAACTCCGACGGTTTCGGCGACGGAGTCTGGGACGTGCTCGGACCGGGCGATGTCATCACCTTCACTGCCGCCTATACGGTGGGTGCGGGTGACTTCACGGCTCCGGCGTCCAGTGACGGCGACATCGACAACACCGCTACGGTGGCGTCGCTGTACAACGGTTCACCGGTTCCGGATTCAACCGGTCCCGCCGCCGTGCCGCTCGACAACACGCCGCGCTTCACGCTCGACAAGGTTGCCGACGACATCACGGACCGCGCCGTGGGTGACGTGGTCACTTACACCTACACCCTGGAAAACACCGGCAACGTTCCGATCACGAACGTGACGCTGGGTGACGTGGAAAACGGCTCCGGATCGCTGTCCGGCCCGAACTTCGCGTCATGGACCACGCAGAACGGTTCGACGCTGACGGGCAACACGATCAACTCCTTCAATCCGGGGTCGATCGCTGTTTACTCAGCAACCTACACCGTCACGCAGTCTGACGTGAACACGTTGCAGTAAGGGCAGCACTCGCGTCCATGACACAACACGCCTCCACGCGGATGCCACAGGCAAGGGACAGCAAGCGCAAGCTTGTTGGCCTCCTTGCCTCGTGCGCACTCGCGTGGGGCCTCGCTTCCCCGGCCGCGGCGGCGATCGTCAACACCGCAACGGCCACGGGCTTCGTCAACGGCCAGCCCGTCACCGCAACAGCCACGGTGAGCGTTGACCTGATTGATGCCAACCCCACGCTCACGGTCGCCAAGAGCGCCACCGTCAACGACGGCGGCGACGGCACCGACGATCCGGGCGATACCGTTTCCTACAGTTTCACTGTCACCAATTCCGGCAATGTCACCCTCACCAATGTGGTGCTGAGCGACCCGATGGTCACGCTCTCGGCACCAACGCTGGTCGACAACGGCGATGGCATCGGCTCCGCTGACGGCGTGATCTCCGCCGGCTGGGATGAACTCGGTCCCGGCGACAGCCTGACCTACACCGCCACCTACATTCTCACCGCCGCCAACGTGAATGCGGGCCAGGTGGTGAACACCGCCACGGCCACCGCCGCAACCGTTCCGGGCGCCCCCGTCACCGGTTCCGACACCGAAACCACGCTTCTCAACGTGGTCTCCTCGCTCTCGCTCGCCAAGGTCGCCACCATCAATGACGGCGGCGATGGCGTGGTGAACGCGGGCGACACGATCTCCTACGCCTTCACCGTCACCAACACCGGCACCATCGACCAGAACAATGTCTCGGTCTCCGATCCGCTGCTGAACGTGGCAAGCCTGCCGGGCCGTGCCCAGGCCTTCCAGATGATGGCCGCCGCCGCCTCCGGCGCGGACATGATGACGACAGCATCGACCTCGCAGCCCTTCGATCCGGCCAAGGTCTTCGAAGGTGAAGCGCAGCTCTATGCGCCCGTGGCCACTGCCAAGGCGGCCCACTATGCCGCCAGGCGCGAAGTTCCGCAGCTGGCCGTGGCGCTCCATGCCGAACGCAAGCTGGTGATGCTCTCGGGTGATCCGGGCACGCCGAAAGCGGGCGATCTCCTCGGCATTTATTTCGAACTGGTGAACGCCGGTGAAGGCCCGCTTACCAACATCACGGTAGATCAGCAGGGTGCTGACGCCTTCGGCAACGCCCTCGACATCCTTCTGCCGAACAGCAAGGACGCGGCCTCCATCATCTTCTCGCGGCCCCTGACCGAGGACGACATCAAGACCGGCATGATCAGCCAGCCCGCGATCATCCGCGCCAATGCCCGCGGCCTGAGCCACAGCTTCGCTGTCGTGGACGACCTGCCGCTTGCCGCTATCTCCGGCATGGAGGAACTGGCAACGGCGACGATCACGCCCGCCAACGTGGCCAACCTCGCGCCGGGCGCGTCAACGGTCTTCAACGCCACGCTCGTCCTGAGCCAGGCCGACATTGACGCCGGCGTTGTCAACAACTCCGCCCTTGCCACATCAACGGACTCGCTCGGTGCCACGACCACGGCTCCGGCCAGCGCCACGACGCCCATTCCCGCCGTGCCTGGCATCGCCCTCATCAAGGAAGGCACGGTCGATCCGGGCGTTGACGGCATTGCCAACGCAGGCGACGCGATCAACTACACATTCCAGGTGCGCAACACCGGCAATGTCACGCTTTCCGGCGTGACCCTCACCGACCTGATGCCGGGCGTCACGGTTGCAGGCGGCCCGATTGCCACGCTGGCTCCCAACGCCCTCGACACCACCACCTTCACGGCCACCCACGCCATCACCCAGGCAGACCTTGACGCCGGGCACTTCGACAACCAGGCCCGCGTGACCGGCACCGCTCCGGTGGGCGGCAGCACTGTCGAAGACCTGTCCGACGATGACAGCGAGGTGGAAGACCAGGTGACCGTCGTCCCGCTCACCCCGGCTCCGCAAGTCGCGCTGCTCAAGTCCCTCGACACCTCGACCTATCCCACGGCTGTCGAGGACGTGAACGGCAACGGCCTCAACGACGTGGGTGACCGCGTGCACTACAGTTTCGAAGTGCACAACGTCGGCAACGTCACCCTGAACAACGTCCATGTGCAGGACCGCAACCCCGCCATCATCACCACACCGCTGCCGCCGACAGGCATCTCGCTGGCTCCGGGTGCCTCCGACAGCACGAGCTTCTCCGCCCTCTACGTGCTCACCCAGGCAGACGTGGACGCGGGCTCCTTCAACAACACCGCCGATGCCTATGGCACGGATCCCAACGGCACCACGGTGCAGGATGAATCCGATCCGGGCATCCTGACGCAGAATGCACCGACCGTTCTCACCATTCCCGCCCAGCCCGGCATCGCTCTGATCAAGACGGTGCAGGGCGTGGATGACCTGAACGGCAATGGCGTCAACGACACCAACGATGTCGTCCACTATGTCTTCAACGTCATCAACACCGGCAACGTCACGCTGACGGGTGTCACGATCTCGGATCCCAATGCCTCCGTCTCCGGCGGACCGGTCGCAACATTGCTGCCCGGCACCTACGACGACACCACCTTCACCGCCACGCACGTGATCAACGCCACAGACATGCTGACAGGCCGTGTGGTGAACCAGGCCACGGCGAGCGCCAACACGCCGTCCAGTGGCCAGGTGTCGGACGCCTCCGACAGCTCGGACCCGAACGAGGATGACGCCACGGTGACGCCGACCGTCATCCAGCCGGGCATTGCAGTGCTGAAGCAGGTGGTGGGCATCACCAACACCAACGGCAACGGCATGGTCGATGCCGGTGACACCATCGAATACCGCTTCAGCGTGCGCAACACCGGCAACGTGCCCGTGAGCAACGTGACGCTTCAGGATTCACTGCCCGGCGTGACGGTTGCAGGCGGCCCGATCCCGCTGATGGACGCTGGCGACAACGACACCACCACCTTCACCGCCACCTATGTGATCACCCCCGCCGATGTGCTCGCAGGGCAGGTGGCGAACCGTGCGACCGTGCGTGGCACGGCCTCCAACGGCGCCAACGTCTCCGATCTTTCGGATGAATCCGACTACACCGACGATGACGCGACGGTGACCTACATCGCCAACGCCCCGTCCATCGCGCTGCTCAAGACGGTGTCCGGCATCACCGACGTCAACGGCAACGGCCTCAATGACGCCGGCGACATCATCAACTACACCTTCACGGTGGTGAACACGGGCAACGTTGCCCTCACCAACGTGACGCTTGCCGACCCGAATGCCACGGTCTCCGGCGGCCCGGTCGCCACACTTCCCGTCGCCGCCATGAACACGGCATATTCCGGCCAGCATGTGATCACGGCGGCGGAAGTGAACGCGGGCGGCGTCACCAACCAGGCCAGTGTCAGCGCCACTGGACCGACGGGTGCCGTCACTGACGTCTCCGATGAATCGGATGTCACGGGCAATGACGCGACATTCACCTCGCTCACCCAGGTGCCGGGCCTCGCCCTTATCAAGAGCGTGCAGCAGGTGCAGGACGTCAACGGCAATTCGCTCGTCGATGAAGGCGACATCATCCGTTACCGCTTCGCCGTCCACAACATCGGCAACGTCACGATCAGCAATGTCTCGGTGACTGACGGCAACGCCACCATGAGCGGCGGCCCCATCGCGTCCCTCGCCGCAGGTGCAATCGACTCCACCACCTTCACCGCCACCCATGTGGTCACACTGGCCGACCAGGACGTCGAGCAGGTGGTCAACCAGGCGCAGGTGCAGGGCACCGACACCAATGGCGGCGCGGTCTCGGATCTCTCCGACCCGTCCGACATCCTGGGCAATGCCGAAACGGTAACACCTGTGGCGGCACCGCCGCCGGTCTTCACCAAGACCGTGGCCAAATCCGAGATCATCCGTGGCGAACGCGTTGAATACACGATCACGGCCTCGAACCTGCGCGGTGGTCCCTATGACATCACCGACATCATGCCGCCGGGCTTCGCCTTCGTGCCGGGCAGTGCCACGGTGAACGGCACTGGCTTTGCGCCCGCCAGCACCGGCACCGTGCTGACCTTCGCCAACCTCACGCCCGATCCGGTCAGCGACAGCATCATCATCAGGCTGCAACTGGTGGCACCGGCTTCGGCCAACACCGGAAGCTACATCAACCGGGCGCGCTTCATCGATCCGGCCACGGGCGACATTCTCGCCACCGCGCAGGTCGCCGTCATCATCAAGGAAGAGCACGTCTTTGATTGCGGCGAGATCATTGGCCGCGTCTTCGACGACCTGAACGCCAATGGCTACGCCGATGAGGGCGAGCCGGGCCTGCCGGGCGTGCGCGTGGTGACCGTGAAGGGCCTGCTCATCACCACCGACAAGAAGGGCCGCTTCCATGTGCCCTGTGCGGATGTGCCCAATGCCATGATCGGATCCAACTTCCTGATGAAGCTGGACCCGCGCACCCTGCCTGCCGGTTACCGCCTGACCACGGAAAACCCCCGTGACGTGCGCCTGACCCGCGGCAAGGTGACCAAGCTCAACTTCGGCGCCAGCAAGAACCGCGACCTCGAACTGGAACTGCGCCGCGATGCCTTCGTGGGCGAGAGCGTGGACCTGAAGGACCAGTGGCTCTCCGGCGTGGACCGTCTCGTGGGCCTGCTCGAGCAGGGCCGTGGCGAACTGAGCATCGTTTACCGCTGCGGCGAATTCGCGCCGGTCGCCAATGACCGCCTGCAGGTGGTGAAGGACCTCGTGGCCCAGCGTTGGCAGCAGGCTGGCCACAGGAAGCCGCTGAAGATCAGCACACGCGTGGAGTGCGGCAAATGATGAAGCGCGCGCTCCTCCGCACCCTCACCGCCGCGAGCCTGTTGTCCATGCTGCTGGCGGGCGCAGCACTTGCGCAGGATGAAGGCCTGCCCTTCCGCATCACGGTCGATGGTGAGACCGTCGAAGGTGACACGCTGCCCGGCCAGGCCGACAGCGGTGCCGTGCAGGTGGACGTGAAGTTCGACGGGCTCGGCGTCCGGCCCATGCTCAACGTCTCAACCGTGCCCATGCGCGCCTCTTTCAAGGCAGGCGATGAGATCGGCTTCCTTGGCTCGCTCAACTACGCGGCCTGGGTGGAACGTGGTGAAATCCGCATCTTCCGGCGCGGCGACAATTCCCAGAACGGCCTCGTCACGGTTCTCCCCGTCACCGACATGGCGACGGCTGACTGGATCATGCCATCCGAGGGCGACGGTGAACTTGAGTATGTCTTCCGCGTCTATGATGACAAGGGCCGCTTCGACGAGACGGCACCCCTGCCGCTCTCGCGCACCGCCCAGGACCTGCCAACCCATGATTTCGGCACCAAGGCGACGGCACCGGGCTATTCAGAAGACCGCTCCGCAATCCGCAACATCGACATGCATGGCGGCGCCGTCACCGTGCATGGCCGCAACGTGCCGCAGGGCCACGACGTCTATGTGATGGGCGAGCCGGTGCCGGTCGATGCCGATGGCAGCTTTGTCGTCCAGCGCATCATGCCGCAGGGCACCCATGAGGTGAGCATCAAGGTGGAGGATGGCGGCGAGGGCCTGAACTTCACCCGCAGCGTCACCATCCCCGAGAGCGAGTGGTTCTACGTCGGCCTCGCTGATTTCACCGTGGGCAAGAACTTCAACAGCCACGTCGAAAGCCTCCGCCCCGGCGACTTCGACGACGACGTCTACACCCGTGGCCGCCTGGCCTTCTATCTGAAGGGCAAGATCAAGGGCCGTTACATCCTCACCGCCGCCGCCGACACCGGCGAGCAGAAGCTCAAGTCCATCTTCAAGGGCCTTGATGACAAGGACCCGCGCCAGTTCCTCAAGCGCCTCGACCCGGATGACTATTATCCAGTCTATGGCGATGACTCGGTCGCCATTGAAGATGCACCCACAAAGGGCAAGTTCTATGTCCGTCTGGAGAAGGGTCCGAGCCATGTGATGTGGGGCAACTTCAAGTCCAACATCACCGGCACGAAGTTCCTTCGCCACCAGCGTGCGCTGTACGGTGCGCAAGGGGTGTACAAGTCGCAGGCACCCGCACCCGATGGCGGTGCCGCGACACAGCTTGAAGTGCATGCCGCCATGCCCGGCACCGTGCCGCAGCGCGATGTCTTCCGTGGTACCGGTGGCTCGGCCTATTTTATCAAGCACCAGGATGTGACACCCGGTTCTGAAACCGTCACCATCGAAGTGCGCAACGCCGTCACCGGATGGGTGGTCGAACGCCGTACCCTCACCTATGGCACGGACTATGACTTCGACTATGTGCAGGGCGTCGTCATCCTGCGCAATCCGCTGTCCTCGTCCGACAGCGTGGGCACCGAGAACTATCTCGTCGCCAGCTATGAGTTCACCCCCGCGGCCCGTGACGTGGATGGCTATGTGACCGGCGGCCGCGCCCAGCAGTGGCTCGGCAAGCATGTGCGCGTGGGCGTCACCGGCCTCAAGGAAAACACCGAAGGCACCGACCAGCTTCTCTATGGCGCGGATCTCCATGTGCGCCACTCGGAAGGCACCTGGCTTGAGGGCGAGGTGGCGCGTTCCGATGGACCGGGCTTTGGCTCCTCCTATTCCGCCGATGGCGGCCTCACCATCCAGACCAATGCCTCCTCCGGCATCCCCAACAAGACGGCGGAAGCCTGGCGCGTCGAAGGCCGTGTGGCGCTGGAAGACCTGAGCCCCGCTGCCAAGGGCCATGTGGGCGCGCGCTATGAGCACCACGGCAAGGGCTTCTCCTCGCTGGAGGTGGACGCCAAGGAAGCCAAGCGCCTGATGGGGGCGGATGTCGACGCCGAGATCACCGGCTCGATCAAGGCCGCTGCCTCGGTGAGCGATGAAAAACTGGCGAGTGGCAGCCACACCACGGAAGTGCTGGGCAAGCTCGCCATGCAGACGAGCGAGCAGGTCACCGTGCAGCCCTATGGCGTCTTCACCCGCAAGACCGGCGATACCACGGCCACGGTGGAGCAGGGCAAGCGCGCCGACGCCGGCATCAAGATCCTTTACGCCTGGGATGATGACCAGGAGGCCTACATCTTCGGACAGGGCACCGCCATCCAGACCGGCACCATGCACCGCGACCACCGTGGCGGCGTGGGCGGAACCTTCCGACTTGCCGAAAAGGTCGTGGCGGAAGGCGAAGTCTCCTACGGCACGCTGGGCGTGGGCGCCAAGGCCACGCTGGGCTACGAGCCCACGGCGGACGACAAGTATTACATCGGCTACACCCTCGACCCCGAGCGCGACCTCGCCGAGAACTGGCCCTTCCAGCTGGTGGGCGAGGACATGGGTTCGATCGTCGCCGGTGCCCGCCACCGCTTCAACGAACAGTGGCTGGCCTATGCCGAAGACAACATGGACCTCTTCGGCGAGCACGTTTCCCTCACCCAGGTCTATGGCGTGACCTATACCCCTGACGCTGCGTGGACAGTGACCGGCGGCACCGAAGTGGGCCAGGTCTTCGACAACACCATCGATCCCGGCACGGGCTTCAAGAACCCGGACTTCGACCGCGTCGCCATCTCGCTGGCTGTCGGCTACAAGAGCGAGAACGGCATCGAAGGCAAGGTCAAGGGCGAGTACCGCATCGACGACAGCGAAGACCCCACCCGCGACATGGAGGCCTACCTCCTGCAGGCCAGCCTCGGCATGAAGATGGACGAAGACTGGCGCGCCATCGCCAGCTTCGACGGCGTCTTCACCGACGCCACCGACACCACCCGCGACGGCGACTATGCAGAAGGTTCGATCGGCTTTGCCTACCGTCCGGCCGAGGGCGACCGCCTCAATGCGCTCGCCAAATACACCTATCTCTACGACCTGCCCGGCAAGGACCAGGTCAGTGTTGACGGCACCACGTCGAGCCCGGCGCAGCGCTCCCACATCGCATCCATCGACGCGAGCTATGACGTGATCCCGCAGCTCACGCTGGGTGCGAAGTATGGCATGCGCATCGGCGAGACCAGGGACCGCACGCCGGGGTCAAGCTGGATCGACTCGCAGGTTCACCTCGGCATCCTGCGCGCCGACATCCACGTGGTGCATGAGTGGGACGTGATGGTGGAGGGCCGCGTCATGTGGTCGCCCACCACCGACCAGCAGGATTTCGGCGCGGTCGCCGCCGTGTACCGCCACTTCGGCGACAACATGAAGGTCGGACTTGGCTGGAACTTCGGCCGCTTCAGCGACGACCTGCGTGACCTCTCGCAGGATGACCACGGCATCTTCCTGAACGTCATCGGCAAGTTCTGATTTCGGCCCTTTCCGGCAACTGTTATATCAGCTAGAGGTCCGGGGAAATCCTCACCGGACCCGGACCCGATGCTGAATCCTGCGCAAGCCCCTTCCATTGCCGACCTCTACGAACTCTATCGCCGCCGCGTGCCGCGCATGTTCCATGACTATTGCGAGACCGGCTCCTACACCACTGGTACCTTCATCGAGAACACCACGGCCTTCGCGAAGTACCGCCTGCGCCAGCGTGTGGCCCGCAACATCTCGGGGCGCTCGCTGAAATCCACCATGCTGGGCGAAGAGGTGGCCATGCCCGTGGCGCTCGCTCCGGTGGGCTCGACCGGCATGCAGCATGCCGACGGTGAAATTCTCGCCGCCCGCGCCGCACAGGAATTCGGTGTGCCCTTCACGCTCTCCACCATGAGTGTGTGCTCGCTGGAGGAAGTCGCAAGCAAGGTGGCGAAGCCGTTCTGGTTCCAGCTCTACGTGATGCGCGACCGCGACTATGTGCGCCGTCTCGTGCAGCGCGCCAAGGATGCGAAGTGCTCGGCCCTGGTGCTGACGCTCGACCTGCAGATCCTCGGCCAGCGCCACAAGGACATCCGCAACGGCCTGTCCACCCCGCCGCGCCTGACGCTGGCCAACATCATCAACATGATGACCAAGCCGCGCTGGTGCCTCGGCATGCTGGCCACGAAGAACCGCACCTTCGGCAACATCATGGGGCACGTGAAGGATGTCGCGAACATTGCAGATCTCTCGCACTGGGCCAACAGCCAGTTTGACCAGACGCTGGACTGGTCATCGGTGGAATTCATCCGCAAGGAATGGGGTGGCAAGCTGCTGCTCAAGGGCATCAATGATGTCGATGACGCCATCACGGCAGCCGAACTGGGCTCGGACGGAATCATCGTTTCCAACCATGGTGGCCGCCAGCTGGATGGCGCACCTGCCACCATCGACATGCTTGCCCCGATCGTCGATGCCGTCGGCCACAAGACCGACGTCTACATCGACAGTGGCATCCGCACCGGCATGGATGTGATGAAGGCCATGGCCATGGGCGCCAAGGGCACCTTCATCGGCCGCTCTTATATTTATGGCCTGGGTGCGGCAGGCCAGTCTGGCGTGACGCGCGCCCTCGAAATTCTCAAGAGTGAGTTGGACACCACGCTGGCACTCTGCGGCGAGACCGACATCACGAAGGTGGGCCGCCACAACCTGCTCATGCCGCCGCCCTCCTTCATCATTCCGCCGCCGGAGAAGAAGGCAACCCGGAAGGCGCGCTGATGCCGCTGCAGAACCGCGTTGATCCCTGGGGCAATCTCGTTGCTTCACCGGCGAAGGGAACGCTGATGGGAAACCGCGGCGGGCGTATTCACCGCGATGACCAGACGCTGGGCCGACGCCGCTGGGCCAGCAATCGCTGGATTGCCTGCGAGATGCAGTTCAAGGGCCGCCATCGCGCGGTTTGGGGCAACAGCTACACCGAACTTTTCTTTCTGGATGAGGTGACAGCGCTGGCTGCCGGGCACCGGCCCTGTTTTGAATGCCGCCGCGACGAAGCGAAGGCCTTTCTCGGTCCACGCAAGCTCGCCGATTTTGACAGGGCCTTGCATGCCGAGCGCCGCGCCGCGCCAGAGCCCGTGGACCCTGCCGCCGTTGCCGATGGCGTGATGGTGGAGATGGATGGTGCGGCTTATGCCCGACGGGGCAGCAGGCTGCTGCGCTGGGACTTCGCCGGTTATGGGGATGCCGTCCCCGTCACACCCGCCATGCAGGCGAAGCTTTTGACACCGCCCGCAATCGCGGCCATTTTGCAATCCGGATATCAACCGCGCTGGCATGCCTCAGCGCAACAATGGGACGACTGACATGAAACTTCTGCGCTACGGACCCAAGGGCAAGGAAAAGCCCGGCATGCTGGATGGCGAAGGCCGCATCCGCGACCTTTCCAAAGTGGTGGCCGATATCGGCGGCGATGTGCTCTCGCCCGCGAGCCTCAACAAGCTGCGCAAACTCAAGCCGGACAAGCTGCCGCTGGTGAAGGGCAAGCCGCGCATCGGCGCCTGTGTGGCCAACCCGCAGAAGTTCATCGCCATCGGCCTCAATTATTCCGACCACGCCGCCGAGAGCGGATTGGCCGTGCCGCCGGAGCCGGTGGTTTTTACGAAGCAGGTCTCCTGCCTCTCCGGCCCCAACGACGACGTGACCATTCCGCCCAAGTCCAAGAAGTCGGACTGGGAAGTGGAACTGGGTGTGATCATCGGCACCAAGGCCAAGAACATCAAGAAGGCTGACGCCCTCAAACATGTCGCCGGTTATTGCACCATCAATGATCTGAGCGAACGTGAGTTCCAGGCCGAGCGGGCAGGACAGTGGACCAAGGGCAAGTCCTATGACACCTTCGGCCCCGTGGGTCCGTGGCTGGTCACGTCAGATGAAGTGAAGAACCCGCAGAACCTGCACCTCTGGCTCGAACTCAACGGCAAGCGTGTGCAGGACGGCAGCACCAAGACCATGGTCTTTGGCGTCGCCCACATCGTGGCCTATCTCTCGCAGTTCTTCACCCTCATGCCCGGCGACATCATCACCACGGGAACACCGCCCGGCGTGGGCATGGGCATGAAGCCGCAGCGCTTCCTCAAGCCAGGTGACGAGATGGTGATTGGCATTGATGGTCTCGGTGTGCAGCGCCAGAAGGTGCTCCGGGACAAGTAAGACACGCGGATCCCCGTTTTCGTCACCCCGGCGAAGGCCGGGGCGAGGCTATCGACGCGACACACCGTTCGGCTTGTTTCCCGGATGGTGCGACTGTCCGAAAGCCAGCAGCCTTGCCCCGGCCTTCGCCGGGGTGACGGAGACAGTGCATTGTCTTCACCAAAGCGGCTAACTGCCGGTCCGCTCCCGCGACGCGATCAGCCGCAGCCGGTCCGCTTCCCATTGGGTGTCCAGCGTGAGCGGCTGCCGCGTCATGGCCCTCAGTTCCTCACGCGACAGGCCGACATCGCGCAACAGATAGTCATCGAGGCTCGCGAGCTGCCGCAGGTGCCGCCGTGCCCGCCAGTTTTTGACCATGCGGACGAGCATCGTGAGGCCGCCGTGGGGCTGCCGGGACTGTGCCTGTTCCAGAATGTACTCGCGCATGGTGAACCTCAATTGTATCTATTGTATTAGCGTTTTGGCAGCAATTGCCCCCTTGATTCCTGCTTGTCTGTAGATACAATGCGGCAATCATCCATTCAATCGGAACATTGTCACCATGACAATTTGGACCCCCGTTCTCGACCGCAGCAAGCCCCTGTATCTCGCCATTGCCGATGCCATCGCCCGCGACGTGGAGGGAGGGACGCTGCCGGATGGTGTGCGCCTGCCGCCGCAGCGTGATCTTGCCTGGAAGCTGGGTGTCACGCTGGGCACCGTCACGCGGGCCTACCGGGAAGCGGAGGAGCGCGGCCTGCTGGCAGGCGAAGTGGGGCGCGGCAGCTACATCCGCCGTCAGAAACATTCCACGCCCCTGCCGCAGCCAGCCCAGGAGGTTGAGGGCCTGATCGACCTCAGCCACGCCATCGCGCCGCCCGTGGTCACGGCGGACGAGTTTGATGCCGCACTGGCCAGCGTGATGCGCGATCCCCGCAAGCTCGATCTTCTGGACTATGCGCCGCCCGACGGTTTTCCGCAGCACCGTGCCATGGCGGTGAACTGGCTGAAGCGCAGCGGCATTGAAGCCCAGGAGCAACAGGTCTTCATCACGGCGGGGGCCCATCTCGGACTCGTCACCGTGCTGCAGGCGCTGTCCCAGCCGGGTGAGGGCGTGATGGCGGAAGAAGTGAACTATGCCCTCCTGCGCAACACCTTCCGCAACGCCCACCTCAACCCCGTACCAATTGCCATGGACGATGACGGGCTGTTGCCTGACGCGCTGGACCGGGCCGCCCGCGAAACCAGATCCCGCATCCTCTATCTTGTGCCGTCACTGCAGAATCCCACGACCAACACCATGAGCCGCCGCCGCCGCGATGCCATCGTGGCCGTGGCGCGCAAACATGACATCACCATTCTTGAGGATGACATTTTCCGCCTGCTCGACGACCGCACCCAGCCGCCGACATTCTTTTCACTGGCGCCGGAGCGCACCTTCCACATCACCAGCCTGTCCAAGACGCTGGCACCGGGCCTGCGCATCGGCATTGTCGTGACGCCGGCGGGGCAGGAGCGCGGCTTGCGCGCCCATATCCGCAGCATGGCCTCGCGCAATGTGGGGCTCAGCGGCGAACTGGCCCGCTACTGGATCGAAACCGATCTGGCCGGTTCCATTCTCACCCGCGGGCGCAATGAACTGGCTTCGCGCCGCGCCGCCTTTCTCGAAAGTTTCAAGGCGTGCGTGTTCCGCTGCGAGCCGGGCGCGCCCTTTGCCTGGCTGGAACTGCCGCAGCACTGGACGCCGGGGCGCTTTGCCAGCGCGCTGGCGGCACGCCAGGTGCGGGTGACACCGGGCACGGCCTTTCATCTGACGCAGGGCAGCGTCAGCCGCCATATCCGCGTCTGCTTTGGCGGGCCGCAATCCGGCCACCAGACGCGCAAGGGCTTCGACATCATCCGTGAACTGATGAAATCCGGGCCGGAAGAGGATTTCACGCCGGTGGCGTGAGCCTTTCCGCGCCGTTGCCGGACTTGGATTTGCTGTGAGAGATCAGCACACGCAGGGTCTTGCGCAGGGTTTCAAGCCCTTCCGGCCCCAGCACTTCACTGATTTCGGCTTCAAGATTGCGGATCTGCTCGCCCGCGAGTTTCATGGCGCTGCGGCCCTGTTGGGTGAGCGCCAGGGTCATGTCGCGGCGGCTGGCCTGGATGGCCTGCATTTCGAGGACACCCAGTTCCTTGAGGCGCTGCGCCGACATGTGCACCGCCTGGCGCGAAATGCCGAGGCGCCGCGCGATGCCGGAAATGCTGCCGGTGCCGGCAGCGGCCTGCACGAACACCCGGATGTCGGAGGCGCGCACGTTCTCATAGGGCGTGTCGCGGCGGAACGCCGAAATGCGCTCATCCAGCTCCTGCCCGAAGAGATAAACCAGCGTGCGGATGTTGTCGCGCGCCTCTTCGGCCAGAAATTCGCCAATGTCAGCCATCTCATCAACCATAGTTGACGGTTATACTGTTTGATCTGAAGCGTCAAGAGCCGGAAAATACACAGAAAACCTCAGTTGAAAGCGCTGTGGGGGTAAAATTCTCACATTTTTTGACAATATAGATTGACAATTCAGGTGCGGCGCATCATATGAAGCCTGTCAACTTGAGTTGACCACTGCATCAATTCCATCGGCGAGATCTGAATTTGCTGCCGTCCCCAGAAACGGCGGCGAGAGCGGGTCTGTCAGGGGATTGTGCCAGCTACCCGGTCACACGGGGCGCTCTGTGGCTGGGCCGGGCCGGTGGTGTTCCCTAGACTCCACCGGTCCACCTGCCCATTTCTCCTGGCCTCACTCTTCCGTCACACCCAGCAGTTTCGCCACCACAGGCCGCACATCCATCAGGATGGCATCAGCCATGGCGGCATGGCCTTCCGCCGAGGGATGCATGGCCCCTGTCGTTTCCACGAACACCGACTCCGATGCCTTCTCATCCACAAAGCCGTCACGTGTGATGGCCTTCTGGTTGATGGCGAGATAGGCATCATTGAACGAGCGCACCCAGCGCTGGCGCAGCGCGTAGGGATAGTTCTCCGTCGCGGGATTGTATGGCCGCCAGTCGCGCTGCTTGCCGGACCAGCTTTGCGTGCAGGTGGCCGTGTCGCGCGCCGCCTTGCCGAGGCAGGGCATCATCAGCTGTTCAGCCGGATCCTTGCCCGCGGCGGCATTGCGGGCGCAGAAGCCGTGCCCGCGGAAGGGCCGGTCTTCGTAGGCACGGCCGGCAAAGCGCCAGCCATGGTCTTCGGCCAGTTCGCCCATGCGCCGGTGCAGGCCTTCCAGCTGCTCATGCGCCCGCGTGAGCTTGCCCGGCGTGACCACCAGCCACGACGACCAGACATCGAGCGACTGGTTGGCCGGATACAGGTCCTCATCCACCCCTTCCTCACCGGCGGGGCAGACCTGGCCCTTCTCATCTTCAAGAATGTCCGGATAGGCTGTCAGCACCACCCGCGACGGATCAAAGCCCACGCCATCCTCGCGCAAGGGCACGCCAAGTTCGATCGCCTTTGCCAGCCGCGCATAATCCCCCGGAAGGTCGTTCTGCATGTTGGCGGCGAACTGCTTGGGCGACACCGTGGCGCCAAACCACTTGGCCAGTTTCGACGTGGTGTTGTCGCGCAAGGTGGCCCAGGTGACGAGGCTGGAAAAACCGATGTCATTGCCGCCGACCGAGAGCAGCAGCAGGTCCACCGGGCGGCGATATTGCCCCTCGGGGCAGACCCAGAAGCCGTTCTCCGCCTGCGGCTTCACCACGCACAGCTCGCGCAGCAGCCAGCGCATCTGCGTGTCCTTGCCCGAACCCGACACCACCCGCACCTGGCCGTTGCGGCTCACATACTCCACATGCTCCTGCGGGCCCAGGATGCCTTCATCCACTGCCGCCCCCGAACAGGCATAGCCGAGGAAGGTGACGGCGCCGTGTGGGTTCTCGACCGCGACTTGCAGCGCCGCGCGCAGCTGGTGACCATAGAGCGAGCGGTGGCAGAGTTCATCCATCCACTGGGCGTTGCCGCTGCCGTCATTGCGCGCCCGGCGCGGATAGAGATTGCGGAAGCGGGCATCGGCGGAGAAGGCCACCGGCACATCCGGGTTGCCCTCGCCCGAGGCGAAGCTGTCGCCCAGGCCTGCGATCAGCAGGTCCTTCACCTCAATGTCGGTGGAAATGCCGCTCTCGCCCTCCGCCGCCACCGAGACGGATGCGCCCTTGGGCCACGGAATGTCGAGTGTCACCGCCTCGTCGCAGGGGCTCACCTCGGGTGCGCCGCCATCGACGCGCCATTCGCAATTGTATTCGGAAATGAGCACGGAGGAATCCCGCCGCGTCAGCCACAGCTTCACCCGGTGGCTTTTCGGAACCACATAGGCCTCGCTGCTGCCGCAGGCGGAATGGGTGCGCGATTTTTCATCCCAGCACAGCCGCCCCACCTGCGCGGCCGCCCAGCCCTTCCAGTCATAGTTGCGGCGCAGGTGCCGGGTGAAGGGAATGTAGCGGTCGTTGAGCACATGCTCGGTGCCGAGCACCGACGAGTTGGCGACGAGCCGCGCCTCCGCCCCCTCATCAAGGTTGAGTCCATCCACATGGATGAGATACTGCTTCCACGCCCGCTCATGCGCCTGGAAATCCTTCGCATCGGCAAACAGGCGGAAGCGGTTCTCCACCTGCCAGTTGACCTGCACGTTGGAGGAGGTGAGCGTCTGCGCCAAGGCGGGCACAAGGCCAGCAAGAAGCCAGAGAAAAACCGCCAGAACCGTCCGCACGCCAGAACCCCCCGAAGGAATCGAAGCCAGAGCCTTACCAGATGTGCCAAGGCAAGAATTTGGCGGCACAAAATATTGAAAATCCTGTAATAGGAATAAAAGATTGACATGGGGAAGGAGTGGTGCTAGGGTCGGGGGATGATGTTTGTGTTGATCATGATCACCCTGCTGCACTTCGCCCACCCGGCGCTTGCGCCTGCAACTTTGACGGAAGGGGTGAATCGCGTAGGGTTGGCTGAAGAATTGAAGGGGCGTGCGATGGCGATTGATGTGGGTGGCTACCTTGAGGAGGTGCGCAAGGTTTTCGCATCCGGTGTGGCACAGGAACACGCCTATCGCCCCGCCCTCGAAAAACTTTTCAAATCAATCACCCCGGACGTAACCGCCATCAATGAACCCAAGGGCATCAAGGTGGGCCGCCCGGACTTCGTGTTCCTGCGCAGCGCCGGCAAAGGCGCAGACATCACAATCGGCCACTGCGAAGCCAAGGACGTGGGCCTCGGCATCAACCCCAAGGGTATGAGCGACTTCAACAAGGCGCAGCACGAGCGCTACGTGAAGGCCCTGCCCAATCTTGTGTATACCAACGGACTGGACTGGCGCTTCTACAAGAAGGGCGAACTCGTCCGCGAAATCTCCATCGCTGATTTCATCATGGGCATTCAGTCCAAGCCCGACCAGTTCACTGTTCTGGCGCACCAGCTTGAGGACTTCTGCGCGGAGCGTCTGCAAACCATCACCTCGGCAGAGAAGCTGGCGGAAATGATGGCGGGCAAGGCCGTGCTCATCAAGGACATCCTGTTCAATTCGCTGAAGGAGGATGCCGAACTTCAGACCGAACTTGTGGGGCAATACCAGTCCTTCAAGAAGATGCTGATCCACGACCTGTCGGCAGAGGATTTTGCCGACATCTACGCCGAGACCATTGCCTACGGCATGTTCGGAGCTCGCCTTCACGACAAGACACTCGAGAGTTTCTCCCGCGTTGAAGCACTGGAGCTAATGCCGAAGTCCAATCCGTTTCTGCGCTACCTCTTCACCTACATTGCCGGACCGAACCTCGACGAACGCATCCGCCGCACCATTGATGAGCTGGCGGAAATCTTTCAGGCAACTGACCTGCCCAAGCTGTTTGTGGACTTCGGCAAGTTCACCCAGCGCAACGACCCATTCATTCATTTCTATGAAACGTTCCTTGCCGAATACAATCCGGCCAAGCGCAAGGCGCGTGGTGTCTGGTACACGCCGGAACCCGTGGTCAATTTCATCGTGCGGGCTGTGGATGACGTTCTGAAAACCGAATTTGGCTTGCCCATGGGGCTGGCCGACACCTCCAAGGTGACCATTGATTGGGATACCGGCGAAACCAGGAACGGCAAACCCGTCAAGACCAAGCGCGAGGTACATCGCGTCCAGATTCTTGACCCGGCGGCAGGCACAGGCACGTTCCTTGCTGAGGTGATCAAGCAGATTGCCCCCAAGGTGAAGGACGTGGCCGAAGGGCAATGGTCGCGCTACGTCGAGAATGACCTGATTCCGCGCCTGCACGGCTTTGAGTTGCTCATGGCAAGCTATGCCATGTGCCACATGAAGTTGGACATGATGCTGACTGACATGGGCTACAAGCCCTCGGCCAATCCACCACGCATGGGCGTGTACCTCACCAACTCGCTGGAAGAAGGCGAGCGCGAGGTGCAGGACCTGTTCTGGGCAAAACCACTCTCAGAAGAGGCGCGCCACGCCAACACCATCAAGCGCGACACGCCGATCATGTGCGTGATTGGCAACCCTCCGTATTCGGGTGAAAGCGCCAACAAGGGCGATTGGATCATGGGCTTGATGGAAGCCTACAAGAAGGAACCCGGCGGAAAAGAAAAACTGAAAGAGCGCAATCCCAAATGGATCAATGATGACTACGTCAAGTTCATCCGCTTTGCCGAGCACTTGATCGAGAAGAACGGTGAAGGTGTTCTGGGTTTCATCACCAACCACGGTTACCTCGACAACCCCACCTTTCGCGGCATGCGCTGGCACCTGCTGAAGACTTTCGACAAGATTTGGGTGCTGGATTTGCATGGGAATGCCAATAAGAAAGAAATCTCGTCCGATGGCAAAGCAGACAAAAATGTATTTGATATCATGCAGGGCGTTGCAATTGTTGTGGCAGCCAAATTTCAGACAAAACCGAGCAAAGACTATAGGTTAGGAGAAATTTTTCACGGTGATCTTTGGGGCGAACGTTCGGAAAAGTATGCCGTACTTTGGAAAGAAGTCAGCAAGAACGTATCCAAAAATTTGCTGCCGAATGCCGAACCTCAGTATCCATTTGTCAATCGTGATTTTGATCTTGAGAGTGCCTACCGGGCTGGTTTTGGAATTCAAGAGCTAATGCCACACAACTCAGTTGGCATCGTCACCGCGCGAGACGAGTTAGCGATTGATATGGATCGCAACGTTCTTTGGGAGCGAGTGCAGGACTTTATCAAATTGCCAGTTGAGGATGCAAGAAACAAGTATTTGCTTGGGAAAGATGCGGAAGACTGGCGCGTTGTTTGGGCGCAAACTGATGCAAGAACCAATTTGTCATCGGATCGAATTGTTCGAATGATCTATCGTCCATTTGATTGTCGATGGACATTTTTCACTGGCACGTCGAGAGGATTTCAATGCCGACCGCGAACCGAAGTTATGCGGCATCTTGCGTTCAACAATAATTTGGCGCTCTGTGCGCCTTCACAAACCAAAGACGGTTTTGGCGGAATTGCAGTTAAGTCAGTTGCGGGACACAAAGCGTTCGGAGCATACGACATAAATTCAGTTTTCCCCCTCTACCTCTACCCCGCCGAAGGCTCCCTCGACCAAACCCGCCGTGTCAACTTCGATACCAAGATTCAGAAGGCAATTGTCGGCGCAGCAACCGAGTCGTCCAAGCCGGCTGCGGCAGCACCTCGACATGAGGGGAAGCTGAAGACACCCGATGAAGTGGCGATCTTCGACTACATCTATGGCGTGCTGCATTGCCCGGCCTATCGCGAGACTTACAGGGAGTTTCTCAAGATCGACTTCCCCCGCGTGCCCTATCCGCCCTCGCCGGATGTGTTCTGGGATGTCTCAGCCAAGGGCACGGAATTGCGCAGGCTGCACCTGATGGAAGATGCCGCGATTGGTGCCACGCCCTACAAGTTCACAGGGCAGGGCGACAGTGTTGTCGGCAAGGTGAAGTATGAGGGGGGCCGTGTCGCCATCAATGACACACAGGGCTTTGACGGCGTGCCGGAGATTGCCTGGAATTTCTATATCGGCGGCTACCAGCCCGCCCAGAAATGGTTGAAGGACCGCAAGGGCCGGGAATTGTCCTTCGACGACATCAAGCACTACCAGAAGATCATCAAGATCCTGTCGGAGACCGACCGGATCATGAAAACAATCGAAATGCCTCTGTAACCCCGCGCCACTTGCCTTTTCCCCCTCCTTCCCCCATATGCGGCGGCGGAAGGTTGGTGGCAGGCGTTATGCTCGCCAACCGGGTCAGGACCGGAAGGTAGCAGCCCCAACGAGATTTTGACGGGTTGCCGTCCAGCCTTCCACTTTGTCCCCTCTCATTCCCTCATCCATATTTCACGTCCGTCATGGCCCGCTTCAGGCGGGCCAGCCATAGGCGTGTCGGGCAGATGGCCCGCGTGAAGCGGGCCATGACGTATCGGAGGACGGGCGGGACGTTGACAGGGCGCGTTCACCTCCATGGATGCCCTAACCCCGGCGCGGGTCCCGCTGCCTGTCGGCAGCTCCCGCGCGTTCGGCTGGCGGCGAAGGTCCACTGGACCTTCGCTGAGAGCGCCAGCCTCACCCCAACAAGCTCTTGACGGGTTGCCGTCCAGCCTTCCACTTTTCCCGCAACAGTCGAAAGTGTTTCGCTCCCTCTTTTCCCTCCCCCTTGTGGGGAGGGTCAGGGTGGGGGTTGCGCTGGCGTTCGGCGTTCTGTGCCGTTGACGTTCTGTGAGACCACCAGACCCCCACCCCGGCCCTCCCCACAAGGGGGAGGGAGGATGCGGGAGCGCGGGGCTGGTGGGGGTGGTGCTGGACGTTGAAGTGGAGCATTCAGTTCCATTGATTCCGTCAGCCCGGCGCAGGCCGGGCCAGGGCTTCGCTTCACAATCGCTCACCCAAACCATCTGAGAATGTTTGCAGGTGCTTCAATCCCACCAAAGCCCCGGCCCGGCCTGCGCCGGGCTGACGGAGTAGGGGATGCGGGCTGACGGAGTGGCGCGCGCGGGTTGAAGGCGATGGGATGGGCGTTCTGTTCTGGAGTCTTATTGCAAGACCACCAGACCACCCCGGCCCTCCCCCTTGTGGGGAGGGAGGAGGGATATCGTGTGTCGTTCCGTCCATTCCTTCCAACACCCGTCATGGCCCGCTTCACGCGGGCCATCTCCGCACCACGCCCATGAGCGGCCCGCCTGAAGCGGGCCGTGACGGGATGGGGGATGGGCGGAGGCGGGGGATGGGCTGGGCTTGCTCCCTGCGGCATGATGCGGGGAGCGCGGCGCTTCTGCGCTTTCATCCCGGCCCAAAACTCCCTAAATCCATCCCCGATGTCTGCCACTCCTCCCATGCCGGCCTACCGGGTTCTGGCGCGCAAGTACCGGCCCACGGATTTCTCCGCCCTGATCGGGCAGGAGGCGCTGGTGCGCACCCTCACCAATGCCTTCGCCACGGGGCGCGTGGCCCAGGCCTATATGCTGACGGGCGTGCGCGGTGTCGGCAAGACGACGACGGCGCGGCTCATCGCGCGGGCGCTGAACTATCCGCCGGGGCCCGCCATCGACATGCCTGAGATGACGCCGCAGTGCGAGGCCATCCTTGAATCGCGCCACATGGACGTGATCGAGATGGACGCCGCCTCCAACACCGGCGTCGACAACATGCGCGAGATCATTGACTCCGTGCGCTATGCCCCGGTGCAGGCGCGCATCAAGGTCTACATCATCGACGAAGTGCACATGCTCTCCAAGAGCGCCTTCAACGCGCTGCTCAAGACATTGGAAGAACCGCCGCCGCATGTGAAGTTCATCTTCGCCACAACGGAAATCCGCAAAGTCCCCGTCACCATTCTCTCGCGCTGCCAGCGCTTCGACCTGAAGCGGCTCGATGCCACGCTGCTGATGCAGCACTATGGCCGCATCGCCAAACTGGAAAACGCCGGCATCGAGGACGAGGCGCTCCGCATGATCGCCCGCGCCGCGGAAGGCTCGGTGCGCGACGGCCTCTCGCTGCTCGACCAGGCCATCGCCTATGGCGACGGCACCGTGAAGGCCGATGATGTGGCGGGCATGCTCGGCCTCATTGACCGCAGCCGTGTGATCGAACTGTTCGATGCCGTGATGGGCGGCGACCCGGCCCGGGCGCTTGCCGAACTTGCCACGCAATTCGAAGGCGGCGGCGACCCCGAAACCATCCTCACCGACATGGCGGACTTCGTGCACTGGGTCACGCGGCTTCGCATGGTGAAGGACAGCGCCCTGATGGATGGCTCGCGCACCGAGGCCGAGAAAACGCGCGGATTGGAATTTGCCGCCAGGCTCACCGTGCCCGTACTCTCGCGCGCCTGGCAGATGTTGCTCAAGGGCATCCAGGAAACCGCGACCGCCTCCAACCCCATGCAAGCGGCCGAGATGGTGCTGATCCGTTTGGCCCATGCCGTTGACATGCCGCCCGCCGACGAACTGGCGCGCATCGCTCGGTCGGGTGCCGCAGCGTCAGCCAGCATAAAGCCGCTTCCCTTGCGCGGCGAAGGCAGCGGCGCATCGGCTGTGGGCGGCAACGGCGCGGCCCTTGCCGCCGCCGTCTCGCCTGCACCGTCATCATCTCCGCCAGCAGCGCCGCGCGAACCGGTGGCCTTCACGGATTTCGCCAGTCTCGTGGCCTATGTCAGCGAACGCCGCGACGTGAAGCTGAAGGGCGAACTGGAACGCTTTGTCCGCCCCATCACCGTCACCGCCCAGCGCATCGAAATCGCGCTGGAGCGTGATGCCCCGGCGGGCCTGCCCAATGAACTGATGCGCAAACTCGAAGCCTGGACCGGCCGCCGCACCCTGGTGACGGTGGCCCGCGAAGGCGGTGCCGAGCCGCTGCTCAAGCAGCGCAAATCGGCCGAGGCCGTGGCCCTGCAGGAGGCGCGCGCCAACCCCGCCGTTCAGGCCATCCTCAAGACCTTTCCCGGCGCCGAGATCATGAGCGTCAAGGAACCGCAACCCCTCCCCACCTTCACCCCGGAAGAGACAGATGAAGAATCTCGCTGACATCATGAAACAGGTCCAGTCCATGCAGTCGAAGATGACTGACATGCAGGCCAAGCTGGAAGCAACCACCGTCACCGGGCAATCCGGCGGCGGCCTCGTCAAGGTGACGCTCAATGGCAAGGGCGTGCTCTCCGGCATCGACATCGACGCCTCTCTGATGAAGGCGGACGAGAAGGACATTCTCGAAGACCTGATCGTCGCCGCCCACGCCGACGCCAAGGCCAAGGCCGAAGCGGCAGCAGCCGAAGAAATGAAAGCCGTCACCGGCGGCCTGCCACTGCCGCCGGGCCTGAAGCTGCCGTTCTGAGTCACGCATGAAGCGCCAGGCCGGGCCTGAAATCGAAAAGCTGATCCAGCTTCTGGCCCGCCTGCCGGGTCTGGGGCCGCGCTCGGCCCGGCGCGCCGTGCTGCACCTGATCAAGAACCGCGAGAAGCTGCTCGATCCCCTGACGCTGGCGCTGGACGAGGCCCGCCACAAGGTGACGCAGTGCTCCTCCTGCGGCAATGTCGACACGGTCGATCCCTGTTCCATCTGCCGCGATCCGCGCCGCGACCGCAGCCTCATCTGCGTCATCGAGGATGTGGGCGACCTCTGGGCCCTTGAGCGGGCAGGGGCCTGGACCGGCCTCTATCATGTGCTGGGCGGCACGCTCTCGGCGCTGGGCGGCGTGCGCCCCGAGGACCTGTCGATCGGCGGTCTCCTCGAGCGCGCCGGCGATGGCACGGTGAAAGAGGTGGTGCTCGCCACCAACGCCACCGTCGAAGGCCAGACCACGGCCCACTACATCACCGAGCGCCTCAAGGAAAAGCACATCGCCACCACGCGCCTGGCCCATGGCGTGCCGGTGGGCGGCGAACTGGATTACCTCGACGAAGGCACGCTGACCCAGGCCCTGCGCGCCCGCCGTCCGCTCTGATACAGGCCGTTAACACTTCCTCAACCCTGTGAGCCATCACCGCCGCGGCAGGCCCGCAGGCGGACCGCCGCTTGCTCCCTTTCCATCACAAGACCGGCACGCCCCTGAAAATTGTGCCGGAATGGAACAGGAGCAGGCCAAATGATCAACGTTCGCAAGACCCTCAGCCGGTTCTGGAACAGCCAGCGCGGTGACACGGCCATCATGTTTGCCATCAGCGCCATTCCGGTCATGCTCGCCGCCGGTGCGGCCATCGACTACGCCAGCTACTCCAACGCCAAGGCCCATCTGCAGGCAGCACTCGATTCTGCCGCCATCGCCGGTGCTGCCGCGTCCGGCAAGAGCAACAGCGAACGCGCCACCATCGCCGAGGCCGCTTTCGATGCCAACCTCGCCGATGGCCCTGCGGCGGGCTATGACATCGACAGCGAATTCAAGGTGGAAGATGGCGTTTTCATCGCCAATGCCTCGGTTGACGTTCCGACCTCGATCATGAAACTCGCGGGCGTTCCGGAAATGAATGTGAGCGGCGGCGCCGAAGTGGGCCTTGCCGGAAACAAGAAGGCCGAGATTGCCCTCGTCCTCGATTATTCCGGTTCCATGGGCGAAGTCTCCGGCAGCAAGGTGAAATACGTCGCCATGCGCGACGCCGCCACCAAGCTGGTCAGCGACCTGACGCTCGCCAGCCCCGGCAAGGTGAAGTTCGGCCTCGTGCCGTTTTCACACCATGTCTATGTGACGCTGCCCAAGGCCCATGTGAAGGGTGCCACCGGCACGGGCAACTGGACCGGCTGCACCCAGGACCGCAAGTATCCCCAGAACCTCACCAGCGCTACGCCCACGGCCAGCGACGCCAGCAAGTGGAACCAGGCCATGGCACCGGAGCACGCCGATTCAGACTGTGGCGGCTATGCCCCCAACAAGCTCATCGTCAAGCCGCTCACCACAGATGATGCTGCTGTGAAAACCCAGCTTGCCGCCATGAAGCCCTATGCCTGGACGCACATCGCGCTGGGCGTCGAATTCGGCTACCATCTGCTCTCCGACAACCTGCCCTTCGACCAGGGCGCACCGAAGAGCGACACCGAAACCCAGAAGTTCATGATCGTTCTCACCGACGGCATGCAGACCGAGCCAGCCTTCGGCCCCGGCACCACGCGCAACGTGGCACAGGGCGAGAAGAACCTGGAAAAGCTCTGCAACAATGCCAAGGCCGACGGCATCCGCATCGTGACACTGGCCTTTGACCTTTACGACACCTCGACCCGCGCCCGCCTGAAGAATTGCGCCAGCGACGCCGACAGCTTCTTCGTCGCCGACGATGACACGGACCTCTCCGCCGCCTTCGAGGAAATCAAGGTCTCGATCGCCAATGAGATCTACCTGCGCAAGTAAGGGTTGGGACGGAGCGGCAAGAAGACGGAAATTCCCCACATTTCCGTCAGCCCGGCGCAGGCCGGGCCCAGGCTCTTGCTGAAGTCTCAATCTGCGGGAAACACATGATGTTTCTGTCCTTGCGCAACTGGTGGGGCGAATACATCAAGCACCGGCCCGGCCTGCGCCGGGCTGACGAACAAATTGGCATTCAAACGCTCCTCCTCCCACCTTCGTCATGGCCCGCTTCACGCGGGCCAACCATGGTGAGAGCAGTGTGGGCGGCCCGCCTGAAGCGGGCCGTGACGGGTGGAGGGGGATGCGGGTCCCGCTGCTGTATGGACATCCATCATTGTCGT
>ERZ1645187.235-NODE-235-length-54390-cov-199.024643_pt1 | contig 54390 bp, 52 predicted proteins | sample MGYA00575352_ERZ1645187 | MGnify/ENA primary metagenome ERZ1645187 (study PRJEB40837, sample SAMN11349314) | freshwater sediment metagenome | isolation source: river sediment | host: Sediment | place: India: Wazaribad , New Delhi | collected 2017-02-21 ... | reverse complement strand
TTCTACCATGAAATGATCATTATATTCAATCAGTTAGATTCAAGACAGCCTCTTACTGTCTTCCCGCATCAAGGATGCCTTCTTGCCATGGGCGGCGCATTCCCTGTCGGCGATGACCTGGGCCTCGTCGGCGCGACGCAGGTCGGCGCTGATCACCACGGTACGGCTGTCCGACAGAAGCACCTCCGAGGTGCAGCCAGCCGACAGGAGGGGTAAGAGCGCGATCAGGAATCTCATGGGTGGCTGCCTTGGATGCTGGAGAGCAAGTGGATGAATGTCGGGATAACAGCGTTGGGTGTCCCCACCCCTGGTGGCCGGGACCGGCCCTGGAAGCTGTCCGTTCCCCGGAGGGGGTGAATTATGATAACGCTTACTACCGGAAACGGGGTGCCTGGTCGCCAGTGCAGGCCACGTCATCGCGATCGGTGGTGCCGCAGACCGGCCAGGCGTTGGTGGAGCAGCGCCTGGGGGATGGTGATTTTCAAGGCGTCAATGCAGCGGGCGAGGCGTCGTGGATCGTCTGTCAGCCGCGTCAAGGCCGCATTCAGCGCCCGCGGCACGGCATCCCCATAGGCGTCTTCCGCTTTTTGCAGGGCAACCTTCCAGGTCTTTCGCGCGGGCTGCAGCATGGCAAGGTCGATGATGTCGCGACTCATTACCCCGTCATCCGCCCAGCGGTCAACATTGGCGAGTAACTTGCTCGCGACAAGATCGACCTCCGTGAGCGTGGCGACCCCCCCAATTTGGTCTTGCGCTTCAGGCGTATCAAACGAGATACGCGCCTCGAGAACGATCTCGAATTTGATCGGACACAACTTCAAGGGCAAACGGGTGCGAATTCCGTACTGGTCGGCGCGTATATCTGGCAGCGCCAACAAGGGCCCTCGTCCGAGTCCAAAAAAGCGCGCCAATGTCTCGCTGTTTTGCAACGATTTGCGCAATTCGCGGTAGCAGACCAGGTCGGACACCAAGAAATCCATATCGACGGATTCCCGGTACTCCCCCCGCTGCATCACGATGGCGGTTCCGCCACCAAAATAACACCGCTGTTCACGCAACAACCCGGCGTCCAGCGAGAGCAAGACTTCATGAATTCGTTGGTGATGCGGTCGCTCGAACATGTCTTAACCAAAAACCAGGCGCAGGTTTGAAATCAAGACCTGCTCCGTTGGGGTGAGAGCCGCTTCATCGAGGTGGCGCGCATTTCGCTCATAGACGTCGAATGCTTCCCGCGGCGACAGAACAACGCTACCCCCCATCTGCCAGGCAAGAGCCGCAAGCTGTGGATAGTCAGCGAGCGGGATGGCGAGCGGAATTGCGTCAGTGGCCGAGCGTTCGGCTTCCCCCGCCTCCAACCCCACACCAAATCGCAGCCCGAGCACCGCCAGGGCGTTGAACCAGGCGCCAATCGTAACTGTTGTCTCACCACGCTCCATGCGATACCAGGTATCCCGTGACATACCCGATGCCGCCGCCGCGTTCTGGACGGTGACGCCCAAGGCTTTGCGACGCTGGCGCAGTTGATGCGCCAACTCCTTCGCTCGGCGCTCCAAGGCTTCATTGGTCAATCGCTGGATGCTGGTCGGCATGGGTGCCTGGATATGTTGCTTGTTTCGGGCATTTTAATCGAATTGCCTGAAATAGGCAACTTTATGGCCAAGAGGATGTCTCCACCTGATTCTCCAACCGCTTGAAGGGAAACCGTGCCTGCTGAAAGTGTTTCCAGAATTGCGACAGGCGGTACTTACAGGTAGTATTCATCCAGGGTAGGGAAATGATCGTAGATAACCGATTAATTTAAATAGCCTTTAACTGGCGATACCCGCTCTTCTCCCTTTTTTACTCCCCCACGGGAGGAAAATTCCCTGTACCGCGCAATGTTGCGCTTGGCTAAAGGGGTATCTGCAACCTTCGGGCAAGGGGCATCCTCATGGAGCGTCGTACATTTCTCCAGCATACGGGTCTGGCGGGCATACTGGCCAGCGGCGTCGCGCCGGCGCTGGTCCGCGCCGAGCCGCCGCTCCGCTGGCGCCTGGCCTCCAGCTTCCCCAAGTCCCACCGCGTCCTGTTCGGGGCTAGCGAGTCCTTCGCCCAGTACATCGCCGACGCCACGGGCGGGAACTTCACCATCTCGCTCCATGCCCCCGGTGAGCTGGTCCCCGCCTTCGGCGTGGTCGATGCCATCCAGCAGGGCACGGTCGAATGCGCCCATACCGCCTCCTATTATTTCTTTGGTAAGGACGAGACCTTCGCTCTCGACTGCGCCGTGCCCTTTGGCATGACCGCCCGGCAGATGAATGCCTGGATGTTTGATGGCAACGGCCTGGCCCTGCTGCGGGACTTTTTCGCCGGCTACCAGATCGTCAATTTCCCCTGCGGCAACACCACAGCCCAGATGGGTGGCTGGTACCGCAAGGAGATCCGCTCCGTCGAGGACCTCCAGGGCCTCAAGTTCCGGGTCGGCGGATTCGGCGGCCGCGTCCTCGCCAAGCTGGGCGTGGTGCCGCAGAACCTCCCGGGCGGGGAGGTCTACCAGGCCCTGGAGAAGGGGACCATCGATGCCACCGAGTTTGTCGGGCCCTATGACGACCTGCAACTGGGGGTGCACCGCGTCGCCCCCTACTATTACTACCCGGCCTGGTGGGAGGGTGGGGCGCAGATCTCCATCTACATCAACGCCGACCAGTGGCGGAGCCTGTCCCCGACCTACCAGGCCATCGTCACCCAGGCCGCTGCCGCCGCCCACATCCAGTGTCAGGCGCGCTATGACGCCCGCAACCCCCAGGCCCTGAAACAACTGGTCGCGGAGGGGGCCAAACTGTCGCGCTTTCCCAAGGAGGTCATGGACGCCGCCTTCCGCGCCTCCCGGGAGGTCTACGCGGAACTGGAAGCCAGCAACCCCAACTGGCGCAAGATCTACCCTGACTTCAGCCGCTTTCTGGCCGAACAGGTCCAGTGGGAGGCCGTGGCGGAGGCCAACTATTTTCAATATCTGGCGGCAAGAACACCGGCTGTATAGCGCTATCCAAGGCCGAGTTGCTGTATCAGCAAATTTATTGCCATTCAGAGTGCCATTCTGAGTCTGCCCGTGACTCCGAGACCCCCGCCATCCGCCATGCCTCGCCAACCGCTTCCCTCCCACTACCTGGTCCTGCTCCTCTTGGCGGCCCTGCTTGCCCTCGGGGGGTGCAGCGCCACCCGTCTCGCCTATGACCAACTGGATTTTTTCATCCAGCTCTACGCGGAGGACTACATCGACCTGGAGGCGGAACAGGAGGCCGTCTGGCAACCGGTAGTGGCGGCCGAGCATGAGCGCCACCGGGCCGAGGAGTTGCCTTATCTGGCGGCCTATCTGGAGGAGATGCTGGTGGCCAGCCGACGGGGCTTTGATCAGGAGAACATGACCTGCCTCCTCGGCTCCCTCGACGCCCTTTATCGCCGCCAGGCGGGTTATGCAGTGAACCTCGCCGCCCCCTTGCTGGCGGCGCTCTCCCCGGCCCAGGTCCAGACCCTGGGTACGCGCTTTCGCGAACGGACGGCGGAGGATCTGGAGGAGGTGTCCGCGGCGGCCACCCCAGCGGGGCGGGACAAACGCGCCCGTCGCTATCTGGAGACGATCGAGGATTGGACCGGCCCTCTTGATACCAGCCAGCAGGCACTGGTGACGGAGATCGTCGACCGGATGCCGGAGTCCCGCCCGGTCTTCATCGCCTACCGCGACCAGAAGCGGGCCGAACTGGTCGCTCTCCTTCAGGCCCGCGCCGGCGAGGCGCGGCTCCGCGCCTTCCTCACGGACTGGCTGGTGGAGTTCAAGGATCTGCCGCCGGAGCTGGCGCGGGCGCGGCAAGAGATGCGCTTGAGAGTCACCGAGCTTTTCATCCAGTTGGGGGGGCGCCTCGATACCAGCCAACGCCACCACCTGCACGATCGCCTACAGGACTTGCGCGACGACCTGATGAAACTGCAACGGCAGCCACGGATGGCGTCTCTGTCCTGTTAGCGGGCTTCCATCCGCCTGCGCATCCCGGCACTGTTGCGGACCTTGGCGCTGCCTGGCTAGACCATCACGCGCAACACTTCGGGATGGCGCTCCGCCACCCTGAACAGGGTTTGCGCCGCACCGCTCGGATGTCGTCGGGCGTGATGGCCAAATAAGCTGATTTAACAGGTTCACAGCCGCAGACTCACCCGGACCAGGCCGGGCTCATCGGCGATGGGACTCTGGGTAAAGCCCAGGATCTTGCACAGCTTGAGCATGGGCCGGTTCTCCCTGAGCACCTCGCCGTGGACCTCCTCCAGGCCGCGACGCTGGGCATAGTCGAGCAGACGGCGCAGCAAGAGAATGCCCAGGCCCATGCCGGTCATCTCCCGATTGATGACGATGGCGAATTCGGCGCGAGTGAGACCGGGTTCGGCGTTGAGGCTGGCGACCCCATGGATGGGTCGGGTGCCGGCTGGTCCGGGTTCGGTGAGGACCAGGGCCATCTCACGGTCATAGTCAAGCTGGCAGAAGCGCGCGGCGGTGATGTGATCCAGCGTCCGACGGGGGACGAAGAAGCGCATCCGACTCTCCTCCGGGTCCAGCCGACCAAAATGGGCCTGGAGGGCGGGCTCGTCCTCGGACTGAATGGGGCGTAGCCAGAGTTGGCGACCGTCGGGAAGTGGTACCTCTTCCTCCAGTTCCCGGGGGTAAGGACGAATGGCCAGGCGCTCGTCCCCTGCGGGGATCCTCCGGTCATCCCCCAGCCCGTTCGCTGAGTAGAGGTCCCTTGACCCGTCGGACCCTGGACGGGGAAAGATCGGGGAACAGGGTCGGAGCTCAGTCTGGGGACTGGGCTTGCTATTGGGCTCGGGACTGAAATTGGGATAGAGATCGGTACTGAGCTCGGGACGGGGCTTGAGACTGGACCCGGGACCAGGACCGGGTCGCAAACGGATGCGGGCATCCAGGGCCAGGATGCCGTCGGCATCCGCCAGCAGGGGATTGACGTCGAGCTCGACGATCTCGGGGACCTCCACCACCAGGGACGAGAGCCGCACCAGGGCCAGGGCGATCGCCTCCAGATCGGCGCACGGCAAGCCGGCCCCACCGCGCAGGCGGGCATGGACCCGGGTCTCCTCCAGCATCGCCATGGCCAGGCGCAGATTGAGCGGGGGGAGACCCAGGGCCCGGTCCCGCAACACCTCCGCGCCACTGCCACCCTGACCGATCAGCAGCACGGGGCCAAATTGCGGGTCTTCGCTGAGGCCGAGGATCAACTCGCACGCCGCCGGCCGGCGCGCCATGGCCTGGACCGAAAAGCCGTCCAGGCGCGCCTCGGGGTGAGACTGGCGGACCCGGTCGAGCATGGCCAGGGCGGCGGCCTCTACCGCCTCAGCACCCGTCAGTTCCAGGGCCACGCAGCCCGCGCGGCGTTTATGCGGGATATCGGGGGAGAGCAGCTTGAGGGCCACTGGGGTGCCGATCGCCGTGGCCAGAAGCGCCGCTTCCGCGGGAGAGGCAGCGACGCGGGTGGAAATGACCGGGATGCCACAGGCGCTGAGCACCGCCTTGGCCTCGGGCTCGGTCAGCCATTCCCGCCCTTCCTGGCGGGCATAGTCCAGGAGGGGACGGATGGCCGCCAGGTCCGGTCGACAATCCGCCGGGAGGGCAGGGGGCGTCTCCATGAGCTCGGCCTGGGCCCGGTGGAAGGCGACCAGGTGCATGAAGGCGCGGACGGCCCGTTCCGGGGTGTCATAACTGGGCAGTTGGCTGGCGGCGAGGAGCCGGCGGGCCTTACTCACACTGACGCCGCCCATCCAGCTCGCCAGCAGGGTGGGTGTTCCTCCGCTGCCCCAGGGACCGGGCTTAGCGGTCGTCGCCACGGCGGCGACCAAGGCCCGGGCGCAGGCGGTCGCCCGGATGCCGGCGCTGGGGCAGTGCAGGGCCAGGATCGCATCCACCCCCGGAGCGGTGCGCAGCACGTTCAAGGCGCGGGCATAGCGCGAGCCATCCGCGTCGCCCAGCAGGTCGATGGGATTGGCCCGGGACCAACCGGCGGGCAGGACCTCATCCAGAGCCGCCCGGGTAGCATCACTCAGTTCCGCCAGCCGGCCGCCACTGTCCAGCAGGGCATCGGTCGCCAGCACGCCCGCGCCGCCACTGTTGGTAAGGATGACCAAGCGGTCCCCCCGGGGCGGGCGGGTCAGGGCCAGGGTGGTCACGGCATCGAACAGTTCCTGTAGGCTGTGCACGCGCAGCAGACCGGCGCGACGAAAGGCCGCGTCCTGGACGGCATCGCTCCCGGCCAGTGCGCCGGTGTGAGAGAGGACCGCCCGCGCCCCCGCCGGGGTGTGGCCGGCCTTGACCAGGATGACGGGTTTGAGGCGGGCGGCGGCGCGGGCGGCGGAGAGGAATTTACGCGCCGGCCCCAGGCTTTCGATGAACAGCAGGATGGCGCTGACCCCGCCATCGAGGGCCAGGTGGTCGAGCAGATCGCCAAAATCCAGGTCCACCATGTCGCCGAGGGAAACCAGATGGGAGAAGCCGATCCCCCGCGCCAAGGCCCAGTCGAGCACCGTGGCGACCAGGGTGCCTGACTGGGCCACGAAGGCCAGCCGCCCCGGGTGGGGCAGGCGATGGCCCAGGCTGGCGTTGAGGCCCTGACCAGGCACCATAAGCCCAAGGCAATTGGGACCCAGCAGGCGCAGCCCATGGCGCCGGGCTATAGCCAGGATCTCCCCGCGACGGTCCAGACCGGCGAGGTCGCCGCCCTCGCCGAAGCCCGGGCTGGTGAGGATGGCGGCGCGGGCACCCAGGGTACCAAGCTGCTCCAGCAAGGCCGACACCTGATCCGGCGGCGTGGCGAGGATGGCCAGATCCGGTCGCACCGGCAAGGCCGCCAGTTCGCTCACGCAGGGCAGGCCGCAGAAGCGCGTGGTCTTGCTACCTGGCCGGCTCCCCCGGTGGGGGCGGACCGCCCAGAGCGGGCCGCGAAAGCCGGAAGCGGCCAGATTGCGTCCGAGGAGACGGGATCGGTCCCGTGCCAGGGGTTTCCCCAAGGGGTCCTGGCCACCGCTGGCGCTCACCAGGACGATGGATTCAGGGTGGAAAAGGCAATCAAGGGGAGAAGGGGACATGGGGGCTCCCTAGCGGAATGGCAGTACAGGGCCTATCCTGCCCAGGCAGACGCAAGAAATGCAATGACCCACCCCCAGACCTGACCCAACCGCGGCCATCCGTCATGGATCACCTGAATCCCGACCATAAGCGCGCTTCCTCACCCCCGGCCCCGGCCCCGAGCCAAAACCATGGGCTAGGGCTCACCAATCCCGCCGCTCTCGACGAGCTAACCCAGCTCATATTGGCGACCTTGACCACCATCGCCCCCGAGGCGGACCCCGCCAGTCTGGACCCGGCGCGGGCCTTCCGCGACCAGATCGAGCTGGACTCCGTGGACTTCCTCAATTTCGTCCTGACGCTGGAAAAACGCCTGGAGCGGCCGATCCCGGCGGTCCATTACCCTCGCCTGTCCAGCCTCAAGGGCTGCCTGGAGTACCTAAGGCCAGTGTCATCAGTCCCTGTCACCAGCAAGGGGCCTGAGTAGGCGTCACAACTCCCCCTCACGGCATGGTGCGGATCTCACCGTTCCCGATCGGTGGGCTGAGTCGGCGTTTCTCTTGCTTCCCCGCCCCTCGCGGAAGCGGGCTGGCAGGAGGGAGAGTCAGCGTTGCCCTCAGTACCACCAGGGGATCAGCTTGCGCGTCCCGCGGGCATAGTCGGCGTATTCCGGATGCCGCTCCGTCAACCAGGCTTCTTCCCGGCTCGCCTTGTAGTCAAAAAAAACGAAGCCGATGACCAGCAACAGCAGGTGACTGAGGCTCAGGCTATAGACCACCCAGCCCAAGGCGGCAAAGAGTTGGCTGCTGTAGAGGGGATGGCGGATCAAGGCATAGATGCCCTGGGTCACGAGGCGGTTGCCATCCCGGGGATAGGGTAAGGGCGTCAGATTAGAACCCAGCTTAAGGACGCCAAGGCCACCGATGGCCAGGGCAATGACGCCGCAGAGGACCAGGATGGCGATGCGCGGGGTCTGGGTCGGCTCCAGCAAGTCGGGCGTGAGCCAGGGGTTCCAGGGGGGGGTGAACAGGAAGGCCACCACCAGCGCGACTTGCAGGGCGACCAGGACCTCTCCCCGCTTACCCTGGCGCGGTGGCGGGGGGCGATCCGCCTGGGCGGCGTTGGCCGGGGAAGAATCAGAGGGATTGGACTCAGGCATCGCTTTGGGGTGAGGAGGGGGCAGGCGTGGTGGTCCTGGACATCGCTTCGGGTTAGGCTCCCGCGAGGTAGGCCCGGCGCCGGGGTGGTCCCTGGTTTGGCTTAGCTCCGGAAATACTGTTGCTCGAAATCCCCGGGAGGCAAGGGGCGACTGAAGAAGTAGCCCTGGAACAGGCGACAGCCATTGGCGAGCAGGGCATCGCGCATGGCCTCGTTCTCCACCCCTTCGGCCACCACCTCCAGGTTCAATTGGCGTGAAAGGCCGATGATGGTGGAGACCAGGACGGAATCGTTGGGGTTTTCCAGCATGTCCTGGACGAAGGAGCGGTCGATCTTGATCTCGCTGATGGGCAGGCGCTTGATATAGGCGAGAGACGAATAACCGGTGCCAAAGTCGTCAATGGAGAAGCGCACCCCAGACTCCTTGAGGGCCTGCATCTTCTCCACCGTGGCCTCGACGTCGCCGACCAGCATGCTCTCGGTGATCTCCAGGATGAGGTGCCGGGGGTCGGCGCCGGTCTCGGCCAGGGCCTGGTGGACCTGTGCGACGAAGCCGTCCTTGCGGAATTGCAGGGCGCTGACGTTGACCGACAGGCGCGGGATGGCCTGGTTGGGGAAGTCCCGCACCCACCGTTCACGGGTCGCGAGGGCCTGATGGAGGACCTGATGGCTCAGGGGTTCGATGAGGCCGCTCTCCTCGGCCAGGGGAATGAAGCGCGTCGGGGGGATCATGCCGAGCTCGGGGTGCCGCCAGCGGACCAGGGCCTCGACCCCGGTCAGCCGGTCCTGGTCGTCGATCTGGGGCTGATACCAGACCTCCAGGCGATGCTCGGTCAGGGCCTGACGCAGGTGCGCCAGCAAGTGCATGCGCTCCTCGATCTGCCGCTGCATCTCCGGCGAGAAGAAGCTGAAGGCATTGCGACCCGCCTCCTTGGCCTGATACATGGCGGTATCGGCCTGTTTCAGGATGTCGGTGGCGGAATCGGCCTGGAGGGGGAACAGGGTGATGCCGATGCTGGTGGTGGTGTGGACGCGGTTGCCGTCGATATCGAAGGGTTCGGCGATGCGGGTGATGACGTCCTCCGCCACCCGCGTCGCCTCGGCGATGGCCGGCGGGAGTTGGTCGCCGAGTTCGGACAAGAGGACCACGAACTCGTCCCCGCCCAGGCGCGCGACCGTGTCCTCGTCATGCTTGCTGGCCAGGATGCGTTGGGCCGCCGCCTGCAGCAGCTTGTCGCCTACCGGGTGGCCCAGGCTGTCATTGATGTGCTTGAAGTTGTCCAGGTCGATGACCAGGATGGCGCCGAAGTGATGGTGGTGGCGACAGCGCTCCAGGGTCTCCGCCAGGCGGTCGAGGAGGGTGATGCGGTTGGGTAGCTGCGTCAGGGCGTCATAGGCCGCCTGGAAGCGGATCAGGGCCTCGGTCTCGTAGCGCTTGGTGACGTTTTCCGCCATCACCAGGTAGCCCAGCATCCGCTCCTGGTCCTGGTCGCGGATGGGGGAGATCCGGGCATCCACGTACTGCTGCTTCTGGCCAATCTGCTTGGTCAGGGAGAGGCGGAACTCGCCCTGTTCCCGCGCCTGCCGCAGGGCGTGCTCGTCCAGCAGCCCCTGGGTCTTGCACTGACTGAAGGAGAGCTGGCCACCCCGGGCCAGTTCCGGGTCGGCGCCACAGATGCGGGCGGCGGCGTCGTTGTAGTAACGAATGTCCAGATTGAGGTCGGTGCCGATGAAGCCCACCGTGGCCGAGGCGCTAAGGATGCTGTCGAGGTAGCTCTTCTGTTCGATGAGTTGGGCCTCAGCGCGCCGCCACTCGGTGATGTCGTGCCAGACGCAGAAAAAGTCCTCGCCGCCGCCGGGATGGGGGATGCGGGTCAGGGACACGTCGATCAGGCGCGGGCTGCCGTCCTTGCGCAGGTGTTCCCACTCGAAGCGCAGGAAGCCCTTGGCCTCCGCCTCGTCGAACAGGGCCTCGGCCTTGGCGAAGGAGGGCTGGCCGTCCGGTTGGTGGGCCGGGGAGAGCTTGGAGGGGTGGGCGCGCAGCAACTCCGTGGCATCGGCGTAGCCCAGCAACCGGGCGGTGGCATCGTTGGCCATGACGAAGTGCCGGTCGTGAATGACCAGCATGGGGTCCTCGGACAGCTCGAAGAGGCGACGGTAACGCTCCTCGCTCTCGCGGATGAGCTGCTCCTGATGCCGCAGATGGTGGGTCTGGTGCTCCAGCAGCCGGTTCTTGCGGCGCAACTGGACCAGAAAGAACAGCAGGATCGCCAGGATCACGATCAGCAGCAGGGTGGTGACCAGGATGGCTTGCAGGTGGCGCTCGATGAAGCTCAACCGGCGATTGATCAGCCGTGCCTGGGCGGCGATCTCCTCCGGCAGGCGGATGCCCAGGGTCCCGAGGCGGGTGTCATCGAACAGGTATTCGTTGGGGCTCTCCAGCACGGGTGGCAACACCCGCAGTGGCCGGCCAGCGAGATGAGCCAAGGCAAGGCGGGCGGCCGTCTGCCCCTGGGCCAGGCCACTGGTCACGTAACCCCCAAGCACGCCGTCAAACTGGTAGGCATCCTCCATGCTCAGGACGATATCGCGCCCGGCGGCCAGGGCGGGGATGCTTTGCTCCAGATTCAGCACCTGGCCATCCGCGCCCTTGAGCCCGCCCAGGGTGGTCAGGAACAGGGGACCTGGGGTCTCCGCCAGCCGGGCCAGGATTGCCTCCAGGCTGGCGCCGGCGATGAAGGTGGCCTTGATCGCAGGGCGCTTGGCTAGTTCCTCCTCGATCTCGTGGGCGACGGCGCGATAGGTGGTGGAGCCATCGCCGACGATGACGACAGAGGATCCCATTGCGCCCGGGAGCGCCTGGAGCAGGTCCAGGTTGGGGCCAATATCCTTGTGCTCGAACACGCCCGTCTGCCGGTTGGGGTCCAGCCGTTCCTGGGCGTGGTAGTCGTTGACGCCGGAAAAGAACAGGGGAATCTCCGGGAAGCCCCGGGCCTGGACCTCAAGCCCCAGCTTGAGACCGTCGTCATCGGTGACGTAGATGAGTTGGGGGTGAAAGCCCTGGTATTTCTGGCCCAGGTAATCCGCGAACCAGTCCAGATAATTCGCTTCCAGTCCCAGGCGTTTGCTGTCCAGGTACTCCGTCTTGATGGTCGGCGGAATCGGCAGGGACTCAGTCAGGGTGCTGACAAAACCTTCATGCTGACCCTTGGTCCAGGGATACTCCTGGCTATAGGCATGGACGATGAGGACGCGGACCGGTTCCAGCGCCCAGGCGGGGGTGGCGGCCGCCAGGGTCAGCAGCAGGACCAGCGCCATCAGTGGGGCGCCCGGGCGGCCGAGGAGGCGCGCTTTATTCATCAAGCGCCTCCAGCGACAGGCGTTGCTCCGGCACGCCCCGCTCCCTTAAGGCCGTCGCCAGCGGTTCGATGCTCCCGGCGGGACCGGCCAGGTAGAAACGCCGGCTGGCGGGTTCGGGGTGGTCGGTCAGGAGCCGCTCCAGAAGGTCGGAGGGGTCGCGCTCGGGGACGAGGGTGAGGGTGAAGTTGTCCAGGGCGTCCTGGAGGGCCCGACACCAGCGGCCCGGCTCCTGCGCCAGGAGAGCCCCATCGTCCAGGGCCTGCCAGTACAGGTGGAAGGCCTCGATGGCGTCGAGGGACAGGCCATGCTCGATGAGGCTGCGCATGGGGGCGATACCCGCGCCGAAGGCGATGAAGACCGCCGGCGCCGACGTCGTCTCATCCAGGACGAAGCGACCTGACGGGCCGTCAAGGAGGATGAGCTGGCCGGGCCGGACCTGGTCGCCGAAGAGCGCCGCGGCGAAGGCATTACCCGGCCGGCGGCGAACCAGAAAGCGCAGGTTGCGGGCATCGCAGGGACAACTGGCGATGGGCAGTTCGGCGGCGGCGCCGTCTTCCAGCCGCAGCAGGGCGCGCTGACCGGCCATGAAACGCAGAGTCTGGGTCCGGGGCGTCTGGAGGTGCAGGCTCATGAGATCGGGGCCGAGCAACTCCTTGGCGCGCAAGGTGGCGCGGATCTCCTGCCGCGGCAGGTCGTCGACGCTCAGGGCCTCCGCGGCCTCCAGCACCAGGTCGGTGACGGCGGTGTTGGAGCAGGCCAGCATGTAGCCCATCTCCCGCTCACGCGCGCTGAGAGGGTAGTCGTGGTCGCGGATCTTGCGGACCTCGCCGCTGACCACCCGCGCCTTGCAGGCGCCGCAGTTGCCGCTGGCGCAGCCATAGGCCAGGTGCAGACCGGCGCGCACCGAGGCCTCCAGGATGCTCTCGTTGCCCTCGACGAAGAAGTCCCTCCCGCTGGGAATGACCTTGACGTTGGCCGCCATCAGGCGCAGCAGGCTGTCCTTGGCCAGGACCTGGGCCTGGTCGTCCAGGGTGGTCCGCTCCGTCAGGGTCTGGCGATTCTGGGCCAGCCAGTCTGCCAGTTCCTGGATACCGGCCACCAGGGCCGGCAGAGTCGTGACCTGGCCCAGCTTGGGCAGCCGGACCGCCACCTCATCGAGCAGGCCGTGGGCGGCGTCCAGGGCCGTGATCTTGGTCGCCAGGGCCTCACTCATGCCCTTGAGGCGCGCGACCAGGACCTCCGGACTCGGCAGCACCGTGTCCGCCTCGTGGGAGCGGGGCAGGGCGGCGGCCTTGATGCGCTGTACCCGTTCCAGGGCATCGTCGTTATCGAGACTCACCTGGGGGAAGACCCGCAGCAGATCGCTGACGGCGATCTCACCCTCGAACGTGGTCAATTCGCCACGGCGGATGCGCCGTTGAATTTCGGCGCGGGTCACGCCCGCCAGCCGCGCCGAGCGCGAGAGACTGAGAAGTTGAGTCATGGTCGATCCGCAGGATGTCGGCGGCAGCCCCGCCTGGCCGGCCCCAGGTGACTTCCGGATTGTCCTGGCCTTGGGGTCTCTTTATACCCGGTTACCGAAGGCTTCGCCAGAAGGCCGAGAGTCGGCTATTGTTTAATGGTGGGGGCTGAGTCTGGATGCTACCCCGCCAAGGGGGCGTCGCTCCCGGGTCCCCCTTTTGTCCTTGTCACGTGCTGAGGATCGCCATCCATGCGCAACCTGCTGCTTCCGCCCCTGATCAGTCTGATCCTGATGGGCTGTCAGACGCCGCCCCCCGTTTACTCGACCACCTACAACTTCTACGACTTCCCGGACTGTACCCCCGGCAGCAAGGACTGCCGGCCCACCTCCACCAGCAAGACCAAGACCACCCCCAAGCCCCCGCCACCACCGAAGGTCGAAAAGGCCAGCGAGTTTACCGGCGGCGGTCGCGCCCTTCAGCCAGGGGAGTGGTGACCGGGCCGGTACGTCAGACGGGTGAACGGGGCCCTGATCCGGCCCTCTTTTTCCTGCTCCCTCCCCCCTGGTGGGGGAGGGTTGGGGAGAGGGGGGTCTAGGGGTTACCCAGCGAGGTGGTCTGGCTCAGGACCTGGTCCCGCGGATACCCCGTCCAACTGGCGCAGGAGCAGCGCCAGTTGGAAGAGCAGCGCCCCGTTGAGGAGGAGGATGCCGGCGATGACCGGCAAGGGCACCAGGCCCGGCAGGAGCATGGACAGACCAAAGGCGATGCCCACCAGGTAAAGCAGGGTCTGGGTGACCGCCAGTTTGCGTAGCGGCGAGGGGAGTGGGGGCGTGCCAGGGTCCGCCCCGGGTCCTCGGTGCCCCCTGGGCCAAAGGCTGCCGGCCAGCGGGAGCAGATTCCCGCCGAGGTTCATTAGGCCCAGCAGGATCTGGAGGCTGCCAGTCAGGATACCGGGGACGATGCTGGAGAAGATCCCCAGCCCGGCGAACCCCATCCCGGCCAGAATCAGCCACCCGGAGCGCCGGAATCGCCCCACCGGGGTGTCACCGAGGGCCAGGATCTGGATCGCCATCAGGACCAGGATGAGCCCGAGTTGGCCATCCGGCGAGAAGGGGAGCAGCCCCAAGGCGACGGGAAACAGCAGGACACCCAGCAGGCTGAGCAGGATTGCCAGCAGCAGGATGAGGGCCGTGCCCAGGGATAGGGAGACCTCGCCGCCCAGGGGCCACGGGATCGTGCTTAAACCGGGACTTGTGGGCTTGGGGCCTCTAGCAAACGTTGGTCCCCCGGAGGGCTCAGCCCCCCCAGAGGGGCCAACCCCGGGTCCGCTGGCCGCGGCAGGCAAGATGGTGGGAGGGTAGAGCCGGCGAACCTGTCGCAAGGCCCCGGCAAGATAGAAAAAACTCGCCCCACAGGCCATGAGCAGGGGGGCGGTCAAGTCGGGGGGGAGCACGCCAGGAAAGAGGGTAATCAGACCCGCGACCAGGGTGAGGGCGTAAACGAGGCTGGCGGCCAGGGTCAGGTGCCGCAACGGGGCCGGGCCACGCAGCCACAGCCGGGCCTTGTCCCGGGAGACCAGCAAGCCCAGCAGCAGCGTCAGGCCCCCCGCCGTCAGCAACCAGCCCACCAGCAGGCGCAGGGGCTCGTGCAGCAGGCCAGGAATGAAACAGCCAACCATGCCGGTGATCGCCCCACCAGTGCCCAGGGCGACGAGGAGCCAGGAGCGGCGGAAATCGCCGAAGGGGGTCTTGCCCAGGGTGATGGCCTGGAACGAGAGCAGGACGAGAAACAGCCCATGGGTGCTGTCCGGGGCATAGGGCAGGGCCCCGCGATAAATCCATGGCAGGAGCACGCCGAATAGGGCCATGAAGAGTCCGAAGATCAGCAGGATGATGATTTCAAGGGATGGATCCGCTTGCTCGGTCCGGAGGTTAGGGGAGGGAGTCTCCATCTGGCTCATGGTGGCGATGCCTGCGTTATCAAAATCAACGCGAGATGCCGGCGTCATTAAAACAGCGCAATCAACCGCCAGGACACCACATGGGCGGCGGGGAGATCGGGCCTTTGCCCGGGATCGGGAATGAAGCTATAGGCCAGGACGCTGGTGAGCGTCCAGTAATTGGCCGGGGTCCCGATGGCGAAATTGGTCTCATAGGCCGCCTGCACCATCAGTTCGCTCGCGCCGAGATCGATGGAAGGCGAGGGGACATCGGGGAAAAAGAAGGCCCCGGCGCCTGGCGCGTCATTAAGTTCCGAATAGGCCAATCCCAGGCTCAAGGTATCCTCGTGACGGCCAGGTATCAGCCCAATCCCCGTCAGGCCGGCCCCCAGATAGGTGTTGACGATGGCTGTCGCGGACCCCGTGTGACCGAATTGCAGATAGCCGATGAGCCCGGCGTTATCGATACCGGGATTCTTGAACCAGAGTCGCTGATTGGCGAAGAGATAATAGCCTTGGGCACCGTCCTCGACGTTCAGGGCAGGGGTATAGATATCGCCGGTTTGCCACCAGCCACCCAGACCCAGGCGCCCAGGCTTGCCTTCCGCGCCCAGACGCCAGGAATAGCCCATCTCGGCGATATTGAAGGTGTACTCATTGAAGGTGGGCAGCCATTCCTTTCCAGTCTGGACCCCCGTGGCGCCATTGCCGTCAAAGATACCGAACGAGGCATAAAAGTTCGCGGTCGGCGCCAGGTGAACCACGGCCCCATAAGCGGTGTTGTAATAGGCGGGGAGCCTACCGAAGAGGGTAGGATTGAGGCCAATTGGAATCATGATCAGGTCGCTGATAGTGGCATCCCGCATCCAGGGAGTATCGACGATGACCGGATTCAGCACCGTATTGAAGATACCAGAACCGTTCAACTTGCCCACCTGTACTAGCACCTTGTCGTCGAACAGGCGCTGGAGCCACCAGAGTTGCATCATTTCCTGACGGTCGCGGGGTTCGTCGCCATCCATGTTCGTATACATCTGCACCGTCCCCGCCGCCTCATTGTTGTCCCCCCCCGTGGTGGCCAGGAATTCCACGCCCCAGGTCGCGCCAGGGATGTTCAGGGCCTTTTCCAGATCGACCTTGGCATGCAGGCCCAGGGCGAGGCTGCCATAGGCGGTATCCGGCTCGACCCCTCCCGAGACCACCCAGTCGAATTCCGGGAGCAGAAAGCCGCCGAGTTGCAGGGCCGAGTCACGCTCCAGCCCCAGGGCCCGGCCCAGGTAGCCGTTGCCGAGGAAGGAATAGGTGGCCTGGGGGTTCACGATGATCCCGCTGGAGGGCGCTAAAGTTCGCGACGGCTGATCCGTGGCGCTTAACTCCTGGCAGGGGATGACAAGAGCGGTAACCAGGAAAGGTAACCATCTGACTAGGGTAAAGCTCATGGGTAGCGGGTACCGAAAAGCGACAGATTTCGACCGCAACACTTCGCCGGGTCTCAGCATAAGGGTCAGCCTCGCCGGATGGACCAGGCCAGTACCCGGTGGGTTGCGTACTTGCAAGGGTAGAAAATAATCGGCGTGGCCGCCGATTATTTCTGGCTGACGGAGTGGTTGCACGGCCAGCATCCTAGGCCAATCCAAGCTGCTCGGCATGAACCTCCCGGAAGGACGCCGGTCGCCCTTGTAATGCCTGACCCCCCGACTATGCTTTGGGGACAGGGCTAGCGGCGCCATCCCTTGACATGCTTAGCGCTAGCCGGATTAGCCCCCTTTGGTTCTCGGAAATGTCTGGGAATTACTCCCACTACCAGCCGGTCTCGGGACGTGGGGGGATAACCCTGGTCGCGAATGCGCTTTTAAATCCTCTTTTCATCCTGCCGCGTTGGCGGCCCTCGGGAGTCCTTCGATGAACATCGACGATATCCGTCACGTGCTTGTGGTCGGTACCGGTACCATGGGACAAAAGATCGCGCTGCAATGCGCGCGCTATGGCTATGAGGTGATCGCCTACGATGGCTTTGCCAAGTCCTTGGAGAATGCCCAGGAGCGGATACCGGCGTATGCCGCCGACCTGGTGTCCCAGGGATTGATGACAGCGGCGGAGGTCGAGCCCACCCTGGCCCGAATTACCTATACCCTGAATCCGGAGGATGGCGCCCTGGCCGATCTGATCAGTGAATCGGTACTGGAGGATCCGGAACTGAAAGGCAAGATCTTTACCCAGTTCAATGCGATCTGTCCCCCCCACACCCTATTCACCACCAATACCTCGACCCTGCTACCCTCGATGTTCGCCGCGGCGACTGGCCGGCCCGACAAATTCGCCGCCTTGCATTTTTATGGGGTCTGGATGAAGAACCTGGCCGATATCATGCCCCATCCTGGCACCTCTCCGGAAACCCTCTCCCTGCTGATGGCCTTCGCCAAGCGGATTGGCCAAGTCCCAACTTTACTGAAGAAGGAATATCCGGGCTATATCGGCAATACCATCCTGGGTGCCTTGAATGCTGTCGCCATGAAACTGGTCTTTGTTGACCGGGTGGCGACCATCGAAGACGTGGATCGTGCCTTTATGCTGCTGGAAGGGACTCCTTACGGCCCCTTTGGCTGGCTCGATTCTAATGGGCTGGATACCATTTGGCATGTCATGGAGAGTGGCGCCAAGATCTCTGGTGATCCTGGGGCTCAGGAGTTTGCGGACATGTTTAAGCGGGAATATATCGATAAAGGTTGGCTGGGGGTCAAGTCAGGCAGGGGATTCTATAGCTACCCGAACCCCGCCTTTCTACAACCCGATTTTCTCAGCGGTCCTGGTGACTGAGGGAAGGGAGCCAGCCGATGTACGCCAACCTGTTCAGCCCGGTCTCGATCGGACGCCTGGAGATCAAGAACCGCGTGGCGATGACCGCCATGGGCGCCAACCTTGCCGCGGCGGGCGGGGGTGTCAACGACGACGCCATCGCCTTTTACGAGTCCCGGGCCAAAGGGGGGGTAGGCCTCATCATCAGCGGCGTGTGCCGTGTCCTCGATGGCGCGGGGGCCAGCGAACCCAACCAGCTCGCCGCGCGCAGCACCGCCGACCTCCAGGGTCTCGAACGGCTGATGGATACGGTGCACAAGTACGGCACCCGGATGTTCCTTCAGCTCCATCATCCCGGGCGGGAGGGCCAGCTCCTGTTCGGCAAGGAGCCCGTGGCCGCCTCGGCGGTCCCCCATCCCCTCTCCGGCCTGACGCCCCGGGCCTTGACCGTGCCGGAGATCCAGCGCATTCAGGCCGCTTTCGTCACCGGGGCGCGGGTCGCCCAAATGGCGGGTGCCGATGGGGTCGAATTGCACGGCGCCCATGGCTACCTGATCAATTCCTTCCTCTCGCCCTATCTCAACCGCCGCGACGATGACTATGGCGGCAGCCTGGAGAACCGCCTGCGCTTTCTGCTGGAGATCCTCGCCGGTATGCGCGGGGCCTGTGGCGGGAATTTCCCCCTCGGGGTGCGCCTCTCCGCCGAAGAGTTTCTGGGGGACCAGGGCAATGACCTCGCCACCTCCTGCCGGATCGCCGTGGCACTGGAACAGGCCGGTGTCGATTTCCTCGACATCAGTTGCTGCATCCCCGAAACCCCACCCGAGTCCGCCCTGGCCTGTATCGAGCCCGGCACCTACGAACAGGGGTGGAAGAAATACATGGCCGCGGCGATCAAGCAGCACGTCGGGATTCCGGTCATCGCCGTAGCCAATATCAAGGAGCCCGAGGTCGCGGAGGCGATCCTGCGGGAGGGGTGCTGCGACCTGGTGGGTGTTGCCCGAGGCCATCTGGCCGATCCCGCCTGGTGCAACAAGGCCAGGGCCGGTCGGACCGAAATGATCCGCAAGTGCATCGGCTGCCTGGTGTGCCTCAACGAGATCTTCCACCATCGGCACGTCAAATGCTCGGTCAACCCGACGACCGGGCGCGAGCGTGAGTTCGCCCGCCTCGAGCGCAATGGCGTGGGCCGCGTCATCGCCGTGATCGGCGGCGGCCCGGCGGGGCTTACGGCCGCCCTGGTCCTCAAGGAGCGGGGTTTCCATCCCGTCCTGTTCGACGCCGCCCGGCGCCTGGGCGGCACCCTGAATCTGGCCGACAAGGGGATCGGCAAGGACAAGATCACCCGCTACATCGACTCCATGATCGCCCAGGCCCAGGAGACCGGCATCGATCTGCGTCTCGGCGAGGAGGCGACGGTCGCCAAGGTTCAGGCCCTGTCCCCCAGCGGGGTCTTCATCGCCTGCGGCGCCCGGCCCTTCATCCCGCCGGTCCCCGGCATCGACGCCGGCAACGTCGTCCTGGCGGAGGAGGTGCTACTCCATCCCGAGGAGGCCAAAGGGGACTGCGTCATCATCGGCTCGGGCATGACCGGGCTGGAAACGGCGGAGGTGGTGCTCAAGTCCGGACACCGGACCACCATCGCCGACCTGCTGCCGGAGATTGGCGCGGGCGCTGACCTGATGACCATTCTGGATGCCAAGCAACGCATGGCGCCCTACCAGCCCACCTACCTGCCGGGTCACCGGCTGACGCGGATCACCCCGGCAGGGGCGGAGTTCGAATGTCTGGCGACCGGGTTGCCGGTCCAGGTGGCCGCGGACACCGTGATCCTGGCCCTGGGCGTCCGGCCCCAGACGGATCTCGTCGCCCGCTTCAAGGCGGCCTTTCCGGACGCCCATGTCCTGGGGGACGCGTCCCGGGGCGGGCGGGTGGTGGATGCCACCCAGGACGCCCATGGCCAGGCCTTTGTTTACGAACCCTGATTATTCCCAGCCTTATCCGCGCCCGGCTTGGAGGAGAGCGGCCATGAATGAGACGAGCGAATACTATCGGGACAAGGTGGCCGTCGTGACCGGCGGCGCCTCTGGCATCGGACTTGCCCTGGGGGAAATGATGTTGGCCTACGGGGCCGCGAAGGTCGTCCTCGCGGATGTCAATGACGAGAATCTGCAGCGGGAGACCGCGCGGCTGAACACGGCATATCCCGAACGTGTCCTCGGGCTCCACTGCGATGTCACCCGGGAAGAAGACGTCAAGGGAATGATGCAACGGGCCGCGGAGTTCGGCGGCGGGCGCCTCGATCTGTTGTTCAACAATGCCGGAGCTGGCCTCGGCGGGATTTTCGACGCGCAAACGAACGAGGACTGGGAAAAGGCATTCGCACTGAACTTTTATGGCGCACTGTACGGCATACGCGCGGTGCTGCCGATCATGCGCGCGCAGGGTGGCGGGCACATCATCGACATCATTTCCGGCATCGCCCTGTATCCCATGGCCCAGCAGACGATGTACGCCGCCACCAAGGCCGCGCTGAACGGACTGACGCTCGCCCTACGCTACGAGTTGTGGGACGAGAACATCCGGGTGACATCGGCGACGCCCGGTACGACCGTTACCGCCATCTGGAAAGGAGTGCCGCCCCCTCCCAGTGCCCAGTCGCCGGCCCAGTCCGCGCGGACGATCCTGGCGGGGGTGGCAAAGAACGAACGGCTGGTCCTTGGCGACGATAACGACTTAAACAACGCGAAGCATGCCTTCGATCCCGATGCCGCCAAAGGGATAGATGGGTACCTGCTGAACGTGGCCCGCAAGCGCCGCAGCGGCCAGTGGGTCGTGTAATCGGCTAGAAACAAAGAAAACATGAGGGCAAACACCGTGAAAAACGGAAGCTACTTTATCCCCCGGGAACAGCTCCAGGGGTTTATGAATCGCGCCGCCATGAACAACCAGGAAGGTCTCACCATCTATTGGCAGACCGATCCCGCCATCGCGCGTCGGGTATTGCCGCCACCGCTGGAACTGGTCTCACCGGAACAGCCCCTGGTCTACGCCTATGCCGTCAATATCCGTGAACCCACTTTCGCCCCCTGGTACATGGAGGCGGGGCTCGGGCTCCTGTGCCGCTATGGTGAAACGACGGGAATCTATTTCCTCAACCTCCAACTCAGCGGCCCGGGAGCGCCGATGGGGCTCTGCAGCGGGCGCGAATTCTCGGGGCTGCCCAAGAAATTATGTGAGCGCATCCTGGTCGAGCGGACCGACACGTGGGCCCATGCCCTGATCGAGAGCAAGGGTCGACGGATCTTCGAGATCGAGGCGGAGCTCGGCGCCTACAATGATCCTTTGATGGCTCAGTTCTATAAGGATGTGGGGCCGGGATGCCGCCAGCAGGGCTCATGTCTGCTTTTCAAGTATGAAGCCGGCGGGGGGCCCGAGGGACAAACGACTTTTCCCAGGATGTGCCTGGTCAACTATGACAGTGCCAATGACTACCAGTCCTGGGAGCCGGGAAGCATCGCCGCGCTGCGGATGGAGCCCTCCCTCGACGATCCCTGGGCCGAGCTTACCGTCGTGAAGCCCCTGGGCGTCGGTTATAGCATCCTCTCAAACCCGGTGTTTGGCGTCTCCACCCTCGCCGAGTTCACGGGTGAAGAGGCCGACAAGCTTTTCTCCTACCTGTTCTCCGGCCGTTGGGACCGTTCCACCATCTGCTCGGGCCATCAGCGCTACGGCCAGTTTTAATGCTCACCCTTGGTCCGCAGCAGGCCGGCCAGGCGGTTGCCTTGTTTCTGGGGGCCACCGCGCGGAAAGAGGCGGTGCAGGTAGCGGTTGCTGCCGCGTTCCGGCCCCCAGACCCGGCGGAAGTGGGCGATCATGTCGCGCACCGTGGGCTGGGTGCCGTGGCGGGCGAAGCTGGCGCGCAGGAAGCGGATCACCTCCCAGTGCTCGGCGGTCAGGGCCAGGTCTTCCTCGGCGGCCAGGACCCGGGCGAAGTCCTCGGACCATTCCGCCGGATCGACCAGGTACCCCTCGCTGTCGGTGAGCAGCCAGTTCGGGCCCACCACCACGTAGCGGGTGGTCATGCCGGGGTAGGCGTTGCTCCCCGCCGGCAGGCCCGCGGCGAGGCCACGGCTGTCCTGGTCGGCCTCGGTGATGGACCAGAGCTCGATGGGGATCTCCCCCTCCAGGCGCCCATCGTAACGCTGCCGCCCGGACACCAGGACCCGGCCGCTGGTGGCGGGGAGGTCGAAGCGCGCCACTCCAGCCCGGTCGGTCAGCACCGGCGCGGTCTCCAGGTCATTTTCATCCAGTTTCAGGACCACCGGGGTCCGTTTGAGGGGCTCCTGGGTGGCCTTCATCGATACTTTGACGGCGATCATCTTTCATCTCCGGTGTGGTGAGCGGTCCGGTTCGGCACAGCTATCTGGCCCTTTGGCCTGCTAGCTATCGTTGGGAGCTAGCCGTCTTTGGCAGGTACCGTTGGGTACGCCCGCCTGGCTAATTCCCGACTGTTGAAGTAAAGATTAGTCGTCGCTTATAGGGATGACAAACGAAATTAATCCGCATTTGGTATCGAAGATCCCGATAGATGGCCGCCATTACACGAGGCATGAGATCGGCTGACGCTCCTTCCATCCGCCCGGGCTTGGGTTGACCGAAATCCGCCTGTGACGGGTATAAAATCCCTCGCCATGGACATCGAACAGGTCAAGACCTTTCTCCAGGTGGCCGCCCACGGCAGTTTCCTCGAAGCCGCCAACCGGGTGCATGTCACCCAATCCACGGTCAGCGCGCGCATCCAGAGCCTGGAGCAGACGCTGGGCGCACGGCTTTTCATTCGCAATCGGGCCGGGGCGGTCCTGACATCGGCGGGGCGGCGCTTTCTGCGTCACGCCAAGACGCTGGTGTTGACCTATGAGCAGGCGCGACACGACGTGGGCCTGCCGAGCCGCTTTCGCGCCAGTCTGACCATCGGTGCCCGGATCGCCCTCTGGGATGAGTTCCTGCCGCGGTGGGCCGCGCGGATGCGCCACCTGGCCCCGGACGTGTCGCTGAATACCGAGATCGGCTTCGAGGACGACCTGATGCGCCGGGTGATCGCCGGCACCATGGACCTGGCGCTGATGTATGGCCCCCAGCAGGGGGCGGGTCTGCGAGTGGACTACCTGTTCGACGAGACCCTGATTCTGGTGACCCCGGACCCGCAGCCTGCAGTTCTGGTGGGGGGAGAGCGGAACCCTCAACTGGACAGGGGCCAGGACCCCGTGATGGGGGTCGATGACGACTATGTGTACGTCGACTGGGGACCGACCTTCTACGCCGAGCACCGCAAGGTCTATCCGGAGTTCGAGCGTCCGGCACGCACCGCCAACATCGGCTGGCTGGGGCTGCAACTGATCCTGGCGGATGGGGGCACCTGCTTCGTGCCCGAGCGGGTCGCGGCGGCTTATCTGCGGGGGGGCTGCCTGCATCGGGTGGCGGGGAGCCCGATCCTGCGGATGCCGGCCTACGTGGTCTACCCCCGGGAGTCGGACAACGAGGTCCTGGCCACGGCCCTGGGGGTGCTGCGGGAACTGGTGGCAGATGAGGAGGTGGCTGGCGGGGTGGCTGGGGCGGTTGGGGGCTAGGATGCCTGTGCCTGGTGCGTACGATCTGATCCCGGGTCTGTGGTTATAGCCATGGCGGCGTTCCGGCTCCAGGGAGCCTGTGTTGGGCGCGATAGGGATTGATACCGCGCCGGGGCTCAGGCAGATGCCGGCGCCTCCAGGTGGCAGGCATGGAGAAACTGCTTGCGTAGCAAGAGGCCCGCCAGCCGCCCCTCGGGGCTAACCACCGGCATGGCCCGGCCGGGGTGGCTGGCGAAGGCCTTCATCAGGTGGCGGAAGCCGGCCGTCACGGGTACGGTCGTCGCTGGGCTGGTCATGAGGTCCGCCACCGGGCGCTGGCAGTCCGCGGGACTAAGGAGATCCGGCTCGGCCATCAGCCGGGCGAGTAGGGCGAGAAAGGTCTCCGCCCCCAGGGCGCGCAGGACGTCCGTCTCCGTGAGGATGCCGATAACCTGGCCCGCCGCGTCCACCACGGGCAGGGCCTTCAGCCCCTGGCGGACGAAGAGGGGTATGGCCTCCTTGAGCCGCATCGTTGCTAGCAGGGGCTGGATGTCCCCGCGCATCAATCGCCCGGCGGTGACACCCCGAAACAGCCGCTCCCGTCCGTGGCGATAGGCCAGGTGGTACAGCTCCCGGAAATCGGCGGTGGAGATGTCCAGATAGCCGGGTATCTCACCCATGGCCTCCAGGATGTCCGCATCTGAGAGTTCGATCTCGCCGGCCTCCAGAGGAGGCGCGGCCAGCTCAGAGGGTGCGATGTGGGGCGTTTGTGTCATGACGGCCAAGTTAATCAGGTATGTCAGTCCGGTCTCTGAGGTTGGACGCGAGGGGTTGCCTCTGGCCGGGATCGCGCGCCCCATGCCTTAGAGCGGTGCCATCCGAGCCCGGGCGCCAATGATGACGGTTGGCATTGGTTGCGGCCAAGGCCCACCGTCATGCAGACCTCGATTGCCACCACCCGCCAGAGTCTATTTCTTGACCAACGCCTGGAAGGTGTTCTCCACCAACGGCTCGGCGTCGGCCTGCGGGACATGGCACTGGGTGCAGAAATGCCGGTTGCCGACCGGTTTGCTGTGCTTCTTGCCGTTACGGTCGACGTAATGGGACTTGCTCATGGGCACCGATTTGGCCTCCTCATCGTCGTCCTTGGCGGCGGCCCCCTCCATGTGGCATTTCAGGCAGCCATTTTCCTTGAGATTGATCTCGTACTTCTCCGTGGTATGGGGGACCAGGGGCGGTTGCTGCTCGAAGTTGCGCGGGATATTTTCCTTGTCGTTGATGTACTTGAATGGGTCCGGCGCCGGTTCGGTGGCGGTGATGGGCAGGTCGCCGCGCAGTGAATCGATGGTCGTCGCGGCTTGTCCGGGCAGGGTCGCCAGTCCGGTCAGACCGGTGAGCGCCAGGGCCAGAAGGGCTGTGGATGGCTTCATGACGATACCTCCTGAGGGTGGTTGTCGCCGGTCTTGACCGGTCGGGTGTTAGAAGTGAAACGGGTGGTGAAGGCGAAGACCTCGCGGCCGCAGACATCGATGCAGCGGCCGCAGTTGGTGCAGTGGCCGGAGAGGATCACCGGCCCCAGGCCCTTGTCCGCCCCCTTGAGGGCGGGTTTGATCACCTGCTGTTCCGGACAGACGGCGAAGCAGTCCAGGCAGTCGTCGCAACGCTCCCGCTGGAGGGCGCCGACCCGCACCAGGGCGACCTGGCCCAGCAGGCCGTAGAAGGCGCCCACCGGGCAGAGATGACCGCACCAGGCCCGCCGGCAGACGAAGAGGTCGAGGAGGAAGATGGCCGCCAGCACGCCCCAGGCCAGCCCCATCCCGAAGACCAGGCCGCGATAGACCATGGACACCGGGTTGACCAGTTCCCAGGCCAGGCCGCCGCTGACCGCCGCCAGCAGCAGGATGGCGCCCAATAACCCATTACGGGTCTGGTCGGAGAATCGGGCCCCCCCCTTGATGCCAAGCCGACAGCGCAGCCACTCGGCGGCATCGGTGATGGGGTTCACCGGGCAGACCCAACTGCAATAGACCCGGCCGCCGACCAGCAGGTAAAAGACCAGCACGATGGCCGCGCCCAGCACGGCGGTGGCCGCCGGCATCTGGCCACTGGCCAGCACCTGGAGCAGCAGCAGGGGATCGGTCAGGGGCAGGACCTCCAGGGTCAGACTGGAGGCAAGGGTGCCCTTGACAAGCCAGATTCCCAGCCAGGGCCCGGCAAGGAACAGGCCCAGAATGACCAACTGGCTGAAGCGGCGCGCCAGTAGCCAGCGGTGGGCGCCCCACCAGCCCTTGCGCCGGATCGCCTCGGCCCCGGGTCGATCGCCGGGTTTCATCGCTTACCTCTCACGTACATCAGATGAGTCCCACGCCCAGCGGCGGTCTACTTCGGGTATTGGAGCAACTTGCCGCAACTTAGATTCCTCCCCCGCGGTTGAGAGTCTCCAGCGGATTGGCGGGGAAGGGGGAACCGGCAGCCTCCGGGGGCAGGGGGGCTAGGGCAGAGGGCGATGAGAAGTTCGCCGGTGGCGAGAGAGTGGCGGGTGGCATAGTTGTGGCGGGAGGCAGCAGTGATCCCGGCGCGGCCGGCGTCGCTGACCCTGGCAAGGCTGACTCTGGCAAGTCAGGCCCCGGCATGCCAGGCGCCGGCTCCCCGTAAATCAGCCCCCGGCCACCATGCTCATAACGCATGCCCTCCGGCAGGTTGTATTGGTGCGGCGTGTCCGGGGTGACCAGGGACCCACCCGCGTCGGCCTTCTGTTCCCAGCCCAGGCGGTAATGTTTGCCTAGCATCCCCTTGGCCAGGGCGATGGGCAGGACCTTGATCGCCGCCTCGTCGAGGATGCAGGCCTTCTCGCACTTACCGCAGCCCGTGCAATCCCGGGAATGGACCACGGGGATGAACAGGGCATGCTTGCCGCTGCGGGCGTTGTGCTGCTTGTTGAGGCTGATGGCCTTGCCACGCACCGGGCAGATGTTGAAACAGACCTCGCAGCGCAGGCCCTGGAAGGCGATGCAGGATTCCTGATCGATGAGTACCGCCAGACCCATCCGCGAATCCTCGATCCGCGTCAGCTTCGGGTCCAGGGCCCCGGTGGGGCAGGCCTTGACGCAGGGGAGGTCGTCGCACATCTCGCAGGGGATGTCGCGGGCGACGAAATAGGGCGTCCCCAGGGCGACCTCATCGCCGAGCTCGGCCAGCCGCAGGGTGTCATAGGGGCAGTCGCGCACGCACAGGCCGCAGCGGATGCAGGCCCCCTGAAACAGGCCCTCGTCATCCGCCGCCCCCGGGGGACGGATGGCGGTGGCGGGCAGGGCCCGCGCCTGACGCTGCTGGACGCCCACCAGCCCCGCGACCAGGGCGACCCCGGCGAGGGTGCGCAGGCCATCGGTCAGCCAGCGCCGCCGCCCGGCATCAAAGCCCCTTTCGCCTTTGTCATTGCCGTTCATAGTCGTGGGTTACCGCCAGGTAGGCGCTCACCCCCTCCCCCCAACCCCCTCCCACCAGGGGAGGGGGGGTCTTGTAACTGGCTGATGCGCCGTGCTCTCCTCTGGTGGCGTCATGGCCGCCGGTACGTTGCCGCAAAGCTCCCTCCCCCCTGGTGGGGGAGGGCTGGGGAGAGGGGGAAACACGCCCGCCACCCCCACACCCCTCGCTATGGCAACCGATCGGCATCTCTTGCCTTACCCTGGGCCAAAGGCCTTCAAGCCTTCATCACCTTCACCGCCACCTTCTTGAAATCCGTTTCTTTCGACAGGGGATCGGTGGCGTCGAGGACCAGCTTGTTGACCAGGCGGCTGGCGTCGAAGAAGGGGACGTAGACCATGCCCTCGGGCATCTTGTTGCGCCCCTTGGTCTCCACCCGGCAGATGACCTCGCCGCGGCGGCTGGCGATCTTGGCCGCGTCGCCGCGCTTAAGGCCGCGCTTCTCCGCGTCCGCCGGGTGCATGAACACCTGGGCGTCGGGGACGGCGCGGTAAAGCTCGGGGACGCGCCGGGTCATGGAGCCGGAATGCCAATGCTCCAGCACCCGGCCAGTGGACAGCCATAGATCATATTCCTGGTCCGGGGCCTCCGCCGGTGGCTCGTAGGGGGCGGTGATGATATTGGCCTTGCCGTCCGGGTTGCCGTAGAAGGCCACCTTGGCGCCCTTGGGGACGAAGGGGTCATAGCCTTCGCGATAGCGCCACAGGGTCTCCTTGCCGTTCACCACCGGCCAGCGCATGCCGCGCACCTTGTGGTACTGATCGAAGCTGGCCAGGTCGTGCCCCTTCTTGGGCCCCTCCAGGCCGAAGATGCGGTACTCCTCGAACAAGCCCTTCTGCAGGTAGAAGCCGAAGGCCTCCATCTCGTCGTTGGGGTAGACGTTGCCCCGGTCGTCCTTCACCTTCTGCTTGGCAAACTTGTTCACCGCCCCATTGGCGAACAGCACCTCGTAGAGGGTCTTGCCGCGATACTGCGGGTTCTTGTCCAGCAGTTCCTGGGGCCAGACTTCGTCGGTCTTGAAGCGCTTGGAGAACTCGACGTACTGCCACAGGTCGGACCGACTCTCGCCCGGGGCCTTGACCTGCTGCCGCCAGAACTGGGTGCGACGCTCGGCGTTGCCATAGCCGCCCTCCTTCTCGGTCCACATGGCCACCGGCAGGATCAGGTCCGCGGCCAGGGCGGAGACGGTAGGGTAGGCCTCGGAGACCACCACGAAGGCGGCCGGGTTACGCCAGCCGGGGTACATCTCCTCGTTGATGTTGGGCCCGCACTGCATGTTGTTGGTGGTGCTGGTCCAGTAGCAGTTGAGCTTGCCGTCCTTGAGCATGCGGCTCTGCAACACGGCGTGATAGCCGATCTTGCCCGGCAGGGTACCCTCGGGGAGCTTCCACACCTTCTCGGCGTAGTCCCGGTGCTCCTTCTTCTCCACCACCATGTCCGCCGGTAGCCGGTGGGCGAAGGTGCCGACCTCGCGGGCGGTGCCGCAGGCCGAGGGCTGGCCGGTGAGGGAGAAAGGCCCGTTGCCCGGCTCGGAGATCTTGCCGGTGAGCAGATGGACGTTGTACATCAGGCCGTTGACCCAGACCCCGCGTACATGCTGGTTAAAGCCCATGGTCCAGTAAGAGACCACCTTCTTCTTCGGGTCGGCGTAGAGCTTGGCCAGGCGCTCCAGGCTCTCCACCGGCACCCCGGACAGCTCGGACACGTACTCAGCGGTATAGGGCTCCAGGGACTTCTTGTAGTCCTCAAAGCTGATCTTGGTCAGGTTGCCCTTGGCCGGGTTCTTGGCCGCCTTCTCCAAGGGGTGATCCGGGCGCAGGCCGTAGCCGATGTCGGTGGGCGTGGAATTGAAATTGACGTGGGCGTTGACGAAGTCCCAGTTCACCTGGTCGTTGCTGACAATGTAATTGGCGATGTAGTTGAGGATCGCCAGGTCGGTCTGGGGCTTGAAGATGACGCCGTGGTCCGCCAGCTCGAAGCTGCGGTGCTCGAAGGTGGAGAGGACATGGACCTCGCAGCCCTCCTTGGTCAGGCGGGTATCGGTGAGGCGCGACCAGAGGACGGGGTGGTTCTCGGCCATGTTCGCCCCCCAGAGGACGAAGGCGTCCGCCTGCTCCAGGTCGTCATAGCAGCCCATGGGCTCGTCGGCCCCGAAGGCGCGCATGAAGCCCACCACGGCGGTGGCCATGCAGTGACGGGCGTTGGGGTCGATATTGTTAGAGCGGAAGCCGGCCTTGTAGAGCTTGGCGGCGGCATAGCCCTCGTAGATGGTCCACTGGCCGGAACCGAACATGCCCACCCGGGAGGTGATCTCCTCGGGCGGCTTGCCCTTGTTCTCCTCCAGACTCTGCTTGATCGCCGCCTTCCACTTCTCCGCCATGAGGTCGAAGGCCTCGTCCCAGGATACCGGCTCGAACTGGCCCTCCTTGTCGTACTTGCCGTCCTTCTTGCGCAGCAGGGGCTGGGTCAGGCGGTCCTCGCCATACATGATCTTGGACAGGAAGTAGCCCTTGATGCAGTTGAGGCCGCGGTTGACCGGGGCGTCCGGATCGCCCTGGGTCGCCACCACCCGCCCGTCCTTGGTGCCCACCAGCACCGAGCAGCCGGTGCCGCAGAAGCGGCAGGGGGCCTTGTCCCAGCGGATATCCTTGTCCTCCTTCTTCGCCGCGGCGGCCGCCACGCCTGGCAGCACCAGCCCGGCCGCGGCGGCGGTGGCGGCGATGGCATTGCTTTTAATGAATTTCCGACGGGTCTGGTTCATGGCGCGGTCTCCTGCGATGGCGATGCGTTAGCGATGGCCTGGCCGGATCCTGTGGCGGAAGCGGTGCCGGAATCGTTATCGATCTGGTGGTAGACGAGGGAAGCGGCGGCAACCCCCGGGAGGGTCGCCAGATGATTCATCATGTCGGCGCAGTGGGCGGAGGAGGGCCCTTCGACGGTGACGACCAGGCGGCCGCCTTCACTGGCATGCAGTTCCACCCCAGCGAGCCCCCGCAGCGCCAAGGCTACCCGCGGGGCCCGTTCCGGGTGGGTCATCAGGAGGACGCCACAGACGTGATATTCGTCCATCTCAGTGCTTATGGTGATGGCATCCTGGTGGTGGCGGATGCCTTGACGGTAAGGTTACGCCCTGATCCCCAGCAAAAAATTGACCCGAATCAAATCTGGGTCCAGGGTAAGCCCCCCTCAGGTCGCACCCGGTTCCGCCGCCGTCCGCAGCCGGTAGCCCAAGCCGTAGCCATTGACGATGGTCTCCCGGCCGACCTTGCGCCGCAGGCGCATGATCAGGCTCTTCAGGACGATGCCCTCATCCCTACCGGCGCCCAGCGTGAGTTCATCGCGATGGGCGTCGGTGCCGTGATCAACTGCCCGGTCATCAATCGGCAAAGCCGATGGCCAACCCTCTGGCCATCGAAAAAAACAGGCGAAAATGTCGGAATTCGTCGGATCTTGTCGGAATTTATGTCTTCAAATCCGGCGAAAAGCCCGTAATACTACCGAATTCGCAAGGCCAAGCCCGCCCAACCCCAACCTAACAGGCGGCCTGGGCCTTGTTCGATGCCTGAGATGACACGGCAGGGCGGTAGCGTGCTTGCCGGCGGGGAGGGCGGCCGCACTGGCCCCCCCCTCTCCCCGGCCCTCCCCCGCGAGGGGGGAGGGAGTCACTGACGGACCACCCTATTGACCTCACCATGGACCACCCCTTGGACCTTAGCCACCTCACCGCCCCCGACACTCCCCTGGCCATCATCGGCCTGGGCTACGTCGGTCTGCCCCTGGCCGTCGAATTTGGCAAGCACCGCCCGGTGATCGGCTTCGACATCAAGCCCGAGCGCATCGCCGAACTCCAGGCTGGCCATGACAGCACCCGCGAGACCACCCCGGAGGAACTGGCCGCCGCCCGGCACCTCACCGTCACCAATGACCCCGAGGCCCTGCGCCCCTGCCGCATCTTCATCGTCACCGTCCCCACCCCGGTGGACGAGTACAAGCGCCCCGACCTCACGCCCCTGCTCAAGGCCTCCGCCACCGTCGGCCAGGTCCTCAAGCCCGGCGACCTGGTGATTTACGAGTCCACCGTCTATCCCGGCTGCACCGAGGAAGACTGCGCCCCCGTCCTGGAGAAGTGGTCGGGGTTGAAATACCTTTCATCCCCCTCTCCCCAACCCTCCCCCACCAGGGGGGAGGGGGCTTTACCCGCACCCCATGCGCCGTCTGATGCCAACCTCCCCTCCCAACCGCAGCCTGACGCCAACCTCCCCTCCCCCCTCGCGGGGGAGGGGCCGGGGGAGAGGGGGAATCAGCCAGGCACCTTCCACCTCGGCTACAGCCCCGAGCGCATCAACCCCGGCGACCCGCACCACCGCCTCACCACCATCAAAAAGGTCACCAGCGGCTCCAGCCCGGAAATCGCCGCCATCGTCGACGCCCTCTACCGCCAGATCATCACCGCCGGCACCCACCGCGCCAGCAGCATCCGCGTCGCCGAGGCGGCCAAGGTCATCGAGAACACCCAGCGCGACCTCAACATCGCCCTGATGAACGAACTGGCGCTGATCTTCGGCAAACTCGGCATCGACACCCTGGAAGTGCTGGAAGCCGCCGGCAGCAAATGGAACTTCCTGCCCTTCCGCCCCGGCCTGGTCGGCGGCCACTGCATCGGCGTCGACCCCTACTACCTCACCCACAAGGCCATCGCCATTGGCCACCACCCCGAGGTCATCCTCGCCGGCCGGCGCATCAACGACCGCATGGGCGCCCACGTCGCGGAGACGGTGGTCAAGCTCATGCTGCAAAGCGGCATCGGCGTGTGCAACAGCCGGGTCCTCATCCTCGGCCTGGCCTTCAAGGAAAACTGCCCGGACCTGCGCAACACCCGGGTGGTGGACATCATCGACGCCCTGCGCGAGTACAGCATCCGCGTCGATGTTTACGACCCCTGGATCGACCGCGCCGAGGCCCAGCACGAATATGGGCTCCACTGCCTGGCGGAGCTGCCGCGGGTGGCTCCCCCTCTCCCCAGCCCTCCCCCACCGGGGGGGAGGGGGCAAGATGGGACGCCGCTGCGCCAGCCTGATCACCCCTCCCCCCTCGCGGGGGAGGGGCCGGGGGAGAGGGGGAGCATCGGCCCCTACGACGCCCTCATCCTCGCCGTCGCCCACCGCGAGTTCATCCAGATGGGCGCCGCCGGTCTCCGTGCCCTGGGCAAACCCAAGAGCGTCCTCTACGATGTCAAGGCCGTCCTACCCGCGGATCAGGTAGACGGGCGGCTATGACGCCGACGGAATACATTTCAGAAACAGGCCCCAATGTTACTTTACCTGGATACCTGCTGTTTTAATCGACCCTACGACGATCAGACCCAAAACAGAATCCGTATCGAAACAGAGGCCAAATTAGCACTACAAGAATCAGTCAGACAGAAAAAGACAACCCTTATTTGGTCTTATATTCTTGATTTTGAAAATAAATACAATCCATTTCATGAGCGGGCTATCGCCATTCAACTTTGGCGTGACCTGGCGGTAATTCGAGTTAGAGAAAGTGAATCAATCCTTGAAACCGGTCGTGATCTGGCGAAATTAGGGATAAAATCCTTCGATGCCTTGCATGTCGCCTGCGCCATCGCCGCACGCGCGAATATTTTTGTCACCACTGACGATGCCCTGTTACGGAAATTGAGGGGCCACTCCGATATTATCGCCTTACCGCCAGCAGATGCCCTGGCTCAAGTGGAAAACTGGTATGAAAACTGAGGCAGAAATTCGCCAAGCCGGTATGCAGGCGCTCATCCAGGCTTTGGGGACCATCGAGACCGAGCGCTTTTTTGCGGCTTTGAGTCGTGATCGATTTGATTACACGGCATGGCGGCAGTCCGGGCTGCCGGATCTGGATATCAACACCTTAAGCGATCTTGCCACGCGATACAGCGCAACATTGGACCACTAGCCTATCCGACGATGCGGCTCACACGGTTTAACCAGATGTCTACCGCCCCAAAACCATCTCAGGTGACATCTTCCTGAAACTCGCCGTCATGCAAGACCGCAGTCACCACACCGCCCCGGACACCTCCCCCATGGACCTCCTCACCCGCCTCGACACCAAACAAGCCCAGATCGGCATCCTTGGCCTTGGCTACGTCGGCCTGCCGCTCATGCTGCGCTACGCCGAGGTCGGCTACCCCGTCCTGGGCTTTGACATCGACCCCGCCAAGGTCGAGCAGCTCAACGCCGGCCAGAGCTACATCGAACAAATCCCCGCCGCCGCCATCGCCGGCGCCCGCGCCCGGGGCTTCAGCGCCACCACCGACTTCAGCCGCGCCCGGGACTGCGACGCCCTCATCCTCTGCGTCCCCACGCCGCTCAACAAATACCGCGAGCCCGACCTCAGCTACGTCCTCGCCACCACCGAGGCCATCGTCCCCCACCTGCGCCCCGGCCAGGTCGTCTCCCTGGAGAGCACCACCTGGCCCGGCACTACCGAAGAAGAACTCCAGCCCCGCATCGAGCGCCTGGGCCTCACCGTCGGCCAGGACGTCTTCCTGGTCTTCTCCCCCGAGCGCGAAGACCCCGGCAATCCCGACTACCACACCCGCACCATCCCCAAGGTCCTCGGCGGCGTCACCCCGGCCTGCACCCGCGCCGGCCAAGCCCTCTATGGCCAGGTCATCGACCAAGTGGTCACCCTCAGCTCCACCCGCGCCGCCGAGATGACCAAGCTACTGGAAAACATCCACCGCGCCGTCAACATCGGCCTGGTCAACGAACTCAAAATCGTCTGCGACCGCATGGGCATCGACATCCACGAAGTCATCCGCGCCGCCGCCACCAAGCCCTTCGGCTTCACCCCCTACTACCCCGGGCCCGGCCTCGGCGGTCATTGCATCCCCATCGACCCCTTCTATCTCACCTGGAAGGCGCGCGAATACGGCCTCAGCACCCGCTTCATCGAACTGGCCGGCGAGGTCAACGCCACCATGCCCCAGTGGGTGACCGGCTTGGCAGCGGGTTGGCCGAGGCGCTGGCAAGGTATGTGACTGACGCATGGGGATCTGTGCAATCGTAGAATCCAGGTTCCAGCCCAGCCGTCACCAACGCGACCCCCTTCGTCAAATCGACACCTGTCGCCTTGGTATACCGACGATCGCTCGCCTATCCAAGCCGCGCACGCGCCTGAAACAATGGTTTTCTCAGTAACCAGATGAAGACCAACCGCTACCTTCGTCTCGCCAAGGAAGGCGGCTGGATTGTCATCGGACAGATCGCCATGGTTACCGGCGCGCTGGTACTGGTGCGGGCGCTGACCGAATACCTGACTCCAGTGGAATATGGGCAACTGGCACTGGGCATGACGGTTGCCACCTTGATCAACCAAGTCGTTTTCGGAGGAATCGTCGCCGGTATCGGGCGGTTTTATACCATTGCCGCCGAAAAGCTGGATCTTCCCGGCTACCTGCGCGATACGCGGCGGCTCATGATCTACGCAACCATCCCCGTTCTGGTTATCGGTGCCGCGCTGATGATGGGACTGATGTCTTTGGGATTTTCCCACTGGATGGGTCTGGCCGGCGCGGCGCTTCTGTTCTCCTTGTTGAGTGGTTACAACAGCACGCTTAATGGCATACAGAATGCCGCGCGTCAGCGAGCCATCGTCGCCTTGCATGGCGGACTGGATGCTTGGTTGAAGATCCTCTTGGCGTCCGGAGTCATGTGCTGGCTCGGCGCCAGCAGTACCGCGGTCGTGATCGGTTATGCCGGTTCAGCACTACTGATCACCTTGTCCCAACTCGTCTATTTACGACGAACGATACCATCGCCGGCACGCCAGACAACCAGTCGCCATCAGTGGACTTGGCAGATCTGGCAGTATTCCTGGCCTTTTTCGACCTGGGGTATTTTTACCTGGATGCAGCAGGTGTCGGACCGTTGGTCGTTGGAAGCCTTCGCAACAGCGCAGGATGTAGGATTTTATGCGGTCCTGTTTCAGCTCGGCTACACGCCAATCTCGATCCTCCTTGGCATGTCCATGGCTTTCCTCGGACCCATCATGTACCAACGTTCCGGCGATGCCACGGATCAGTCCCGCAACGACAATGTCCATCAACTGATTTGGCGTACCACCACCATTGCGCTGGTGGTGACAGGTCTGGCTATTCTCATAACCGGGCTGATGCACGAATGGATTTTCCGCATCCTGGTTGCTACCGAGTATTTCGAAATATCCTATTTGTTACCGTGGGTGATCCTGGCCGGTGGACTCTTCTCCGCTGGCCAGATGCTTTCACTGAAATTGATGAGTGAAATGAAGTCAACCACCTTGCTGGCGCCAAAAGTGATCACCGCATTGCTGGGAATTAGTCTCAATATAACGGGTGCTGCGTTGGCCGGCTTAGCGGGGCTGGTAGCCGCCTTGGTTGCCTTTTCGAGCATTTACCTGATTTGGATGGTTCTGTTAGGCTATGCGCGCTCCGCGGGAACATGCGGTTTTCCGGTACAACCCGATGAAAAATCTGTCGAATTTCATCTATGATGAGTTTTAAAAATGTATTGGTTAAATTCCACTGGATCATCGCCAGTCAATTTGGCTTCGACCCACTGCGTTCTTTGCACTCACTACGCGGCCTTCCCGTATTCATTCGCGATTGGCGGCGGTTCCGCAAAACATATACTGGCCAGCTAACGCTGAAACCCTGTCTGCATGATCGCTACGAAGAGGGCGGTACCACCAAGAGCGAATATTTCTGGCAAGACCTGCTTGTGGCCCGCTCGATCTTCGATGCTAAGCCAGAACGGCATGTCGATATCGGCTCCCGCGTCGATGGCTTTGTCGCGCATGTAGCGAGTTATCGTGAGATCGAGGTGTTCGATGTCCGTCCCATCACGGCACGGATTCCAGGCGTTATTTTCAAACAAGCGGATCTGATGAACGCCGACTCGCTACCATCCGCAACCGGGGGGTACTGTGATTCACTGTCGTGCCTGCACGCGTTGGAACACTTTGGCCTGGGACGTTACGGTGACACGATCAATCCACATGGTTACGAGAAGGGCATCGCCAACATGGCAGCCTTACTCAAGCCGGGCGGTACCTTCTATCTTTCCACGCCGATTGGTCAAGAGCGGGTGGAATTCAACGCCAACTGGGTGTTTGATCCCCGCACGATTCTGCGCTGTGCCGAGTCCTGCCAGTTGAGGCTCCAGAGATTGACCGTTTTCAGCCCCGCGACAGGGATACCGGAAATCGTCGCTAGCGAAGCGGCCATTGCGGAATTAGCGCAAAGTCACTATCACCTCGGGATGTTCATCTTGACGAAATCGCCAAGGACCAACGCATGATCAATCTCACCCAGAACATCAACGAAATCGCTCGCCAGGCTTGGCTCAAACAAACCCTTGCGGCTATTCCGGGGGGAAGCCGCCTGCTTGATGCCGGAGCGGGAGAACTTCAGAACCGTAAGCATTGCGACCATCTCGACTATGTTTCACAGGATTTCTGCCAGTATGAAGGCCAGCTAGGGGGGGCGCCGAGTGAGGGTCTACAAACCAAATACTGGGACACCAGCTGCATCGATCTTGTAAGCGACATTAATGCCATCCCTGCGCCGGATGCTAGCTTCGACGCCATTCTATGCAGCGAGGTGCTCGAGCATCTACCTGAACCAACGCATGCCCTCGATGAATTCGCCCGGCTTCTTAAACCAGGCGGTCGCTTGATCCTCACCGCCCCCTTCAGCTCTAATGTCCACATGGCGCCCTATCATTTCTGTAGCGGCTTCTCGCGCTATTGGTTTGAGTATCATCTGCCTTTGCGTGGTTTCGAGATCCTGGAACTCATCCCCAATGGCGATTGGTATGCTCTGCTGAGGCAGGAGATTTTACGGCTCGGGTGGTTAGACCGTAAAAATGGCAAATGGGCATGGCCGCTGGGTTACGCCTTTGCCATGTTGACAGTTGGATATCTTAGGTTGGGCCGCAAAGTTAACGCTGCGGACTTGGCATGCTTTGGCTGGCATTGCCAAGCGGTAAAGAAGGCCTCTCATGTCGGGTCTTGTATCGACACACCTATTCCTAATTCCTAACTCACTGAGCTTACTGCGGAAACACGTACCGGGCCGACATAATTGTGCGCGCCGCAATCGTATTCACACTGATACGCTGCTTCACCGCCATCGTTCGCCGCCATCGAATTGAGCATGCAGAGTTTTTCAACTGGTCAAGCAGCAGTCGCAAGATTTATCGAGCATCAGAAAGACATGAAAAAATTAACTGAAAATTCTACTTTATATGACGAATTAGAGTCTACGCAATTTTATGAAGTAAAATGTGCTTGTTTTATGGGAGACGTCGTCAAGAGTAGGCTCTATGAAAAAACACCATCCATCTAAATTAATTTCATATATTTGTGGAGGTATTGGTAATCAGCTCTTCTGTTACGCTGCCGCTCGTCGCTTAGCGCTAGTCAATAATGCCGAGCTTGTAACCGATCACATTAGTTATTTTGCTAGTGACCAACGATACCAACGTTGTTACCAGTTAGATCACTTTTCCATACCTTGCCGGAAGGCGACGGCGGCCGAACGCCTTGAGCCATTTGAGCGTAGTCGGCGTTGGCTTAAAAGACGTTTGAATGCGCGGCGGCCATTCGAGCAGCGCAGCTACCTTTGCCAGGAAGGCATCGATTTCGACCCACGACTGTTGAATGTAAAGGTAAACGGTGTGCTCCATTTAGAGGGCTACTGGCAAAGCGAGGGCTATTTCAAGGATGTCGAAAATATTATCCGCCAGGATCTACGCATCCAGCCACCGGTGGACGCGGCCAATCGCATGCTGTGGGAGAACATCACAAAAACCCAGGCCATCGCAATCCACGTCCGATTTTTTGATCCGCCGAACATGGCGGCTCATAATAATGCTTCGGGGGGTTATTATGCGCGAGCGGTGGCCAGAATGGAGGCATTGATAGCCGATGGTCACTATTTCATCTTTTCCGACCAGCCCGCTGCCGCCCGCAGTTTCGTGCCACTGCCTGATGAGCGCGTCACCCTGGTGCATTACAATCAGAGCGACGCCATGGCCTACGCCGATCTCTGGCTGATGTCGCAATGCCGACATTTCATCATCGCCAACAGCACCTTCAGTTGGTGGGGAGCTTGGCTTTCGGCTCATGAGGATAAACAGGTCATCGCGCCGGGTTTTGAAAAACGCAGCGGTGCGAGTGCATGGGGTTTCAAGGGACTTTTTCCTCCATCCTGGAGGGTGATGTAAATGGTCCCTCTTCGCCATTCGTGGCTGATTTGTTAAATATCGAATGTGTGGCATCGTCGGAGTCGTCGGCACGCGATCATTGGTTGATCGTGCCTGGTTACGAAAAGCAAGCGCTAGCTTGGCCCATCGCGGCCCCGATGGCGCCGGTGATTGGTGGTCACCGGATGGACGCGTGGGGTTAGCGCACCGGCGTCTCGCGATCATTGACCTCTCGCCTGGGGGGCATCAGCCGATGCACGACGCGAGCGGCTCATACCATATCGCATTCAATGGAGAAATTTATAACCATCAAGAACTGCGTGCTGAGTTGACTCGGGCGGGATTTAGCTTTTGCTCGCAATCCGATACAGAAGTTCTTCTGGGCGCCTATCAGCAGTGGGGTATCGATTGTCTCGCTCACCTGAACGGAATGTTTGCCTTCTCCCTTTACGATCAGCAGAAAGAGCGGTTGTTTCTGGCGCGGGACCGGGCCGGAGAAAAACCGCTTTTTTATCACCTATTCGATGGCACACTGCACTTTGCCTCTGAACTCAAGGCGCTGATGGTTAATTCCGATCTACCCAGGCGGATCAATCTCCAGGCATTGGATTGTTATCTGGCGATGGGATGTGTGCCAGGGGATGCCTGTATCCTGGATGGGTTCAATAAGCTGCCCCCGGCTCACGCGCTCGTCTTTGACCTACGCACTGACGCCGTCAAGGTGTGGCGCTACTGGCAACTGCCTGAACTGACGCAAGAGGCTGGCATCAGTCTGATCAACGAAGCCGAACTGTTGGAAGAGCTTGACACCCTGCTGGAGGATGTCGTGCGTCGGCAACTCGTCGCCGACGTGCCGGTGGGCATCCTACTCAGCGGTGGCCTCGATTCCAGTCTGGTGACGGCCATGGCGGCGCGGACTTCGACTCGGGTCAAAACCTTTACCATCGGTTTTCCCGGCGCGGGTGCGTTGGATGAGACAGAACATGCACGACTGATCGCCAGGCATTTCGCTACGGAACATCTCGAGCTGATGGCGGATCCGGCTACCGCGGATTTGCTACCGCGCCTGGCGCATCAATACGACGAGCCTATGGTCGATTCGTCGATGATTCCCACCTTCCTGGTCAGCCAGTTGGTGCGCCAGCACTGCACCGTGGCGTTGGGCGGCGACGGCGGAGATGAGCTTTTTGGCGGCTACACCCGGTATAGCCATCTCCTGTCTATGCAACCTCAGCAGAGGTGGTTCCCCCTCCCGGTCCGCCAAGCCATCGCGTGGAGTGCCATGAGCGGATTGCCGGTCGGTCTGAAAGGGCGCAACTGGCTACAGGGGTACGGCGTCGATCTCGCCCATGAACTGCCACCGACTGTTACGCTGTTTGATGCTGCGACCCGGGCCAAGTTGATGGCCAATCGGGGCGCGTGGGAACCCGTTGCGGAAGCGCTGTGGCGACAACGCATACCGGCGCACTCTGATCTACTGCAACGCGCCACGCGGATGGACTTCGGGATGTACCTGGCCGAGGACATCCTGGTCAAGGTGGATCGGGCCAGTATGTTGAATTCGCTGGAAGTGCGTGCTCCCCTCTTGGACTACCGGCTGATTGAATTTGCCTTCGGGCGGTTGCCTTCGTCATGCAAGGCGACGTCGAGCAACAAAAAGATAATGCTGAAACGGCTGGCGCAACGCATCCTACCGACGGGGTTTGATCTGCGGCGCAAGCAGGGGTTTTCGATTCCCCTGGCGCAATGGCTCAAAGCCGGCCCGTTTCGGGAACTCTTTCATGAGATTCTGACGGATCGCCAATGCCTATTTGACCACAAGACTATCACTGGATTGTTGCGCGGCCAGGATCAAGGGCGCAGCAACAGTGAACGGCTGTTTGGATTAGTCCTGTTTGAGCTCTGGCGGCGTGACTATGGCGCGACGATATGAAGTGGCTGGTGTTAAATAAGGCTGGCGACAAGGAGTAGATGAATGGTCGTTGCCCTACTATCTGTATTCGGGCTGTTGATACCTGGCCTCGGGCTGGTCGTATTAGTCCTGCGCGAAGAATACTTCTCGATTCGCGCTCTGTCATTAGTCATTTATCTCATTGAGGCATTTCCTGGTTATGTGAAGATAATCTTCAATGAAAGTTCGGAATACTCGATCTACGATGTTAATGCCCTTATTGTGTATGGTGCGGCGATTTACTTAATTTTTCTCGGTTATAGCCTATCGCGGCATATCACTTTGATACGCGCATCTACCAAAGCGACTCAGGCGGTCTTTGTTAACAATAGAAGCTTTCTCATCCTCTGGTTTCTGACATTACTTGCAACGCTAGCAACACTGCCAATACTGATAGCAAAGGCCGAAGCGGCTGGCGGCTGGGATAATTTAATAACAAACTTATATCACTTTCGCTACGGAACTTTTAATGAAGATACACAAAGTAATGCTTGGAACGTCTTGTCTGGGCTTTACGGCACCCTGAGCGGGGCATTGATTCTTCTGCTTTACGGCACCTATACTAAAGTGAGGGCCCAGGGGTTCAAGCTGCTTTTCTTCGTCCTTGCCGTTTGTCTCGTCTTGGTCACTTTTATGGCTTTGAATAGATCAAGTTTTATCTTCTTAATTTTGTCAATTCTTGGTTTTAAACACTCAATCTCGCCTTTTAGCCGCACTAAAATGCGAGCTGCGATATTCGCACTGTTTCTGTCGATCATGCCCCTAAATTATGCTCATCAGTATCTCTACTTTTTGACCGCCGGTTGGGACGAACCAACATTTATTGGATCACTTGAGGCGCTTCAGGGGCCACAAGGGCACATTCAGACATTGACGACGATTCTTCGTGTTAGCGCCTATGCCGAACCGCTACACGAAGAAGCCTTTGCAGAATCAATCCTTTTTTTCGTGCCGCGCTTTTTTTGGACATCCAAGGCTGATATCTACGGTACTACGCTAGTTCAGGAATGGGCTCGCTTGCCGACGCATTACCAGATGGCGCCGACTACGGGTGGCGAATTATTGGCACATTTCGGTTACCTCGGAATCACGCTTTCGATATTAGTCGGTATTTTATTCGGCTGGTTTGACAAACTAAAGCATGGGAATGAAGTTAATCGCGCCGCGTTCTACGGGCTTTTACTGCCCCGCACCCTTGTAAATCTCGGGATGGGGGTGTCCGCAATATCGATCACAATCTTTCAATATCTCCTTTTTCTGGGGGTGACTTCCATGGCAAATGCTTTGAGCCGGGTTAAGGTGAAGGTCAGGCATTGAGAATCATTATGTCTATGCCGCGTACAATAGATTACCATTCAATGCTATACTAAATTACAGGGTATTCACTAGTGATTGCTTGCATGAGATGAAGTCGATGCCTGAAATCTCGATTGTAATGGCGTGTCATAATGGTGAGCGATGGCTGGCCGAGGCCATTGAAAGTGTTCTATTGCAAACCTTCCAAGATTGGGAGTTGATTGTTGTTGATGACGGCAGTTCAGACTCTTCTGGCGAGATCATCGCGAAGTTCGCTTCTCGGGAGCAGCGGATCGTACCGATCACGAAACCCCATACTGGATTGGCGGATTCGTTAAACTGGGGTATCTCGCGTGCACACGGTGATTGGGTTGCCCGTCTTGATGCGGATGATCTCTGTGAGCCGAGGCGGTTGGAAGTGCAGCTCTCAGCAGTCAACGGTGACCCAGACGTTGTCTTCCTAGGTTCAGCCCAAATACAGGTCGATCAGGACGGTCGCGAGGTTGGGCGTTATCAGTATCCAAAAGAGCACCACCTGCTGCTGCATGGCATGCTCAGTTCTGGTCGGTTTCCGCCGCATTCCTCGGCGCTTATTCGGCTGAAATCATTCCAGCAATGCGGAGGCTATCGGACTCGGTTTCATCGTGCCCAAGATTTGGACCTTTGGCTTCGACTGTCAGAGGTAGGCAAGCTAAAAGCCGTTCCAGATTTTCTTGTCAAGCACCGACTACATAAGAATCAACTGTCTCATTCGGAGGGCGGGCGACTGCGTATCATCTACTCGAGGGCTGCGATCATCAGCTACTGGCTCAGGCAGAAAGGAATCAACGAGCCTTGTTCCGGACAAGAAGATGAGTTCAGGAATTTTTTGGATTGGATCGGGCAGCGGCTCACACGGGATAATGCTTGGGAATATCTTGATTTCGTTTCCGGATTAAAAATTCGGATGAGTCAGGCACAATCGAATTTAGCGTGGCACAGACTTTTTGTGTGGGCAGTCTCGCACCCAGGGTTCTTGGTGCGCTTAGTTGGAAAGCGATACGGAAAAGATACGTGGCCACGACGCGCTGCCCAAGCCTGGGCCAGCGAAGCGTAGCAGTTTGTATTATTTCTTTATAGTTTGACTCTTTTTTAACGGTCTGGAACTTGATATGGGCGCTGATACGAAAATTCGTCAAGTCTGCTACGTTCTGGGTAATCCGCTAACAGAAGCAGATGATGGTGCCATTTTTTGGAATGACAGATGTTTTGCTACGACTGTCGAACATATCTTGGCGGGTGGGTTCGACCGCGTAGCTGTCGTTGCGCGAATTAGAAAAGTAGTATCCCCCCCTTCTCATGGAGCTGGGCTAGATGTTGAATCAGTAGTGATCTGTCGGCTGCCTGATTACAGTAACAACAGTGTTCGCGGTATTATTAATTATATTAATCAGTTACGGGGGCGCGTGAACTCAGATAATTTATTAGCGATCTTGGCAAGTTCAGAAATTATTTACTTCGATGGAGTCTTGTCCCCCCTGGCTTATGCCGTAACAAAGATGAATCGAATCCTTGATAAACGGGTAGTCTTTGAGTTGCGAGGGGAAACACTACTTGACCCTTATTATCTCAAGAAGAGATTTGGTCTTTTTGCTCCACTCCTAATGCGCCTGCATAAGCTCTATAAGGAGCAGGTTTTCTTTCAAGCTAGGGGGGGTATCTATGTCAGCGAGCATTTGCATAAGAAATACCCGTTGCGGATTGGTGAAGTTCTCATTGCCGACGACAGCTATTTGCCGCAGCCGAGCAGTTGCGATCTCAAGGATTATCCCCTGGTTGCGAGAAGCTTTATCTTTGTGGGGCACCTGGAAGCTGTGAAGCGGGTAGATTGGATTATCAAGGCTTTTGCGCTCGCGAAAAAAGGTATTGCCGATAACTGTGTCTTGACAATTGTTGGCGAAGGGCCGGACAGAGCGGATTTGGAAAGCCTGGTGTTTTCTTTGGGGCTACTGGGCATCGTGAATTTTGTAGGTGCGGTGCCATGGGGTGAACAACTTTTTGAGCACTATCGTTCCCACGATGTTCTTGTTATGGGTTCACTGTCTGAGGGAGAATCTCGTACGTTACGCGAGGCCATGCATTTTGGCTTAGCTGTGATCTCTACGGACGTTGGCTCAGCACGAGCGATGCTTGATTCTGATTTCATTACCTCCGTAGATGATCAGATGGGTTTTGTCGAGATTATAAGGCAGCTTATGTTTGAAGTGGGAGTGCTCGAAACCCAAGGTAAGAGAAATTCAAGAATTGCCGCAGAGCTTTTCAACACGCGGAATGGAGGTCAATTACGGACGGATTTTTGGCGTCGTCAATTCTTGAAGACCACTCCCCCAGGGTATCATGGGGCGGTCTTTGAGTAAAAAACTGTGTCTTCTCGAAAAATTCTACGGAAACGATGAAGTCTTATTTGCGCTACTCAATGTGAGTTGAGGACCAGAATCAAACTTCATGCGTATCGTTGTTATCGGCAGCCTCGCCATATCATTGCTCAACTTTCGCGGTCCCTTGCTTAAAACGTTGGTAGAACGCGGACATGAGGTGATTGCTTGCGCGCCGGACGCGCCACCCGAGGTGCTCGCCGGTTTGGCGGCCATGGGTGTGCATTATCGTCCCGTCCCCCTAGCGCGTACCGGACTCAATCCCTTGGCCGATCTGAGAACGCTCCGGGCGCTGCGTCGCTTGTTTCGGGAGGAGCGGCTGGATTTGGCGCTGGCTTATACCGTCAAGCCTGTCATCTACACCTGTTTTGCCGCCCGCGGATCGGCGCGCCCGCGGGTCTACCCTATGATTACGGGGCTGGGCTACGCCTTCGGCCTAGTGTCGTGGCCAAAGCGTCTGATCAGTGTGCTGTTGGTGGAGTTACTTCGGCGCGCGCTTAGCACCGCGTCCGGAGTGATGTTTCAAAATCCGGACGACCGTGATTTCTTTTTCGTTTCGGGTCTCCTCCCTTCAACCCTGCCGGTGACGCTGATTAACGGCTCCGGGGTGGATCTGGCCGCCTTTCGGCCGGCTCCACTGCCTGATGAACCGGTGTTTCTTCTGATTGCCCGTCTGCTCGTCGACAAGGGGCTGCGCGAGTACTATTTCGCTGCGCGGCGGCTCAAGGCGCGCTATCCGCGGGCGCGCTTTCTCCTGGCCGGGGATCTGGACCCGAATCCGATGAGTATCTCCGCGGCGGAGCTGGCGTCCTGGCAAGCGGATGGGACGCTCGAGTATCTCGGGCAACTCGACGATGTACGCCCGGCCTTCGCGGCGGCGCGAGTCTATGTGCTGCCGTCTTATCGGGAGGGCACACCCCGTACCGTCTTGGAGGCGATGGCGATGGGGCGCCCGATCGTGACCACCGATGCGCCGGGGTGTCGCGAGACGGTAGTCGATGGGGTGAATGGATTTTTGGTCCCAGTGCGCGATGACGTGGCGTTGGAGCGCGCGATGGAACGTTTCATCCTTGAGCCCGAATTGGCGAAGAGTTTTGGCAAGGAAAGTTTGCGGATCGCCCAAGAGAAATATGATGTTCATAAGGTTAATGCTGTGATTTTGGCGGCGATGGGATTGGATTAACTGCACGAATACGTCAGCACGTCCGAACATGACCAGCAAATGCGCTGAACGGTGGCACCTTTTCATGCCGGGATACGGTCACCTCAAGCGCCTCTCGAAGGCACGTATCGCTTAGTTACGATAAAACTCCTAATCATATAAAACCTGTCCGATTTTCCATGCGCATCATCGTCTTGGGCGGCCTCGCCCACTCCCTGCTTAACTTCCGCGGTCCACTACTTAAGACACTGGTCGAGCGTGGCCATGAGGTTATCGCCTGCGCCCCGGATGCGCCACCGAAGTTACGCGCCGCACTGGCAGACTTTGGTGTGCGTTATCGGCATATTACGCTGGCGCGTGCGGGCCGTAATCCATGGGCGGATTTGCGTACTTATCTGGCATTAAGGTGTCTGTTCCGAGAAGTTCGTCCTGATCTGGTTCTCGCCTATACAGTGAAGCCGGTGATTTACTCCGGTCTTGTGGGCCGTTCGGTGCCCGATGTGCGAATTTTCGCGATGATCGAAGGATTAGGCTATGCCTTTGGCGCTCTTGGGTGGCGACAGTGGACGATTGGCTACATGGTGCGCCGTCTGTATCGCATTGCCTTGAAATCCAGCAGCGGCGTTTTTTTCTTGAATCCGGATGATCGAGAACTATTCTTGAATCTCGGCATGCTTCCAAATGGTGTCGAAACAACCCTGCTGAATGGTATTGGTGTGGATCTCGATTGGTATCAGCCATGCGACTTGCCAAACGAGCCCGTCTTTCTGCTAATTGCCCGTCTGCTCGCCGACAAGGGACTGCGCGAGTTCCATCGCGCGGCGCGGCGGCTCAAGGGGCGCTATCCGCGGGCGCGCTTTCTCCTGGCCGGGGATCTGGACCCGAATCCGATGAGTATCTCCGCGGCGGAGCTGGCGTCCTGGCAAGCGGATGGGACGCTCGAGTATCTCGGGCAACTCGACGATGTACGCCCGGCCTTCGCGGCGGCGCGAGTCTATGTGCTGCCGTCTTATCGGGAGGGCACACCCCGTACCGTCTTGGAGGCGATGGCGATGGGGCGCCCGATCGTGACCACCGATGCGCCGGGGTGTCGCGAGACGGTAGTCGATGGGGTGAATGGTTTTCTGGTGCCGGTACGGGATGACATGGCACTGGAACGGGCTATGGAGCGGTTCATCTTAGAGCCAGAACTAGCCGGGCGCATGGGAGCTGAGAGTCTGCAACTGGCACGCGAAAAATACGACGTGCATAAGGTCAATGAGGTCATCCTGAGTGCTATGGGCCTGGATTGATCGTTGCACCAGGTCAACGAGAGTGCTTTTTTTGTTGGGCCAGACTAAACCACCAAGTAAATTTACCTTTGCTGTCACCACGCCGTTGACGGCGTGGCATCCCAGGCATCTGCGCCCGCTGGTTGCGCGGCAAACCCTTCGTCTTCGAGGTGCGCGACCTGTGGCCGGAACTGCCCAAGGCCATGGGGGTGATCACCAATCCGGTGATGCTGTGGGCCATGGGGGTGCTGGAGTGGCTGTCCTACCTCTCCGCCCAGCGACTGGTGGGCCTGTCACCCGGCATCGTCGCCGGCATCGCCCGGCGCGGGGTGGCGCGCGAGCGGATTACCCTGATTCCCAATGGTTGCGATCTGGATATCTTCGGTGCCTCCGCCGCCCCCCGCAGCATCCACTGCACCCTGGCGACCCGATGGGGTGGGCGCGGATGAGTTGATGGCGGTCTTTACCGGCACCCACGGCATCGCCAATGGCCTGGAAGCGGTCCTGGACGCGGCGGCGGAATTGCGGCGACGCGGGCGGGGGGATATCAAGCTGGTGCTGATCGGCGACGGCAAGCTGAAGCCGGGGCCCCAGGCCCGCGCCCAGGCCGAGGGCCTGGACAACGTCGTCTTCCACCCGCCGGTGGGCAAGGGCAAGCTCGCGGGGCTGATGGCGGCGACGGATGTCGGCTTGCAGATCCTGGCCAACGTGCCGGCCTTTTACTATGGCACCTCGCCCAACAAATTTTTCGACTACCTCGCCTCCGGGCTGCCGGTGCTCAACAACTACCCCGGCTGGCTGGCGGAGATCATCACTCGCCAGCAGTGCGGTTATGCGGTGCCGCCAGATGATCCGGTGGCCTTCGCCGATGCCCTGTGCCACGCCGCCGATCACCGCCCGGCACTGGTCGCCATGGGCGCCCGGGCGCGGGAACTGGCCGTGGCGGAGTTTGACCGGGAACGGCTGGCCGGTCAGTTTGTGGCCTGGCTGGAAGGGGCGGTGGCGCCTGGGTCAAGGGCAAGTAAGGAACCGTTCAATAACCGGTGATCCATAACAGGCGAACCACGTTAGCCCTTACAGGCGATCCACTTTAGCCCCTACGGGCGTTCCACTTTAGCCCCTACGGGCGTTCCACTTTAGCCCCTACAGGCAAACCGCTTTATCCTCTCGCCCTCGCGGCGGCTTAGCCCCTCTCCCCCGGTGGGAGAGGGGTTGGGGAGAGGGGGTGAATGAAACGAAATGGCCAAGTTTTTACTGAACGTCACCCACACTGGGCATTGAGGGCAAACGCCAGATGGATGCGAGCAGGCAGGCGGACTACCAGCGCGTGGCGCAACTCCATGCGGCGAACATCGACCAGGGCTTTCTGTCCACCCTGGGGCCGCGCTTTCTGCGCCTGCTCTATCAGGCCATCGACGAATGCCCGGAGGCTTGTCTGCTGCTGGCCCGGGAGGGGGGTCAGGTGGTGGGCTTCGTGGCCGGGACCCTGAACATGGGCCCAGTCTACCGGCGGTTGCGGCGGCACTGGCTGGCCCTGGGGCTGAGTCTGGCGCCGTCGCTGCTGATTCCGCGGCGGTTGTGGCGCATCCTGGAGATTCTGCGCTATAGCCGGGGCGGGGGTGGCCAGGTCAGGGCCGCGGTTATGGTCCCGGATCTCACCGCGCCCGTGGCGCCGCGGGGGACAAGCGGTATTTCTGCCTCCCATGGGGGGGCCGTTACGCTGGGTCAGACGGATGCAATGGGTCCTCACGCGACTGCGGTGCCGTCCCTGCCGGCGGCGGAACTGCTGAGCATCGCCGTCGATCCCGCCTGCCGCGGGCGGGGCATCGCCGAAGACCTCTACGCTGGGCTGAAGTTGTTCTTTGCCACCCGCGGCCTGGGTGAGTTCAAGATCATCGTCGGTGCCCCCCTGGCCCCGGCGCACCGGTTTTATCGCCGCATGGGCGCCGTGCCGGTGGCGGAGATCGAGGTCCATCGCGGGGCCGCGTCCACCGTCTATGTCCAGAAGGTCGGGGATATTTAAGCAGGGATGGACAGCCTGCTGGGTACCGTGAAGTCCTTGGTCGGGGCCCTGCTGATGCCCCTGCCGGTTTTCATCGGGCTGACGCTGCTGGGCCTGGCCCTGCTGGCGGCCGGCCGGCGGCGCCTGGGGTGGGGTCTGACGCTGGCCGCGCTGCTCAGCCTGGCCCTGGCCGCCTGGCGGCCGGTGGCGGATGGCTTGCTGGGGCCGCTGGAAAATCGCTATCCGGCGCTGACGGCCCCCTTGACCCTGGTCGCGGTCGGGCAGGGCTCCGGGGCGGCGGGTCAGGGCGCGACGGAACCGGGCGCGCAACGCCTGGACTCTGCGGAGCAGGATGCGGCATTTCCAGGTGCGCAAGGCATGGATTTGACGGACGCCCCGGCCGACGTCGCGGCGATCGTGGTCCTGGGCGGCGGTTGGTGGCCCAACGACCAGTGGCCCAGCGGCGCCCAGTTGTCGGAAAGCTCGGCCCTACGCCTGCTGGAGGGGGTGCGGCTGGCGCGGGCGCTGCCCGACGTCCCCCTGCTCCTCACCGGTGCCGACCGCCAGGGGGAGATTCCGCCCGTCGCCTGGGGCTACGCCCAGGCGGCGCGGGAGCTGGGCATCGCCCCGGCGCGCCTCCTGGTCCTGGACACCCCGGTGGACACGGCCCAGGAGGCGCGGGCGGTGCGGGCGGCCCTGGCCGGAACCGGGGCGGCGCGCCCGCGACTGGTGCTGGTCACCTCCGCCGCGCACATGCCGCGGGCGATGCGGCACTTCCAGGCCGTGGGTCTGGACCCCATCCCCGCGCCCACCCAGCACATGGCTGGTCGCGCCAGCGGTCGGCGCCTGAGCGACTGGCTGCCTTCCGCCAGCAACCTGCGCAAGACCGAGTCCGCCCTGCATGAATACCTGGGCCTGCTGGCCTGGCGCTGGGATCATCTGGGGTAAGGGTCAATCGGTTTACGAGGCCGGAGCGGCGCTGGCGGGTGGCGGGCAGCGACGCCACCTGCGGGTCCGCGGTGGGGGCGCGGTGAGTGCAATCTTGGGCTGGGCTCTCTACACTGCCAATCCTGTGTTTCTGATCGGTTTGCGGGGGTGGATGCGCGGTGGAAAAAATGATCAACGTCCACATCGAGGTGCTTGAAGACGGATCCCGGAAACCATGAAACCATCACAGGCATTGAAGATTCATCGCCACGATATCGAACAGGTCGTGGCCAGACACCACGCTTTGAATCCGCGGGTATTTGGCTCCGTCGCCCGTGATGCGGATAACGAAGCCAGTGATCTTGACTTGCTGGTGGAGACAACCCCTGACACGTCGCTGTTGGATATCGCCCTCATTGAGGTCGAACTGGAAACCTTGCTGGGGATTCCGGTCGACGTGGTCACTCCCGATGGGCTCGCCGAAAGCTTCCGTGGCCGGGTATTGAGCGAAGCACGTGCACTATGAACGGTAAGAAGCAGCGCGTTGTGGATTATCTGCAACATATGCAGGCAGCGATTTGGCGGGTTCAGCGCTATACGGTGCACAAGACGCGCGATGACTTTATGAACGACGAACAGCTTCAGGATGCTGTGATCCGTAACATCGAGATCATCGGCGAAGCGGCCCGTAACATCTCCGTTCAAGGACCGGAGTTTGTCGCCGCTCATCCGGAGGTCCCCTGGACGGCGCTCTATGCCATGCGTAATCGTGTCGCGCACGGCTACTGGTCAGTCGATACAGCTCTTGTATGGGAGGTGATTCGGCGGGACCTGCCGATCTTGGATGGACAACTGACCTCCTTAGTTCTGTCTGTTCATGGTACGCCTCAATAACGTCTTGTCCTCGGTCGGGGCACTTACACCCCGGTGGACACGGCCCAGGAGGCGCGGGCGGTGACTGCGCAAGACCGAGTCCGCCCTGCATGAATACCTGGGCCTGCTGGCCTGGCGCTGGGATCATCCGGGATAGGGGTTACGGCTTGAACCCGCACGATCAACTTGGTGTCTTGGCCGCCCTTGGCGACTTCGCGGCCCAGCGGCGCGCTTAGCGCCACACTGGCGATCCTAAAATTGATGGCATCCACCCCCGCTCTCACGTTGCGCCACCCTGGCGATCCTTAAGATGACTTCATCCACCCCCGATCCCGCGGCCCTCTACGCCCCCCTGCTCGCGGATATTTGTGCGCTTTACGGCCCCGGCCCCATCCCCCTGCACCGTCCGGTGTTCGAGGGCCCGGAGCGGCGCTGGCTGGTGGACTGCATCGACTCCAACTTCGTGTCCTCGGTGGGGGCGCGGGTGACGGAGTTCGAGGAGCGGGTGGCGGCCTTCACCGGGGCGCGGTTTGCGGTGGCGACGGTCAACGGCACCGCGGCGCTGCACGTCGCCCTGCATCTGGCGGGGGTGACGGCGGACAGCGAGGTGCTCACCCAGGCCCTGACCTTCGTCGCCACCTGCAATGCCGTGCGTTACGCCCACGCCTGGCCGGTGTTCGTCGATGTCGACCGCGACACCCTGAGCCTGAGCCCGGTGGCCCTGGCCGCCTTTTTGGACCGCCACGCCGAGCGCCGGGCGGAGGGGGTCTATAACCGTACCAGCGGCCGGCGCCTGGCCGCCTGCGTGCCCATGCATACCTTCGGCCTGCCGGGGCGGATTAAGGAGATTGTCGCCATCTGCGACCACTGGGGGCTCCCGGTGGTGGAGGATGCGGCGGAGTCGCTGGGCAGTTGGGTGGAGTTGGCCGTGGCGGCTGAACCGGCGGCGCGGGAGGCCAGCAACCCGCCAGGCCCTGGCTGGCGCCACACCGGCACCTTCGGCCGGCTGGGGACCCTGAGCTTCAATGGCAACAAGATCATCACCACCGGCGGCGAGATGATCCTGACCGATGATCCGGACCTGCCTGGCGGCGCGGGCCAAGCACCTGACGACCACGGCTAAGATTCCCCATCCCTATGAGTTTGTCCACGACGAGACGGGCTATAACTACCGCCTGCCGAACCTGAACGCCGCCCTGGGCTGCGCGCAGATGGCGCGTCTGCCGGAGATGCTGGCGGTCAAGGAACGGATCGCGGCGCGCTACGCGGCGGTACCTGCCATTCACCTGATCCCGCCCTTGCCCGGGACGCGCCCCAATCACTGGCTCAATGCCGTGCTGCTGGACACCCCGGCGGCGCGGGACGCCCTGTTGACCTACAGCAACGCCCAGGGGGTCATGACCCGTCCCATCTGGCGCCTGATGCACCGCCTGCCCATGTACCAGCATTGCCAGCACGATGGCCTGGTGAACTCCCTGTGGCTGGAGGCGCGGGTGGTGAATCTGCCCTCCAGCGTGCCGGAGGGGGCGATGGGGGGCTATACGGCGCCGTGAGGCGCTGATGGTCCTCACCGCCCGGCCCGCCGCCGCCCCGTGTCGGAAGATCGCGCGGTCTTCCTCAAGCCGTGTTTCCTAACCCCGGAACCCCGCCATGCTTGATGTCCTGCACCTGATCGGCCGCGATCAACCCCTGTTTGACGCTGACCTGGCGCGCCATGAGGCGCTGCTGTCAGAGCTGGTTTCAGCCGGGCGCTTTCTGGTCATCGGCGGCGCCGGCTCCATCGGCCAGGCGGTGGTGCGGGAGATCTTCAAGCGCCAGCCTAAGGTGCTGCATGTCGTCGATATCAGCGAGAACAACCTGGTTGAGCTGGTGCGGGATATCCGCAGCACCCTGGGCTATATCGCCGGAGACTTCCGCACCTTCGCCATCGACTGCGGCTCGGTGGAGTTCGCCGCGCTGCTGCGCTGGGCCGGGGGCTATGACTATGTGCTGAATCTGTCGGCGCTCAAGCATGTGCGCAGCGAGAAGGACCCCTTTACGCTGATGCGGATGGTGGAGGTCAATGTCCTCAATACCATCGCCACCCTGGACCAGGCCAAGGCGGGGCTGGCGAGTAAGTACTTCTGCGTCTCCACCGACAAGGCGGCCAATCCGGCCAACATGATGGGTGCCAGCAAGCGCATCATGGAGATGTTCCTGATGCGCGCCAGCCTGGAGCTGCCCATCTCCACCGCGCGCTTCGCCAACGTCGCCTTTTCCGACGGCTCCCTGCTGCACGGCTTCAACCAACGTTTCGCCAAGCGCCAGCCCTTTTCCGCGCCCCATGACGTGCGGCGCTATTTCGTCACCCCCCAGGAGTCGGGGGAACTGTGCCTGCTGTCCTGCCTGCTGGGGGAGAACCGCGACATCTTCTTCCCCAAACTCAGCGACAAGCTGCACCAGATCACCTTCGCCGAGATCGCCCGGCGCTACCTGCGCGCCCAGGGCTATGAGCCCTATGAATGCGCCAGCGAGGAAGAGGCGCGCGGGCGGGTGGCCGAGCTGGTGGCCCGCCGCCAATGGCCCTGCTACTTCTTCGCCAGCGACACCACCGGGGAAAAGGATTTCGAGGAGTTCTACACCGAGCGGGAGACCCTGGATCTGGCGCGCTTTGCGAGCATCGGCGTGATCAAGAACGACCCGGTCTTCGACCCGGCCAAGCTGACGCTGTTTCTGGAGCGGATCAGCGCGCTGAAGGCCCGCGGCCTGTGGACCCGGGAGGAGCTGGTGGAGCTGTTCCACGCCATGATCCCGGAGTTTGGGCATAAGGAAATGGGCAAGTTTTTGGACGAGAAAATGTAGATTGGAGACCTGACCATGAACAAACTGGACGGCACCCGCATCGCCGATTTTGTGCTCGCGACGATCTTTTTCCCTTTGGTCCTGCCCCTGTGGCTGATTGTCATCCCCATCCTGCGCCTGACCGGCGAAGGCGAGGTCTTTTACCGCCAGCCGCGGGTGGGCAAGGACGGCAAATTGTTCGACCTGCTCAAGTTCGCCACCATGCTCAAGAACAGCCCCAACATCGGCACCGGCGAGCTGACGGTCCACAACGACCCGCGGGTGCTGCCGGTGGGCCGCTGGCTGCGCAAGAGCAAGATCAACGAGCTGCCACAGTTGATCAACGTCTGGTTGGGGCACATGAGCATCGCCGGCCCCCGCCCACAGACGCCGCGCTGTTTCCAGGCCTATCCGGACCACATCCAGGCGGAGCTGATCAAGGTGCGCCCCGGACTGTCGGGTATCGGCCCCATCCTCTTCCGCGGGGAGGAGAAGATGATGAAGGACGCCGCCAACCCAGTGGCCTTCTACGACCAGGTGATCATGCCCTACAAGGGCGAGGTGGAGCGCTGGTATATCGACAATCGGTCGGTGAAGAATTACTTCCTGATCATCATCGCCACCATCTGGATCATCCTCTTCCCCAAGAGCCGGGTGGCGTGGAGGTGGTTCAAAGGGCTGCCGACGCCGCCGCAAGCGCTGGCGGCGTATCTGTGAGGGGGTTGCCCTGAGGGGTCGCGATTAACCAGGAGGCGCTACGGTTATGTTCTGGATCTTTGGCCAATATGCCCGCGAGCGACGCTTGATCAAAGGCCTGCGCCGGCGGCCCCTGGACCCGGCGGTGGTGGAGCAGGTGCGCAGGTTGACCGACCATGATCAACGCAGAGACCTCCCCTCAAATTTGCTGTGGACGATGCACAACCTGGCGGAGAAACGGCTGCGGGATTTGCCGGAGACCGATCCGTGTTACCCCATGGTCAAGGAAATAAGCCGTGGCGCCTTATGGGAGTATCAGACCCGGGCCACGCATGATTGTCTGTAGGTGAACGTCATGACCGATGCTTGGTTGAAAATGATCGAGGAGACCTTCGAGCGCGACTTTGGGCTGCACGGGGTCCGGGCGGAATTCGCCCATGGGCCGATTCCGCTCCAGGCGGCGCTGACGGTGTACGTGCCGACGGAACCAACGGCAGCGATGCACGAACTGGCGCGGGCGATCGCGGCGGAGTGGGCGGAACTGGATAAGGTGCTGTGGGTGCGGGTGTTGAGGCAGCGCCGGCCCTGAGGTTCCTGGTGGGCGCGGGCTGCCGTGCCGAGACGACATATGAGGCTCTCCGCAATGTAAGTCCATTACTTGGCTCGCGAAGTGGCCTGAATACCTCAGAAGAGCCAATGGCAGACGTGGCGGCGAAGCGCGCTGAACTGGTTGCTATATAGTTCATGTGCTATGAGGTTCCTGAACCGCGAAAAAAACTTATATATTTTGTTTCAGAGAAGTAGGGGTTCACGGTGAAGGAAACC
>ERZ1645187.234-NODE-234-length-54520-cov-163.779253_pt1 | contig 54520 bp, 55 predicted proteins | sample MGYA00575352_ERZ1645187 | MGnify/ENA primary metagenome ERZ1645187 (study PRJEB40837, sample SAMN11349314) | freshwater sediment metagenome | isolation source: river sediment | host: Sediment | place: India: Wazaribad , New Delhi | collected 2017-02-21 ... | reverse complement strand
ATCTCGAGAGCCTGATCTGGCTCGAGCACTTCCTGCGCGGCTACGAGGGCGCCCTCCTCATGACCTCGCACGACCGCGCCTTCATGAACCGCATCGTGAACCGCATCGTCGAGATCGACGGCGGCCAACTCACCTCCTATTCCGGCGACTACGAATTCTACGAGACGCAGCGGGCGCTCGCCGAGAAGCAGGCGCAGGCGCGGTTCGAGCGGCAGCAGGCGATGCTCGCCAAGGAACTCGCCTTCATCGAGCGCTTCAAGGCGCGCGCCTCACATGCGGCGCAGGTGCAGAGCCGGGTGAAGAAGCTCGAGAAGATCGACCGGGTCGAGCCGCCGCGCCGGCGCCAGACGGTGCAGTTCGATTTCCCCCCGGCGCCGCGCTGCGGCGAGGACGTGGCGACGCTCGCCCGGGTCGACAAGCGCTACGGCGCGAAGGTGATCTACGAGGGGCTCGACTTCCAGGTCCGCCGCCGCGAGCGCTGGTGCGTCATGGGCGTCAACGGCGCCGGCAAGTCGACGCTGCTGAAGCTGATCGCCGGCGCCACCGAGCCGGATGCCGGCGAGGTCAAGATCGGCGCCAGCGTCAAGATGGGCTATTTCGCCCAGCACGCCATGGACCTGCTCGACGGCGAAACGACGGTCTTTCAATGGCTGGAGGCGAAGTTCCCGCAGGCCGGGCAGGGGTCACTGAGGGCGCTCGCCGGCGCCTTCGGCTTCTCCGGCGACGACGTCGAGAAGCGTTGCCGGGTGCTGTCGGGCGGCGAGAAGGCGCGGCTCGTCATGGCGGCGATGTTGTTCGATCCACCGAACTTCCTCGTCCTCGACGAGCCGACCAACCACCTCGACCTCGCCACCAAGGAGATGCTGATCACCGCGCTCGCCGACTACGAAGGCGCCATGCTGTTCGTCAGCCACGACCGGCATTTCCTCGCCGAGCTCTCCAACCGCGTGCTGGAGCTCACCCCCGAGGGGGTGCACGTCTACGGCGGCGGCTACAAGGAATACGTCGAGCGCACCGGGCACGAGGCGCCGGGGGTGGGGTGAGCGGCGATCCACACGGAGCGACGTGATCCACCACCCGAGTTCATCGGGTGGCGGGTCTCGCGATTCGGAGCGACGGGCGGTGATCTCCCCGCCGCCACTCCCCTCAATGATGCGAATTCCGCATCAACCTGATCATCTTCAGATTGATCACCCCGAAGCGGAAGAGCTGCCAGGGTAGGAACTTGCGCATGAAGCAGGTCAGCCTGGTCGGCTTGGGCGGATAGTAGGCCTGCTGGTAGGGCTCTTTGTTGGTGGCGGTCATGATGCGTTTCTCCCCCGTGCTCTGGTCTCGTCGTCGCTTTCTCGTCGGTCAATCCGGCAGCAGCGACCAGCCGGGGCGCATCTTGGCCTGATAGATGAAGGTGTAGTGGAGCATCGCCTTCATCCAGTGACCGGCGAGACCGATCTCGCCGAAGGTCAGCGACAGATCACGTCCGTACATCGGGTACTTCTCGTAGTCCGGCACGACGGGGAAGACGGTCATCGTCGCCGCCGAGCCGGTGAACATGTTGCGGCCGGTCGAGGCGACGCAGGCCGCGCCCATCTTGGCCATCGAGGCGTGACGGGTCGGGGCGGGGGCGCCGTCGAGCATTTCCAGGATCGACGAGGTCACCGCGATCGCCATGGCTGCCGAGGGCATGCCGGTGCGCGGCGGGGCCGGATTGATCGGCGTGCCGTTGGGGCTCGACATCGGCTTGGAGATCAGATGCGGCGGCGCGAAGGCGATGCCGACGGCGAAGAGGTTGCCATAGCTCGGGTTCTGATAGGTCGAGGGCCAGTCCTTGGCCGACCACTCCGCATAGGGGCGCGGCGTGTAGTCGGCATCGACCTTCATGAAGCCGGAAGGCGCGAAGATCTTCGCCGTGATGTCCTCGCCGGCCTTGTCGAAGGCCTTCAAGCCGACGCCGGCGAAGGGCGGGATCAGCATGGCGAAGTCGAAGCCGAGCTCGTTCTTGGTGCCGTCGAGCAGTTCGTAGTGGATCTTGCCGGCCTCGACCTTGTTGACCGCGGCGCGGGTGATCCACTCGATGCCGCGTTCGACCATCAGGCTCTCGGCGAAGACCTTGCCGTTGGTGATGTAGCCGCCGCGTTCGATGTGGACACCGCCCATACCGAAGTCGCCGAGCTCGTATTCGTTGGAGATCCACACCAGCCGCGCCTTGTCGCGGACGCCGGCGTCACGCAGCACGTGCTCGACGTTGTAGATGTATTCGAAGGCCGCGCCCTGGCAGGTGCAGGTGCCGTGGCCGGTGCCGATGACGATGGTCTTGTCCTCGCCGCGACGCATCGCCTCGATGGTCGCCTGGAGCTTGTGGTTCGCCTCCAGCGCATGTGAGGCGGTGCAGACCGACACGGTGTGGCCGTGGTCGGGGCCGAGGCCTTCGGTGGCGCCGAAGTTCAGCTTCGGACCGGTCGAATTGATCAGGTAGTCGTAAGGGATCCTGGCGGTCTGGCCGGCCTTGTCGGCGCTGGTGTATTCGACCACCACGTGCGGCGAGGGATCCTCGGCACTGCCTTCCGGATGGATCGACAGCGCCTTGGCCTGATGGAAGGGAACGCCGATCCGCTTGTAGAGCGGGGCGAGCTCGAAGGTCACCTGGTCCTCGTTCATCTGGCCGACGCCGACCCAGATGTTCGACGGAACCCAGTTCCACTTGGCGTTGGGCGAGATGACCACGACCTCGTAGGGCGTCCTGGTCTTGCGGCGGCCGCGCACGAGATAGCGCGCGGCGGTGTGGCCGGAGATACCCGCGCCGAGAATGACGATCTGCTTCTTCCCGCCCTGCGTAGCCATGTGCCCGCCTCCCCCCCAAACAGGGGTTCCGCATCCCCGAGAGGACGGGGGTGCTCACCAATGTCGATGCAAATTTATATTCCGATATTTCGATATGAAAATACCGATTGTTCCGAGGATCTTCGGCCTTTTCGGGAGACCATCGCAAACTCGGCGGCGAGCGGCGGGGTCGGCCGGCGGCGATCGCCGGATCGGCGCGTCGCACGATTTCGTGTGTAGTCTCCGCCTGTAACGAATCGCCGTCGCCCTACGTATCGTGAGGGCAAGGAGGTTCCATCATGTATCGCAAAGACCCGACCCGCATCGCGGCACTGACGCCGGAGCAGTATCGCGTCACTCAGCAGAACGGCACCGAGTATCCCGGCACCGGCGAACATCTGCGGAATTTCGCCCCCGGGCTCTATGTCGACATCGTCTCGGGTGAACCGCTGTTCGTCTCGACCGACAAGTTCGAGTCGCATTGCGGCTGGCCGAGCTTCTCGAAGCCGGTCGAGCCGGCCAATGTCGCCGAACTCGACGACACCACCCACGGCATGGTGCGCACCGAGGTGCGCTCGCGCCATGGCGACAGCCATCTCGGCCATGTCTTCCCCGACGGGCCGCGTGAGCGCGGGGGCTTACGTTACTGCATCAACTCCGCGGCGCTGCGCTTCGTCCCCAGGGCGGAGATGGAACAAGAAGGCTACGGCGCCTTTCTCGATCAGGTGGAGGGATGACGATGAACGAACGCGCGCTTCTCGCCGGCGGCTGTTTCTGGGGCATGCAGCAACTGATCCGCCGTATCCCCGGCGTGATCTCGACCCGCGTCGGCTATTCGGGTGGCGACGTGCCGCACGCCACCTATCGCCATCACGGCGACCACGCCGAGGCGGTGGAGATCGTCTTCGATCCGGCGCAGGTCTCCTACCGTGACCTGCTCGAGGTCTTCTTCCAGATCCACGACCCCACCACCGTCGACCGACAGGGCAACGATCGTGGTCGCAGTTATCGCTCGGCGATCTTCTTCGTCGACGAGGCGCAGAAGCGGGTGGCGCGCGACACCATCGCCGATGTCGACGCCTCCGGCCTGTGGCCGGGCAAGGTGGTCACCGAGGTGAAGCCGGCCGGCGACTTCTGGGAGGCGGAGGCGGAGCACCAGGACTACCTGGAGCGGATCCCCTGGGGCTACACCTGCCACTTCGTGCGGCCGAACTGGAAACTGCCGAAGCGGTCGACCGCGGCGTGATCGATCCCTCCAGGCGGCACCGGCGTGGCGCCGGGGACACATCGGGCGACGGCCGCCTCGGTGGGTGAGGCCCCTTACTCGCCGCCGCGTCCTGCGTTATCTCGATCTTCGCCCGTCTTGCGCGGAGAATCGCCCGATATGCCCCCTCGCCCCCCCGCCCCGCCGCGCGCCTGGCAACGGATGCTCTCCGGGCGGCGGCTCGATCTGCTCGATCCGTCGCCGCTCGACGTCGAGATCGAGGACATCGCCCACGGCCTCGCCCGCGTCGCCCGCTGGAACGGCCAGACGATCGGCGATCACGCCTTCTCGGTCGCGCAACACAGCGTCCTGGTCGAAGAGTTGGCGCTCCGGCTGGAGCCCATCCTGGCGCCGAAGTGGCGGCTCGCCGTGCTGCTGCACGATGCGCCGGAATACGTCATCGGCGACATGATCTCACCGTTCAAGGCGGTGGTCGGCGGTGGCTACAAGGTGGTCGAGCATCGGCTGGAGACCGCCATCCACCTGCGCTTCGGCCTGCCGGCCACCATCCCGGCGATGATCCGCACGCTGACCAAGCGGGCCGATCACGTCTCGGCCTATTTCGAGGCGGTCGAGCTCGCCGGATTCGAGCGCGGCGAAGCGGAGCGGATCTTCGGCCGGCCGAAGGGCTTCCCCGAGCGGCTCGGTCTCACTCCCTGGCCGATCGCAGAGGCGCAGGCCCGCTTCCTCGAGCGCTTCCATGATCTCGATGCCCAGGTGCGGGCCGCGGCGTGACCGGAGCACGGGAGGTCGACGAGAGCGCGGCGCCTTCCCCCGCCTCGGCCCGCCATGTTTCGGGCGCGATGACGTGCGAGCGACGGCGCGCTAGATTTCACCGTCCCTTCGACCCGGAACCCCGCATGTCCAGCCTCCACGTCTGTTCGCTGTCGCGCCTCCACGAGACCGTCGAGCGGATCGGCGCCTCGCATGTCGCCACCCTGATCAACGCCGGCACACCGGTCGCCCGGCCACCGTCGATCCGGGCGGAGAACCATCTCTTCCTCGGCTTCAACGACATCGTCGAACCGATGGATGGGATGGTGCCGGTCACTTCGGCGCAGGTCGCCCGCCTCCTCGACTTCGTCGCCACCTGGGATCGGGCGCGGCCGATGGTGGTGCACTGCTGGGCCGGTATCTCGCGCTCGACCGCCGGCGCCTATGTTGCCGCCTGCGCCCTCATGCCCGGCATCGACGAGGAGCGGATCGCGCGAGAGTTGAGGTCGCGGGCGCCGTCGGCGACGCCGAACGGGCGGGTGGTGGCGCTCGCCGATGCGCTTCTCGGCCGCGACGGCCGAATGGTGGCGGCGATCCGCGCCATCGGCCGCGGTGCCGATGCCTTCGAGGGACGACCCTTCACCCTGCCGCTGGAGCGGGAGGCCTGGGGATGAGCGAGGCGCGCGGCAGCGGGCTCGAAATCGGCCTCAACGCGGCGATCGTCGCGGTGAAGGGCGACGTGCCGATGATCCTCACCGTCGGCGGCGGTGACGACGAGGCGCTGCCCTTCGGCCCGTTCGACCCGGTGCGGCATCGCACGCTCGAGATCGGCCTGCGCTCCTGGGTGGAGGCGCAGACGGCGCTCAGGCTCGGCTATGTCGAGCAGCTCTACACCTTCGGTGATCGCGGACGATACGCCCGCGGCGGCGGTCGCGGCGGCGGCGACGTCGGACCACACGTGGTCTCGGTCGGCTATCTGGCGCTGACCCGCGTCGCCGGGCGCGGCGAGGGCGGCGAGGAAGCGATGACCGCCTCGCAGGAGGCGTTGGCGCGGGCCGGCGCCACCTTCCGTCCGTGGTACGATCATTTCCCCTGGGAAGACTGGCGGCGCGGCCGACCGGCGATGGTCGACGAGGCGATCCTGCCGGCGTTGCGCGCCTGGGTGGCGGAGGCGCCGGAGGATGCCGATCCGGCACGCGCGCTCGGCCGGGCGGAGCGGCTCAGGCTGTTCTTCGGCACCGAAGGCGCGCCCTTCGACGAGGAGAAGGTGCTGGAACGCTACGAATTGCTCTACGAGGCCGGATTGGTGGAGGAGGCGCGGCGCGACCGACGGGCGTCGGGGCGGCCCGTGCACGGCAATCCGCTCGCCGGACTCGGGCGGCCGATGCGTTTCGACCACCGCCGCATCCTGGCGACGGCGATCTCACGGCTGAGGGCCAAGCTCAAGTATCGCCCGGTGGTGTTCGAGCTGATGCCGGAGAGCTTCACCCTGACCGAACTCCAACGCACCGTCGAGGCGATCTCGGGCCGCCATCTGCACAAGCAGAACTTCCGCCGGCTGGTGGAGACCGCGGCGCTGGTGGAGGCGACCGGCGAGACCTCTCTCGCCACCGGCGGACGGCCGGCGAGCCTCTACCGCTTCCGCCGCGAGGTGCTGAGCGAGCGCCCGGCGCCCGGGTTGCGGCTGGGCACGCGCGGGTGACCCTCGCGGACGTCGGCGTTTCGATCGCCGTCTCAGGCCTTCTTCACCGGACCGAGGCTCGCGGGGGCCGGAATGTCCGCGGGAACGAAGAAGTCGGGAGCGAGCGGCTTCGACGGATCGACGCGGTAACGGTCGAAGTCGGTGACGCCTTCGGCGGCGAGGAAGGTGTCGTCGATGAGGAAGTTGCCGGTGAAGCTGCGGGCCGGCTTGGTCAGCACCGCGTGGGCGGCGTCGGCCATGATCTCCGGGGTGCGGCTCATCGACATCAGGCCGGCGCCGACGACGAACTCGATCGCCGAGGTGGCGATGGCGGTGCGCGGCCACAGGGCGTTGACGGCGATGCCCTTGGGGCGGAACTCGCCGGAGAGCCCGAGCACGCACATGCTCATGCCGTACTTGGCGATCGAATAGGCGGTGTGGGGGGCGAACCAGTGTTCCTTCATGTCGAGCGGCGGCGACAGCATCAGCACGTGCGGATTGTCGCTCTTCGCCAGAAACGGCGCGGCGTGTTTGGTGACCATGAAGGTGCCGCGGGTGTTGACCCCCATCATCAGGTCGAAGTGCTTCATCTCGGTGGCGGTCGTGTCGGTCAGCCGGATCGCCGAGGCGTTGTTGACGACGATGTCGAGGCGGCCGAAATGTGCCATCGTCGTCTCGAGGGCACGCACCACCGACTCTTCGTCGCGGACGTCGACCACCAACGGCAGGGCCTCGCCGCCGGCGGCGCGGATCGCCTCCGCCGCGGTGTGGATGGTGCCGGGCAGCTTCGGGTGCGGCGTGTCGGTCTTGGCGGCGACGACGACGCGGGCGCCGTCGCGGGCGGCGCGCAGCGCAATGGCGAGGCCGATCCCGCGGGTGGCGCCGGTGACGAAGAGAGTGCGTCCCTGGAGAGTGGTCATTCGGCTTCCGTTCAGGTCGAGTGTGATACCGAGTATGGTCATGAGGTTAACGTATACGTCCACCTCGCGCCAGGGGCGATGCGCCGGCGCCGGGGACGGGAGAAGCGGAAAGATGGTTCGAACCCTGGTCGTCGCCCTCTTCGTGTCGATCTTCGCCGCCACGACGGTCGCCGAGGCGCAATACCGGCCGCCGACACCACCGCAGCGACCGCCGTGGAAGGACGTCTGTTGCGGCGGACCGTGTTGCGTCAAGCCGCGCCTACCGGGCCGTTGAGGGGGAACGCGTGACCGACGACGAGGGGGGCGACACGGCGGCGGCGGGACGCGCCGTCACCCGAGGGGGGGGCGGCGCGGCATGGTTTCGCATCGGTGCGATCGTGCTGATGGCCGTCGGGGGTTGGGCGTGGGGGGCGTGGGAGCACTTCGTCGCCGCGCCACGGATCCGCGACGTCGCCCGCGTCACCTACACACTCGACCTGATCGATCGCTTCGACGACACCGAGGCTCACAAGGTCTATGTCCAGCTCGCCACCGACATGAAGCCGTGGTGGGACCAGATCGAGGATCTGCAGCGCCGTATCCAGGCCACGCCGGGCGACGAGGCGCGCGAGGCGCTGATCACCGAGCGCGACGCCTCGCTCCTCACCTTCATCAAAGACCGTGATCTGGCGCCGCGGATCGATCTCCTGATCCTCGCCTTCGACGAGTTCGTGCGCTGCCTCGACACCGCGGTCTGCGATCAGGAGGTGCTCGACAAGGCGATCGGAATCGACGTCAAACGGATCTACCGCACCTTCCGGCCCTACATCCTGATGCGGCGCTCCAACGGCGGCGCCGACGCGACCTACGGTAAGGACCTCGAAGACCTGTTCTTCCGCGTCCTGGGGTGACCGGCGACGACGGGAGACGGGGCGGCATCACGCCGCCAGGGGGTAGGGCACGACCAGATGTTCGGCCGGAATGCCCCATTGCACCGACAAGCGGTGGATCATGTCGACGGTGAGAGCCTGCTTGCGCCGCAGCACCTCCGATGCACGGGATCGCGAACCGAAGAGGAAGGCGAGATCGCTCTGCTCGCGGCCCGAGTTCTCCATATGGGCGCGGATGAGATCGACGGGATCGGGGGCGGTGATCGCATGGTGGCGGTTCTCATCGGCTTCGATCAGATCGGCGAGCACGTCGAAGCGATCGGCCTCGGCACTGCCCGGCACCGGCGGGTTTGCGAAATAGGCGTCCACCGCGCCGATCGCCCAAGCGAGATCCGCGTCGTCGCGAATGGGTCGGATGTTCCGCATCACACCGTCTCCGCATCGATCTCGTCGTAGTCCGCGTGGGTCCCCGCGAACTTCACCAGCACACGCCCGTAGGCGTAGGCGACATGGACGACGAAGCGGTACGTGTTGCCGCCGATGTCGAAGATCACTCTGTAGTCGCCGACGAAGTCGACGTCGGCCCCGAACATCGCCTTGATGTCGGCGGGTCCGCTCCAGTTCGCACGGCTCGCCACGACACACCACGCCCGAAGCGGCGTCTCGGCCCACGGATGGCGGGCCCAGAAGGCCTTCAGCGTGGACTTGGCGATGATCTGCACATCGGCAATACGTTCCCATTTCGGGAACATATCGAGTCGAAACCCTCCGGTTCGACCGATGACGGCCTTCTCCTCTCCTCACTTCTTCTTGCCCATGAAGGCGGCGAAGGCGGCGGCGGCTTCGGGAGAGGCGAGGCGGCGGGCGAATTCCTTGGCCTCGACCGCGATGCGGGTCAGCACGTCCTCACGGGTGGTGACGTGGCCGGAACGCAGCAGCCGGCGGGCGGCGGCGAGCGCCTGACGCGGCTTGGCGGCGAGCGCCTCGGCCGCCGCCATCGTCGCCGGCTCGACCTCGTCGGCGCCGACCACCCGGTTGACCATGCCGACCGCCGCGGCGCGGCTCGCGTCGAAGCCGTTGCCGAGGCAGAGCAGCTCGAAGGCGAGCGGATGTCCCATCAGGCGGGGCGCGAGCAGGCTCGAACCGCCCTCGGGGACGAGGCCGAGATCGAGGAAAGGCGTGCGGAACAGCGACCGGTCGGAGGCGTAGACGAGATCGGCGTGGAACAGCGCGGTGGTGCCGATGCCGATCGCCAGACCATCGACGCCGCAGACGAGCGGCTTGTCGAGGCTCGCCAACGCCACGAGAAAGTCGATCACCTGCAGTCCGAGCTTGCCGGTCGCGGCCGCGGCGGCGAATTCGGCGACGTCGTTGCCCGAGGAGAAGGCGCCGGGTACGCCGAGCAACACGTGAACGGCCACAACCTCGTCCGCCTCACCTGCCTGCAACGCCGCGGTCATCGCCTCGTACATGCCGGAGGTGAGGGCGTTCTTCTTGTCCGGCCGATTCATGCGGACGACGTTCACCGCGCCGGCGCGGGTGACGGAGATGAGATCGGAGGTGGTCATGGTCGTCTCGGCTCCCGGGTTCGACGTGATGGCTCACCTATACGGCAGTCTTCGCTCGTATCGGGGCGCGTTCCGCACCTTCGTGCGGTTCGGCGCACTCTAGGCACAGCGACCCCACGCCCGCAACACCGACGTACGCGCCGATCGGTCGCCGCCCCTTGTCTCGCGCCACGAAAGACGCCAAGGAGAACCGCGACGACGGCCGGCGACGGGCAGCGGGTCGCGCGACGAGGGGATCATGGCGGTTCGCGGAACGCGAGACGAGCGGGAACGGGAGGCGGCGATCGCGGCGGCGGTCACGGCGCTCTCGGCCGGCCGGCTCGTCGGTCTGCCGACCGAGACGGTCTATGGCCTCGGCGCCGACGCCGACGACGGCCGGGCCGTCGCCGCGATCTACGCCGCCAAGGGCCGGCCGAGCTTCAATCCGTTGATCGCCCACGTGCCGGATCTCGCGACGGCGGAGCGGCACGGTGTCTTCGACGACCGCGCCCGGGCGTTGGCGCGGGCGTTCTGGCCGGGCCCCCTGACCCTCGTCGTGGCGAAGCGACCCGACAGCCCGATCTCCGACCTCGCTTCGGCCGGGCTCGACACCATCGGGCTGCGGGTACCGGCGAACGCGGTGACGCGGGAGATCCTCGCGCGCTTCGGTCGGCCGGTCGCCGCCCCTTCCGCCAATCGCTCGGGTCGGGTCAGCCCGACCCGCGCCGCGGACGTGGTGGAGGAGTTGGGTGCGGCGGTCGCCGAGGTGATCGACGACGGGCCGACCCCGGTCGGGGTGGAATCGACCATCGTCGCGGTGCTCGACGGGCGCGCACGTCTGCTCAGGCCGGGCGGGGTGCCGCGTGAGGCGATCGAGGCGATCCTCGGCGAGACCCTCGTCGACGAACCGCCGCCGGTCGACGACGCAGCGCCGCTCGCCCCCGGTATGCTCGCCTCGCACTACGCCCCCCGCGCACGGGTGCGACTCGAGGCGACCACGGTCGCGCCGGGCGAGGCGGTGATCAGCTTCGGCCCCGATCGGCCGGCGGGCGCGGAACACGCCGCGGTGGTCTTCGATCTGTCGCCGACCGGCGATCTCGCCGAAGCGGCGGCCAATCTCTTCCGCGCCCTGCGCGACCTCGACGCCTCCGGCGCGACCACCATCGCGGTGGCCCCGATCCCGGCAGAGGGGCTCGGCGAGGCGATCGTCGACCGCCTGAGACGGGCCGCGGCCCCGCGACCGTGACAGGCCCGACGTGACGCCATCGCGGCCGAGCCATGCTCCGAGCGCAGAACCGGTTCGGCTGCCGCGCGACGAAGGTATGACTGCGACTTCGATTTCCATCGCGGTTCGGGGGTGACGAGCGGGCCATGATCCGTCATCGTAGCGGCGTGGTCCGACCGGGTGGCGACGAGGGTGTCTTCGTTCACCACCGGATCGGGAACCGACGGAATGCCGGAGAGCCCGACGACGAACGGGCCGGGCGACCCTGAGTGCCACGAGCGCGGGCGCGCGAGAACGCCAAGCTCGGCGGGAGGACGTTTCGGAATGTCGACACTGCTGATCCACCATCCCGCCTGCCTCGGGCATGCGACCCCTCTCGGTCACCCCGAACGGGCCGATCGGATCCGCGTCGTCGACCGCATCCTGGAGCACGAACGCTTCCAGGCGCTGGAGCGCGAGGCGGCGAGCCGCGGCACCCGTGAGATGGTCGAACTCGGCCATCCCGGCAGCTATTTCGACGAGATCGCCGCCTGTGTGCCGAGCGAAGGGCTCACCCGCCTCGACGACGACACGACCATGTCGCCGGGTTCGCTCGAAGCGGCGCTCCGGGCGGTGGGTGGCGCCTGCCAGGCGGTCGACGAGGTGTTCGAGAAGAAGGTCAAGAACGCCTTCTGCATCGTCCGCCCGCCGGGCCACCACGCCGAATCGAAGCGGGCGATGGGTTTCTGCCTGTTCAACAATGCGGCGATCGCGGCGAAATGGGCGCGGGAGAAACACGGCGCCGAGCGCGTCGTGGTGATGGACTTCGACGTCCACCACGGCAACGGCACCCAGGACATCTTCTGGAACGATCCGAACCTGATGTACGCCTCGACCCACCAGATGCCGTTCTATCCGGGCACGGGTGAGGTCGGCGAGACGGGGGTGGCCAACAACATCGTCAACGCGCCCTTGTGGGCGGGGGCGGGTGGCGCCGACTTCCGCGAGGCGATGGACATCGCCGTGCTGCCGCGCATCGAAGATTTCCGGCCGGACATGATCATCATCTCCGCCGGTTTCGACGCTCACACCCGCGACCCGATGAGCCAGATCAATCTGGTCGAGACCGACTTCGCCTGGGCGACGTCGCGCCTGATGGACATCGCCGACCGGCGCTGCGGCAGCCGCATCGTCTCGGTGTTGGAGGGCGGCTACGACCTCGAGGGCCTCGCCCGCTCGGTCGCGGCGCACGTGATGACGTTGATGAAGAGCTGATCGGCGCATCTCACGCTTGTGCGGGGGGATGGCCATCGCCATCCTCCGTCGATGTCTGTGACGCGACCCTCATCGATGCGGCTGGTGCCGCTCCTCGCCCTCGGCCAGATCTTCGGTTGGGGCACGACCTATTACATGCCCTCGGTGCTGGCGCCGGCGCTCACCCGCGATCTCGGGCTCGACCCGACCGGAATCTACCTCGGCGTCACCATCATGGTGGCGATCGGCGGACTCGCGGCGCCGACGGCCGGGCGCCTCCTCGATGCCCACGGCGCGGCGCGGTTCATGCCGCTGGCGCCGCTCGCCATCGGGTGCGGCCATCTCCTGGTCGCGGCGGCCCCGTCGCCGACCACCTGGTATCTCGCCTGGATCCTGCACGGCATCGCCATGCCTTTCGGGCTGACCCTCGCCGCGACGACCTTCCTCACCCGCCTGTCTGCCGCCGACGCGAGGCGGACGATCGGCATCATGACGCTGCTCGTCGGCTTCGCACCTTCCGCCTTCTGGCCGCTCACCGCCCTGTTGGAAGCCTGGTTCGACTGGCGTGGGACGCTCGTCTGCTACGGGCTGCTCGAGCTCGCCGTGTTGTTGCCGCTGCAGATCCGCCTCGGGCGGGCATGGTCGGATCGCGGGCCGGCGCCGGCGGTCGACGCCGCCACGCACTCGTCCGTCGACTCGGAGGCACCGACCGCGCCCATGCTCACCGGCGCGACCCGGACGATCGCGATCACCGCGATGGTGGTCGCCTTCACCGCCCAGGGCTTCGCCTCCTGGGGGCTGCCGCTCCACGTCATCCGGCTGTTCGAGGATCTCGGCCTCGATCACGCCACCGCGGTGACCGTCGCAGCGGCGAGTGGGGCTGCGACGATCGGCGCGCGGACCCTCGAGGTGATCTTCGGCCACCGGCTGCACCCGTTGACCACCACCGGGCTCGCCATCATGGTCCTCTCGCCGATGCTGGCGTTGCTCGGCTCGCCGCTCGATCCGCTGATGAGCGCCTGGATCTTCATCGTGGTGTGGAGCGGCGCCAACGGCATCCTGGCGGTGCTGCGCATGACGCTGCCGCTGTCGCTGTTCGGTGCTGCCGCCTACGGCACGCTGGTCGGACGGATGAGCCTGCCGCAGAACCTGGTCTTCGCCGCCTCGCCGGCGATCTTCGCCGTGACGATGGACCGCAGCGGCCCGATGGCGGCGCTGTGGCTCGCCATCGTCGCGTCGCTGACGGCATTGGTCGCCGCCGTCATCCTGCAGCGGATCGCCCGCCCGGCGCGGAACCGGCCCCATTGACAGCGACGGCGGCTCGGTGCCTCCTCGGGGCCGCGATCCGATCCGAGAGACGACCCGTGACCGAAACCCCCGCCGACATCGCCGCTCTGCCGTTCGAGAAAGCGTTGGCCGAACTCGAAGCCATCGTCCAGAAACTCGAACGCGGCGATGTCGCCCTCGACGAATCGATCGCCGCCTACGAGCGTGGCGAGGCACTCAAGGCGCACTGCCAGAAGCTCCTGACGGCGGCAGAGGCGCGGGTGGAGAAGATCCGCCTCACCGCCGAAGGCCGGCCACAAGGGGTGGAACCACTCGACCTCGAGCGCAATTGAGCGCGGTATTTCACTACCGCTCCATTCCTCGGTTCGGCCTCCGACCGCGAAACGGTGATTTGCAGCGCGACCTCGCGTCATATATTCGGGAACGTGGCGTGGGCTTCACCCTGACCGCGCCGGGTCGGACGATGTCGTCGCCCGATCGTATCGCCGGGTCGGGCGGCCTCGTCGCTCCGACCGTATCGCGTGAGTGGTCCGTTGCCCGTTCCGACCCCCCTTCTCGACAGCGTCAAGGTCCCGGAAGACCTCCGGCGGCTTCCCGATTCGGCGCTGCGCCAGCTCGCCGACGAACTCAGAGCGGAGACCATCGATGCGGTGTCGGTGACCGGAGGCCATCTCGGCGCCGGCCTCGGGGTGGTCGAGCTCACCGTCGCGCTGCACCGGGTGTTCGACACGCCGCGCGACGTGCTGATCTGGGACGTCGGCCACCAGAGCTATCCGCACAAGATCCTCACCGGCCGGCGCGACCGCATCCGCACGCTGCGCCAACCCGGCGGCCTTTCCGGCTTCACCAAGCGCGACGAGAGCATCTACGACCCCTTCGGCACCGCTCATTCCTCGACCTCGATCTCGGCGGCGCTGGGATTCGCCACGGCGCGCGATCTCGACGGGGCGACCCACAACGTGGTGGCGGTGATCGGTGACGGGTCGATGTCGGCGGGCATGGCCTACGAGGCGATGAACAACGCCGGGGCCAAAGGGTCGCGGCTGATCGTCGTGCTCAACGACAACGACATGTCGATCGCTCCACCGACCGGAGCGATGAGCGCCTATCTGGCGCGCCTCGTCTCGTCACGCACCTTCATGCACCTGCGTGACATCGGCAAGCAGATCTCCCGGCGTCTGCCGAAGTTCATGGAGATCGGCGCCAAGCGGGCCGAGGAATACGCCCGCGGCATGGCGATGGGCGGCACCCTTTTCGAGGAACTCGGCTTCTATTACGTCGGGCCGATCGACGGACACAATCTCGATCACCTCCTCCCGGTTCTGCGCAACGTGCGCGACGCCAAGGAAGGGCCGATCCTGGTCCATGTCGTCACCCAGAAGGGCAAGGGTTATGGCCCGGCGGAAGCCGCGCCCGACAAGTACCACGGCGTCAACCGCTTCGACGTCGTCACCGGCAAGCAGGCCAAGCCCAAGGGCAACGCACCGTCCTACACCAGGGTCTTCGCCGATACGCTGACCGCGGAGGCTTCGCGCGACGACAAGATCCTCGGCATCACCGCCGCCATGCCCGCCGGGACCGGCCTCGACGTCTTCGGCAGGGCGTTCCCGAAGCGGGTGTTCGACGTCGGTATCGCCGAGCAGCACGCGGTGACCTTCGCCGCGGGTCTGGCGGCAGCCGGCTACAAGCCGTTCTGCGCCATCTACTCGACCTTCCTGCAGCGTGGCTTCGATCAGGTGGCGCACGACGTGGCGCTGCAGAAGCTTCCCGTCCGCTTCCCCATCGACCGCGCCGGCTTCGTCGGCGCCGACGGGGCGACACATGCCGGCGCCTACGACCTCGCCTTCCTCGGCTGCCTGCCGAACTTCGTCATCATGGCGCCGGCCGACGAAGCCGAACTCGTCCACATGGTGGCGACCTCGGTCGCCATCGACGACCGGCCCTCCGCCTTCCGCTTCCCACGCGGGGAAGGGGTCGGCTGCGACCTGCCGGAGCGCGGCATCCCGCTCGAGATCGGCCGTGGACGCATCCTGCGCGAGGGAAGCAAGGTGGCGATCCTCTCCCTCGGCACGCGGCTCGCCGCGAGCCTCGGTGCGGCCGAGACGCTCGATGCCCACGGGCTCTCCACCACCGTCGCCGACGCACGCTTCATGAAGCCCCTCGACCGCGACCTGGTGCGCCGTCTGGCGCGTGAACACGAAGTGCTGGTCACGGTGGAAGAAGGTTCGGTCGGCGGCTTCGGCAGCCACGTCCTCCACGCACTCGCCGAAGACGGCCTGCTCGACGGTGGTCTCAAGCTGCGGACCTTGACGATGCCCGACGCCTTCCTCGACCACGGAGACCAGGAGGCGACGATGGCCGCGATCGGGCTCGACGCCACAGGCATCGTGCGGCGGGTCTTCGAGGCCCTCGGACGGCCGGACGTCACCGCCGAGCCGGTTCGGTGGGCGTGAGGCGGAGCGGAGATCGCGCGATGAGCCTCGGGTCCCTGCGAGTGGTGCTGTGGGTGCTGATCGTCGCCATCGCCGGCGGGCTCGGGACCTATGTGGTGCTTCGCGAGCCGGCTGCCCCGCGTTCGGAGAGCAGCCTGCTGAAGCCGATGGTCGGCATCGGCGGGCCGTTCGCGTTGCTCGACCAGAAGCGGCGCCCGTTCACCGACAAGGACCTCGAAGGCCGTCCGACGGCGATGTTCTTCGGCTACACCTTCTGCCCCGACGTCTGTCCGACGACCCTGCTCGAGGCGACCGCCTGGATGAGGGAACTGGGCAAGGACGCCGACCGGCTACGCGTCGTCTTCGTCTCGGTCGATCCGGAACGCGACACGCCGGAGAAGCTCGACGGCTACCTCGCCTCCTTCGACGAGCGCTTCCTCGGTCTCTCCGGGTCGCGTGAGGAGACCGACCGCATCGTCAAGGCCTACCGGGTGTTCGCCCGCAAGGTCGAGGGCAAGGGCGGCGACTACACCATGGACCACACCGCCTCGGTCTATCTGCTCGATCCGCAGGGTCGTTTCGTCGGCGCGATCAACTTCCAGGAGCCGACCGACAAGGCGATGATCAAGATCCGCCAGTTGCTGGCGAAGAGCTGACCCGCTCCCGTTGTGACGGGCGAGGCGCGGCTCGTCCACTCGCCACGATCGACCCCGCCGGACTCACCGGCCGTAGCTCGCCACGACGCGGCGATCGACCTCGTCGAGGAAGGCGCGGATGCGGCGGGCATTGCGGCCGAAGTCGTGGGTGCCCCAGCGAATCGACGAGCGCAGGTCGATGCGGCTACCCGACGGTTCGGGCAGGACGCGGACGACGACGTCGTCCTCGAAGCCGAAGATCAGGGTGCGGGCCACCGCCTCGATGCGACCGCGCTCGCCGTCGCCGGCGGGCTGGACCATCTCGGTGACCGTCCAACCCTCTTCTTCGACCAGCCGGCGGGTGACGAAGAACAGCAGATCGGAACCGACCGAATAGCGTCGGGTGACGATCTCCGGCCAGGAGATGCGGATGCGGGCGCGTTCCTCCGGAGAGGGCGAACGGGCGGAGTTCAGCCGGCCGGCGCGCAGGATGGCGGCCTCACGATAGAGCGGCGGATCGACCACGTCGGTGGAGACGTCGGTGACCTTGGGGAAATCCATCCATTCCACCGCCAGATAGGCCACCGGCGAGAGCGCCAGCACCGCCCAGAGCGCGCCGATCGCCGCGTCGCGTCCGCCGAAACGGCCGTCGTGCCAGACGAGAACCGCGGCGATGGCCGCCAGGATCAGCGCCACGGCGGCGAAGCCGAAGGCGAAGCCGACGAGCACCAGCGCCTGTTCGGTCGGCATCAGGCCGGAGCGATGGGCGATGGTGACGATGATCAGCACCGGCACCGCGAAGGCGCCGAGCCACCGGCTCCAACCGGCGATTCGGGAACGGCGCTCGAGCGGGCGAAGCAGCATGGCGATCCGGGAAGACGGGGGCGACGAAGACGGTTCCGGCGCGAGGTCACGTCCCGTCCGGCCACCCTCCTCCCTTAACACGTCCGCGGGAGGGGGGCGAGAGAGGCCGTCGAGCCGAACGGGGCGAGGCCCTCGCCTTTGACGTCGCCGCCGAAACCGGGCATGACGGCGTCCGAACGACCGGGCGCCCGATGCGCCGGCGACGAGGACGAACGATGACCGAGACCCCCGAAACCGAGATCGACACCCCCGCGGCCGCGACCGTCGACACCCCGCCCGACCGCCTCGCCGCCGACGCCGACAGCCCGTTCTTCTCGGCCGAGATCCTGCAGCGTGGCGTCGGCGTGCGCTTCAAGGGGGTGGAGAAGTTCAACGTCGAAGAATACTGCGTCTCCGAGGGCTGGGTCCGCGTTCCGGTCGGCAAGGGCGTCGACCGCCGTGGCAGGCCGCTGCTGATCAAGCTGACCGGCGACGTCGAGGTGTGGTTCAAGGAGTGACGACCGGGCCGGCGCGACGACGGCGTTCGGCACAGGCTCTCGCAGCTCGTGCATTTTGAAATGTCACTTCGCTTGGTCGGTGGAGCGGCTTGTCGCAGCGGCATGGGCTCTCTAGGGTCGTCGGTCCGATCGATCGAATTCGGAGTGCTCTCATGATCCGCAGCCTCTTCGCCGCCACCGTTCTCGCCTGCTCGACCCTCGCCGGGACCGCGTCCGCCCAGGATGGCGGAGCGAACGCCGCCGACCTCGCCAAGGCACGCGGCGCGATCAAGGGGCTGGCGGAAAACCTGCGGCCGACGCTGGTGAACGCGATGAAGGCGGGTGGCCCGGTCGCAGCGATCGAGGCCTGCCAGGGGGCGGCACCCGGGATCGCCGCCGACCAGTCCACCGCGCACGGCGTCACCGTCGGCCGCACCGCGCTCCTGGTACGCAATCCCGCCAATGCGCCGGATGCGTGGGAGCGCAAGGTGCTGGAGAGCTTCGCGGCGAAGATCGAAGCCGGCGCGGCCCCCGACACCGTCGACTTCGGCGAAGTGGTCGAAGAAGGTGGCCGCAAGACCTTCCGCTACATGAAGGCGATTCCGATGGCGGCCGAGCCCTGCATGCTCTGTCACGGCACCGAGCTGAAGCCCGAGATCGCGGCGGAGATCACCAAGCGCTATCCGCAGGACAAGGCGGTCGGCTTCACCCCGGGCAAGCTGCGCGGCGCCTTCACGGTGAAGCTGTCGGCGAACTGATCGCCGCGACCCGAACCGAGACGACGAAGGGGCGCCCATCGGCGCCCCTTCGCATGTCTACGAGCCGCTCGGCACTCGCCGGCGCAAGGGGAGTTCACACCCCCGGCAGCTTGTAGTCCTTGAAGCGCTCGCGCAGCGTCATCTTCTGGATCTTGCCGGTGGCGGTGTGGGGGATCTCCTCGATGAACACCACGTCGTCGGGCATCCACCACTTGGCGATCCTGCCCTCGTAGTGGGCGAGGATCTCGTCGCGGGTCGGCGTCCTGCCGGCCTTGGGTACGATCACCAGGAGCGGGCGTTCGTCCCACTTGGGATGGTGGACGCCGATCACCGCCGCCTCCATCACGTCGGGGTGGGAGATCGCCAGATTCTCCAGGTCGATGGTGGAGATCCACTCGCCGCCCGACTTGATCACGTCCTTGGAGCGGTCGGTGATCTGCATGTAGCCGTCGGCGTCGATGGTGGCGACGTCGCCGGTGTCGAAGAAGCCGTCGGGGTCGAAGGCGTCCTTGCCCATGCCCTTGAAGTAGCCGCCGGCGATCGCCGGACCGCGCACCTTCAAACGACCGAAGGCGCGGCCGTCCTGCGGGCGCTCGTTGCCGGCATCGTCGGTGATCTTCATCTCGACACCGAAGGGCGGTACGCCCTGCTTGACCTGGAGATCGAGCCGGCCCTCGATGTCGAGGCTGGCGGTCTCGGGCTTCAGGCCGCACAGGGTGCCGAGGGGGCTCATCTCGGTCATGCCCCAGGCGTGGGCGACGCGGACGTCGTAGGTCTTCTCGAACTTCTCGGTGATGGCCCGCGGGCAGGCGGCGCCGCCGATCACCACCCGCTTCAGATGCGACAGGCGGAGGTTCTTCGATTCCATGTGCTGGAGCAGCATCAGCCAGACCGTCGGCACCGCGGCGGTGATGCTGACCTTGCCGACCTCGAGCGTCTCGTAGATCGCCGGACCGTCGAGCCTGGCGCCGGGCAGCACCAGCGCGGCGCCGGTCAGCGGAGCGGTGAAGGCGATCGACCAGCAGTTGGCGTGAAACATCGGCACCACGGGCATGATCACGTCCCGACAGGACGGGCCGATCATGTCGGGGGTGGCGGCCTGCCAAGCGTGGATGACATTGGAGCGATGCGAATAGACCACGCCCTTGGGATTGCCGGTGGTGCCGGAGGTGTAGCAGAGGCCGGCGGCGGTGTTCTCGTCGAAGCTCTTCCAGGCGAAGTCGTCGTCGGCTTCGGCCAGCCAGCTTTCGTAGTCGACGGCATTCTTCAACGTCGTCGCCGGCATGTGGGCGGCATCGGTGAGCACGATCACCTGCTCGAGCGTCGGCATGTGGCCGATCAGCTTCTCGATCACCGGCAGGAAGGTCAGATCGACGAACAGCAGCCGATCCTCGGCGTCGTTGACGATCCAGGCGATCTGTTCGTGGAAGAGGCGCGGATTGACCGTGTGGTAGATGGCGCCGAGACCGAGCAGACCGTACCACACCTCCATGTGACGCCAAGTGTTCCAGGCCAGTGTCGCGACTCGGTCGCCGAGACGGATGCCGTGCTTCTCCAGGCGCTTGGCGCACTGCAGGGAGCGGCGGCGCAGGGTGGCGTAGTCGGTGGTGTGGAGCGGCCCCTCGACGGAACGGGTGAGGATGGTGCGCTTCGGGTGCTGAGCCGCGGCGTGATCGAGAATCTTCGTGCAGAGAAGCGGCCAATCCATCATCGATCCGAGCATGACATTCTCCTTCCTCCGTCGGACGACCCGTCCGAAGCGGAGCGACTTCGACCCGTTGATGGAGCATTCTTCGATCCGAACCGGATCGCTGTCCAGGGGGCGCGGCGGCATTCTCCACGCCGGCGCCGTGGCGAAACCGGCGAGTCCGGCGACCGGTCGCCGGGGTCGCGGCGGCCCCGTGGCCCGGCCGGATGTATGATGCAAATATGACACGCTGGGCGGAATTCCCCGGAAAACTGTCAAACCGTCATCTCGGCGCGTTGCTCGAGATCTGGTCGATTGCTCGAGAACGGAGCAAAATTCGATCGTCGGCCGTGTGACAACACGAAGACGCCGCAATCGGGAAGCATATCAAGGGTCGGAAGGCGAGCGACGTCTTCCGACGATGAGGTTTTCCGGCGAGCGTAGATACGGACGACTTCTCGGGGAGAGAAAGGCGACAGGGGTTCCAAGATGTCCGAAGACAAGAACACCAACCGGCAGTTCACTCAGGAATCGCAGCCGCGCGCCCAGGACACGCTCGACGCGCAGTACAAGTCGATCGGCATCTCCGCCGTATCCGCTGCCGCCAGTGCCATGAAGGGCCCGAAGGTCAAGGCCCCCTCCGAACAGTGGAGCTGAGCCTCGGCCGGCCCCGAAGGTCCGATCACCGAGTGCAGGAACGAGCGACGCCGCGGATCCGGCGATCCGCGGCGATGACGTTTCGATGTCGGCGACGGATCGTCGCCATGACACGCGAAGCACCGGGGCCGTCGGCACGACCGTCGGCATGACCGTCGACCGCCACGCGCGGACGCGGTAACGGTGGGTGTGCGCCGCCGGACCGGCGCGCCGCTCCTCATCGCCGGACCGCCACCATGCTCACCATCCACGGCCTCGTCGACAGCGCACTGATCACCGCGGCGATCTCGAACGCGATGCCGCCGGAAGGGCCGGCGGTGTGGTTCGATCTCATCGAGCCGACGGCGGACGAGGATGCCGACGTCGAGAAGATGCTCGGCGTCGCGGTGCCTACCCGTGCCGAGATGGAAGAGATCGAGGCGTCGAGCCGGCTCTACGCCGAAGACGGCGCGCTCTACATGACCGCCCTGGTCCAGGTTCTCTCCGACACCGCCGCTCCCCGGCTGACGCCGATCACCTTCATCCTGGTCGGCAACCGGCTGGCGACGGTGCGTTACGACGCGCCCAAGTCCTTCGACCTCTTCCGCACGCGGGCCGAACGTCCCGGTTTCGGGCTCGTCGACGGCCGCGGGGTATTGCTCGGACTGCTCGAGACGATCGTCGATCGCCTCGCCGACTCGCTGGAGCGGGTGGGCGGCGAGATCGACACGCTGTCGATGGCGGTGTTCCGGTCACGCCGGGAACGAGAGAAGGGGCTCGAGGAGGCGATCACCACGGTCGGCCGGCTCGGCGGAGCGGTGTCGCGCGCCGAGGAGAGCATCGTCTCGCTGGCGCGGATGTTCCACTTCCTCGCCGAACACGGCGGCCGCGACCGGCTCGACCCGGATGGGCGGGCGCGGTTGATCACCCTGGATCACGACATCCGCTCGCTCGCCGAGCACTCGAAGTCGCTCGACGCCAAGGTCAACTTCGTGATGTCGGCGACCCTCGGTCTGGTCGGGCTGGAGCAGAACACCATCGTCAAGATCTTCTCGATCCTCGCGGTGGTGTTCATGCCGCCGACGCTGATCGCCTCGATCTACGGCATGAACTTCCATGCCATGCCGGAACTCGACAAGCCCTGGGGCTATCCGATGGCGCTCGGCCTGATGGTCGCGTCCGTGTCGGTGACCTTCGCGGTGTTCAAGTGGAAGCGGTGGCTGTGAGACCGGGCTGATGAAATTCGGACTCGTCCGAACTTCACGAGCGTTACGACCCGACCGGCCGACGCCCGTTCGGGCTCGCCTTCGTTCACGAAGTTTCGAACGGGTCGAAACTTCGTGAACTCGGTATGAGACGTGGCACGGCTCACGGATAGAGCCGCGTCTTCTCCCAGGGTCGCCCCGGCGCTTCCCGCGTGAACTCGATGCGGTCGTGGAGGCGGAAGGGGCGGTCGTGCCAGAACTCGATCGCCGACGGCACCACCCGGAAACCGGACCAATGGGGCGGCCGCGGCACCTCGCCGAGGGCGTGTTTCAATCCGTATTCGGCGACCGCCTTCTCCAGTGCGAAACGGCTCTCCAGTGGGCGCGACTGTTTCGACGCCCAGGCGCCGATGCGGCTCGCCCGCGCCCGTGAGGCGAAATAGGCGTCGGCGTCGGCATCGCCGACCACCTCGACGAGGCCGCGGATGCGCACCTGCCGGCGCAGCGACTTCCAATGGAAGAGCAACGCCGCCTTGCGGCTCGTCAGCAGCTCGACGCCCTTCTTGCTCTCGAAGTTGGTGTAGAAGACGAAACCCGCCTCGTCGAAGCCCTTCAGCAGCACCATACGCACGTCCGGAAGCCCGGTCTCGTCGACCGAAGCGACCGCCATGGCGTTGGGATCGTTGGGTTCCTTCGCTTCGGCGTCGCGTAGCCACTGCGAAAACAACCGGAACGGCTCCTCGGCGCCGGAAAAGTCACCCGACATTAACTCGGGTGGCGGATTCTGTGTGAACTGGTCGGTCATCGTCTTGTGGAGGGTACCTTGGCCGGTCCTGGAAGCGCATCCTATACCGCGCTCGGCGCAGCGCGCCAGACGAGGCGTCCGCAGAGCCGACCGGCGGTGATCGCGACCCTCGTCGGTGTCGCGACGATGCTCGCCGGCTGTTCCACCGTCATGATGCCGCTCTCCGGCTGGACCTCGTCGCAGAGCGGTCCGCCGGCCGACGAGATCATCACCGGGTCGATCCGCAAGCCGAACGAGGCCCCTCCCGACGGCGACGGCGAGGTGATCCGCCGTGCGGTCGAGACGGCGACGCGGTCCGCCGGTGCGGCGAAACTCGTATGGAACAATGCGGCGACCGGTAACTCCGGCACCATCTCCGACATCGTCGAGGCCAAGGCGCGCAACGGCGCCCCCTGCCGCGACTTCGCCACCACGCTCTCCACCATCGAGGGCGTCGCGCTCTATCGCGGACGCATCTGTCAGGGCTATCTCGGCCCGTGGGATCTGGTGGAGTTCGCCCCGACCGGCGAGAAACCGGCCGGCTGAGACCGAGTTCACGAAGGTTCGACCCCTTCGAAACTTCGTGAACGAAGGCGAGCCCGAACGGGCGTCGGCCGGTCGGGCCGTAACGCTCACGAAATTCGGACGAGTCCGAATTTCATGAGCCCGGTATGAGACGTGGTCCGTCGCATCCGTCGGATCGCGTCCGTGACCGTATCTCGCGTTTTCCTCTGGCGTTCGCCGACGAACCACACCACATGTGGGGCGACGATGACCAGGCTCGACGGATTCGGCGCACGCCCCGCGCTTCGGGGAAGAGACGGCGAGGACCCGAGCGAGGCCAGACGAGGTAGTTTCGATGCGCGATCCCTACGACGTGCTCGGCGTCGCACGCTCGGCCGGCGCCGACGACATCAAGAAGGCGTTCCGCCGCCTCGCCAAGAAGTATCACCCCGACCAGAACAAGGACGACCCGCGGGCCAAGGAGGCTTTCGCGGAGGTCAATGCCGCCTACGAGATCCTCGGCGATGCGCCCAAGAAGGCGCAGTTCGACCGGGGTGAGATCGACGCCGAGGGAAAACCGAAGTTCACCGGCTTCGGCGGCGGCCATGGGTTCGACTTCCGCTCCGGCGGTGGGCGTACCGGCGGCCGCGGCGGCGGCGAGTTCGACGATTTCCTCACCGACATCCTCGGGCAGGCCTTCGGCGGCGGGCGCGGCGGTTTTCGCGGCGGCGGCGGCGGGCGCTCCGGTGCCACGGGCGGCATGGGGGGTGGTGCGAGCGCCGGCGCCCGGGCGCGCGGCGAGGACGTCGAGGTCACCGCCCACGTCTCGCTCGAAGAGGTGGCGCGCGGCGACAAGGTCCGTGTCGAACTGCCGACCGGTCGCACCCTCGAAGTGGCGTTGCCGGAAGGGGTCACCGACCGACAGCAGATCCGGCTGAAGGGCCAGGGCCAATCGGGTCCCGGCGGGGCGGGCGACGCGATCGTCACCGTCGCCTTCACGCGCCATCCGCTGTTCCACGTCGACGTCCACGATCTCGAGGGCGACGCGCCGGTGTCGCTCGACGAGGCGGTTCTCGGCGGGCGGATCCGGGTGGAGACGCTCGAAGGCGCGGTCGAACTGACCCTGCCGGCCGGCACCACCGGGTCCAAGGCTCTGCGTCTCAAGGGCAAGGGCCTGCCGACCAAGGCGGGCGGCCGCGGCAACCTCTACGTCAAGCCGCGCATCGTCCTGCCGGAGGGCGGCGACGCCGAGCTCGAGGCGTTCCTGAGGGCACGCAAGAAGCGCTGAGGTCGGCCCGTCTCATGGCGAACCCATGGGCTCCCGACCCGTCCGCTCGGCGGGTCGAGTGCAGGGTCGGCCGTCACCGGGCCGGCATCATCCCGGCGCCGCGTCCTCGCCGGTCCCCAGTACCTCCTTCAGCACCCTGGTCACCGGAAGGTGGCCGACGAGGTCGGTGTTGGTGTGGTGCCAGGCGTCGGGAACCACCACGTCGGGCGGGGCGTCGCGGCGAGTGGCGAAACTGCCGATCAGGTCCCAACGGCCGACGATCTCGGTGACCTGCCGGCAGGAGCGCGGCATCTGGTGGCGCGACGAGATCGAGACGATGTGTACCGTCTCGCCGATGTGATCGGAGCGGACGCGGTCCTCACGCTGGAGCGCGTGGAGCGCCTCGCCGACCACCATGTTGCCCTTGGAATGGGCGACGATCAGATCGAACCGGGCGCGTTCGTCGCGCAGCAGCGCCAGGACGACGTCGGCATCGCGTTCGGCGACCACCGGGTCGGCCCCGCCGGCGTTCGGGTCGGTGGCAGCGGCGCGAACCCAGTCGAGCGAGCGGTCGAGCCGCCCCCACAGGTCGTGCAGCGTGGTGAGGCCGGTGAGCCACAGGAAACCACCGGTCGCCTCGGTGACGAGATCGGCGAGGCCGTAGCCCGAAACCACCGCCGCCACCGGCGCGCCGATCGCGTCGGCGACGTTGCGGGCGAAGGCGGCGGTGCCGAGCGCCGAGGAGCCGACACCGGCCACCGTCAGGGTCGAGATCTCCTCACCCCCGGCGTCGAAGAAGGATTCGATCGTCGAACAGACGATGAGCCCCCCGCCGCCGCCGGGGGGAACGATCAGGATCGTCCCCTCCCCCGCCTTGGCCGGCGACAGGTCGGCGGCTTCCTCGCGGGTGACGACGCGCACGTCGTAGAACAGTGCGTCGAGCAGGATGTTGCGACGGCGCAGCGCCTCGAGGAAGGCATCGCCGCTCGGCTTGGAGAACAGCCGCCAGGGCAGCGCCATGGCGCGGGAGAACTGTTCGAGGCCGGCGGAAAAGGGATCGTCTGGCATCGCTCGATCGACCTCGTCTGACGCGGCGATCATAGCGGTATGCCGAGCGAACCACCACCGCTCATGCGGCGGGCGGCGTGGTCTTCGCCACACCGGCCTCGTACCAGCCGGCGCTGCGCTCGACGATCCACACCACCGACAGCATCACCGGCACCTCGATCAGCACCCCGACCACGGTGGCCAGCGCCGCTCCCGATTCGAAGCCGAACAGCGAGATCGCCGCGGCGACCGCCAGTTCGAAGAAGTTGGAGGCGCCGATCAGGGCCGAGGGGCCGGCGACACAGTGCGCCTCGCCGGAGAGCCGGTTGAGCAGATAGGCGAGGCCGGCGTTGAAATAGACCTGGAGGAGAATCGGCACGGCGAGGAGGGCGATCACCAACGGCTGAGCCAGGATGGCACCGCCCTGGAAGCCGAAGAGCAGCACCAACGTGGCGAGCAGCGCCACCAGTGACCAGGGCTGCAGGTGGGTGAGGAGCCGGGCGAGTGCCGCCTCGCCGCCGGTCGCCAACACCCGCCGGCGCCAAACTTGAGCGACGATCACCGGTACGACGATGTAGAGCACCACCGACAGCACCAGCGTGTCCCACGGCACGGTGATGGCCGAGAGCCCGAGCAACAGGCCGACGATCGGGGCGAAGGCGACGACCATCACGGTGTCGTTGAGGGCGACCTGGGTCAGGGTGAAATGAGGCTCGCCCTTCACCAGGTTCGACCAGACGAAGACCATCGCGGTGCAGGGCGCGGCGGCGAGCAGGATGAGGCCGGCGACATAGCCGTCGATCTGATCGGCAGGGAGATAGGGGCGGAACAGCGTCTGGACGAAGATCCAGGCGAAGAGCGCCATGGAGAAGGGTTTCACCGCCCAGTTGACCAGCAGTGTCACGCCGATGCCGCGCCAATGCTCGCCGACGCGGGCGAGCGCGGCGAAATCGATGCGGATCAACATCGGTACGATCATCGCCCAGATCAACAGGGCGACCGGCAGGTTGACCCTGGCGATCTCGGCCGCCCCGATGGCGCGGAAGGCGGCGGGCAGGAAATGGCCGAGAGCGATGCCCGCCACCATGCACAGGCCGACCCACAGGGTCAGGAACCGTTCGAAGACCGACATCGCGACTGCCTTTCGGTTCGGCGGGATCAGAGAACGCGCTTGCCGGAGGCGTCGACGACCTGCTCGCCGTCTTCCTTGGCGAAGGCACCCTTCTGGGCGGGCAGGAGATCGAGTACCGCTTCCGAGGGGCGGCAGAGCTTGGCGCCCTTGTCGGAGACGACGATCGGCCGGTTCATCAGGATCGGGTGGGCGAGGATGGCGTCGATCAGTTCGGCGTCGGTCTTCTTCGGATCGTCGAGGCCGAGTTCGGCGTAGGGCGTGCCCTTCTCGCGCAGGATCGAGCGCACCGGTACGCCCATCTTGGCGATCAGCGCCTCGAGCTCGGCCCGGTTCGGCGGGGTCTTCAGGTAGAGCACCACCTTCGGGGTGACGCCGGCGTTCTCGATCAGGCCGAGGACGTTGCGCGAGGTGCCGCAGGCGGGGTTGTGGTAGATCGTCACGTCGGACATGCGGGGCTCCAGGTCAGTTGGGCCGGGTCGAGGTGGCGCCCTCGGTGCGACCGATGGCGTCGATCTCGCGCTTCAGCGCCATGCGATCGAGAGACGTCACGGGCAGAGCGAGAAACAGCGAGATCCGGCGCTGCAAGTGCTTGAAGGCGGTGACGAAAGCCCGTTCGACTTCGATCGGGGTTCCGACCACCGCGGCCGGGTCCTCGATGCCCCAATGGGCCGTCATCGGCTGTCCCGGCCACACCGGGCAGACTTCGCCGGCAGCGTTGTCGCAGACGGTGAAGACGAAGTCCAACGCCGGAGCGGCCGGCCCGCCGAACTCGTCCCAGAACTTGGAGCGGAAGCCCTCGGTCGGGTAGCCGAAGGAGGCGAGAACCTTCAGCGCCATCGGGTGGACCTCGCCGCGCGGGGTCGAGCCGGCCGAATGGGCACGAAAAGTACCGGTACCGTCCTTCGCCAGGATCGATTCGGCAAGAATCGAGCGCGCGGAATTTCCGGTGCAGAGAAACAGAACTTCGTAGGGCGGTCTCGTCATCCGAACACCTCGGGCTCTTCCCCCGAGCGCGCCGACTCGACGCGGCTCGGCATACACAGTTCCGGGCGACCGCCGCAGCAGTCGGCGAGGAGTGCGGCGGTCACCGCGTCGAGACGGGCCGGCACGGCGCGATAGACGACGAACCGGCCACGCCGGTCGGCGGCGACCAGGCCGGCGCGGGCGAGCACGGCGAGATGGCTCGACAGGGTGTTGGGCGGGATGGCGAGATCGCGCGCCAGATCGCCGGCCGGAACGCCGTTCGGCTCGGCCGCAACCAGCCGGCGGAACACGGCGAGCCGCGTCGCCTGCGCCAGCGCCGAGAGCGCCATGATGATCTCGCTCGATTCCATGTTTCTGGAAATATAGAATTATGAGCCGGTCGGCAAGGGGCGACCGAGACGAATCGGGTCGCCGACGTCGAAACGTCACGGGCGCCTCGATCGAACGAGGCGCCCGTGACGGGAGCGGTACGGAGGGAGCGTGGCGCGCACGGGGGTGGCGCGCCGGGACCTCAGGGGCCCATCTCCTTCGCCTCTTCGACGGCGGTCTTCGGCTTCGGCTCGGGATCGGGCTCGTCGCCGAGTACCGCACGGAAGCGAGCGAGGATGCCCTCGGCGGAGCGACGCGCATAGCCGATTTCCGGCACCTGCGGCTGAGCCCAGACGGTGGTGCGCGGGCTCGCGGCGGCCAAGCGGGCTTCGGGTACCGGCGGCAGCAACGGCCGACCGGCGACGCGGGTGCGGGCGACGTCGCGATCACCGTAGGCGGCGACGGCGGACTGGGTCACCACCCGGCCGGGGCCGGTGCGGGTCATGGCGACGACGATCCGGCCTTCCTCGAGCGCACGATCCGGCGCGGCGAGGGCGAGACGGGGCAGTGTCTCGGTCGACTGCGGTGCGATCAGCGACGTCACGGTGACCAGCGGCGGCCAACCCTCCTGTGACGGAGGCACGGTGGCGAGTGTCGGCTTGATCAGAAGATCGCGATCGGTGGTGCGTCCGAGCGGCTGGGGGGAGAGCAGGCGATCGCCCTTGCCGGAGCGGTTGACCGTCGGGGCGACCTCGACCGGCACCACCGACGGCCGCTTGGCACCGGGGACGGCGCCGGTCACGTCGGGATCGACGACGTCGCGCGGGATCCGTTTCGGCTCGTGGCGGGGCGCGAGATCGTTCTCCGCCACGACGATCGGCGCCGGCGCGGCCTCCGCCGGCGCGGGGGAAGCGCCGGCGGAGGACTGCGGGGCGGGCGCGGGCAGGACCGCGGCCAGACGGTCGCCGCGGGGGGAGGCGGCGACCGGCGACGCAGCGGCGATCAGGGCGCTGCGTTGATCTCTCAGGGTGTCGAATTCGGCCATCCAGCCGGATGCGTCACGCACCGTCCAACGGACGGGCGTTTCGGTCGGCGGGGTGTGCCCGACGACGGCGACGGCGACGAGGCCGAGAAGAAGGACGGGGGCCGCCCGCAGACGCGGGAGGAGACCGGCCCGTCTGACCGCGCGACGGCGGCTCAGCTCATTCGGCATGACTCGATACGAACTCCGAACCAGCGGGGCACACCGACGGCATTGCCGATGGGCAACGTCGCTGACGTGGTTTCCCGGACGCTTCGATGATCGCCGAGTAACCTCGAGAAAAGGTTAAACCACGACGAGACTCGTCGAATTTCGCGGATTTCCGCGGTTCGTGGCGCACCGTCGGCGAGGGTGTGGCGAAAACATGGTGAACGGCGGCGGTGCGATCGCGCTCAGAGCGGGCGCGCCAGACGGGCTTCGAGCTCGGCGTCGAGGCGGGCAATGGCGCCGAAAGGACCGTGCGCGGTGGCAAGGGCGGCGGCGACATCGACGCGAACCAGGCCACGGACGCCGAAGCGCACCTTGATCGCGTCCTCGACCCAGTGCCGCGCCTGGGCGGCGCGGCGGGCGACGAGACGGCCGGCGTCGGCGAGATGGGCGCGATGACCGGCGACCGCGGCCGCGAGATCGGCGAGCCCCACCCCGCTCGCCGCCGACACCAGCACGACGGGTGCGATCCAGGCGCCGGGTTCGTGGTCGGCGAGGGTGAGGGCCCCGGCGACGTCGGCCATGGCGCGCCGCGCCGGCTCGCCCATGTCGGCCTTGGTGACGCAGACGACGTCGGGCAGCTCCATGACGCCGGCCTTCATGAACTGCAGGCTGTCGCCGGAGCCGGGCTGGATGCAGAGCAGCACCGTATCGGCGACGAAGGCGATGTCACCCTCCGACTGGCCGATCCCGACGCTCTCCACCACCACCAGGTCGTAGACGGCGCGCATCGTCACGATCGCCGCCACCGCATGATCGGAGAGGCCGCCGAGACGATCGCGTGCCGCCATCGAGCGGACGAAGACGCCCTGGTCGTCGGGGTCGGTCCGGAGCCGGGTACGGTCGCCGAGGAGGGCGCCACCGGTGAAACGCGACGAGGGGTCGACGGCGACGACACCGACGGTGCGGCCGGACCGGCGGGCTTCGGTGATGAGCGCGTTGGTCAGTGTCGACTTGCCCACCCCCGGCGGACCGGTGAGGCCGAGGACGTCGCCTCGTCCGTCGGCGGCGCAGGCATCGAGCAGACGGGCGAGCTCGGCCGAGCCGTGGGCGATCTCGATCACCGAGAGGGCGCGCGCCAACGCCGGTTTGCCGCCGGCGCGGATCTGGTCGAGGGTCGGAACGACGGTCCTGATCATGTCCCCTGATCGCACGGCGGGACGCCGAGGTGAAGGGGGCGGGCTCGAGACGTTCGGGTCAGGCGCGGCAACCTCTTCACGAGCCGAGCGTGGCGGCGGCGAGAGCGGGGTCGCGATGCGGCACCGGCTCGGTGCTGCGCCTGTCGTGGCGGTTCATGATCCAGCGGCGTGCCGGCTCTTCGACGGCGACATGGACGAGGCAGGCGACACCGAGAGCCACCGCCGTGGAGACGGCGAAGAACACCACCGGATGGGCGGTGAGCGCGCCGTGAAGGAAGTGCTTGTCGATGGTGCGGGCGTAGTAGTCGACCGGCACGTGGAAGAGGTAGAGCGCGAAAGAGGCCTTGCCGAGGAAGACGAGGCGCGGGTCGGCGAGGATGCCGCCGCGCTCGCTCCCACCGTAGAGGATCAACGGCACCCAGAGAATGGCGGTGCCGCCGCCGTGCAGCGCCTCCTGAGGCAGGTGGTGATGCAGCAGCACCAGACCGAGCGCGGCGACCCCGGCGGCAGCCAGCAGGGTGTGGCGATCGGACGGGGCCCTCCCCTCGCGCCACAGGGCGAGAAGCGCCACGCCGAGCACGAACTCGCCCAGCCGACCGATCGGGAAATAGCGGATGAAGTCGGCGGCCGCTTCCGTCGCCGCGGTGGGTGCCATGAGGTCGCCGCCACCGGCCTGCCGCCAGATCAGGGCATGGACGATCCACACCGCGAACTGGAAGACGACGGCGACGAAGATCGCCGCCCCCGGCCGCCGGAAGGCCGGCGCCACCAGGAAGGGGAAGAGGGCGTAGAAGAACACCTCGGTGGAGATCGACCAGGCCGGATAGTTGATCACCGTCGCCACGCCGGGGATCCACGCCTGTAGCGCCAACGGTGTGGCGATCGCGGCGAGGACGCGGTCGAGGGTGACGCCGTGGCGCATCAGGTCGGCGGCGAAGAACGGCAGGAAGGCGAGGATCGCCAGGAGATGGACCGGCCAGATGCGGGCCAGGCGCGCCACCCGGTAGCGGCGCAACTCGTGGCGCGGAAAGGTGCCGGCGCTCTCATAGTTGTAGGCGAGGATGAAGCCGGAGAGGACGAAGAAGAAGCTGACGCCGGCAAAGCCGAGATCGAGCCCGGTCGGCACCGGAATACCCGGTAGGTAGGAGCGCCAGTAGTGATAGACGAGCACCAGCGCCGCCGCGAAGAAGCGCAGTGACGTCAACTCGTCGAGACTTCTCACCCCGTGAACACCCGGCGCGCTCATCGCCCTCCGCCCCGCTCACCACGCGACCGTGATCGCCCGGCCGCCTCCCGAGAGCCGCGAGGATCGCACGAAAGCGCCGGAACCGTTCGATTTCCGGAGATCGTGGTGAATGCGGCTCAACCCGCCGAGGCCACCGCCCACCAGTCCGCCGGCAGCTTCGCGACGGCGGCGCCGGCGGCGGCGGAGTCGGAGAAGATCGCGAAGCAGGTGGCGCCGGAGCCCGACATGCGGGCGAGGCGGCAGCCGGGCGCGGCGCCGAGGCGGGCGAGCACCTCGCCGATGACCGGCGCGACGTGAATCGCCGGCGGCTCGAGGTCGTTGCGGGTGGTGGCGAGCCAGTCGACGAGATGATCGGCGTCGCGGAAGCGCGGCGGGAGCTCGGGCATCGGCGGGTTGTCGCGGTTCGCGAGCGCCCGGAACACCGCAGGCGTCGCCACCGACACACCGGGGTTCACCAGCACCATCGGCAGTGTCGGCAGGCCGGCGAAGAGGTCGATCGTCTCGCCGATGCCGCGCGCCCGCAGCGGTCGCCCGTGGACGCACATCGGCAGGTCGGCACCGAGCGGCAGGGCGATCTCGGCGAGGCGGGCGATCGGCAGATCGAGCCGCCACAGCCGGTTCAGGAGCCGCAGCGTCGCGGCGGCGTCGGAGGAGCCGCCGCCGATGCCGGAGGCGATCGGCAGGGCCTTCTCCAGCGTCAGCGCCAACGGGCGGCGCGGGCGGGCGAGGCGGCGGGCCTCGGCATCCAGGAGCCGCGCGGCACGCAGCACCAGATTGTCGGGACCGGTGTCGAGCCCGGCGGCGAAACGGCCGGTGATCGCGAGCTCGATCGGCACCGGTTCATCGCTCGTCGACGCCTCGCCCTGCGGACGGGCGTCGACGCGGTCGGCGGCGACGCCGTGGACGACCAGCGTGTCGAGGAGGTGGTAGCCGTCGGCGCGACGTCCGGCGACGTGCAGCGCCAGATTGATCTTGGCCGGCGCCGCTTCGCTCGACGGTCCGACCGTGGCGGCGACTCCGACCATGGTCCGACGCTCACTCGGCCTTCGGCGGCGCTTCGCCGGTCGGAGCGGGCGGGGGCGCCTCCTGCGGCTTCGCCTCGGCGGGTGCGGCTTCCGGGGGCTTCACATCGCCGGTGGAGGTCGACGGGCGAGCTGCGGCTTCCGCCTCGGATGCAGCGGCTGCGGGTTTCGCGGCGGTCTCGACCGCTCCGGACGTCGGAGCACCTTGACCGGCGGCGCGCAGGGCACCGGTGGTGTCCGCGAGCTTCTTCTCGATCTTCGGTACCTCTTCGGCCTCGGGCTTCATGTCGAGGGCATGGCGCCACTGGAAGGTCGCCTCGAGCGTGCGGCCGACCTCGCGATAGGCGTCGCCGAGGTGGTCGTTGATCACCGGATCGTCGGGACGCAGCAGGATCGCCCGTTCCAGTTCCTTCACCGCTTCGTCGAAGCGGCCGAGCTTGTAGTAGGCCCAGCCGAGACTGTCGACGATGTAGCCGTCGTCGGACTTCAGGTCGACCGCCTTCCGCACCAGCGCCAGACCCTTGTCGAGGTTCTGGCCCATGTCGATCCAGGAATAGCCGAGGTAGTTGAGCACGTGCGGCTCGTCGGGCTGCAGCTTCAGCGCCTCGTCGAAATCGGCTTCCGCCTTCGGCCATTGCTTGGTGCGCTCGTGGGCGATACCGCGGTAGTAGAACAGCTGCCAGTCGCTCTTCGTCGGCTTTTCGATCTGGGCGATGGCGCGCGTATAGATCTCGGCGGCTTCGGCGAACTTCTTGTCGGCACGCAGAACGTCGCCGAGTGCCTGGATGGCGTCGAGATCCTTCGGAGTGCGCTCGACCACCGCCCTGAGGTGTTTCGACGCCTCCTCGTAGTTCTGGGTGACGGTGTGGTAGCGGCCGATCTGGATGTCGGCGAGCGGCCTCAACTTCGATCCGGAGGGAACTCGGTCGAGCAGCGCGATCGCCTTGTCGTACTGCTTCATCTGGCCCTGCAGACCGGCGAGCGCGATGGTCGGCAGTTCGGCGTTCGGGGTCAGCCACAGCGCCAGCTGCAGGTACATCGCGGCGAAATCTTCGCCGCCGTCGCGCCCCATGGCCGAGCCGAGGCCGTAGAGGAACTCGGCGGCACCGGCCTGCGGCGTGGAGATGATCGGAGCCGGGATCGCGCCGGATTCGATCTCGGCCTTGAGCCCCTCGATCACCGGATGATCGGGAAGGGTCTTCTCGAACTCGGCGATGACGGCGAGGGCTTCGGTCGTCTTCTTCTGACGGGCGAGGAAGCGGATCTGCGATTCCACGACGCGTAGCGCCCGCTTGTCGGCGCCGTAGGCCGCCGTCATGCGCTCGGCGCCTTCCGCCTTGCGCCCGCCCATGTCGGCTATCAGCGCACCATGGAATCCCTTGAACACGGAATACCAGTCGAGGCCGGTGACCTTGTCGACCGTCTTCAGCGCTCCGGCGGTGTCCTTGACCCCGGCCTGAGCCCATCCGGAGAGGATCGCCACGGTGAGATCGGAGAGCGGGCGGGGCGCGGTCTGCTGCAACTGGGCACGCGCCTTCTCCCACTGCCCGCGCTTGAGGGCATCGACGCCGAGGACGAGACGGGCGAGCGAATGGCCCTTGTCACGGGCGACGATGCTCTCGGCGACCGGGATCGCGTCCTTGATGCGGCCGTCGGCGATCAGCAGTTGGAACGCCCGCTCGATCAGCACCGGATTGCCGGGATCGAGGGCGAGCGCGGTCTGGAAATAGGCGGCGGCGGCGGCGATGTCGCGCGCGGACCCCGCGAAACGGCCGGCGAGGTAGTTGCCGGCGAGCGTCGGCGGCGTGAAGACCGAAAGCAGATCGACCATCGGTTTGGCGATGGCCACCCCGGCACTCGACAGGCCGGCGAGGAGGGTCGCGGCGAAGAGAAGGCGCATGCCGGTACGACGATCGGCGGCCTTCCTCGTTCGGGCGGGCGACGAGGGGTCGCGGCGGCAATTCTCGAAGTCACGGTCCATACGCGGGAAGCTCCCAGGGTCTCGGCGCGGACGTTCGGCCGAACACCCGATCCTCGGTTCAGGCGAGGCCGCCCGAGGGCGGGACGCGAAGCCGTTCGATCTCGTCGATCGGCCGGCGTGCGGCTCCGCGAGAGACACGACCCAGCGACGGCCTCCGGCTCCTCCGACGCCGTCGGAGCGATCCGAACGAACCAATCGATCGAACGCCGGCAGAATGGCGGGTTTGTGTCCGCTTGTGAAGGCTCTTCCGCCGAGGCGATTTCGGGGTCTCGGTTCGAAGAAATTTCAGCGGTGAAAGATCCCGGCATCACCGGATGCGGCAATCGTCCATCGAATGCAGGGCGTATGCGGTTAAACGACTTGTCAGCGCCACGCGGCGGATGCAAACCACCATTCGAAAGTCGAATGGCCGGCGTGAGCGGATTCGTCGCTCGCGTGCGCTGCTGCGATCTCGAGACGGGAGACGTCGCATGACCAAGTGGGTCTACACCTTCGGTGACGGTTCGGCGGAAGGTACCGCCGAAATGAAGTCTCTGCTGGGCGGCAAGGGTGCCAACCTCGCCGAGATGTCCAATCTCGGCATCCCGGTGCCCCCGGGCTTCACCATCACCACCGAGGTCTGCACCGCATTCTACGCCAACGACCGGCAGTATCCGGCCGATCTGGCGGCACAGGTCGATGCCGCGCTCGATCTGATGGGCAAGATCACCGGCAAGGAGTTCGGTGACGAGATGGACCCGTTGCTGGTCTCGGTGCGCTCCGGCGCCCGCGCCTCGATGCCCGGCATGATGGACACCGTCCTCAACCTCGGCCTCAACGACGCCACGGTGGAGGCGGTCGCCAAGGTCGCCGGTGACGAACGCTTCGCCTACGACAGCTATCGCCGCTTCATCCAGATGTACTGCAACGTCGTGCTGAACCTCGAGCATCACGACTTCGAGGAGATCCTCGACACCTACAAGCAGGATCACGGCTACGTCCTCGACACCGATCTCACCGCCGCCGACTGGAAGGCGGTGATCGTCGAGTACAAGGCGCTGGTCGAGCGTGAACTCGGCAAGCCCTTCCCGCAGGATCCGCGCGAGCAGCTGTGGGGTTCGATCGGCGCCGTGTTCGGCTCGTGGATGAACGCCCGCGCCGTCACCTACCGGCGCCTGCACGACATTCCGGCGAGCTGGGGCACCGCGGTCAACGTCCAGGCGATGGTGTTCGGCAACATGGGCGAGACCTCGGCGACCGGCGTCGCCTTCTCGCGCAACCCGTCGACGGGTGAGAAGGCGCTCTACGGCGAGTTCCTGGTCAACGCCCAGGGCGAGGACGTGGTGGCCGGCATCCGTACGCCGCAGAACCTCACCGAGCACGCCCGCGAGCAGGCCGGCTCCGACAAGCCGAGCCTCGAGACGGTGATGCCGGCGGCCTATGCCGAGTTCGCGGCGATCTGCGAGCGGCTGGAGAAGCACTACCGCGACATGCAGGACGTCGAGTTCACCGTCGAGCGCGGCAAGCTGTGGATGCTCCAGTGCCGCATCGGCAAGCGCACCACCAAGGCGGCGCTGAAGATGGCCGTCGACATGGTGGCCGAAGGGCTGATCACCAAAGAAGAGGCGATCCGCCGCATCGATCCGGCCGGCCTCGACCAGCTCCTGCATCCGACCATCGACCCCAAGGCCGAGCGCAAGCTCTTCGCGCACGGCCTGCCGGCCTCGCCCGGTGCGGCTGCGGGCGAGATCGTCTTCTCCTCGGAGGAGGCGGAAGCCGCCACCCAGGCCGGCCGCAAGGTCATCCTGGTGCGTGTCGAGACGAGCCCGGAAGACATCCACGGCATGCACGCCTCCGAGGGCATTCTCACCACCCGCGGCGGCATGACCAGCCACGCGGCGGTGGTCGCCCGCGGCATGGGCAAGCCCTGCGTCTCCGGTGCCGGTGCCATCCGCATCGACTACGCCGCGGGCACGATGAGCGCCGACGGCGTCACCCTGAAGCGCGGTGACCGCATCACCATCGACGGCGGCGAGGGCCAGGTGCTGATCGGCGCGGTGCCGATGCAGCGGCCGGAACTCTCCGGCGACTTCGCCACGCTGATGGCCTGGGCCGACGAGGTCCGGCGTATGCGGGTGCGCGCCAATGCCGAGACCCCGGCGGATGCACGCATGGCCCGCAACTTCGGCGCCGAGGGCATCGGGCTGTGCCGCACCGAGCACATGTTCTTCGACGAGGGCCGCATCGTCGCGGTGCGCGAGATGATCCTCGCCGACACCGAGAAGGAGCGGCGCGAGGCGCTGTCGAAGCTCCTGCCGATGCAGCGCCGCGACTTCGTCGACCTCTTCGAGATCATGTGCGGCCTGCCGGTGACCATCCGCCTGCTCGACCCGCCGCTGCACGAGTTCCTGCCCAAGACCGACGAGGAGATCGCCGAGGTCTCCGCCGCCATGGGGGTCTCCGGCGACAAGCTGAAGGAGCGGGCCGAGGCGCTGCACGAGTTCAACCCGATGCTCGGCCATCGCGGCGTGCGCCTCGCCATCACCTTCCCCGAGATCTACGAGATGCAGGTCCGCGCCATCTTCGAGGCGGCGATCCAGGCCGGCAAGGAGACGGGCGAGCACGTCGTGCCGGAGATCATGGTGCCGCTGGTCGGCATCAAGGCCGAGCTCGACTTCGTCAAGACGCGCATCGATCAGGTGGCGGCGGAGGTGGCCAAGGCGACCGGCGTCGCGCTCGACTATCACGTCGGCACGATGATCGAGCTGCCGCGCGCGGCGATCACCGCCGACAAGATCGCCGAGACGGCGGAGTTCTTCTCCTTCGGCACCAACGACCTGACGCAGACGACCTTCGGCCTGTCGCGCGACGACGCGGCGAAGTTCCTCAACGCCTATCTGAAGGCCGGCATCCTGGAGCACGACCCCTTCGTCACCCTCGACCAGATCGGCGTCGGCTCGATGATCGAGCTCTCGGCCGAGCGCGGCCGCAAGACCCGCCCGAACATCAAGCTCGGCATCTGCGGCGAACACGGCGGCGACCCGGCCTCGGTGAAGTTCTGCGAGACGGTCGGATTGGACTACGTGTCGTGCTCGCCGTTCCGCGTGCCGATCGCCCGGCTGGCCGCGGCGCAGGCGGCGTTGATGTACGGGAAGAAGTGACGGGCGAAGTCACGGGAGGAAGCGAGACGGGGCGCCGCGAGGCGCCCCGGTTTCGTTTCGGGGGAACTTTCCACTCCCGCATATCGCGGGTTCGCCGAGAGGCACATCGACGGCCCCGATGTGAGCCTCGGCGGTCCCCCTTCTCCCTCCGTGAGAGTGGGCGGCCCCGGCGACGAGTCCGCGCGGTCGATGGGCGCCGATCCCTTCGGGTGGAGGCTCCTTCGGAACGAGACCCGGACACGGCTTGACGCACCAATCTGGTTCTTCGACAATCTTCTCGAACCACCCGGAACCAATGAAGGCCCCGTGCCATGGCCGCCTTCACCGTCCGTCTCGACGACGAGAAGACCCGCAGGCTCGACCTGCTGGCGGAGAAGCTCGACCGGCCCCGCTCCTATCTGGCGGCACAGGCGATCGACGACTATCTCGCCCGCGAGGAGTGGCAGATCGCCGAGATCGAGGCGGGATCGAAGCGGCGGATCGAGGTGAGTTCGCATCGGCCGACGATCTCGCCCGCGTCGTCGCAAAATACGTGACGCCGGGTCGAAAGGGATGACACGGGCGATCCGCTGGACGGTCAGGGCCGTCCGGCGTCTGGACGCGGTCGGTGCCCACATCGCGCGGGACGACCGCGCGGCTGGGGCCCGCGGGGTGGCGCGCATCGTCTCCGGTGTGGAGCTTTTGGCAGAGCAACCCGCCATCGGGCGGGTCGGACGCATCGACGGAACACGCGAACTGGTGTTCGCCGACATTCCCTACATCGTGCCCTATCGGGTGAGGCCGACCTCGGTCGAGATCCTCACCGTGATTCATACGACCCAGAAATGGCCGGAGAGTCCGTGAGGGCGCTCCCTCAATGCACCCGGCTGACGCAGAAATCGACCACGTCGAGCAGTGCCCGCTTGATCGGCGTCTCCTTGAACGGCGCCAGCGCGTCCTTGGCCATGGCGCCGTAGTGGCGGGCGCGTTCGACGGTGGTCTCGATCGCCTTGTGCTTCTTCAGATGCTCGATCGCCGTCGAAAGATCGGCTTCCGTCGCGCCGCCGTCCTGGAGGCAGCGTTTCCAGAAGGCGCGTTCCTCGTCGGAGCCGCGGCGGTAGGCGAGCACCACGGGGAGCGTGATCTTGCCCTCGCGGAAGTCGTCGCCGACGTTCTTGCCGAGCGCGGCGGAGGAGCCGCCGTAGTCGAGGGCGTCGTCGATGAGCTGGAAGGCGAGGCCGAGGTTGTTGCCGTAGGAGCGGAAGGCCGCCTCCTCGTCGCGACCGCGGCCGGCGATGACCGGGCCGACTTCGGCCGCGGCGGAGAACAGGGCCGCGGTCTTGGCGCGGATCACCGCCATGTATTCGTCTTCGGTGGTGGCCATGTTCTTGGCGACCGAGAGCTGCAGCACCTCGCCTTCGGCGATCACCGCCGCGGCGTCGGAGAGGATGCCGAGCGCCTGGAGGCTGCCGACCTCGACCATGACGCGGAAGGCCTGGCCGAGCAGGAAGTCGCCGACCAGCACGCTGGCCTGATTGCCCCACAGCTTGCGCGCCGCGAGCTTGCCGCGGCGCATGTCGCTCTCGTCGACGACATCGTCGTGGAGCAGCGTCGCGGTGTGCATGAACTCGACCGCCATGGCGAGTTTGACGTGGCCGTCGCCGTCGTAGCCGCACATCTGGGCGGCGGCGAGGGTCAGCATCGGGCGCAGGCGCTTGCCGCCCGAGGAGATCAGGTGATTGGCCACTTCCGGGATCATGGTGACGTCGGAGCCGGCCTTCGACAGGATGAGGGCATTGACCTTGTCCATGTCGGCGGCGGTGAGCCTCACCAGCGGCTCGACCGACGCTTCCGGACGCTTCTTGCCGTCCTCGAGAGAAACCACAACGCCCACGTCGACACCCCCGCGTCACCGGCCCTCCGCTCGTGCGCGGCGGCTTCCGCCTCGCGCGATACCATCCTTCGGGGGCCGTCGTCTCTATCCGAAGGCAAGCGCCTTCGGCGATCCGCCGATCTCGTACGTCGGTTTCGGACCGCGGGGCGAGAATAGGCGGGGGCGCCGACGCTCACAAGGGACAGCATGGCACGGCGGCATCCCGTCATCCGCAGAGGCGGGCGACCTCGCTGCCGGGATGCGGCGGTATCATCCGGGGCGGACCGGTTCTGTCCGGCGGTCAGATGCACTAGGATCGGCGCGAACGAGGCGACCCATGGAAGAACTGATCCGCTCCAACGATCCCGTCCTGATCGCCACCGTCGAGGCTCTGCTCGGCGGGGCCGGCATCGTCCATTTCGTCGCCGACCGCCACATGTCGGTGCTCGAGGGCTCGATCGGCATCTTCGCCCGGCGGGTGTTGGTCGACGGCGACGACGTGGTCCGCGCCCGCCGCCTGCTCATCGACGCCGGGCTCGGCGCGGAACTGCGGGACGACCCGGCGTGACCCAGGATCTTCCGCCGCCAGATCCCGCCGCGACCTCGCTCGATCGCTTCCTCGACGGCCGTCTCGTCGTCGCGCAGCCGGCGAAAGGACACCATCGCGCCGGGCTCGACGCCATCCTCCTCGCCGCGACGGTGCCGGAGGCGGCCGAAGGTCTTCTCGTCGATCTCGGAGCCGGCGTCGGAACGGCGGGGCTGGCGGTGGCGCTGCGGGCGCCCCGCCTCGCGGTGCGGCTCGCCGAGCGCGATGCGAAGGCGCTGCGCCTCGCCGAGGCCAACATCGAGCGGAACCACCTCGCCGGACGGGTCGAGACCGTCGCGGTCGATCTCCTCGGCCCGGCGAAGGCGCGCGAGGCTGTGCTGCGGCGCGAGAGCGCCACCCATGTGATCTGCAATCCGCCCTATTTCGCGCCGCGTGCGGTGCGCGCCTCGCCGAGCGCGCGAGCCGGCGCCCATGTGCTGGCCGAAGGCGGGCTCGACGCATGGCTGCGGGTGGCGGCGGCGACGCTGGTGCCGCACGGCCGGCTGTCGCTGATCTTCGAGGGCGGCGGCCTCGGCGAGATCCTCGGTGCCCTCGCCGGACGGTTCGGCGCGGCGGCGATCCGGCCGGTGCATCCACGCGCCGAGGCGCCGGCCCATCGGCTGATCGTCACGGCGACCAAGGGATCACGAGCCCGCCCTCTCGTCCTGCCGGGGCTGGTGCTCCACCCCGCCGGGTCGAACGCCTATCTGGCGGAGGCCGATTCGGTGTTGCGCGGCCGTGCCGGGCTCGGCTGCGGCGACCTCACCCCGGTTCCGTGATACCGGGCTCATGAAATTCGGATACGTCCGAATTTCACGAGCGTTACGGCCCGACCGGCCGACGCCCGTTCGGGCTCGCCTTGGTTCACGAAGTTTCGAACAGGTCGAAACTTCGTGAACTCGGTATGACACTCGGACGCGTCCGAATCTCACCGACATCACGCCCGATCGGCCGACGCGCGACGAGGTACGCCGTCACGTCGGAGGCTGCGATGCGAACGAAACACCGGCGCTCGGTCTCACCGACCGCGCAGGAAGCCCGGACCTTTCTGGCTGCACGCGACGATGCGACAGCTCATCCGCCGTGGCGTGGTGAGCTGGCACTTCAACTTGGCTTCCTCGCGCGCCGTCTGCAGTACCGGTGAATAGCCCCAGCCCTCGCCCACCCGGCTCTTGGCATGGCAGGCCCAGGCGAAGGCGGCCTCGGTGGAAAAGGCGAGCACGAGCGCCGCGGTGGCGGCGATGGTCCATCTCTTCATCTTCGGGGTCATGGTGTTTCTCCTCTCACCCGAACGTGGTGATCATCCCACCATGGGGTGCGCCGCGCCATGCGGCAGATCAGCGGCGGAGGAAATCGCCCGTCGACGATGCACGGGCGGAACGGTTCGGCTTCCCCGAGACCGGTGTCGAAAGCGAGCGTGGACGACGCTTCGAAGGACGGTGACCGCGCGCCGCACAGCGGCTAACCTGTCGGCGAAGCCATCGCCCGCCCGGGCCTCCGACAGGATCCCTCTCCCATGCGTTCGACCGTTCTCGCTCTCGCCGCTCTCCTCGCCGTCCCCGCTCCGGCGCTCGCCGACGGCATCTACCGCGGTGCTTCCTCGGTCGCCGGCGGCCGCGATCCGGTCTGCGCCGGGGTGACGTCGATGAACGCCATCGTCTCGGGCTCCGACATCCGCCTCGACGGCGCCGCCTACGAAGGCGCCGAAGCGCCCGGCACCGGCACGGTGAAATCCGACGGCTCGTTCACCGCGACCAAGACGACGCCGAAGGGCAACGTCGTCTTCACCGGCCGGGTGACGGCGAACCGCGTCACCGCCCAGTGGAAGGGCCCGGACTGCTACGGGGCGATCGATCTGGCGAAGTGAGGGGGGAACACCCGCTCACTGGAACGCCACTTCCTCGAAGCTCCGGAGCTTGCGGGAGTGGATCTTCTCGGCCGGCATGGAGCGCAGTTTCTCCATGGCGCGGATGCCGATCCTGAGGTGCTGGCCGACCTGGCGGCGGTAGAACTCGCTCGCCATGCCGGGCAGCTTCAATTCCCCGTGCAGCGGCTTGTCGGAGACGCACAAGAGCGTGCCGTAGGGGACGCGGAAGCGGAAGCCGTTGGCGGCGATGGTCGCCGATTCCATGTCGAGGGCGATGGCGCGCGACTGGGAGAAGCGCTCGACCAGCTCCCGCTGGTCGCGCAGTTCCCAGTTGCGGTTGTCGATGGTGGCGACGGTGCCGGTGCGCATCACCGTCTTCAGCTCCCAGCCGGTCAGGCCGGTGATCTCGGCCACCGCCTGCTCGAGCGCCACCTGGATCTCGGCCAGCGCCGGCACCGGCGCCCACAGCGGCAGGTCGGCGTCGAGGACGTGGTCGTCGCGGACATAGGCGTGGGCGAGGACGTAGTCGCCGAGCTTCTGCGAATTGCGCAAGCCGGCGCAGTGGCCGAGCATCACCCAGGCGTGTGGACGCAGCACCGCGACGTGGTCGGTGATCGTCTTGGCGTTCGACGGGCCGACGCCGATGTTGACCATGGTGATGCCGGAATGGCCGGCGCGGGTCAGGTGATAGGCCGGCATCTGCGGTAGGCGTGGCGGTGCGGCGCCCTCCACCGGCTCGGCCGCCCCGGCCTTCCAGACGAGATTGCCGGGTTCGACGAAGGAGTCGAAATCGCTCCCCGGATCCTCGATGGCGGCGCGGGCGTAGGCGATGAACTCGTCGACGTAGAACTGGTAGTTGGTGAAGAGCACGAAGTTCTGGAAATGCTCCGGTTTCGTCGCCGTGTAATGGGCGAGGCGGTGGAGCGAATAGTCGACGCGCGGCGCGGTGAAGGGGGCGAGCGGGCCGGCCTCGCCGGGGGCGACTTCGAGCGTGCCGTTGACGATGGCATCGTCGGTGACGGCGAGATCGGGCACGTCGAAGACGTCACGCAACGGGCGATCGAGGCGTTCGGCCGCCTCGAAGGAGAGGCCTTCGTCGGAGCGCAGGGCGAAGTGGAGCGGCACCGGCAGAGCCGACCAGCCGACCTCGACACCGACGCCGTGATTGGCCAGCAACTGGCCGATCTGCACCTCGAGATAATGGGCGAAGAGATCTGGCCGGGTGATGGTGGTGGCGTAGACGCCGGGGGCCTGGACGTAGCCGAAGGACAGGCGGCTGTCGAGGCGAGCGTGGGTGTCGATGGTGATGCGCAGTTCCGGATAGTGGGCGCGGATGCGGCCCTCGAAGGGGACACCGCCGATCACCTCGCGGAAGCGCCGGTTGAGAAACGCGATGGCTTCGTCGTAGAGGGCGATCAGCCGCTCGACGGCCGGCCTCGCGTCGGCGAAGACCTCGAACGGGCGCGCCGCCGGCGCATCGATGGGACCGTTGGACATGCGCTTCCCCTCTTTGCGGCCTCGGTGTCGGGGCCGGCCTTCTTCTTTCGCGCCGGCCGATCAGGCCGCCACGCGGGGCTGGTGGGCCGCGACGATGCGCGGCAGATCGGCGTGAGAGCCGACGATCGCCGCCGCGCCCGCCGCCTTCAGCCGATCGGCGAGACCGGCGGTGACGTGGGCGGCGCCGACGAAGCCGACGACGGTCATGCCGGCACGGCGGGCGGCGGTGACGCCGGCGACCGAATCCTCGATCACCAGACAGTCGGCGGGATCCGCCCCCATCTGCGAGGCGGCGTACATGAAGACGTCGGGCGCCGGCTTCGCCCGCTTCACTTGGCTCGCCGAATAGATACGACCGTCGAAGAGATGGGCGAGACCGCAGGTGGCGAGGTTGTCGATCAACGCCGGCAGGCGGGTCGACGAGGCGACGCAGGTGGGCAGGTCGAGTGCCTGGACCATGGCATGAGCACCGGGGACCGGCTTCAGGTCGCGGGCGAAGACGTCACGGACATGGGCGAGATGGTGTTCGACGAAACCGGGCGGTAGCGGCCGGCCGAGTTCGCGCTCGACCGTCTCCCACACCTCGCGGGTGGTGGTGCCGGCGAAGCGCGCGCAGACCGCCTCCACCGTCATCGGCAGGCCGAGTTCGGTCATCGCCTCGGCCTCGAGACGGGCGACGACGATCTCGCTGTCGATGAGGACGCCGTCGCAGTCGAAGATGACGAGCATGTGGATCCGACTCGTTCGTGAAACAGTGGGATTCGCCCTTTGTAGGGTGGCGGGGCGACGGCGGAAAGGGCGCGGCCCGGCGATCGCACTTCCGCGAGCGAAGCACGTGTCCCTTTACCTGCCCTTTACCGCGATCGGTAACCATGACGCCATCGAGTAGCCGCGTATCAGGCGAGTGCGTTCATGCCCCAGTCGCGTATCAGGACGGCCCGGACGGGCTCGCCTGACCTTTCCTTCCGGGAAGCGTCGGCGCTCCATCCCTTTCTCGATCGCATCCTCGTCGGCGACTGTGTCGCCGAGCTCGACAAGCTGCCGGCGAAATCGGTCGATCTGGTCTTCGCCGACCCGCCCTACAACCTGCAACTGGCCGGACAGCTGCACCGCCCCGACCAGAGCCTGGTCGACGCGGTCGACGACGAGTGGGACCGCTTCGACAGTTTCGAGGCCTACGACGCCTTCACCCGCGCCTGGCTGCTGGCGGTGCGCCGCGTGCTCAAGCCGAACGGCACGATCTGGGTGATCGGCAGCTACCACAACATCTTCCGGGTCGGCACCATCCTCCAGGACCTCGGCTTCTGGATCCTCAACGACGTGGTGTGGCGCAAGACCAACCCGATGCCCAACTTCAAGGGCCGGCGCTTCCAGAACGCCCACGAGACGCTGATCTGGGCCGGCCGTGACCAGGGCGCCAAGAAGTACACCTTCAATTACGACGCCCTCAAAGCCTTCAACGAAGACACCCAGATGCGCTCCGACTGGGTGATCCCGATCTGCTCGGGCGGCGAGCGGCTGAAGGACGATGCCGGCGACAAGGTCCATCCGACCCAGAAGCCGGAGGGCCTGCTCCATCGCGTGCTGCTCGCCTCGTCGAACCCCGGCGACGTGGTGCTCGATCCGTTCTTCGGCACCGGCACCACCGGCGCGGTGGCCAAGAAGCTCGGCCGCTCCTTCGTCGGCTTCGAGCGCGACCAGACCTATGCGGCCGCGGCCCGCGCCCGCATCGATGCGGTGGTGCCTCACGACGCGGTCTCGCTCGAACTGATGCGGGGCAAGAAGGCGGAGACGCGCATTCCCTTCGGCTCGCTGATCGAGGCCGGTCTGGTCGAGGCGGGCGAGATCCTGTTCGATGCCAAGGGCCGCCATCTGGCGCGAGTCCGCATCGACGGCAGCCTCGAAGCGCTCGGTCACACCGGCTCGATCCATCGGGTCGGCGCGCTCGTCCAGGGCGCGGAAGCCTGCAACGGCTGGACCTTCTGGCACGCCTCGCGATCCGGCCGCTACGTCGTCATCGACGACCTGCGCAAGGAGATGCGCGCCCGTCTCGGCGACGCCGGCTGAGGCGCCTCGCTCCGACGCCTCCCGAACCCCAGGACGAAAGTGCCCCCGGGAATCGCTCCCGGAGGCCTCTCGTCGTTCCGAGCGGCTTGCGCCGACGCCGGCGCGGTCTCACTTCTTCGCCGGCGGGACCTGGGCGATCTCCTGGAAGGCGAAGGGCTTGTCGGCGTCGTCGGGATCGACGACGACGCGCACCGCGCCGACGATCTTCTCGCCCGGCACCTGCAGGCGGGTGACGCCCTCGATCGGCTTCATGTCGGTGCCGTAGAACGGCGTCACCTGATAGAAATGGGCGTCGCCGTTGATGACGAGCACCGGCTTGCCGAAGGCCTTGGCCTGCTTCTCGATGGTCTTCAGCGTCTTGACGAAGCCCGAGGCGAGCGGCACGTCCGGTTCGCTCTGCTTGATGTCCCAGAGATCGGCCTGGATCGACAGCACCAGCGCGCCGAGGTTCTCGGCCTTGGCCTTTTCGAATGTCGCCTCGATCCACTTCTGGTTCGCCGCATCGCGGGCGAAGAACTCCTTGACGTTGTCGAGGCCGCGGGTCTCGAAGTTGTTGTTCGAGCCGGGGATGTTCGCCTGGACGAACATCACGCCGCCGTGGACGAAGCGGGTGTTCTCGACGAAGCCCTTGTCGTCCCAGGACTTGGCGTCGGGCATCAGCTCCGACTGTCGCTCGTAGGCGATCGGCGCCTTGCCGTGGGACTTCGCCTCGGCGAAGAACATCTCACGCACCTTGTTCAACCGTTCGTTCGGATCGAACTTCCCGGCCTTCTCGCGATGGCAGTCGGTCCATTCATTGTCACCGACGGTGTAGACCAACGGCCCTTCGAACAGCGCGAACTCGTCCTTGACCTTCTGGAAGGCCTCGTCGGAGCAGACGGTCGAGCCGGCCTTGATGTCGCCGACATGGACGGTGAGGGCCGGCTTCAGCGCGTTCACCTTGGCGATCAGCGCCTCGAAACGCGGATAGTCCTCCGGCGTCTTGTAGGGCATGTCGCCGAGGGCGACGAAGGTGAAGGCGCGCGGTCCGCCGATGTCGACGGCGGCGGCGGAGGTGGCGGCGGCGAGCGAGAGTACGGCGGCGAGCACGAGACGGCGCATGAGCGAGGGCTCCGGGTGAGGCGTTCTGTCGGCCGGCATCCTCGGGCGAGTTCGTGACGGGTCGATGAACCTGTGTCACGGAAGCTGCCGCCGCCGCGCAGCCGAGCCATGCTCGCGGCGGGAGACGGGCGACGGCCTCTCGGCTAGTCTCGTCGGTCCGACCCCTCGCCCGGAACCACGGACCCCGTATGACCACTCTTCCGACCCTCGACGACTACCCTGCTCGCACCTTCGACAAGCTGCGCTACGGCGACACCGACCGCCAGGGCCACGTCAACAACGCCATCTTCGCCACCTTCTTCGAGACCGGCCGGGTCGAGATGCTCCTCGCCGCCGAAAAGCCCTTCCTCGAACCCGGACAGGCGCTGGTGTTGGCGCGGCTGGAGATCGATCTCGTCGCCGAGATCAACTGGCCGGGCACGGTGGAGATCGGCACGCGGGTGGCGAAGATCGGCCGCTCGTCGATGACGCTCGAGCAGGCGGTGTTCCAGAACGGCCGGCCGGCGGCGCGCGGCATCTCGGTGGTGGTGCTCACCGACGAGACGACGCGGCGGTCGACGCCGTTCTCGGAAGTCGCGATCGCGATGCTCGACGCCTACCGGGCGGGCTGAGGCAGCCACCGCCCTCCCCGCCCTCACCGGTTCCGGCTCACCGAGGTGTCGACCCCGGCGGCGGCGAGCACCTTGCGGAAGACGGTCGGCAACGCTTCCCCGGCGACTTCTCGGGCCGGCGACCACCAATGGCCGTCGGGCGCCGGCGTCGCCGCGGCGGCCTCGGCCCGCATCACCACCAGTCGCAGGTGGAAATGGGTGAAGGTGTGCTCGACCTCACCCGCCACCCGCTTCCACGCGGCGGGCAGCGGCGGGTGCGCCGCCGGATCGCCGACGGCGCCGCCGGGGCGCAGCTCGGTCCAGGACGAACCGGGCGGCTCGGTCATACCACCGAGCAGCCCCTTCGGCGGGCGGCGTCGCAACAGCACCGCACCGTCCGCTCTGATCGCGACGAAGGCGGTTCCGGTGCGGGTCGGACGCACGGTCTTCGCGGCACGGCGCGGGAAGGTCTCGGGCGCGCCGAGAGCGCGGGCGGCACAACCTTCGGCCCACGGGCAGAGGGAACAGGCCGGCTTCTTCGGCGTACAGACGGTGGCGCCGAGGTCCATCATCGCCTGAGCGAAGTCGCCCGGCCGCGTCCTCGGGGTCAGCGTCGCGGCGAGGCGGCGCAGGTCCGGCTTTCCCGCCGGCATCTCGGTCGCCACGGCGAAGAGACGGGCGACGACCCGTTCGACGTTGCCGTCGACCACCGTCGCCGGCCGGTCGAAGGCGATGGCGGCGATCGCCGCCGCGGTGTAGAGGCCGACGCCGGGCAGGCCGCGCAGGCCCTCCTCACTCTCCGGGAAGCGTCCGCCGTGATCGGCGACGACGGTGCGGGCGCAGGCGAGGAGATTGCGAGCCCGGGAATAGTAGCCGAGCCCGGCCCAGGCCTTCATCACCTCGGCCTCGTCCGCCGCGGCGAGGGCGGCGACGCTCGGCCAGCGGGCGGTGAAGGCCTCGAAATAGCTCTTCACCGCCGCGACCGTGGTCTGCTGCAGCATGATCTCGGAGAGCCACACCCGATAGGGATCGACGAGCTCGCCGGCTCTCGCGTCGGCCGGGCTCACCCGCCACGGCAGGCGGCGGTGATGGCGGTCGTACCAGGCGAGGAGGATGGCGGCGGGAAAGGCGGGCATCATCGAGAGGTAACGTGGGGACGGCCCGGGGAAAAGAGGACGCCGCCACCGGCGAGCCTTGTTTCGGACCGAAACCGCGTCCATCGTCGTGGCATGTCCATGCCGTCCGATCCGTCCGACACCGAGCGTCACCGCCCGCGACGCCGCCGCGAGGCGCGGCCGGTCGCGGATCTGCTCGACGGCGCGCTGAAGCCGGCAGCCAAGAAGCGCGGCTTCGCCTCGACCGATCTCTTCCGCAACTGGGCCGAAATCGTCGGGCCGGTGTTCGCCACCGTGACGCAACCCGAGCGCCTCTCCTGGCCGCGGCGGCTGGAGGACGGCGGCGAGGACGGTTTCGAACCGGCGACGCTGACGGTGCGCTGCGAGGGGTCGCGGGCGCTCCTTCTCCAACACGAAGCTCCGGTCGTGGTCGAGCGGATCAACGCGGTCTTCGGCTTTCCCGCCGTCGCCCGGCTGCGCATCGTCCAGAAGCCGATCCACCGGCCGCAGGTGGGGCGGGCGCCGCGGCCGCGCGCCCTGTCGCCGGCGCAGGAGGCGCATGTCGCCGAGATCACCGCCGAGATCGAGGACGAGGGACTGAAGCGGGCGCTGGTGGCCCTGGGACGGGCGGTACTCGGCTCGATCAAGCCGGTGTGAGCGGCGGACGCGGCGGGTTTTCCCCGGATAACGAATGCGCGAGGGGCGGCCGAGGGGCGACGTCTCGCCACAATCGGGCTATTGATTGGACGAGACGACGTGCGGGCCGGCTCGTGAACGAACCGGAACCGGCGCGGCACCCACCCCGTTCCGATCTCCGGGCCCGATTTCTCCGGACCGGACTTCTCCGGACACGATCACTCCGGACACGATGAGGACCCTCCCCGTGACGCCCACCCGCCGCCGCTTCCTGGAAAGCTCCGCCGCGCTCCTCGCTTTCGCGCCCGTCGCACTCGCCGCCGGTCCGGCCGCGGCGCAGGGCGCCTTCGACGTCGCCGAGATCATGAAACCCGGCCCGCTGCCGGAAATGACCATCGGCAAGGCCGATGCGCCGGTCACGGTGGTCGAATATTCGTCGATGACCTGTGGCCACTGCGCCAATTTCCACAAGAACATCTATCCCTACCTCAAGGAAAAATACGTCGACACCGGCAAGGTCTTCTTCGTCCATCGCGAGTTCCCGCTCGACCCTCTGGCCGCGGCCGCGTCGATGTTGGTCAGATGCTCGCCGAAGGAGAAGTACTTCGACATGCTGTCGTTGTTCTTCGAACAGCAACAGGCGTGGGTGACGCCGAGCGATCCGGTGGCGGCGCTGCGCAAGCTCACCCGCCAGGTCGGCTTCACCGAGGAGAGCTTCAAGACCTGCCTCACCGACCAGAAGCTGCTCGACGACATCACCGCGATCCGGCAGCGCGCCTCCGAGAAGTTCCGCGTCGACGGCACGCCGGCCTTCTTCATCAACGGACGGCCACAGAAGGGTCTGTCCACCAAGGACGAGTTGGACAAGGCGCTGGCCCCCTTCCTGAAGTGAGGCCGAGGTGAACGGCAGGGTCTCGACCATCGATCGCGGCGGAGGGTGAGATGCGCTTCACCCGTCTGCGACTGCTGGGCTTTAAGACCTTCGTCGATTCGACCGACTTCCACATCGAGCCGGGCCTGACCGGCGTCGTCGGACCCAACGGCTGCGGCAAATCCAATCTCGTCGAGGCCCTGCGCTGGGTCATGGGCGAGAACTCCTACAAGAGTATGCGCGCCTCTGGTATGGACGACGTGATCTTCTCCGGAAGTACGCGGCGGGCGGCACGCAATTCGGCCGAGGTGACGCTCTTCCTCGACAATCGCGAGCGCCGGGTCTCGGCCCCGCACGCCGATGCCGACGTGCTCGAGGTGACGCGCCGCATCGCCCGCGAGGAGGGCTCGGTCTACCGCATCAACGGCCGGGAGGTACGCGCCCGCGACGTGCAGCTGCTGTTCGCCGACGCCTCCACCGGATCGCGCTCGCCGGCGATGGTGCGCCAGGGTCAGATCGGCGAGCTGATCTCGGCCAAGCCGACGGCCCGGCGCGCCATTCTCGAAGAGGCCGCCGGCATCTCCGGCCTGCATTCGCGCCGCAACGAGGCCGAGATCCGGCTCAAGGCCGCCTCGCAAAACCTCGAGCGGGTCGAGGACGTGCTCACCGAGTTCGAGACGCGGCTGGAGAGCCTGAAGCGGCAGGCGCGCCAGGCGGCGCGCTACCGCGCCCTCTCCGCCGAGATCCGTCAGGCCGAGGCGACGATCGCACTGCTGCGTCTCATCGAAGCGCGCGAACGGGTGAGCGAGGCGGAACGCGAGCTTTTCGCCGCCGACCGCGCAGTCGGCGAGACGGCCGAGGTCCAGGTGCGGGCGGCGCGCGATCAGGCGGTCGCCGCCCACGAACTGCCGCGGCTGCGCGAGGCGGAGGCGAGCGCCTCGGCGGCGCTGCAACGGTTGCGGCTCGCCGCCGCCGAACTCGACGCCGAGGAGCGGCGGGTGCGCGACCGGCTCGGCGAGCTGGAGCGGCGCATCCGCCAGATCGACGAGGACCGCGCCCGCGAGGATCGCCTCGGCGCCGACATGGCGGCGGCGCTCGCGCGGCTCGACGAGGAAGAGGCGGTGCTCTCGGCCGAGAACGAGGACGTGGCCGCCTCGGTGGCGGAGGCCGAGGACCGACTGGCCGAGGCCGAGACCCGAGCCGGCGCAGCCGAGGCGGTGCTCGCCGAGTTGCAGGCGCGGATCGCCGACGTTCAGGCACGGCGCCGGGCCTTCGAGCGTGCCGAGGCAGAAGCCGCCGAACGGCTCGGCCGGCTGCTGCGCGAACGCGAGACGGCGGCCGCCGATCGCGATCGCTTCGCCGCCGGTCTCGACGACGGCGAGGCGCTGGAAGCGGCGCGTTTCGCGGTGGAGGACGCCGCGGCGGCGAGTGCCGAGGCGGAGAGCGCGGTGGCGGCGGCCGAGGAGCGGGTGCGCACCGCCCGCGACGGTTTCGAAGGCGGGCGCGCCGCCCAAGCCGAGCGCGAGCGCGAGCTGTCGCGGCTCGAGGCGGAGGCCAAGACGCTCGCCAAGATCCTCAACGTCGCCGCCGGTTCGCTGTGGCCGCCGATCATCGATCGGCTGACCGTCGACGCCGGCTACGAATCGGCGTTGGCCGCCGCTCTCGGCGACGACCTCGAGGTCTCCACCGACGACGCGGCGCCGGTGCACTGGGGCGAATCGGGAAGTGCGGCGGGCGATCCGGCGTTGCCGGCGGGAGCGACGCCGATGTGGCGTTTCGTCCAGGGGCCGACGGTCGTCGCCCGCCGTCTCGCCCAGATCGGCGTCGTCGAACGGGCCGACGGGGTGCGGTTGCAGCAGAGTCTCGCACCGGGGCAGCGACTGGTGTCGCGCCAGGGCGATCTGTGGCGCTGGGACGGGCTGACCGCAGCCGCCGAAGCGCCGACCGCCGCGGCGCGGCGGCTCTCCAGCCGCAACCGGCTCATCGAAGTCGAGGCGCAGATCGAGGAGACGCGGCGCGACGCCGAGGCGCGCCGGGGCACCCTCGAGGCGGCACGGCGCGATCTGCTGCTGGCCGAAGAGGCGGAACGGGCGACGCGCGAGGCGCTGCGCCGGGCGCAGCGCGGCGAGGCCGAGGCGCGCGACCGGGCGGTCCGGATCGAGCGCGAGAGCGAACTCGCTGCCACCCGCCTCGCCGCTCTCGATGCGACGCTCGACCGGCTCGCCGGCGAGATCGCCGAAACCGAGGCACGCGGCGGCGAAGCGGGTGACGCCAAGGCCGCCCTGCCCGACACTTCGCGGCTGGACGCCGAGATCCTCTCGGCACAGGGCATGGTGGCACGCGACCGCGCCGTGGTCGCCGAACTCCGCGCCGCCCGCCAGGGCCTCGCCCGCGAAGTGGAGATGCGGGCACGGCGGCTCGAGGCGATCGGGCGCGAGCGCGCCGGCTGGGCTGCCCGCGCCGCGGCGGCGGTGACGCAACTCACCGTGTTGGCCGAACGACATGGCGAGGCGGAGGCCGAGCGCGAGGCGTTGACCGAACGGCCGGCCGACATCGAGGAGACCCGTCGACGCCTGCTCGACCGAATCGGCGAGGCCGAGGTGGCGCGTACCGCGGCGGCCGAGGCGCTGGCGGCCGGCGAGCGCAGCCAAGGCGAGGCCGATCGCGTCGCCCGCTCCGCCCTCGACGCCCTGTCGGCGGCGCGCGAGGCCAAGGGCCGCGCCGAGGAGCGCCACGGCGCGGCGCGGGCCCGGCGCAGCGAGATCGAAACCGGGATCGCCGAGACCTTCGAGGTGCAGCCGATCGGCCTCGCCGCGCTCGCCGGTCTCGACATGGACGCGCCGCTACCCGAGGAGATCGCCGTCGAACGTCGGCTCGAGCGCCTGAAGCTCGAACGCGAACGACTCGGTGCCGTCAATCTCAGGGCCGACGAGGAGGCGCAAGAGGTCGAGGAGCGACGCGACGTGCTCGCCGCCGAGCGCGACGAACTGGTCGAGGCGATCAAGCGACTGAGGAAGGGAATCACCGACCTCAACCGCGAAGCGCGCGACCGGCTGATGGCGGCCTTCGACACGGTCGACGGGCATTTCCGTTCGCTGTTCACCCATCTCTTCGGCGGCGGCGAGGCGCAACTGCAGCTGATCGAATCGGAGGACCCGCTGGAGGCGGGCCTGGAGATCGTGGCGCGGCCGCCGGGCAAGAAGCCGACGACGATGACGCTGCTCTCCGGCGGCGAACAGGCGCTGACCGCGCTCGCCCTGATCTTCGCGGTGTTCCTCACCAATCCGGCACCGATCTGCGTGCTCGACGAGGTCGATGCGCCACTCGACGACGCCAATGTCGAGCGCTACTGCGACCTGCTCGACCGTATGACCGCCGTCACCGATACACGCTTCGTCGTCATCACCCACAATCCGATCACCATGGCGCGGATGAGTCGCCTGTTCGGCGTCACCATGTCCGAGCGCGGCATCTCGCAGTTGGTCTCGGTCGATCTCGAGCGCGCCGAACGCATTCTCGAGACGGCGTGAGACCGAACGATCGCCCGCCGCGGTGGCCGGGAAGACCGCCCCCCCTCCGAAAGGCTGTGGCGAAGCGGCGCAACCTTTCCGCGGAATGCAAGAATTTCCTTTTCTTATCAGTGGCTTGTACTAAAGTCTGGTGTCCTTGACACGCTTTCCCCACGCCACTATGGTGCGCCCGGCTTCGGGGTGGGGCGGTGACGTTCCCGCGTTTCGAGGTATGGGCGTGAAGCGCGGGGTACCGCACATGGTCGAACGACCGACCGATGCGACTCCCGGCGGGTCGAAGCCCATGCCGAGGAAGGACGACGAAGCCGAGCTTCAGCGGCGGCTGGAGCGCCTCGGCGACAGCCTCGAGGCGCATCGGCAGGCCGAAGAAGCGGCGAACCGGAAGGGGCAGCTCTCCGGCTTCGCGCAGGCGGTCAAGATCGCCTCCGAATTCGTCGCCGGCATCATCGTCGGCGCCGCGATCGGGTGGGGGATCGACAAGGCGGCGGGGACGTCTCCCTGGGCGCTGATCGTGTTTCTCCTCCTCGGCTTCGCCGCGGGCGTGCTCAACGTCCTGCGCGCCGAGGGGATGGTGGCGGAGGCCGGCGCGCGGTTGCGCGAGGCGCCGCGAAGCGAGACGCAGCGGCCGGATCGCGACGGCGACCGGTCGGCTCCCTGACGGGAGCGGCGGAATTCGAACGGATGCGGCCCCGCCGGGGACGGATCCGAGGGGGCGGCCCGATCGGGGCGCGTGCGGCGGTCGATCATCGGATCG
>ERZ1645187.233-NODE-233-length-54525-cov-30.041289_pt1 | contig 54525 bp, 53 predicted proteins | sample MGYA00575352_ERZ1645187 | MGnify/ENA primary metagenome ERZ1645187 (study PRJEB40837, sample SAMN11349314) | freshwater sediment metagenome | isolation source: river sediment | host: Sediment | place: India: Wazaribad , New Delhi | collected 2017-02-21 ... | reverse complement strand
CAGCATGCCGCCTTATAGCCCGCCATCGCCTTGAACAAAAGGGGAACTTATGGGCTTGCCATCACTATGGATGCCCCCTGAACGAAAACTGCGTGACGCTTTTGGGATAAGGTGATGGGCATCAACACATCACCCCCAAAAGTGCCACGCACTTTTGGGATCAGGTGATGGGCATCAATTAGCCAATGGGTTGAGCGACCGGAACGCCTTGGAAATCCACGACGCCTTGTTTTCAACCGGTGCCTGCCCGCCATTGGCCACCAGATTATAGGCGTCGTGATACCATTCGCTGTTGGGATAATTGTGGCCCAGCACCGCCGCCGCCGTCTGCGCCTCGGAGGAAACCCCCAGCGCCGTATAGGATTCGGTCAGGCGGTAGAGCGCCTCCGGCGTGTGGCTGGTGGTCTGATAGTTGGTCACCACGTTCTTGAAGCGGTTGATGCCCGCCAGATAGTCGCCGCGCTTCACGTAATAGCGGCCCACTTCCATTTCCTTGCCGGCCAGGTGATCGCGCGCCACCGCCGCCTTGCGCGCCGCATCCGCGGCATAGGGCGACTGCGGGAAGCGGCTCTGCACCTCGTCCAGCGCGTCCAGCGCCTTCTGGGTCTGCGACTGGTCGCGCTTCACGTCGTTGATCTGTTCGTAATTGGAAATGGCCACCAGATAATAGGCGTAGGGCGTATCCTTGTGGCCGGGATGCAGCGAGATGAAGCGTTGTCCGGCATTGATGGCATCGTCATAGGCGTTGCGCTGATAATTGGCATAGGCCTGCATCAGCAGTGCCTTGGTGGCCCATTGCGAATAGGGATATTTGCGTTCCACCTCGGCGAATTTCTTGGCCGCCTGCTTGTAGGAACCGCTGTTCATTTCGGAAAGACCGTCATTGTAGAGGCGGGCCACCGCCGCCCCGTCATTGGCCGTTCCCATGTCGGGCGCCAGTGCGCCGCCGGCCGAGGCGGCCATGGTGTCGTCACCGCTGTCCAGCATGCCCTTCAGCGGATTGGAGCAACCGGCCAGCATGAGGGCCGCCAGCCCCGCCACCGCTGCGCGCCAGCCCAGGGAAACCCTGCGGCGATGATGGACCGAACCTGACTGCATGAACCCGCTTCCGCTGCTGTGAAACCCCCTTCTAGCCCAGCCGGGACAAGGGGAAAAGCCCGGGCTGCCATTGCTCCGTGCCATGGCCTGAAAGACGCAAAAAACCCGGCGGAAGTGTGGCCGCCGGGCTGGAGAGTGAGACAGGGTGACAGAACTCAGTTGCTGGCGCGGCGCAGGAAGGCCGGAATGGCCAGATTGTCGTCATCCAGCGCGTGATCGTGGATTTGCGGCAGTTCCGGCTGGCGCGGCTTGGCCGGAATGACCTTGGCCTCGCCCCGCGGAGCAATGGTGGGTTCCTTGGGCGCCAGCACCGGGTCTTCGCGGCGGCCCAGGCCCACCTGGGCCAGCCGTTCGAACAGGCCCATCTTCTTCTTGGTGGCGCCGCTGGCAATCTGCTCAATGCGGTTGTGCTGGCGGGCAATCTGCTGCTGGGCAATGGGCGGGAAGTCTTCCAGCGCCGGCATGCGCGGCTGCGCCTTGGCAGCGGTTGCGGCGGGGCGCACCACGGCGGGCGGCGGCACCTCGGCCATCATGTCCTCATGCACCACTTCAGGGGCCGGCGGCGCGGGCGGCGCTACGCGTGCGGCCATGGGGGCTGGCGTCACCACCTTCTGCACCGGGGCGGGCTTTTCTTCCGCTTCCGGCGCGGGCAATGCGGCGCGCTCCTGCATCAGGCCGGTGGCTACCACCGACACGCGCATGGTGCCTTCAAGGGAGTCATCAAAGGTGGCGCCGAGAATGATGTTGGCTTCCGGATCCACTTCTTCGCGGATGCGGGTTGCAGCTTCGTCCACCTCGTAAAGGGTGAGATCGGGGCCGCCGGCGATGGAAATGAGCAGGCCGCGCGCGCCGCGCATCGACACATCGTCAAGCAGCGGATTGGAAATGGCGGCTTCGGCGGCTTCGATGGCGCGCTTCTCGCCCGAGGCTTCGCCGGTGCCCATCATCGCCTTGCCCATCTCGCTCATGATGGCGCGGACGTCAGCGAAGTCGAGATTGATCAGGCCTTCCTTGGTCATCAGTTCGGTGATGGAGGCCACGCCGGAATAGAGCACCTGGTCGGCCATGGCGAAGGCCGCCGCGAAGGTGGTCTTCTCATTGGCGACGCGGAACAGGTTCTGGTTGGGAATGACGATGAGCGTGTCAACGAACTGCGCCAGCTGTTCGATGCCGCGTTCGGCGGTGGCCATGCGGCGCACGCCCTCGAAGTGGAACGGCTTGGTGACCACGCCGACGGTGAGAATGCCCTGCTCCTTGGCGGCCCGGGCAATGACCGGGGCTGCCCCGGTGCCGGTGCCGCCGCCCATGCCGGCGGTGATGAAGCACATATGCGCCCCCGCCAGATGGTCGAGAATTTCCGGCAGCGCCTCCTCGGCCGCCGCGGCCCCCACCTGCGGGTGGGAACCGGCGCCCAGACCCTGCGTCAGGGCCGAGCCCATCTGGATGCGGCGCTGCGCCGCCGATTGCAGCAGCGCCTGCGCATCGGTGTTGGCGACCACGAATTCCACCCCTTCGAGGCGGCTTTCGATCATGTTGTTGACGGCATTGCCGCCCGCTCCCCCGACACCAAACACGGTGATGCGTGGTTTGAGCTCGTGGAGATTGGGAACAGCAAGATTAATGGTCATGGCGCGGCCCGCGAAAAGGTTAACCCGCGTTGAGTTTTCTTACCCAAACTCTAACAATTGGTTAACACCGCCTAACCAAACCGGCAAAATGCAGGTCAAATGTGAGTCAAAGTGACTCAGTTCGCCAAGCTGCAGTTAACGCTACGGATTGCGGCAAACAGCATAAAGAAAAGCCTTGTCAGTGGCTTATCTGAAAAAGCTGAAACACAGGATGAGTTGCTGGCGGCTACAGCGCCTCGGCCAGCCACCGCCCCACCCGGCGCACATAGCCCATATGAGCTTCGGTCACTGCGGCTGCCGCCGCCTGCGGCATGGCATAAACCGGCGCAGGGTCAATGGCCTGCAGCAACAGGCCCGAGGCCACCGCAAAACCGGGGTGACGGGCCATGTCCGGCATGCCGGAAAGCGTGGCCACGCTGCCCTGCCGCACCGGCGCGGCCAGCATCTGCTGGGCAAAATCGCGCAGGCCCGTGAGCTGGCTCGCCCCACCCGTCAGCACCACGCGCGCCCCGCCAAAGCGGGCAAAGGCGGGCAGCGCCAGTTTCTGCTGGATCAGTTCAAAGGTCTCCTCCAGCCGGGGCCGGATGATGCCTGACAGCGCCGACTTCGGCACCTTGTTGACCATGTCGGCGCCGCGCTCGCCCAACAGCGGCACCGTCAGCATGTCGCGGTCATCGGCAGCCGTGGCATAGACCGAACCCCACAGCGTCTTCATGCGCTCGGCATGGGCAATGGTGGTGGACAGGCCGCGCGCAATGTCATGGGTGACATGAAGGCCGCCCACCGGCACCACATCCGCCGCCACCAGCCTGCCGTCATGGAACAGGGCAAGGCTGGTTACCGCCCCGCCCATCTCGATGACCAGCGTGCCGAGTTCCAGTTCGTCCTCCACCAGCGCCGCGCGCGCCGCCGCCTGGCCCGACAGCACCTGCCCGGCAATGCTGAGATGAGCCCGGCCGATGGCCGTGGCAAGATTGTGCACCGGGGCAGGATCAACCGTCACCAGCCCCACCTCGACCCCCAGAACCGCGCCATGCAGCCCCAGCGGCTCGCCCGACAGACGGCCGCCGTCGATTGTGTAATAACTTGGTGCAAGGGCCATCACCTGACGGCCCTTGGCGTCGGCCTTGGCCAGCGCCTGCGCCACCACCGTGTCGCGGTCACGCGGGCTGACCACGCCGGTCTGCGTTCTGATGCTGGCGGAAAAGGCCCGCGACTGCGGCTTGCCGCCGGAGACGGCCACATGCACGGCGGAAATCGTTGTCTGGGCCATGCGCTCGGCGGCGTCCACCGCCAGCCGGATGGCCCGCTCCGCCTCATCGACATTGACCACCGCGCCACCCTTGACACCGCGTGCCGCCTGATGACCGAGGCCCAGCACCTTCAACTGTGCGTGCGCCCCCACCCCGGCCAGACGCTGGCGCGCCGGCAGAACCTCGGCAATGAGACAGGTGATTTTGGTGGAGCCGACATCGAGCGCGGCCACGATGTTACGCTTTGCCGTGTTCTGGCCACGGCTGACCGGACGGCCATTCAGCGGAACCACACCCATAACGCTTTACCCCACACGACGAAACTTACTCTGCCTGGCTCAGCTTTTCCCCCTGAGCCACTCCGCTGTCCGGCGCCTCGGCCACCGCCACCGTCATCTCCCCCGCCGTCCTGAGATCAATCAGGCTGATGGCCTTGGAGAGAATCCGCTGGCTCTGGTCCAGCGCCGCCACCCGCTTGAGCGCCTGCGCCTCCTCCGTCTCGGGCAGCGCGATCTTCACGCCATTGTCGAGATAGAGGGTCCAGCGCCGATCGCCCACCCGGGCCGCAGCCTTGACCTTCAACTTTAAGGCGGGAGTGGCTTCCAGATGGTTAACAAGTGCCGAAACCTTCATGTTGGCGCCTTCGCCGGTGATCAGCAGCAGGCCAGGCAACTGCTGCGGATCAAGCCCGCTCATGGCAAAGCCCGACTGGTCAATGACGTAATAGACCCCCGCCCGCTGCCAGATGGCAAAGGGCGCGCGTTCGGTCACGGCGATTTCCAGCTGATTGGGATAAAGCCTCTGCACCTTGGCGCTGGCCACCCAGTCCAGCCCCTCCAGCAGGCGCCGGGCGCGGTTGGCGTCAAAGCCGATGAGCGAACCACCGGGCTTGACGCCGATGGCCGACAGCACCTGATCCGGCTGCTGGTGCACCAGGCCGGTGATGCGGATGTCGTCTGCCGCCAGGCCCGCCAGCCCCGCCAGTTTGCCGGGCAAGGCTTTCACCGGGCTGCCGTCAAAATCAAAATGGCCGCCCGCACTGAGGCCGTGCGCCAGCGTCAGGCCGAGGAACAGAACGGCGCCCGCCCGCGCCAGTCCGCGCAGGGCGCGCGACTGCGCCACCGCCAAAGCCCGGCCGGGGCCGTGTCTGCGCCGCGTCAGCGGTTCAGCGATGCGTCGTTCACCATCCATGTCACCAGTTCCTCAAAGGGGTGTCCGGCATGCGCCGCCAGTTCCGGCACCAGCGAGGTGCCGGTCATGCCCGGCTGGGTGTTCACTTCCAGCAGGATCAGTTCGGGCTCGCGGTTGGGCGAGTCATCAAGCCGGAAGTCGGCGCGCGACACGCCGCGGCAGCCCAGCGCCCGGTGCGCCATCAGCGAATACTGCTGGCACTTGCGGTAAAGGTCGCGCGAAATATCGGCGGGCAGCACATGGCGCGAGCCGCCCGGTGCGTATTTCGACTTGTAGTCATAGAATTCGCCCGCATCGGCAATGATCTCGATGACGCCGAGCGCCACATCGCCCATCACCGCGCAGGTCAGTTCCTTGCCCGGAATGAAGCGCTCCACCATGGCCTGTTCGCCGAACAGATCGCGCTTTTCCAGAATTTCCGACGCCGGTGCATTGCGCGCACTGTCCACGATGTAGACGCCGACACTGGAACCTTCGTCCACCGGCTTCACCACATAGGCACCCGACATGACATGGCGGCTGGCCACCGTTTCCACATCGGCCAGCAGGCTTTCAGCCACGGGAACGCCGGCAGCGCGGAATATCGCCTTGGACTTTTCCTTGTGCATGGCCAGTGCCGAGGCCAGCACGCCGGAATGGGTGTAGGGAATCTTCAGGGTTTCCAACAGCGCCGAGGCCATGCCGTCCTCACCCCACTTGCCGTGCAGCGCATTGAAGGCCACATCGGGCTTCAGATCCTGCAGCACGCTGTGAATGGTGTCGGCGCGCACATCAATGGGCACCACATTGAAACCTGCCTTCTTCAGCGCAAAGGTGCACGCCTCGCCCGAGGCCAGCGACACTTCGCGTTCCGCCGACCAGCCGCCCATCAGCACGGCCACCGTGGTTTCGCGTGGAATGCGTTTGATCCCCACCAGCATCAGCCCTGCCCCTCTTGCGCCACGCCGATGCGCTTGATCTCCCACTCGAGATCAATGCCCGACGTTTCCTTGACCCGCTTGCGCACCATCTCGCCGAGATTTTCAATGTCGGCGGCAGTGGCCCCACCCTCATTGATGAGGAAGTTGCAATGCATGTCGGACACCCGCGCACCACCGAGGATGTAACCGCGCATATGGGCCTTGTCGATCAGCTGCCACGACTTCTGGCCCGGCGGGTTCTTGAAGGTGGAGCCGCCGGTCTTGGTGCGGATGGGCTGTGACGCCTCGCGCTTGGCGGTGATGTCGTCCATGGCGGCAATGATGTCTTCCACCCGCCCCGGCCTGCCCTGAAACAGCGCCTCGGTGAAGATCAGGTCCGGCGCCGCGCCACAATGGCGATAGCTGTAGCCCATGTCGGCATTGCTCAGCACCGAGATCGTCCCCTTCCGGTCCACCGCGCGGGCTTCCACCAGCACGTCCCTGGTTTCCCCGCCATGGGCGCCGCCGTTCATGCGCAGCGCCCCGCCAATTGTGCCCGGTATACCTCTGAGAAAGGTTAACCCATCGATACCATTGTCGGCGGCGAAGCGCGCCACCCGCATATCCGGCACCGCCGTGCCGACGCGGATGCGGTGATCGCCCTCGGCCTCAAGCCCGGCAAAGCCACGACCCAGCCGGATGACCACGCCCGGCACGCCGCCATCGCGCACCAGCAGGTTGGAGCCGACGCCGATGACATAGACCGGAATGTCGTCCGCCGTGTTTTTCAGGAAATGGGCAAGGTCGGCCTCGTCGGCTGGGGAGTAAAGCACTTCCGCCGGGCCGCCGACCCGAAACCAGGTGAGATCGGCCAGCGGCGCATTGGCCTCCAGCCGCCCCCGCACCGCAGGCAGGCGCTTCAGCAGGGCGTCCCCGTCAAGCTGCACCATGGCTCACGCCTTTCCGTCAAAGGCCGCCAGCTGCCCCGGCAGCGCATAGGCCCACTGGCTGATGGTGCCCGCCCCCAGACACACCACAATGTCGCCGGGCTGAACCAGACCGCGCACCATGGGCGCCAGTTGCTCCGGCCCGTCAATCTTGTGCACGGCGCGGTGGCCGCGGCCGTGAATGCCATCGGCCAGAGCGGCGTGGCTGGCCCCCTCGATGGGCTGTTCACCCGCCGCATAAACCGGCGCCACCACCACCGCATCAGCATCATTGAAGGCCGAGCAGAACTCGTTGAACAGGTCATGCAGGCGCGTGTAACGGTGTGGCTGCATGACCGCCACCACCTTGCCGGTGGTGACCCGCCGCGCCGCCGCCAGCACGGCGGCAATCTCCACCGGATGGTGGCCGTAATCGTCAAACACGGTCACCCCATTATAGGCGCCGGTGCGGGTGAAGCGGCGCTTCACCCCCTCGAAGCCCGACAGGCCGCGGCGCAGCGCCTCGGCCTTGATGCCCAGTTCGCGCGCCACCGCAATGGCGGCAGTGGAATTGAGCGCATTGTGGTCACCCGGCATGGTCAGGGCCAGATCGTTGATGTCTTCAATCTCGCCGGTGCGGCGGTTGGTGTAGCGCACCGAAAAGCGCGTCTGCCCCTCGCCATAACTCACCTCGCCCAGCCGGTAGTCGGCCTGCGGGCTGCGCCCATAGGTGATGACGCGGCGGTCATGGACATGGCCGATCAGTTCCTGCACCACCGGATGGTCCATGCACATCACGGCAAAGCCGTAGAAGGGAATGTTCTCCACAAAGGCACGGAAGGCTTCCTTGGCCTTGTCGAAGGTGCCGTAGTGGTCAAGGTGTTCGGGATCGATGTTGGTGACGATCACCACATCGGCAGGCAGCTTCACAAAGGTGCCGTCGGATTCATCCGATTCCACCACCATCCAGTCGCCCTTGCCGAGGCGCGCATTGGTGCCATAGGCATTGATGATGCCGCCGTTGATCACCGTGGGGTCAAAGCCGCCCGCATCGAGAAGTGCCGCCACAATGGAGGTGGTGGTGGTCTTGCCATGGGTGCCGCCCACCGCCACGCAGGACTTGAAGCGCATCAGTTCCGCCAGCATTTCAGCCCGCCGCACCACCGGCAGGAAGCGCGCCCGCGCCTCCACCAGTTCCGGGTTGTCGGGCTTCACCGCCGATGAAATCACCACCACCTGCGAGTCACCGAGATTGCTGGCGGCATGGCCGATGGCCACCGGAATGCCGGCCTTGCGCAGCCGCGCCACATTGTAATTGTCGGACAGGTCAGAGCCCTGCACGCGATAGCCCAGCGTGGTCATGACCTCGGCAATGCCGCTCATGCCGATGCCGCCGATGCCGATGAAGTGAATGGGTCCGATGTCGCGGGGAAGTTTCATGAATTGCAATCCGTCATGTCATGTCAGTGTGAAGCGCCAGCGCCTCGGCCACATCGGCCAGGCGTTCGGCGGCGTCGGGCCGCCCGTGGCCAAGGGCCGCCTGGGCGGCTGCCGCCAGATCACGCTCCTCATAGCGCAGGCGCGTGAGAAATGCCGCAAAATCCGAGGCCACAAGATCACCCTGTGGACGAACCCAGCCGGCCCCGGCAGCGGCGAAGCTTTTGGCATTGTAGAGCTGGTCGCTGTCCAGCGAACCCGGCAGCGGCACCATGATGGCGGGGCGGCCGATCACCCCCAGTTCGGCAATGGTGGAGGCGCCCGACCGGCAGATCACCAGATGGCTCCGGGCAATGCGCGCCGGCATGTCCATGAAGAAGGGCTGCAATTCGGCCTGGATGCCCAGCGCCTGATACTGTGCTGTGAGATGCTCAAAATCCTCGTGCCGCACCTGCTGGGTCAGCGCCAGCGTGCTGCGCATGGCCGGGGCCAGCTCCTTCAGCACCTTCGGCATGAACTCGGCAAAGAAGCGCGCCCCCTGCGAGCCGCCGAACACCAGCACATGAAAGGGTTCGCTGGCGGTGAGCGGCGGATAGGCAGCAGCCTTCTCGGCCAGCGCCAGAGCGCGCACCGGATTGCCGGTGAACACCAGCTTGCCCCTGGCCCTGTCGGTAAGCCCGCGCACCTCCGGGAAGGATGACGCCACCCGCCCGGCAAAACGCGCCAGCACCCGGTTGGCCCGGCCCATCACGGCATTCTGCTCATGCACCAGATTGGGGATTTTCAGCGCCGCCGCCGCCAGAATGGGCGGAAAGGACGGATAGCCGCCGAAACCCGCCACCACGGCGGGCTTTTCCGCCCGCAGAATGGCCCTGGCCTTGCGAAACCCGGCATGCAGGCGGAGCGCCTGACCGGCAAGCCGCAGCGGCCTGCCCGGCGTCAGCGTGGCCGATGGCACCACATGCACCGTTTCGGCGGGAAAGTTGCGGCCATAGTCGCGCACCCGTTCATCGGTCATGAGCTGGGTGCGCCAGCCGCGCTGCCGCAACACCTCGGCCAGCGCCTGGGCGGGAAACAGATGACCGCCGGTTCCCCCGGCGGCCAGCATGACAAGCCCCTTGTCGCTCATGCTCTCCCCCCTCACGCGGGCACCGCCTGCCACAGCCGGGGTGCAAGGCCCAGTGCCGGGCGTTCGCGCGCCAGCGACAGCACCAGCCCCATGGCCAGCGCCGTGCCGATGAGTGACGAGCCGCCATAGGAGATGAACGGCAGCGTCATGCCCTTGGCCGGCAACAGCGCCACATTCACCCCCATGTTGATGCAGGCCTGAAGGCCGAACATGGCGGCAAGCCCGGTCATGGCCAGCGCCGCGAAGGGGTCGCTCTCGGCCTTGGCCCGGCGCAGCACCCGGAAAATGATGAAGCCGAACACCGCCATCAGTGCCAGACAGGCCACCAGGCCGAATTCCTCGCCCACCACCGCAAAGGAAAAGTCGGTGTGGGCATCGGGCAGAATGAGCTTGGCCTCGCCCGCCCCCGGCCCCGCCCCCAGAAGCCCGCCATTGTGAAAGGCCTGAATGGCCGTATCCACCTGAAAGGTGTCGCCCTTGTCGGGGTGGAGGAAGCGGTCAATGCGCGAGGCCACATGCGACACGGTGAAATAGGCAAGAACCCCGCCCGCCACCGCCATGCCCAACAGCGCGAAGATGATCCGCCAGGCAATGCCGAACACCAGCAGCATGACGCCGAAGGTGGCGAGCACCAGCAGCGTCTGGCCGAAATCCGGCTGCAGCACCAGAAGGCCGACAAACACCGCAAACAGCCCATAGGCAATGATGTGCCCCGGCATTTCCGGGCGGCGCACATGCTCGGCCAGGAAGAAGGCCGCCACCGTGACAAAGGCTGGCTTGGCAATTTCCGACGGCTGCAGATTGATCGGCCCGATGTTGATCCAGCGGTGCGCACCCTTGATCTCCGGGCCGAAGAACAGGGCCGCCACCATCAGCCCCAGCATGGCAAGGAAGGTGAACAGCGCCAGCCGCCGCGCCCAGATGACATCGAAGAACGACACCGTCACCAGCACCACCACGGCAATCATCAGATAGAACAGCTGGCTCTTGATGAAGTGGAACGGATCCAGCCCGATGCGCGCCGCCACCGGTGGACTGGCCGCCATGGAAATGAGCACCCCCGTGGCCATCAGCAGCAGCACCGCCGACATGAGCGGCCGGTCCACCGTGAACCACCAGCGGGCAAGCAATCCGCGATCCGAGCGTGATACCAGCATCAGAGTGTGGCCTCCCTGGCCATGACCGCGCCCGGCAGCTCCGCCACCAGCTTGACGAAGGCATCGCCGCGCACTTCAAAATTCTTGAACTGGTCGAAGGACGCTGCCGCCGGTGACAGCAGCACCACGGCATTGCCGTTGCGGTCGGCGGCGGCATCGCGCGCCGCGGCCTTCACCGCATGGTCCAGTGTGTCGGTCATCACCACATCGACCTTGCCCTTCAGTGTGCCGGCAAATTCCTCTGCCGCCACGCCGATGAGATAGGCCCGCGTGATCCGCCCGAACCACGGCCGCAGACTTTCAATGCCGCCCGCCTTGGCAATGCCGCCGGCTATCCAGTAGATGTTGGTGAAGGAGGCCAGCGCCTTGGCTGCCGCATCGGCGTTGGTCGCCTTGGAATCATTGACGAAGGGCACACCCTGCACCCGGCCCACCTCCTGCATGCGGTGGGCAAGGCCGGGGAAGCTCATCATGGCGGCGGCGATCTTGTCCACCGGCACAGAAAGCGCCCGCGCCACGCCATAGGCGAGGCAGGCATTCTGCCAGTTGTGCAGACCCTTCAGCGCCGGACACTGGTTGAGGTCGATGGTCACCGGCTTTTCGCCCGCGCGCTGATCGGTGAGAATGCCATTGGGCACCGAAATGCCCTCGGCCAGCACATGATCCACCGACACGCGGCGCACATCGGCCTGGGTCTTGAGCCGGTCGGCAATGCCCACGCACCATTCGTCATCAACCCCGATGAGGGCCGTCTGGCCCTTGCCCTGGCGGGCGAAGATGCGCGCCTTCACCTGGGCGTAATGTTCCATGCCGCCATGGCGGTCGAGATGGTCCGGCGTCAGATTGGTCAGGATGGCCACATCGGGGGCCAGGGTCGGCATCAGGTCGATCTGGAAGGATGACAGTTCCAGCACATAGACCCGGCCCGGCTTCGGCGGATCAAGCAGGAACACCGCCTTGCCGATATTGCCGCCCACCTCAACATCAAGCCCCGCCTCCTTCAGCACATGGCCGGTGAGCGCGGTCGTGGTGGATTTGCCGTTGGTGCCGGTGATGGCCACCATCTTCGCACCCGTGCCCGCAAGCTCGCGGGCAAAAACTTCCGTATCCCCGATCACCGGAATATCGGCCTTGTGCGCCTTGATGACCGTCCAGTGCGGCTCCGGGTGGGTCAGCGGCACGCCGGGCGACAAGACCAGCGCATCAAGGTCGCGGAAATCCACCGTGTGCAGATTGGTGATGGTGATGCCGGCGGCCCTGGCCTGTTCCACCGACGGGTCGGAATCGTCCCAGGCAAACACCCGGGCGCCGCCCGCCATCAATGCCTGGGCGCAGGCAATGCCGGAGCGTGCCAGACCGAAAACCGCCACCGACTTGTTGTGAAAGCGCTTGGCCGGAAACATGATTACCTCAGCTTGAGGGTGGACAGGCCGACCAGCGCCAGCACCAGCGCAATGATCCAGAAGCGGATCACGATGGTCGGTTCCTTCCAGCCCTTCTGTTCGAAATGATGATGCAGCGGAGCCATGGCGAAGACGCGCTTGCCCGTCATCTTGAAGGAGATGACCTGCACGATGACGGAAACGGTTTCGAGCACGAACAGCCCGCCGATGATGCCAAGCACGATCTCGTGCTTCACCGCCACCGCCATGGCGCCCAGCGCCCCACCCAGCGACAGCGAGCCCGTATCGCCCATGAAGATCATGGCCGGTGGCGCATTATACCACAGGAAGCCCAGCCCCGCCCCCACAAGGGCACCGCAGATCACCGCCAGTTCGCCGGTGCCGCGCACGAAATGCAGTTGCAGATAATTGGAGAACACCGCATTGCCGACCAGATAGGCGATAAGGCCATAGCTTGCTGCCGCAATCATCACCGGCATGATGGCGAGGCCGTCGAGACCATCGGTCATGTTCACGGCATTGCCCGCCCCGACGATGACCAGCATGCCGACAAGGATGAAGAACGGACCGAAGGGAATGAGCACATCCTTGAAGAAGGGCACCGCCAGCGACGATGACAGCGGCCAGTCGCCGATCCACATGAAGCAGGCGACCGCGATGCCCGCCACCACAAATTCGGCCAGCAGCCGGACCCGCCCTGAAAAACCGCGCGTCGACGAGCGCGTCACCTTCAGATAGTCGTCATAGAAGCCGATGGCGCCGAAGCCCAGGGTGACAAACAGCACCGCCCAGACATAGAGGTTGGACAGATCCGCCCACAGCAGGGTGGAGACGAACACCGACAGCAGGATCATCAGCCCGCCCATGGTCGGGGTGCCCGCCTTTTCCACGATGTGGCGCTGCGGCCCGTCCGAGCGGATGGGCTGGCCCCTGCCCTGCTTCACCTTGAGCAGCGAAATGATTTTCGGTCCGAGAATGAAGCCGATGAGCAGTGCCGTCAGAATGGCCCCGCCGGTCCGCGTCGTCAGGTAGCGGAACACGTTGAAGGCAGAGACCTCACTGGTCAGGCTGGTCAGCAGATAATAGAGCATTACACGTCCTTGTTGGCGGGCGGCCACTTCGCCCGGATGGCATCGGCCAGCGGACCCATGCGGCTGCCGTTCGACCCCTTGATCATCACCACATCCCCGGCCCTGAGGCTTGCCAGCAGCACGGCTTCAAGATCCGCCGCCCGGGCCGCATGGACACCCCGTTTTCCGGCGGGAATCGCCTGAAACAGATGGGCCATGTCGGGGCCGGCGGCATATAGAACATCAATGCCCTGCTCGTCCATGGGGCGGGCCAGCCCGGCATGCAATTCGGCCGAATGGCGGCCCAGTTCCAGCATGTCGCCCAGCACCGCAATGCGGCGGCCGCCGTGGCGCGGTTTCACCCGCCCCAGCAGCGCCAGTGCCGCCGCCATGGAGGCCGGATTGGCATTGTAGCTTTCATCGATCAGCAGCAATTCGCCGCCGGGCAGTGTGAGCTTGCTCTGCTGGCCCCTGCCCTTGGCCGGTGTGGCCTCGGCCAGCGCCAGGGCGGCGCGCGCCAGATCAGCGCCCAGAAGCTTCGCGGTGGCCAGCACCGCCAGACTGTTCAGCGCCATGTGCTCGCCCGGCACGCCAAGCTTGTACATCACGCGCTCGCCCATCACCGCGGCGGTGACGCAGGAACAGCTTGTATGCAGCACCAGATCCTCGATCCGCACTGCGGCCTCGGCGTGCATGCCGAACCCCACAATGTGCCGGATGCCCTGGGCCCGCGCCTGGGCGGCCAGAAATTCATAATGCGCGCTGTCGCGGTTCAGAACCGCCGTGCCGTCCTTCTCCACACCGGTGAAGATTTCCGCCTTGGCGGCGGCAATCTCGTCCAGCGAGGCAAAATTGCCCAGGTGGCTGGCCGCCACATTGGTGATGACCGCCACCTGCGGCCGCACCATGGCCACCAGCGGCGTGATCTCGCCCACATGGTTCATGCCGATTTCAAAAATGCCGAAGCGGGCCGTGGCGGGCATCCGCGCCAGGGTCAGCGGCACGCCCCAGTGATTGTTGAAGGACGCCGCCGAAGCATGGGTGGCGCCACAGGCCGAAAGAGCCGCCCGCAGCATTTCCTTGGTCGAGGTTTTGCCCACGCTGCCGGTAATGGCGGCAATGCCCGCTGTGCTGCGTGCCCGCGCCGCCCGGCCCAGCCGTTCCAGACCCTTCAGCACATCATCCGGCACCACAATGAGCGCGCCCGCCGCTTCCATCTCAGGTGTAACCCGCGACACCAGCGCCGCCCCGGCACCCGCCTGCAAAGCCTGCACCACGAAATCGTGGCCGTCGCGGCTGTCGCCCTTCAGGGCTACGAACAGATCACCCGGCGCAATGCTGCGCGTGTCGATGGACACCCCGTTCAGCGCGCCCGCCGCCCGCCCGGAAAGCCTGCCGCCCGCTCCGGCCGCGGCCTCGTCAAGGGTCCACAATGCCCGCTCAGCCATGATAGTCCTCACCGGCAAGGGCAGCCCGCACCGCGTCATGATCGCTGAACGGCCGCACCTCGGTTCCCACCGTCTGGCCCGGCTCATGGCCCTTGCCCGCCACCAGCACCACGTCGCCCGCCTGCAACGCCTCAACCGCCGCCCGAATGGCCCTGGCGCGGTCGCCAATCTCCTCGGCTTTGGGGGCTGCCGCCAGAATTTCGGCCCGGATGGCGCGCGGATCCTCCGTGCGCGGATTATCGTCGGTGACGATCACCCGGTCGGCCAGCCGCGCCGCAATGGCCCCCATCTGCGGGCGCTTGCCGCGGTCGCGGTCGCCGCCGCAGCCGAACACCACCGTCAGCTTGCCGGTGGTATAGGGCTTGAGCGCCAGAATGGCGTTGTCGAGGGCATCGGGCGTGTGGGCATAATCCACAAACACCGCGCCGCCAGCCGCCGTCTGGCCCACCTGTTCCAGACGTCCCGGCGCCCCCTTCAGGCTTTCCAGCGCGCGCAGCACCTGCGCTTCCTCGCCGCCCGTGGCCAGAACCAGCCCCGCCGCCACCAGCGCATTGGCCGCCTGAAAGGCCCCGGCCAGCGGCAGCATCACCTCATGCGTGCCACCCGCCGTGGCCAGGCTCAGAACCTGCACCATGCCCTCGCGCCGCTCGCTGACGAGCTTCAGCTGCTCGCCCTTGCGGCCCACCGTGAAAAGCGCAAGCCCCGCCTTCTGCGCCCGTGCCGCCGCCTCGGCGCCATAGGGCGCATCAACATTGATGACGGCGGGTGCCCCCTGCGGCAGCAGTTCCTCGAACAGCCGCATCTTGGCGTCGAAATAGGCCTGTTCGGTCGGATGATAATCCATGTGGTCGCGGGTGAGATTGGTGAAGCCGCCGGCACACAGCCTGAGGCCGTCCAGCCGGAACTGGTCGAGGCCATGGCTTGATGCCTCAATCGCCAGATGGTCCACATGGTCCTGCTTCAGCCCCGCCGCAATGGCGTGCAGTTCCACAGGGTCGGGCGTGGTGTGCGACAGATACTGCGCCCCCGACGGTCCCACCACGCCAATGGTGCCAAGGCTGGCGGCGCGGAAGCCGAGCGCCGACCAGATCTGGCGCACGAAGGCCGCCACCGAGGTTTTGCCGTTGGTGCCGGTCACCGCCACAATGGTGTCGGGCTGCGGACCACTGAGCCGCGCCACCATCAGCGCATAGAGGCGGCGCGGATTGTCGGTTTCGATCACCACCCCCGGGCCCTGATAGGCCCCGCGCTGGGCAATGACCGCCACTGCCCCCTGGGCCAGCGCCTGCGGAATGAACCGGGTGCCATCAACCTTGCTGCCCGGCAGGGCGGCAAAAATGAAACCGGGTGCCACCCGGCGGCTGTCGGCGGTGATGCCCAGGGCGGCAATGTCGCCAGCACCCGCCGGCACCCCGCCATCCTGCCCCACCAGAGAAACCAGCCGGTTAACCATCGTCAGCCGTCCTTCTTCGCCTTGGCCCTTTGCCTGGCGAGTTTTTCCAGATCCTTCTGGGTGAATTGTGGCGCAACGCCCAGAATGGGGGCGACCCGCCCGATGACCTTGCCCGCCGTCGGCACGGCGTTCCAGCCGGAGGTGGCAAAGCCAAAGGTTTCCGGCAGCGGCTGCGGTTCATCCAGCATGATCAGAATGACATATTTCGGCTTTTCCATGGGGAAGGCGCCGATGAAGGAATTGAGCCGGTGATCCTTGGAATAGCGGCCGTTGATGACCTTTTCGGCCGTGCCGGTCTTGCCGCCCACCCGATAGCCAATGGCGTCAGCCCCTTCGGCTGTGCCCTCCTCCACATTGAGGCGGAACAGATAGCGCATCTTCTCCGAGGTGGCGGGCTTGACGATGTCCTTGGCCAGCACCTGGCACTCCTCGGCCGTGCGCTTCAAAAAGGTGGGCGGGCACATTTTGCCGTTGTTGAGAATGCCGGCAATGACCGCAATGCCCTGCAGCGGCTGCACCGCGAAGCCATGGCCGAAGGCCGCCGTGGCGGTAACCAGCTTGCTCCAGCGCCGGGGCAGCAGCGGCTTGGCGCTTTCCGGAATTTCCGTGGTCATGCGGTCAAACAGCCCCACCTTGCGCAGGAAGGCCTGGTGGTTTTCCTCGCCCACCGCCAGCGCCATCTTGGCGGTGCCGATATTCGAGGAATTGACGAAGATTTCCGGCACCGTCAGCACCTTGTGCTTGGCGTGATAGTCGTCGATGCGGGCATTGCCGATAACCAGCGGATAGCGCGCATCATAGGAGCCGTGCAGATCGGTCACGCCATAGTCAAAGGCCATGGCGAAGGTGATGGCCTTGATCACCGAGCCAAGCTCGAACACGCCGGAGGTCATGCGGTTCTGCTGGGCGCTGGTGAGGTGCTTGTCTTCCTCATTGGGGTTGTAGTCGGGCAGCGACACCATGCCGAGGATTTCGCCGGTCTCCGAATCCATGATGACACCGCCGCCGGCCTTGGCGCGGAATTTTGTAATGGCCTTCTGCAATTCATCGGTCAGGGCATGCTGCACCCGCATGTCCATGGACATTTGCGCCGGGGCCATTTCCGGCTTCTCCGGATCGGCCAGCGAAGCGGTGTAGATGGCCCCGTCAGTGTCGAGATATTTCTCGATGCCGGCAATGCCCCTGGTGTCGAGATCGACATAGCCCACCGCATGGGCCGCAAGCCTTCCCAGCGGATAAACGCGCCGCCGCTCATTGACATAGGCAACGCCGGGAATGCCGAGGTTATAGACCGTGTCGCGCTCCTCCGGCGATACCTGGCGCTTGATCCAGGCAAAGGCCGAACCGGGCTTGGTCAGCTTGGCGCGCAGTTGCCCGGCATCAACATCGGGCAAGGCGGCGGTGATCAGTTCCACCGCCTCGTCGACATCGAGCACCTTGCGCGGGTCGGCATAAAGCGAGGCCACCGCAATGTCGGTTGCCATGATGGTGCCGTTGCGGTCCACAATGTCGGGCCGCGGCAGGCGCGTTTCCGGCACGGCGCTGGCGGTTTCAGCGCCGTTCCGCCCGTGCAGCACGGTCAGCGTGCCAAGCTGGCCGGCAATGGCCAGAAAGGCCAGCGAGAAGCCGAGCGCCACCAGCCGGATGCGGTTCTGCCCGGCAAGCGCGCGCGGGCTGGCGGTCATGGTGTCATCGCCGCTCATTGTTCTTCCATGTCCTTGAGAATGGCACCAATGGGATCATCACTCGCCGCCTGCGGCGCCCGCACTGGCGCATCCGGCAGCCGGTTCAGCAACTGGTTGAGGCTGACATACTGGTCCACGGCGGCGGGTTTCAGCTTGCCTCCCGTCTCGGCCAGCTTCTGCAGCCGGTCGGGCCGGATCAGGCTGGTCCATTCGGCCTTGAGCAGCTTTGTGGCCTCGGCCTCCTCGGCCAGGTCGCGTTTTATCCCGGCAATGGCCTTTTCCGCCCCGCGCGTGCGGTGCTCCAGACCATAGAGAAAGGCTGCAGCAGCCAGCACCGCCAGCACCAGCAGGGCATTGAGCAGTTTCACCATCACATCACCTCGGCAGGCCGCGGCACGGCGGCAAAGGCGGGCCACGGTGCGGCCGCGCTGCGCACCCCGCAGCGCAGCTTGGCCGAACGGGCGCGCGGGTTGTGCGCGGCCTCGGCCTCACCGGCTTCCACATGGCCCTTGAACGGCAGGCTGAAGCTGGGCTCCGGCCCGGAAACGTCCTGCGGCAGATGGCGCGAGCCATGCGGCGTGTGGCCGGCCCGCTCCGTCAGAAAACGCTTCACGATCCGGTCTTCCAGCGAATGAAAACTCACCACCACCAGCCGTCCCCCGGCCCGCAGCACCTGTTCCGCCCCGGACAGGGCGGCGGCCAGTTCGGCCAGCTCGTCATTGACGAAAATGCGCAGCGCCTGAAAGGTGCGCGTGGCCGGGTGAATGCGGTCGCGCGCCCGCTGCGGCCCGGTGGCGCGCTCCACCGCGCGCACCAGATCCAGCGTGGTGACGATGGGTGTTTCGGTGCGCGCCTTGACAATGGCCCGGGCAATGGCGCGGGCCCGCGGCTCCTCGCCGTAGCTGTAGATGACATTGGCCAGCGCCTCCTGGCCCATGTGGTTCACATGGTCGGCGGCACTGGGGCCAGCGCCACCCATGCGCATGTCGAGCGGCCCCTCGCGCAGGAAGGAAAAGCCGCGCTCGGCCTGGTCGATCTGCATGGATGACACGCCGATATCCAGCACCACGCCATCAACGGCGGGCAGGCCCAGCGCCCGCACATGCCCGGCAAGGGCTGAAAACCGCCCCTCCACCAGTGTCAGCCGCCCTGCATAGTCACCGGCGAGCGCCTGTCCGGCGGCAATGGCCGTGGGGTCGCGGTCAATGGCGATGACCCGGGTTTGCGCCGCCTTGAGCAGCGCCCTTGTATAGCCCCCCGCCCCGAAGGTGCCGTCCACAAACACCTCGCCATCGCGCGGCGCAAGCCAGCGCACCACCTCGTCCAGCAGGACGGGCACATGCGGCATGGACAAGGGGGCGGCGGCAGGCGCGCGCATGGGGCTTCAAACTCGCGGTGAACAACTGGTTAACGATCACCCGACATTGCCCCCGCGCTTCTTAACAAATCGTTTCAAAAGCGATTCATTTCAACCCGGCGCGGGGCTGTTCAAAAGGGGGTAAAATGCCAGTCGGCCTGTAAGCCGGGTTCTGTGACGGGTTGCCCCGCCGATGGCCATTCATCTGGAGCCGCCGTCGCCGGCGGCTTCGCGCAACCAACCCGGACAGCGGGCCGGAAATCGCCCCGGAGCCGAAGCTCCCTGCCGTCCCTATTCGGTCTTGCTCCCGGTGGGGTTTGCCTGGACCGTCCCCGTTGCCGGGGCCGCGGTGCGCTCTTGCCGCACCTTTTCACCCTTGCCCGCCGCGCGAAGCGCCTTGGGCGGTTTGTTTCTGTGGCACTGTCCCTGGGGTCGCCCCCGCCGGGCGTTACCCGGCACCGTACTTCCATGGAGCCCGGACTTTCCTCCCCCGCGTCCTTTCGGACCCTGCGGCGGCGGCCATCCGGCCGACTGGCGGTGACGAGTTAGGCCCATGCCTCCATCGTTGCAAGAGCCGTTGCAAGAAAAGGCTTGAAAGCCCGCCCGCACCCCCCATCTGTAGCGGGTTTTGGAAAGGAGCCAGCCATGGCCGTTTTCACCGCCACCGCCTCTGCCCCACGCGCCGCCGTCACCGCCGCCGACCGGGCGAAGACGCTGAAGCGCCTTTCCCGCCTTGCCCGCACCATGGACACGGCCATCAAGATCCCCTTTGTCAAAACCCGGCTGGGGGCCGACGCCCTGCTCGGCCTCATTCCCGGTCTCGGCGACATGGCGGGCCTCCTCGTCTCCAGCTATGTGCTGGCCGAAGCCTGGCGACTTGGCGCGCCCGGTACCCTGCTGGTGAAAATGGCGGGCAACATCGCCATGGACACAGGCCTTGGCGCGGTGCCCATCCTGGGCGACATCTTCGACGTCTATTTCAAGTCCAACATCCGCAACCTCAACCTGCTGCTTGATCACCTGGGCGAGACCAGCAAAGGGTCGGCCTGACCGCGGGATGACAACAAACTGCGCATGACGGGCCCTGCCGGGCTTTGCCCGGCGCCACTCTGCGGCTATAGAAACCGCTTCCCGTGGATGGCACCACCTGATGCATGGATTTCTGATGCGCGCTGCCCGCCTGCTTGTTGCCCTCGCCCTGTTCACCATGCCTGCCGCCGCCCAGGAACGGCAGTGGGGCTTACAGACCACCGAAGACGATGCCTTCCTGATGTTCGGCGTTCCCGACACCGATGATGTGGGCCTCAGCCTCTGGTGCAGGCTCCAGTCAGGCCGCATCAGCCTGTTCGTGCCGGTGGCCGGCAAGGCGCGCGAAGGCCAGCGCCTGCCGCTGCGCCTTGACCTTGGCGGCAGGGTCTGGCGCCTGCCCGCCCGGCTCAGCCGCGATGACGCCACCGGCAGGCTCAACGCCGAAGCCGACCTTCGGCCCATCACCGGCATTACCCGCGCCCTCGCCAGGGCCCAGGTGATGAAGCTGCGGATCAACGGCCGTGACACGGCCTATCCGCTGGGCGACGCGGATATTCCAGGCCTGCTGGCGGCCTGTGCCAGGCCCTGATCAGGCTTGGGCGGCAGGCTCGAGCAGGCGGTAAAGCGTGGTAACGGTGGAGGGATCGGCAATGCCGTCCACCCGTTCGGGGCGGAAATGGCGCTGGAACGCCTCCACCACCACGCGCGTGCGGGCATCATAGACGCCACTCAGCTCCACCCCATAGCCATAGAGCTTCAGCATGGCCTGCAGGGCTTCCACCGGCTGACCCTGATCGCCCTCCTGCAGAAAGCTGCCACCGGTGATGGCGGCGGGGGCCACCCAGTGACCGATTCCCTCACGGGCGAGATAGGCCCAGTCAAATTTCTCGCCCGGATCGATCTTGCGCCCCGGCGCCACATCCGAATGGGCCAGAATGTGACGGGCCGGAATGGCATGCCGGCGGATCAGATCGCGGCACAGCGCCGCCACCGCCGCCATTTGCCGGGGCGGAAAATCCGGATAGCCATCACCATGACCGGGATTCTGGATTTCAATGCCAATGGACCGCGAGTTGATGTCGCTCTCACCCTGCCAGGACGACACACCGGCATGCCAGGCGCGCAAATGATCGTCGACCATCTGGATGATGCCGCCCTGCTCATCCACCAGATAGTGGCATGACACACCGCTTTCGGCACTGCACAGCATGGCCAGCGATTCCGCCGCGCTTGGCACTCCCGTGTAATGCAGAATGAGCATGTCCGGCAGGCGGCCATTGCGGCGCGCCTCGGCATTGGCGGCGGCAACAAAACTCTGCGCCAGGGGCGAGCGCTTCACGCCCCGCGCTCCTTCTCGATCCGGTCGAAGGCGGCGTTGATGCGCGCCAGCCGCTCGGTCACGATGGCCACCATCTCCGGCGGCATGCCGGCCGCCATGTGGCGGTCGGGGTGGTTTTCACGCACCAGTTCGCGGTGCCGTTTCTTGATGGCGGCCAATGGCGCGTCATGCTCAACGCCCAGCACATCATAGGGGTCTTCATGGCTAAGGCGCACATGGCGCGCACGGATGCGGGTGAAATCGCCGGCGCCGAAACCGAAGATCACTGCCACCTGTTCGAGGTATTGCAGTTCCGCCTCATGCACCACGCCATCGGCCTTGGCGATGTGGAACAGGCCGTCCATCACATCTTCCAGCACCTCGGCCTTGGCGTCGAACAGTTTCGCGGCCTGGCGGGCATAGGCGTCAAATCCCGCCACATCCTTCTTCGCCTGATCATAGACCCTGTTCACGGCCTGCATGTCATCCTCGGCCACGTGAAAAACCTGGCGGAAGGCTTCCATCTCGTCATGGGTGGCCACGCCATCGGCCTTGGCCATCTTGGCCGACAGCGCAATCATGGCAATGGTGAAGGCAACGGTTTTTTCTGGCGGCTTGCCCGCCTCACGGCCACCGGCGAAGAAGGCGCCCAGCACATCGCCGATGCTTTCAATGGCCGACCAGATGGACATGCTACTCTCCGGCGGCCGCCCCCTGCCGCTTCAGCGCCGCGACCAGTAGCGGCCGAGGCTGAAGACCGGCGCGTCCACATCCTTGTCCTGGCTGATGAGCTGCTCCACATGCCAGGCGCGGCCCGCCACCCACAGCGCCGCCCAGATCACCGGCAGCGCCACCAGCCCCAAAAGCCCATAGAGCATCCAGTGCGGCAGACCCATGAGTTCCGTCAGCGCCCACACCGACACGGCGGCCGTATAGCCCAGCATGGTCAAAGCCATGGCCCCGGCCCCCGCCGATGCCAGGAAACAGGCCAGCGGACTGATGGCATGGCTTGATGCTTTGGGTGCGGTTTCGGGGCGCAGCACCTCCGTCTCGGCGGCGGTCTGCGGCGGGGTGGATCTGGATGACGTGCTCATGGCCGCAGATATGCCCCTTCGCCTGCGCCTTTGCAACCACCGTCACGGCTGGCGCTTCAATCTGAGCAGCACCTGGCCCGCCGCGTTGCGCAGCACCAGCTGACCCCGCGACACATCGGCCCGCCGCACCGCATCCAGCCGCTCGAACCAGCGCTGCTCGCCGCGCATTACTGCGGGCGCACAGGCCATCCGCGTTGCCATGATGGGGCCGAAGCGCAGCGCGCTGCCCTTTTGATGATAGGCCGCGCCATAGCCGTTGCAGCCGCCATGGCCACCCATCTTGCCCTGCTGAAAGGCCAGGGTCTGCGGACCGTCCACCGCTGTCCAGCTGGTGCCCGCCAGAATCAGTGCCACCGCAAGCATGATGCCGTCTCCTCTGTTGCGGGCGGCAGAGTGCCGGCCAATCATGGCCTGCTGATGACCGCCCGCTGCCCGGACAGGGGATGAATCAAAAAATCAGGATTATTCCGCAACCCACTGATTATCCGTGGAGATGTTGAATCATCACCTGGGCTGCGATGCCTCATCCTGGCCGTTGACAGTGGCCCGCCTGGGGCAACCGCCTCCGGCTTCAGTGACAGTAGCTGCCGCCGCTGCGGTGGTTCTGCAGATCGAGATGCAGATGATCGCGGTGATTGGCATCACTGCCCGGCCCCAGCACGGTGCGGAACGGACCGCAGGCATCGGCCCTGACCTGACGCAGGAAGCCGCGTTCGTCCCGGCTGCCGTTCCAGTTGTCAAGAACCGACACGGTGCGTCCGCTTTCCAGCGTGAAGCCGCCCACGTCAACGGCATTGCCAAAGCCATGCTCGCTCATCTTGGCGCCGCGCACATTGTTGCGCGGCCGGCAGGAATAGGAAGCCATGACCTGCACCGCCACCACCCGCTCACCGAAATAATTCTGGGCTGCCGCCTGCACCGGGCCATCGAGCCAGCGGTTCACCTGCCCTGCCTGGCGGCAGTTAAAGGTGGCGGGTTGTGACAGGCGCACTCCCGACACGGCATAAAGCCGCCAGGCATTGTCCACGCCGCAGCCATTGCCCTCATGAAAATCAGCGACCTTCTCGGCCTCGCCAAAGGCGCGCGGGTCAACCGCACAGGCGCTGATGGGCGCCACCAGACCCTGGGTTTCAAAATACTTCTTCGGCTTCTCGTCGGAACAGCCTGCCAGCGCAAGGGCCGCAAGCCCTGCCACCGCCAGATAACGCACAACCATGACCACCCCCGGAATGAACCGGGCGATTATCGCTGCCCGCTGGTTAATGCGCGGTGGTGAGGCGTGGTTAAGAAAGGATGACCGGCCTCAGCGGTTCAGCGCCACGATGAGCGGACCGACATTGCCGTTCTGCTTGGCCACGAAGCGCGTGAAGATGCCGCGCTGCATGTAGGTGAGCGAAATGCCCATGACCTTGGCATCGGTCACCCGATAGCGCCCGCCCTTCCAGTGCAGCCGCCAGATCACCGCATAGCTCTGGCCGTCCATGAGATAGACCCGGCTGTTCACCAGAATGTCGTCACCATCCACCGTGGCTTCGCCGATGTCATATTTCGCCACCGTGAAAATGTGTGACTGTTCGGCAAAATAGCGCGCCATGAAATTGGCCACACCGTGATTGTAGCGGGCGCGCTGGCCGCTGCCGACCTTGTCGTTGTAATCGCCCAGCGAATAGGCGCCGATGCCCGGCACGTCGGCATGGCGCTGGATGACGCGCATGAACGCCGACACCGTGCCCTGGCGGTGGGCCGCCAGCATGTCCTTGCCCAGGCTGCGCATATAGGAAAGCGACGGGTGCTCGGCCCGGGCAGGCGTGGCAAGGGTGATGGCCAGCAGGCCAAGAACAGTGCGGCGCGAGATCATGGATCGTCTTTCGTTCGGTGGTTCCTGCCATCATCGGCCAGTCATGGTTAACGGGACCTGAATGCCAGCCGGATATGAGCGGCAAACTACCAGGTTTCCGCCTTCCGCAACTCTTCGTAGAGGGCCTGAAAATCACCCCTGGAGCGGGTCAGCACATCCTTGAAGCGCTGCTTCATGGCAATGGTAAGCCAAACACCCTTCAAATTCACGTCGGCAACGCGGTAGCCGCCGTCCCTGCCGGTCACCCGCCATTGCACCTGTTCGCGCCCGCCGCCCTTCAGCTTGATGGCGCTCTGGATGGTGATGAACTGGCCCTGCTGGCTGGTGGACTTGATTTCCAGGCTGGAGCCCTTGAAGTCGTCGATATAGTAGACGAACAGCGCCGCCGCATAGCGGCTGACCAGTGTGTAGAACATGGCGCGGTCACCGGCCGGCAACTGCTTCTGCCACGGCCCCAGCGCAAAATTGGCGATGTTGTGCAGGTTGATGTAGCGGTTCAGCAGATCGGCAAACTGGCCCTTCAGCGTTTCGCCGCGCGTGCCGCCATTGGCCAGCTGCATGACATCGGCGGCAATCCCGTCCACATAGCCCTCCGGCCCCGACAGCGCCCAGGCCGGGCTCAGCGCCGAACCAGCCAGCATCACTCCCGCAAGTCCGGCCAGAAAGCGCCGCCGTCCCAAATCCTGCACGTCCATGGTCAGCCTCTCACATCCGCAGCAAACGCCCGCCGCCCCTGAAATAGGGGGGTGTTGGCGAAGAAATCAAGACACCTGCTGAGCCGGCGCAGCAAATCCGCCGCTTTGCCCGCCAAAAACGGCCAGCCGTTGCCATCTATATAAAGATATGTTTATGTAGCCTCATGAATGCCTCCGCCGCCCCAGCCATGGACGAACTGCTTGCCGGTTTGCGTGCCGCCGCCGAGGCAACCCGAATCCGCGTCCTGTTCATTCTGTCCCATGGCGAGATGAATGTCAGCGAACTCACCCATATTTTACAGCAAAGCCAGCCCAGGGTGAGCCGCCACCTCAGGCTGATGGTGGAGGCCGGACTGCTGGCCCGCCACAAGGAAGGCAACTGGGTGCTGTTCCGGCTGCGCGATGAGGGGTTGGGCGGGGCGCTGTCGCGGGCCATCGTGGACATGCTGCCAGGTGGCGAACAGGCCCTGGCCGAGGATCTGGCCCGGCTGGAGGAGGTGCGCCGCCAGCGCGCCGACCGTGCCCAGAGCTATTTCCAGGAAAACGCCGCCGACTGGGCCAGGCTGCGCTCGCTGCACGTCCGCGAGGAGGAGGTGGAGGCCGCCATGCGCGCCATGGTGGGCACCAGCCCGGTTTCCGCCCTGATTGACCTTGGCACCGGCACCGGCCGCATGCTCGAACTGTTTGCGCCCGCCGCCGGCCAGTTGAGCGGTGTTGACCAGAGCCCCGCCATGCTGGCCATTGCCCGCGCCAACCTTGACCGCGCCGGTCTGGCCCGCGCCCAGTTGCGCCAGTCCGATATTTACGCCCTGCCCTTTGCCAATGATGCTGCCGATCTCGTCACCCTTCATCAGGTGCTGCACTATCTCGATGACCCGCAGCGCGCTGTGGTCGAGGCGGCGCGCATCATCAGGCCCGATGGCCGTCTGCTGGTGGCCGATTTTGCTCCCCATGAACTGGAGGAGCTGCGCACCGACCATGCCCACCGGCGGCTTGGCATTTCGGCTGAGCAGATGAGCCACTGGCTGGCCCGCGCCGGACTGCGGCTGGAAGCCCACCAGGTTTTGCCGCCGCCATGGCTGAAAACCCGGCAGGGACTAACCGTGTCGCTGTGGCTGGCACGGCGGACCGGCGGCACCATGACCGGCGCCCCGCGCCGCGAACGCAAGGCGGTGAAGACATGAACGCAAAATCATCTGACCTCACCGTGTCCTTCGAGTTTTTCCCGCCCAAGGTAGAAGCGGAAGCGGCCTTCTGGACCACCTTGCGCAAGCTGGAGCCCATCGGCCCCGACTTCGTGTCCGTCACCTATGGCGCGGGCGGCACCACCCGCGACCGCACCCTTGCCACAGTGGCGCGCATTGCCGCCGAAACCACCCTGAAGCCCGCCGCCCATCTCACCTGCGTGGCCGCCAGCAAGGATGAGGTGAACGAGGTGATCCGCGCCAACTGGGCGGCCGGTGTGCGCCACATACTGGCCCTGCGCGGCGACCCGCCCGGCGGGGTGGGCGAAAAATTCACCCCCCATCCGCAGGGCTACCGCAACGCCGCCGATCTGGTGCGCGGCATCCGCGACATCGGCGATTTCGAAGTGACCGTCTCGGCCTATCCAGAGCGCCACCCCGATTCCGTTTCCATTGAGGAAGACCTGGCCTTCATGGCCGACAAGGCCGAAAGCGGCGCCACCCGCGCCGTCTCGCAGTTCTTCTTCCACAACAGTTTCTTTTTGCGCCTGCGCGACCGGGTGGCGGCGCGCGGCATCGACATCAACCTGGTGCCCGGCATTCTGCCCATCACCAATTTTGCCCGCGTGTCGGAATTTGCCGGCAAATGCGGCGCCCACATTCCGCCCGATCTGGCCCGCCGCTTCGCCGGACTGGATGCTGAGCCGGAAACACGCAATCTGGTGGCCGCCATGGTGGCCGCCGAACAGGTCCATGCGCTGCGCCGCGAAGGCGTCACCGACTTCCACTTCTACACGCTGAACCGGGCCGATCTGGTCTATGCCATCTGCCGCGTTCTCGGCCTCGGCCTGCCGTCAGAGTAAGTTCACCGCGCCGCAATCATGCCGTTGCGGTGCCACACCGGGGCAATGGCCGGGCGCGCCGCCACGCCGTTATACAGCCGGGCCAGGGGCGCATGCTGCTTCAGCAGGGCCTCCACATCCGGCGCCCAGCCGATGAGCATGGCGGCATAGATGTCGGCCGCCGACAGCCTCTCGCCCAGCAGGAACGGCCCCTCCCCCACCGCGGCCGCCAGCTTGCCGAAGCGCAGGGCGATTTCGGCCCGCGCCTGATCCTCCACCGCCGCCGCCATGTCGGCGCTGCCGGCAAAACGCAGCGGCTGAAACAGACGCAGATCGGCGGAATGGATTTTCGCCGCCAGATTGATCATCCACTCCATGTAGCGCGGCCGATCGGCAGCGCGCAGCGCCGGTGCCAGCCCGTGGGCGGCATAAAGATCAGCCAGATGCAGCAGAATGGCCGCACATTTCGCCATGCGGCTGCCGTCGGGAAATTCCAGCGTGGGAATTTCCACCTCCGGCACATTGCGGTGGCCGGAGGCGGCTATTCTGGCCTCGTCGGTGCGCGGCACATGAACCACCTCATGCGGTGCTTCCACTTCGGCCAGCAAAGCCTCCACCGCCGCCGAGGCCGACCCCGGACGTCCGTACAGGATGAACATGAAACCCTCCTATCGCTGCGCCACGATGAACAGGCGCGGAAAAGCCAGCAGCACCTTGCCGTCGCGCTGCACCGGATAATGCTTGGCCAACCGCACCGTGTAGTCGATGAGAAAGGCCTGCTTTTCGGCTGCATTCAGCGGATCGAGCCAGGGCCTGAGTCCGGTTGACGAAAACAGGTCGACAATGCCCTGTATGCCATTGACCGCATGCATATAGGTGGTGCGCCAGATGTCGAGCCGGGCACAATAGGGCTTCAGCATTTCATAATACTGGCCGGGGCTGAGCAGCGCCTGCCGGAACTCCGACGCATTGTGCAGAAGCGACGCCCACGATCCGTAGAGGGCGGTTTCATGCATCATGCGGTGCGATGGTTCGGCCATGTTGTCCGGCATCTGCACCGCCAGCGCCGCCCCGGTGCGCAACTGGCGCAGCAGCCGCAGCATCTGCCCGGCATGGTCCGGCAGCCACTGGAAGGCAGCGTTGGAAAAAATGAGATCGGCAGTGGCGGGGGCGCGCCAGTCGGTGATGTCGGCCTGTATGAACTCCAGTTGCGGCTGGGCGGCGCGCGCCTCCACCAGCATGGCGGGCGAAGCATCAACCCCGATCACCTCAGCCTCGGGGAAGGCGCGATAGATGAGGGCGGTGGAATTGCCGGGGCCACAGCCCAGATCATAGACCAGCCTGGGCTGCTTCACCGGCACCTGCTGCAACAGGTCGCGCGCCGGGCGGGCGCGCTCGTCGGCGAAGGTCAGATACAGGGCGGGGTTCCAGTCAGCCATCCTGCCGGGAACATAACCTTTTCCGGGATTCGCAAAAGACCCGGCGGAAAAGCGCCGCACCCCATGGACAGACCGAGTCCGCCTGCCCAGACTTGCACCATGGTGAAACTGCATGACAGCTGGCTTGTCCCCCTGAAGGCCGAATTCGACGCCCCCTATATGGCCGCCCTGCGCGAGTTCCTGCTGGCCGAGCGCGAGGCGGGAAAGCGGATTTTTCCCAAGGGGTCGGAATGGTTTCACGCGCTGGATGTGACACCGCTGGATCAGGTGCGGGTGGTGGTCCTCGGTCAGGATCCCTATCACGGCGATGGTCAGGCCCATGGCCTGTGCTTTTCGGTCCGTGACGGTGTGGCCCCGCCGCCCTCCCTCATCAACATCTACAAGGAAATGCAGACCGATCTGGGCCTTGCCCCGCCGCGCCACGGCCATCTGGAACACTGGGCGCGGCAGGGTGTGCTGCTGCTCAATGCCGTGCTGACGGTGGAGGCCCACCGCGCCGCCTCGCACCAAGGCAAGGGCTGGGAGCGCTTCACCGATGCCGTCATCCGGCTGGTGAATGACCAGCCGCGTCCGGTGGTGTTCATTCTCTGGGGCAGCTATGCCCAGAAGAAGGCGGCCTTCGTGGACCGCAGCCGCCATCTGGTCATTGCCTCGCCCCACCCCTCGCCGCTTTCTGCCCATGCCGGCTTCTTCGGCTCCCGGCCCTTCTCCCGCGCCAATGCCTTTCTGATCGAGCACGGCCAGCCGCCCGTTGACTGGAAACTGCCGGAACGGGCGGAAGGCTGAAATGTGACTTGCGCAGCGGGCACCCGCGGGGCATTTGAGGCCCATTAACCATTGTTGCCGCAAGCTCTGGTGGCACCGGGTTTGAGTCATGTTCCGTTCACGACGCCAGAAAAGCCTAGGAGAGAAGCTGCGCGACCACGTCTGGCCGCGCATGGGCCTGGCGCGCCTGTGGCACCTCACCCTGCTTCGCCTGCACCGCATCCGCGTGTCCGACCATCAGATTGCCCTGGGTTTTGCCGCCGGGGCCTTCGTGGCCTTTTCGCCGCTGCTCGGCTTTCACTTCATTCTCGCGGCCCTTATTGCCCTGGTCATTCGCGGCAACGTGCTGGCGGCAGCACTCGGCACCATGGTCGGCAATCCCATCACCCTGCCCTTCCTGTTTCTGGCCGATTACAATCTCGGCGCCACGCTGCTGGGCCGGCCCCGCCTTGGCAATCTGGCCATTGCCGTGCCGGAAGAAGGCGGCGTTTTGCTGCATGAAGGCCCCATGGGCATGGTCCACGCCATGATGAAAGCCCTTGGCCCCTATTTTCTGCCCATGACCATCGGTTCCATTCCACTCGGGCTGATTTCGGCGGTGGTGTCCTACAAGCTGGTGCGCATGGGGCTTCTGAGCCTGCATCATCGCCGCGAACGGCGGCGTCTGGCCCGGCAGAATTCACAGACCCTTTGAAGGGCCGGCCCGCACCACCTTCAGGGCGCCGGGCTTCACCACCACGTGCACCGGATTGTCCAGCACCATCACCTCGCCATCAAGCGAGACAAGAACCCCCTTGCGCGGGCGCCGCAGCATCCGGCTGGGGCGGCGGGTGAGCGTCAGCTCTGTGGTCGCCAGGGTCTCAATGGCTGGATTGTCCGGCACGCGGTCGGCGAGATAGTCGCGCGCCAGCGAAAACAGCGTGGCAAAGCGCAACCCCTCCAGCACATAAACGCCCAGCACCCCGGCATCGAGGCGGGCGGGCAGCGACGGATCGCCCGCGCCGCCCAGCTCATTGTTGGTCACCGCCAGCATGGGGGTTCTGATCTTGCGCGACTTTCCATCGGCGGCCAGCCGCACCCGCACCATCTTGGGCCGCAGCATGAGGGTGACAAAGGCCCGCACCGCCCCCAGCATCTTGGTGAACCGGCTGGAATAGCCGATGCGCTCGCGCAAACGCGCCATGCGTGGTTGCAGGCCAAGCGACAGTTGATGCAGAAACACCCGGCCATTGGCCTCGCCCACATCCACCGCAGCGGGTGTCACCTGGGCATACTGCGCCAGCGCCTCCTCCAGCACGCGTGAAAAGCCCAGGGCGCGGGCAAACAGGTTCATGGTGCCCAGCGGCAGCACGCCCATAACCGTTTCGCTGCCCAGCAGTGCCTGCGCGGCCGCGGCCAGCGTGCCGTCACCACCACCCGCGATGATGACGGATGGGGCATCACGGGCCTTCAGGGCCCGCTCGATTTCGGTGCGAATGTCGCCGTCAAAGAGCTTCACCGTGAGCGGCGCGAACACCGGGGTCAGCGCCTCTTTCACCAGTGTCTGAACGGCCTCGGGCCCGCGCGTGCGCACTGTGCCGGAACCGCGGTTGATGAGCACCAGAGCCGACCGTGAATGCGGCGCGGCCTTGCCCTTCGTCTGTTTTTCTGTGCGCGCCCTGGCCATGTCCCTCTCCCCGGCGTGCGAAACGGCAGAACGGCGGCAAAGTTCCCCAGAGCAGCCTGACTTTTGTCGGTTACGGCAAAAGTCAGAAAGCTGCTCTCCACCATCAGGCAGAGCGGTCGCTCAGACCCAGCACCATGTTCCGCCCTAGCGCTCGAACTTCTTGTATTTCACCCGGTGCGGGTTCACCGCGTCCTCGCCCAGGCGGCGCTTCTTGTCTTCCTCATAGGCCTCGAAGTTGCCCTCGAACCATTCCACATGGCTGTCGCCCTCGAAGGCCAGAATATGGGTGGCCAGACGGTCAAGGAACATGCGGTCGTGGGAGATGATGACGGCGCAACCGGCGAAATCCTCCAGCGCCTCTTCCAGCGCCGCCAGCGTTTCGGTGTCGAGGTCGTTGGTCGGCTCGTCAAGCAGCAACACATTGGCGCCGGACTTCAGCATTTTCGCCAGATGCACGCGGTTGCGCTGGCCGCCGGAAAGGCTGCCCACCTTCTGCTGCTGGTCGCCGCCCTTGAAGTTGAACGCCCCCGTATAGGCGCGTGAATTCATCTCGCGCTTGCCGAGATAGATAACATCCGCCCCGCCGGAAATTTCCTGCCACACGGTCTTGTCCGGGTCCAGCGCATCGCGGCTCTGGTCGACATAGCCAAGCTTCACGCTGTCGCCCACGCGGATGGTGCCGCTGTCCGGCGTCTCCTGCCCGGTGATCATGCGGAACAGCGTGGTCTTGCCCGCGCCATTGGGGCCGATAATGCCGACAATGCCGCCCGGCGGCAGCTTGAAGGACAGGTTTTCGATGAGCAGCCGGTCGCCATAGGCCTTGTTCAGCCCGTCCACCTCGATCACCACGCTGCCCAGGCGCTCGCCCGGCGGAATGATGATCTGCGCGGTCGACGACTTGGTGCGCTCCTCGTTGATCTTGAGCAGCTCGTCATAGGCCTTGAGACGGGCCTTGCTCTTGGCCTGGCGGGCCTGCGGGCTGCGCCCGATCCATTCCTGCTCGCGCTCCAAAACCTTCTGGCGGGCGGCGTCCTCGCGCGCCTCCTGGGCAAAGCGCTTGGCCTTCTGGCCGAGATAGGCGGAATAATTGCCCTCATAGGGAATGCCACGGCCGCGGTCGAGTTCAAGGATCCAGCCCGTCACATTGTCGAGGAAGTAGCGGTCATGGGTGACGATGAGAATGGCGCCCGGATAATCGCGCAGGTGATGCTCCAGCCAGGCAACGCTTTCGGCGTCGAGATGGTTGGTCGGTTCGTCGAGCAGAATGAGATCGGGCTTCGACAGCAAAAGCCGTGTCAGCGCCACGCGGCGCTTTTCACCACCCGACAGCTTATCCACCGCCGCATCGCCCGGCGGACAGCGCAGCGCATCCATGGCCTGCTCCACCTGGCTTTCCAGATCCCACAGGTTCTGCGCGTCGATCACGTCCTGCAGCTTGGCCGCCTTCTCGGCGTTCTCGTCGCTGTAATCGGCCATCAGCGCATTGTATTCGTCGAGAATGGCCTTCTTCTCGGCCACCCCCTCCATCACATTGCCCATCACGTCCTTGCCGGGATCAAGGTGCGGCTCCTGCTCCAGGTAGCCCACCGTGGCGCCCTCGGCCACCCAGGCTTCGCCGGTGAATTCCTTGTCCAGCCCCGCCATGATGCGCAGCAGCGTGGATTTGCCCGAGCCGTTGGGACCGAGCACGCCGATCTTGGCGTCCGGGTAGAAGGACAGGTGGATGTTGTCGAGAACCTTCTTGCCCCCGGCGTAGGTCTTGGACAGACCCTGCATGTGATAAATGAACTGGCGCGCCATGGCGGCTCAAACCCTCGCAATGGTGATGAATGTGGCGCGCTTGTAACGGAGCGGGAGTGAAAGGGCAACGGTTCAGCCGTGGCCCCGCCCCTCCCCCGGTTCGGGCGTGCGCGCGGCTTCCAGATTGAGTTTCTTCTGATAGCGCCCCTGAAGAATATCGACGATCACCAGCGCGCCCACCACGAAATAGAAGGTGGTCTTGGACATGGCCTCCACCGGATAGCCGAAGAAGCTGATGTGGGCGAGGTGGCCGCCCTCGGTGAACAGCATGACGCCCACCAGCAGCAGGATGAACAGCCCCAGCACCTCATAGAGCCGGTTCTTTTGCAGAAACGCCGCCACCTGCTCGGCCAGCATGACCATGAGCAGACCGGACAGAACGATGGCGATCGACATGACCAGGAAATGCTTGGTCAACGCCACGGCAGAAAGCACCGTGTCGAAGGAGAACACAATGTTCATCACCAGGATCCAGAAAATCGCCGACCCCACCGTGCGCGTTGCCACCGGGGCACCTTCGCCGCCCTTGCCCAGATCGTCCACCGCCAGCATGTGGAAGATCTCCTTCATCGCCGTGTGGATGAGGAACAGGCCACCCGCCAGAACAATCAGGCTGTGGCCGTTGAAGTCACCATGGAAGAAGGACGTGTCGAGCTTGAACCACGATGCCTGGAACAGTTCGATGAGTTTCAGCACCACGAACAGCAGCACAATGCGCAAGCCAATGGCGAGAATGATGCCCCAGCGCCTGACCCAGGCCTGCTTTTCCGGCGCCACCCGCTTTGCCTCAATGGAAATATAAAGCAGGTTGTCAAAGCCCAGCACTGTTTCCAGAGCGGTCAGGATCATCAAGGTCATGAGATTTTCGACCGTGAACAGGCTGGCAAACAGATCGGCCATGGTAAGTCCTCAAGCGATTCCCTGCGGGCCATATTAGCCGTTCTTCATGAGGGGCACAGGGGGCACGAACCGAACTTCCGGCTGCCCGGCGCCAGACTCAGCCAGACCCGCCGGGGCGGGCCATGGCATAGTGAACTTCACCCTGCTCACCGCCCGGAATAGCTTCCGCCCAATCCACCGCAACCGTGCGCACCAGCCGCAGGCCTGCCTTTTCCAGTACCCGGCGTGAGGCCCCATGCGCGGCCATGGTGCATGCAACAACCGTGTCATAGCGGCCGCTGCTGAAACCCCAGTGGATCAGTGCGCGTGCTCCTTCTGAGGCCAGCCCCCTGCCCCACGCCGCCCGGCGCAGCCGGTAGCCGAGTTCGGCCTCCCGGTTGCCATTCGGCCACAGGCAGAACCAGCCGATGAACCCCCCGCCCACCGTGCTGCGCGCCGTCCAGACGTGTTCCTCCCTGCCGCGGGGCATGAGAAACAGTGAATCCGGGTCACCCTCCACCTCGTCAACAGCATGACCACCGTTGAGAAAGCGCATCACCGCCGGATCGCGTTCCAGATCCATGAAATCATCACGATCATCCGGGCTGCACGGCCGCAGGGTCAGGTTTTTCGTCTGCAATACGGTCACTGCTGAAGCGCCTCCAGACCCGGATGACATCCAAGATCACCAGCCCTTGATAGCAGACGGTTCAGGCAACGGCACGGCGAAAACAGACGCGCCCCAACCCAAATGGGCCGGGGCGCGAAGGGAGGGAGCGGGTGGTGCTGCAGCGTACCCCGCCCGGCCTCGGTCTGTCCTATGAGTTAAGCGCGCTTTCGATGATTTTTTCCAGTTCTTCCCTGCGATAGGGTTTCATGATGATGAAGCCTTCCTTGAACCGCGGCTCATCCTGATGAACGATGGCGCCCTTGGGATAGCCGGTGGTGTGGACGATCTTCAGACCGGGCCGCATGCCCGCGGCGGCCTGGGCCAGGTCGAAACCGTTCATGCCGCCCGGCATGACCACGTCCGAGAACATCAGGTCGATGTCGGGCATTTCCTGAAGCTTGGCCAGCGCCTCGAAACCGTCGCCGGCCTCAACCAGCTCATAGCCGAAATCCTCAAGGAAACCGCAGGCCACGGCACGCACGGCCTCCTGGTCTTCCACCACAAGAATCTTGGCCTTGGCCTTTGGCTTGGCGGCGGGCTGGTCGGTCACGGACTGCGGCTTCACCGCCACCGGCACCGGTGCTGCATTGTCCACCGTCAGCATTTCCGCCGGTGACAGGCGGCGCGGCAGATACATCTTGAAGGCGGTGCCGTGGCCCAGCTCGGAATAGACATTGATGTGGCCGCCGGACTGCTTGATGAAGCCATAGACCATGGACAGGCCAAGACCGGAGCCCTTGCCCGCGCCCTTGGTGGTGAAGAAGGGCTGGAACACCTTTTCCAGAAGTTCCTGCGACATGCCAACACCCGTGTCGGTCACCGCCACCATCACATAATGGCCGGGCGTGACCTCCGGGTGTTTCTCGGCATAGGCTTCGTCGAGATAGGCCGGCTGCGTCTCGATGGTCAGCTTGCCGCCATTGCCCATGGCGTCGCGCGCATTGATGGCGAGATTGAGAATGGACGATTCCAGCTGCGAGGGATCGATGGTGACCCGGGGTTCTCCCTCCATCAGGTGAACCTTGAGTTCCATGTTCTCGCCCAGGGTGCGCGCAATCAGCGCCTCCATGCCGTGCACCAGCTCGTTGACCACCACCTCGCGCGGTTCCAGTTCCTGCTTGCGCGCAAAAGCCAGCAGCTGGCGGGTCAGCTCGGAGCCCTTGCGGGCGGCGTCGGCCGCCTCGGCCAGGCGCCGGATGGCCTTTTCATCAGCCACGATCTTGCCGTCCAGCAGTTGCAGGTTGCCGATGATGATGGTGAGGAGATTGTTGAAGTCATGGGCCAGGCCGCCGGTCAGCTGGCCGATGGCTTCCATCTTCTGGGCCTTCTGCAGACGCTGGCTCACCTGGTGGTGCTCACTCATGTCCACCACCTGCACGGTGAGCTGTTCGGTGTCGCCCTGCTCATTGCGGTTGAGGCAGATGGACACATTGCCATAAACCGGTGCGGCCTCGCCGCTGACAAAGCGCAGTTCCTGCTTGAACAGGCTGGTCTCGCCCGACAGCAGCTTGCGCACCCCGTTCAAATAGGCCGTGCGGTCATCCTTGTGCAGCATCTCGTCGAAGGCAAAGGTGGCGGTTTCCAGATCCGGCCGGCCGGTGAAGTCCTTGAGCGCGCTGTTGGCCGCTTCAATGAGGCCGGTGGGCGTGACAATGGCCATGCCATGGGCCGCCGCCATGAAGGCGCTGCGGAAGCGCAGGTCGGTGCGGCCATTGGCCATTTCGGCCAGCTTGCGCTGGGTCACGTCCTGCAAATGGCAGATCGACCGCTCAATGCGGCCCTTGTCGGAACGCTGTGCCATCATGGTCAGCAGCACCTGGGCCAGTGACCCATCCTGCCGCTGCACGAACAATTCTTCATTATAGCAGGCGCCGGTGGCCAGATATTTCGGATAGATCTGAGTGACCAGCTGGGTGCGTGACTGCGGCGCCAGATATTCATTGAACGAATGGCCGAGCACATCCTTGGCCTCATAGCCAAGCACATCGCACCAGTTCTTGTTGACCGACACCAGCCGCCCCGAACTGTCCATGACATGCAGCATGACCGGCAGGTTGAACAGGATCTGGTCGTGCAGGCGGCTCGGAAGGTCCGGCAGAAACGGGCTCACCGTGTCACGCTGCAATTCCGGACGTTCAATCTTCCATCCGGCAGCGCGTGGGCCAAGCTCTTCCCAGCCGGTGAAGGCGGGAGCGGCAGAAGTGGCGGAGATGGTCATCAGGCAGGCCTTTTCGACAAACTTAAGCGCTTTTTTCAATCAGCCTGCAGACTATGTTAAGCGGCGTTAATGGAGTCTTTCTGCTGTTCCTAAAACACCTTTGGCTTTGTCAATCTTCTGCAACCACTCACTTCTTGGTAAATGATGTTTGAATCCGCACGCATCATTTTCCTCCGCCCCACGCCATTCAGCCGCCAGCCTTAACAATTGGCATACTGCAACCCGGATCAATCATTCGGAAACCAGAGTTGCGAAGAAACCCGCCCTGGCCAGGCATTAATTATAATTTCACCGATCAGGTTAAGCCCTCCGCACCATCTGGCGGATTAGGAGTTGCATTGGATTGTGACTTCCGGCTCTACGCCGCAACAGGGAATTCAACCGATGCCCACACAGAATGGCACCACATTTGACGACATCATCACCGGCGGCCCCGGCAGCGACACCCTTAACGGCGGCGCGGGCAACGATACGCTTTACGGCATGGGCGGCTCCGACATTCTCAATGGCGACTCCGGCAATGACACGCTGGTGGGCGGCACCGGCAACGACACCCTGCGGGGCGGTGAAGGCGACGACACGCTCATCGGCAGCACGGGCAGCGACAGCATGGATGGCGGCCCCGGCACCGACACGGTGAGCTACGCGGACGCCACCGGCCCGGTGGACATGGCCTTTGCCACCACGGATATTAATGGCATTGGCGGCCTCTATTATGTGCTGCGCTCGCCGGGCGGCTATTATGGTGATGCCAACGGCGACACCTTTGCCAACATTGAAACCGTCATCACCTCTGCCTATGGCGATTACGTGGGCGGCGGGGCCGCGCCCATGACCTTCTGGCTCGGGGCCGGCAACGACGTGTTTGACACCAACCCTGCCTATGCCGTGGCAGATACGGTCTATGGCGAAGCGGGCAATGACACGGTCTGGCTTGGAAGCGGCGACGATAGTGTCGACGGCGGTGCCGGCAATGACACCCTCTATGGCGAGGCCGGCAATGACCTTCTGACGGGCGGCGCGGGTGCTGACCGTCTCGATGGCGGCGACGGCCAGGACACCGCCGCCTATGCGGCTTCGGCGGCAGCCGTCACTGTGAACCTGGCCACCGCCACCGCCAGCGGCGGCGATGCCACGGGCGACACGCTCATTTCCATCGAAAATGCCACCGGTTCGGCCTTCAATGACACGCTCACCGGCTCGGCCGCCGCCAACGTCCTCATCGGCCTGGCGGGTGATGACCTTCTGACCGGCGGCGCGGGTGCTGACCGCCTTGATGGCGGCGATGGCGTGGACACCGCCAGTTACACCGCCTCGTCTGCGGCGGTCAGCGTGAACCTTGCCACGGGCACGGGCACGGGCGGCGACGCTGCGGGCGACACGCTGGTGGCGGTCGAAAACCTCACCGGCTCGGCCTTCAATGACACACTCACCGGCTCTGCCGCCGCCAACGTCCTTCTGGGTCTGGCGGGTGACGACACGCTGCAGGGTGGCGCGGGCGCTGACACGCTGAACGGCGGCGATGGCCTGGATACGGCCTCCTATGCCGCCTCCTCCGCTGCGGTCACCGTTGATCTGGCCACCGCCACGGCAACCGGCGGCGACGCCACCGGCGACACGCTCATTGCCATCGAAAACGTCATCGGCTCGGCCTTCAATGACACGCTCACCGGTTCGGCTGCTGACAACGTCCTTATGGGCCTGGCGGGTGACGATACCTTCTACGGCAGCCTCGGCGCCGATGTGATGAACGGCGGCGACGGTGTTGACACGCTCGTCTTCTCCGCCTCCACGGCGGCTGTCACCGTCAATCTCATGTCCGGCAATGGCGTGGGCGGCCTGGCCGACGGCGACAGCTTCAGCAATATCGAAAACGTCACCGGCTCTGCCTATGACGATGTGATCACCGGCGGCGATGGCGCCAACGTCCTCCTCGGCCTTGGCGGCGACGACGCACTGCAGGGCGGCGCGGGTGATGACACGCTGGATGGCGGCACGGGCGATGACCGCTTCTATGGCGGTCTCGGTGCGGATACGCTGATCGGCGGCGCCGGTGTTGATACCGCGGACTACCGCTACTCGCGCGATGGCGTGGAGGTGAGCCTTTCCACCGGTACCGGCACGGCGGGCGAAGCCCTGGGCGATACGCTCACCGGCATCGAGAACCTGACCGGCTCCAACTTTGACGACACGCTCATCGGTGATGCGGGCAACAACCGCCTGGTGGGCCTGCAGGGTTCCGACCACATGTATGGCGGCGCTGGCAACGACACCTTCGACACCGGCGGCGGCTATGACTATGTCGATGGCGGCGCGGGTGTTGACACCGTCACCTATGACGACAGCTGGGGCCTCGTCGTGGTGAACCTGGCCACCGGCAGGGGGTCGGGTGCTGAAGCCGCCAACGATGTCTATGTCAATGTCGAGAACGTCACCGGCTCGGCCTTTGATGACCAGATCAGCGGCGATGCCAATGTCAACCGCCTCGTCGGCCTCGACGGCAACGACACGCTTTCGGGCGGTGCCGGCAACGACGTGCTGGTGGGCGGCAACGGCGCCGACACGCTGATCGGCGGCGACGGCGATGCCGATGCGGCCGACTATCAGGCGGCAACGGCGGGCGTCATCGTCAATCTCGTCACCGGCGGCACCGGCGGCGAAGCGGCGGGCGACACCTATTCCGGCGTCGAATATGTCTGGGGTTCTGCCTTCAACGACATCATCACCGGCGATGCCGCCATCAACCGCCTGACCGGCGGGGCGGGCAATGACGTGCTCGATGGCGCGGGCGGCAACGACTACCTCCTCGGCGAGGCGGGCAATGACCTGCTCACCGGCGGCGCGGGGGCTGATGTCTTTGTCTTCACCGCCGGACTGGGTCAGGACACCCTCACCGATTTCTGGGCCGGTGCCGGACGCACCGACCGGGTCTGGCTCACAGGCCTTGGCGTCAGTGATTTTGCCGGCGTGCAGTCGCACCTCACCGACACGGCCCAGGGCGCGGTTCTGGCCTTCGCCTCCGGCGATACCATCACCTTCGCCGGGGTGAGCGCTGCCAGCCTGGTGGCCGACGATTTCATCTTCTCGTAAGCGGAAAGGCGCGCTGCCAGCGCCTGACTGGAACGAGGGGGAGCCGGGGCGAAAGCCTCGGCTCTTTTCTTTTATATCAATGCGTTAGAGAAAATACCGGAATCGCTTTGTGAGGCCCGCTTCAGCCCCGCAGGCGGTCCATATTGGCCTTGATTTCAGCCAGTGAGCCGTCCACCCCGGCGGTTTCGGCCCTGAGCTTCATGACCTGAATGCGCGCCGCAATCAGCGTTCCGGCAAATTCCGGATTGCGCACCCCGCGCAGCGCCGCCACCAGCCGCTCCGCCTCCGCCGTGGCAGTTTCCAGCTTGCTGCGGGAATCGGCCAGCCCCGCCATGGCCCGTTCATGGGCATGGCGCAGCACGGCGATCTGCCACAGCGCGCCCCCCTCCTCCTCGCGCAGCGAGGCAATCTTGGCTTCGCTGGCGCGCCGCTCATGCTCGAAACGCGACGGGTTGAGGGCCCCCAGTTTCATGGAAAAACTGACCTTGCCGCTGAAGGAGTCATTGGTGACATCGAGGCCATCGGCCACGCTGCCCTGGTTCCAGCCCGCATGCAGCGACACATCCATGGCATCCGCCGTGCGCATCCGGCTGTTGAGGGCATCCATGTCCCGTTCCGCGGCAATGAGATCAAGCCCCAGACGGCGCACGTCACCCGTCGGCCCCGCTTCATCCGTCAGCCGGCGGTCGGCCTGGGAGCGCGCGGCATTGGCCTCCGCCGCCAGCTGATCCACCATCACCGAAAGCTGGGTGGCCTTTTCCTTGTTGATGGCGCCCGCCGCCAGTTGCCGGCGGATCTCGGCCTTGAGGCCGGACATGGCCTGACGCTCGCGCAAAATGGCATCGGCCTTGGCGCGATAGCCCGCAGCGGTCAGTCCCTGCGGCGCCAGAAAGGCGATTTTCTGCAGGCCCATTTCAGCGGCATAGCGGCGGCACTTCACCTGTGCTGCCTCCTCCACCAGATTGGCCTTGTGCAGGCTGGACAGGCTGAGCGCCAGTCCAACACTGGCATCACCCGAGTCATTGACGCTGCCCGACACCGACGGCGACCGCAGCACCGTGGCCTCAGCCGCGGAATCTTCCTTCAGATATTCGCACCAGCGCGAACTGGCGGGCGTCACATCACGCGCCGGAATGATCTGCACCGGCTGGCTGATGGGTGGCTGGCCGGTGTGCGCCGCCGTCACCGGCACCTTGGCCAGGCCGGAAGCCTTGGCCGGTGCCGGTTCCGCCATGCCCGGCGGAACCGCAAGCGCGTTGCTTGCCGGGCCTTGCGGCTGGCGCTGCATGAACCCCGGCATCCGGCCGCAGCCGCTCAGTGCCAGTGCCGCGGCCACCACCACCGTCACGCCAAGGCGCGACAGGCTAGAAGAACAGCGGAGAGCGTTTCGCATGAATGATCTCCCGGGTGGCCGCCTCCGGATTGGCGAGGTGGGCCTCCACGAATTGTCCGCGCAGCGGCTTGCCGAAGAAGGGATGCACCGCCGTTGACTCGCCCGGAATGGCTTCGCCCACGGTGCCTGCCCTGCCGCACCACAGAATGGTGAGGCGGCACGACACCAGCCGCGTGCCCGGCTTGAAGTTCTTCTCGTTGCCATAGGGCACGAACAACACATCGACCCGGCCATTGATGGCGCGGCCCAGCGGGGTTGCCTGCAGGGCGGCAATCTGCGCCTCCAGATCGGTCTTGCTCTGGCTCAGGATTTCGCGGCGGTGGCGGGCCGAGTCCATCTGCGTCTTGCTTTGCTCAAAGGCCGAACGCGCATCCACCGCCTGTTTGGTGAGCAGCATGAGATCGGCCGAGGCCGCGGTAATGGTGCTCATCTGCCCCGCCTGAAGCTGATCACGCAGCGACACCAGCATGTCATGGATGGCCCCTTCATTGGCGGCCTGTGTTTCCAGTTCGGCAATCTCGCCTTCCACGGCCGACACGCGCTGGGCCGCCTCCAGCAGGCCCAGCGTGCCCGCCTCGAAGGTCGATTTGTCGATGAGCCGCTGACTGTAAAGCCGGCCCAGATCATCGGCCATGCCGCCGGATTTGAGTTGCCGGGCAAAGCCGTCGCGCACCTTCTTCAGGCGGGCAATCTGGTTGCCGGTGGTCCTGGCCTGGCGCTCGCGCGCCTCCAGTTCCTTGCTCACCGTGCCGGTGGCATAGCTCACCAGAATCTTGGCATCCGCATGGGCGCGGCTGGCCTTGTCTTCCTCAAGCTGCGCTTCCGACAGGCGCTGGCTCACCAGATTGAGGTTGAATTTGAGATCGCCCAGTTCGCGTTCGGCGCGCGCCACCATTTCATGGCCGCGGCTCAGGGTGACCGGGGCGGCCCAGCCCGACGACAGAAGAAAATAGCCGATCATCAGCCCATAGAAGGCAAAGGCCGAAAACAGCGCCGCCAGCAACAGGAAGGCGCCGCGCTTGTAGAGGTTGGACACCAGCGTCATGCCCGCCGCCGACAGCCGCGACACCCGCGCCGGCGTGTCGGATGTGGCCGGGCCATCACGGCGCGGCGGCCGCAGCGACAGCCGGGCAGCGGCGGGCTTCACGGCAAAGCCGCTGGCCCGCAGCAACTGGCCTGGCTGCACCGGCACGGTAATGACCTGGGCCACACCTGAAAGCCGCAGGAAACTGCTCACCTGCTCGGGCCGGGCCAGCACCACAACCCGCATGGGTGCACTAACCGTGGCCGCCAGCGGCAGCAGCAGCCGCAGCGCATTGTCCCCCTCGCGCTGGTCAAGCACAATGAGATCGAAGGGCCTGGCCCGCAGCGCCGTCAGCGCCTCGGCCACCTGGCGGCAATAGTGGAACTCAGCCTCGCCGATGTGGCCATTGTAGATGTGCTGGATTTCATCGGCATGCTGGCCGACATAAAGCACCGCACGCACCGGCACAGAGCGGGCAAGCGGCGCCTTGGCGGAGGGATGGTTCATGTCCCCCCTCCCGGTGCTGCCGCCTTCTGGGCCGCCGCCACCTTGTTATGACCGCGCGTTTCCCAGCTTGTGGTGCCGAGGGTGGCAATGGCCAGCGGCGTCATGGTGATGTACATGACCGGAAAAACGAAGGCCATGGCCAGAAACCACACGCCCGAGGTTTGCGCCATCTTCGGCAGGCGGTGCTTGTTCAGCTCATAGGCCATGGCAAAGACCGACACCAGCAGCGCATGTTCCAGCATCGGAACGACGAAGCCGAGCCGCATGATCTGGCTGACCAGAAACAGCGGATAGAAGAACAGCAGCAGCGCAATCGCCATGTAATGCACCAGAACCATGGGATGAAACTGGTTCAGGTGCGGAATGGCCGTCAGAAAATCCACGGTGTTGGAGCGGCGCCAGCGCAGCTGCTGGCTCAGATAGTGATTGAGCGTGGCGGGCGCCTTGGTATAGCAGCGGGCCGTGAAGCACAGGCGGGTGCGGAAGCCGTGTTCCACCAGCTTGCGGGTGAGAAACCGGTCCTCGCCGTATTTGACTTCATCGCCGAGGAAGGTGCGCTTCTCCAGATCACCGTCCACCGCCACCAAGGCCGCGCGCCGGTAGAGGGTAAGGCAGCCCGACAGGCACATGACATGGCTGAAGGCGTTTTCGAGATTTTTCAGAAACTGATAGCCGATCCAGTATTTCACCGCCTGCATGCGGGTGAGCCAGTTGACATCGGCATTGGACACAAACACGCAGCCGCCCACCGCATCCGATCCTGATGTGATGAGATGGCGCACCAGATTGCGCAGCGCCTGCTTTTCCACCACCACATCGGAATCAACCGACAGGATGAGGTCGGAGCGGTCGCGCAGCACGGCATTCTTGATGCCCAGGCGCTTGCCCATGTTGACCGGGTTCTGCTCCACCCGCATCCACGGAAATTTGGCCTCCACCGCCATGAGATGGCGGAAGGTATCATCGGTGGAGCGGTCGTCGACGAAGCAGACGCTCAGCCGGTCGCGCGGATAATCAAGGCTGGCAAAGCTCTCGGCCGTCCTGACGATGGACGGGCCTTCATTGAAGACCGGAACAATGATGGCCACACTGGGCCACACCCTCGGGTCCTGGTCGTGCGCAGGCGTGGTCCGCCGGTCGGCAAGGCGCAGGGCCGACCCGAACACATAGCGATTGGTGAACACCACCAACACAAGAATGGCAAACAGCCATTCGATCGCTACCAACGCAAGCATACACACTCACCGTCTCCGGAAACACACTCCGGCACCTTTAACCTATTAACCGTGAATGCTTGCGATGGGGTTAAAATCCCCTAGTCGGGTTTGTGACGCTTGCTGACCGCCCATAAACCAGCTCTTAACTGTGGGGGGATTTTCCCCCAGGCCTTAACCATCCCTGCACAACTTCAGCGCCTAGATGGTTGCATAACAACAAGCAGCTTGGGGCCATTTTACCATGCAGATTCAGAAGTTGTCCGCGGAAGAGCCGGTCCGGGGCGCCACCTCTCATGTTCGTCTGATCACCAAACAGCCCGCCGCCCTGCCGGATCCGGCCACCGCCCGTGTTGCCATCATCGGCCTGGGCTATGTCGGGCTGCCGCTGGTGCTTGGCTTTGCCAGGGGCTCGCATGCCATTGGCTTTGACATCAATGAAAAGAAGGTTGCCGAACTGCGCAGCGGCGTGGATTTCACCGGCGAGGTCTCGGGCGAGGACCTGCGCGCGGCCGACGCCTCCTACACCACCGACCCCGCCGCCATGAAGGACGCCGACGTCATCATTGTCTGCGTGCCAACCCCGGTCGACAGCCACAATCATCCCGACTACTCGCCGCTCATTGCCGCTTCCAGGTCCATCGGCCAGAATCTCAAGCGCGGCGCCGTGGTGATTTTCGAATCGACCGTTGATCCCGGCACCACCGAGGAACGCTGCCAGCCGGTTATCGAGCATCATTCCGGCATGAAGGAAGGCGTCGATTTCTACCTCGGCTATTCGCCGGAGCGCATCAACCCCGCCGACCCCACCCGCAAGCTGCCGGACATCAAGAAGATCGTGTCGGGCTCCACCCCCGTGGTCGCCGATTTCGTTGAGGCCCTCTATGCCCGCGTCATCAAGGCCGGTCTGTTCAAGGCCGCCTCCATCAAGGTGGCGGAAGCCGCCAAGATTCTGGAAAACACCCAGCGCGACGTGAACATTGCGCTGATGAACCAGATGATGGCCCTGTTCGACAAGATGGGCCTGCGCGCCTCCGATGTCATCGCCGCCGCCGGCTCGAAGTGGAATTTCCACCACTATCGCCCCGGTCTGGTGGGTGGCCACTGCATCGCCGTTGACCCCTATTATCTGGTGGACGCCGGCCGCCGCCATGGCCTTGCCATGGAACTGGTTTCTGCCGCCCGCCAGGTCAATGAGCACACCGCCCTGTTCCTGGTGGAAAAGGTGGAGCAGCTGGCCGGGCCGCGCCGCCATGGCCTGCACGGCATGAAGGTTCTGGTGCTCGGCCGCGCCTTCAAGGAAGACTGCCCCGACACCCGCAACTCCAAGGCCTTCCCCATGATGGATGCCCTGTGGACGCGCGGCGCTGATGTGTTCAACTTCGATCCCGTGGCCTTCGACGATCACTTCGAAGGCGGCCGCGGCGTGAAGCTGATCGACGATCCCGCCGCCGAAGGCCCCTATGACGCCATCATCATCACCCTCGGTCACACCGTGTTCCGCCAGCAGCTCGATGCCGAAACCCTGAAGGGGCTGGCCAAAAAGGGGGCCCCCCTCATCGACATGCGCGGCAATTTTGAATGCCCCGAAGTGCATGACTGGTTCCGCTACTGGCGGCCCTGAGCCCGCCCAGAATTCGGGACGGCGACAGGAACCCGGCCTTCTGGCCGGGTTTTCCTTTGCTGGAGGGGCTGCGGCAATCGCTGCATGGCGCATCACCCCGCCGGGGCGCTATATATAAGCTGATGCTGATATTCAGGACCGCGCCATGACTGACACTTCTGCCAAAAGCCTAGCCCATCTGCCCCTCCCCCTCTTTGCTGCGCCCATGGGCCTGGGCGGCCTGGGTCTGGCCTGGCGCGAAGCCGCCATGCTGCTGGGGGCGCCGCGCCTTGTCGGCGAAGTCATTCTGGCGCTGGCCGCCATGGTCTGGCTGGTGGTGGCGAGCCTTCATCTGCTCCGCCTGTTCCGCCACCCCGAGGCCCTCAAGGGCGACCTCAGACATCCCGTGCGCGCCGCCTTTGCCGGCGCCATCACCATCGGCATGATGCTGCTGGCCGCTGCCGCCCTGCCCTATGCCCCGGTGGCTGCCAACTGGCTGTGGCTGGTGGCGGTGGTGGTTCATCTCGTCATCGGTGTGTGGACGGTGCGCGGCCTCATCAACGCCCCGCGCGAGGCTGCCACCCTCACCCCGCCGCTGCTCATTCCGCTGGTGGGCAATATTCTGGCCCCCGTCATCGGCGCCAAGCTGGGCTGGCTGGCGCTGTCCTGGATGCTGTTCGGCATCGGTGCCCTGCTGTGGATGATGATCCAGCCCATTCTGCTGTGGCGCATCGTGGTGGGGCCGCCCCTGCCGGAGCGTCTGCGGCCAACACTCGTCATTCTGCTTGCCCCGCCTGCCGTGGGGTCAGTGGCGCTCACCAATCTCATGGGCGGCAGCAACCCCGCCTCGCTGATCATTTTCGGCCTGGCGGTTTTTGTGGCGATGGTGCTGGTCAGCCTTGTGAAGGCTTTTGCCAAAGTGCCCTATGCCGTCAGCTGGTGGGCCTATACCTTCCCCAGTGCCGCCTTTGCCATCGCCTGCTTCAAGGCCGCCCATGATCTGGGCGCCGCGTGGATGGCGCCGCTGCTGTGGCTGGTGCTGCTGGCCGCCACCGCCATCATCACAGTGGTTTCCCTGTGCACGCTCCGCGCCGCCGCCCGGGGCCATTTGCTGCAGCCGGAATAAGGGGTGTAGCGGCCATGCCCCCTGGTGGGCCCGCCAGGACTCGAACCTGGAACCAGACGGTTATGAGCCGTCAGCTCTAACCATTGAGCTACGGGCCCCCCAAGGACGGTTGCGATGGCTACAGCATTTTGTTCAGCCATGCTATAGGGCGGCATGGCAAAAGCTCTTACCCCCGAAACCGCCGTCCAGCGTCTTGAGCAGCTTTTCGATGCGGCCACCACCGCCCTGCGCGAGGCCCTGGACCGATACATTGACCAGCGCACGCCGCCCACCGCCGGAGAACGCCGGAACTTCTGCTACCCGCGCCTCACCCTCACCTATCCCGCGGGCGGGACCATGCCCACCCTGTCGCGCGCCTATGCCAAGTTTCAGGGCCCGGGCCACTATGTCACCACCATCACCCAGCCCGGCCACTTCCGCGCCTATCTCATCGAAATGATGACCCATCTGGTGCGTGACTACGCGGCCACCATCACCGTTGACGTCTCGGACGAGGAAATCCCCTATCCCTATGTGGTGGACGGCGGCGACGATCTGGGCAAGGGCGGGGTCAGCGCCGCCGAACTGGCGCTGCATTTTCCCGTGCCGCTGCTGGCCCGGGTGGGCGACGAGGTGGCCGACGGTCGCTGGGACCGGCAGCCGGACGACCCCCACCCGCTCGCCCTGTTTGACGCTGTGCGCACCGACTATTCGCTGAAACGCCTGCAGCATTACACCGGCACCCACTGGCAGTTCGTCCAGCCCTGGGTTCTGCTCACCAATTACCACCGCTATGTCGACCAGTTCATTGCCTGGGGCATGGACCGGCTGGCCGAGGACGGACCCTATGAAGCGCTGCACCTGCCCGGCGGGGCCACCATCACCCGCGGCATGGAGCGCGCCGCCGCGGAAGCCGTGGTGGCCGCCTCGCCCTGGCACCGCTTTCAGATGCCGGCCTATCACCTGGCGCGCGGTGACGGCGGCGAGGGCCTCACCCTCGTCAACATCGGCGTCGGCCCCTCCAATGCCAAGAACATGACCGACCATCTGGCGGTGCTGCGGCCCCATTGCTGGCTGATGATCGGCCACTGCGGCGGCCTGCGCCAGACCCAGCGCATCGGCGACTATGTGCTGGCCCATGCCTATCTGCGTCAGGACCACATTCTCGACAAGCTGCTGCCGCCGGAGATTCCCATTCCCGCCCTGGCCGAAGTGCAGGTGGCACTGCAGGCCGCCGCCGCCGAGGTGACGGGCGAAACCGGGGCCGCGCTGAAATCCCGCCTGCGCACCGGCACGGTCATGACCAATGACGACCGCAACTGGGAACTGCGCTGGACGCCGGAGAGAAAGCAGATCAACCTGTCCCGCGCCATTGCGGTGGACATGGAATCCGGCACCATCGCCGCCCAGGGCTATCGCCTGCGCGTGCCCTATGGCACGCTGCTGTGCGTCTCCGACAAGCCGCTGCACGGTGAAATCAAGCTGCCGGGGGCTGCCAATGTCTTTTATGACCGGGCGGTGGGCGAGCATCTGCTCATCGGCATCGCCGCCATCGAAAAGCTGAAGGAGAACCGGGCCGGCCTGCATTCGCGCAAGCTGCGCAGCTTCGACGAGCCGCCCTTCCGCTGATAACCGCAAGCCGTCATGGTCCAGCCGCAATCATCCCGCAACAAGCGCCCCATCATGAACTGGAGCCTCCCATGTTTCGTCTTATGACTGCCGCCTTCCTTGCCACGGCCCTCTCAACCGCAGCTTTTTCCGCAGAGCCAACCCCCATGAATCGCACCATCACCATTTCCGGCCACGGCGAAGCCCGCGTCGTTCCCGACATTGCCGACATTTCGCTGGGCGTGTCTGCCAATGCCCCCACGGCGCGCGAGGCACTGACCGCCAACACCGCTGCCATGAACGCGTTGATGGACACCATCACCAAGGCGGGCATTGCCGCCAAGGACGTGCAGACCAACAATTTCTCGGTCAATCCGCACATGGAATATGACCCGCAGAACCAGCAGCCGCCGCGCATCACCGGTTATGACGTGAGCAATGCCGTCACCGTCACGGTGCGCGATGTGGCCGCCCTGGGGCCGCTGCTCGATGCCGCTGTGTCCGCCGGATCAAACCAGATCAACAGCATTTCCTTCCGCTCGTCCAAGGCCGATGAGGTGATGGATGAAGCCCGCAAGGAAGCCGTGAAGGACGCCCAGCGAAAGGCTGCCCTTTACACAACGGCCGCCGGTGTGAGCCTCGGCAACATCCTGTCCATGAGCGAGGCTGGCACAGCCGAGCCGCGGCCCATGTTCTATGCCAAGGCCATGCGCGCCGATGCCGCCGGGGCGGTGCCCATTGCCCAGGGCGAGCAGACGCTGGCCATTGACATGACCATGGTCTGGGAAATCAAGTAACCCCGGAATTTCCGTCGGCTTCAGGTCTCAGGCCGGCACTTCCACCCAGCGGTGGTTCGGCTCGTCATAGGCATGGAGAATGCCCTCGGCGATGTCGAACCACGCCCCATGGACGCCAAGAGCACCACTCTTGAGGCGTGAGCGGATCCACGGGAAGGTGTGCAGATTGGCCAGCGAATGCTCAACCAGCGCGCGCTCCACCGCCGTGGACAGCTTGCCATGGCAGTCCTGATGGTGAAGGCGCACTTCGGCTGCCACCTCGGCCACATTGGCCATCCAGCGCCCGATGAAATCCGACGACGACAGCGGCGTGCCCGGATCAATCATGGCGTTGATGCCGCCGCAGCGGCCATGGCCCATGACCACAATGTGCTCCACCTGCAGCGACAGCACGGCAAATTCCAGCGCCGCACTGGTGGAGTGGCGCCCGCCGTCCGGCGCATAGGGCGGCACCAGATTGGCGACATTGCGCACCACGAAGATTTCGCCCGGCCCGGCGTCGAAGATGGTCTCCGGCGCGGCCCGGCTGTCGCAGCAGGCAATGAGCATCACGCGCGGTTTTTGCGAACCCTCGCCAAGCCTGCGGTAGCGTTCGGCGTTCTCGGCGTAGCGGCCGGTGCGGAACGAGGCATAGCCTTCAACAAGTCGGGGCGGCAGAAGCATGGCGCTTCACATCACCCCGCCGCGGCAATGTCAATAAGCCGAGCGGCGGGCAGCGCTCCTGCCCCCGGCTGTTCCGGCCAGTGGCGAAGGGTCTGGACACTGCCGCTCTCCCGCACCTGGGCCAGCAGATCAAGATCAAGCGAGGCATGCACCCAGCCCGGCCGGTTCATCTCGCCCAGCGCCACCACGCCGCCCGCCGGAAAGCCCTGGTCGGACGGGGCAAACACGCCCGCCGCCCCCACATTCATGGCCACGGCGGCAAACGCCGCCGCCCCCACCGTGGGCACCTGCACCACATGGCACTGGTTTTCCAGAGCCCGCGCCATGGCCCCGGTGCGCACCCGCCAATAGCCCCATTCGGTTTCGGTGTTGGACGGGGCGAGGATCACCTCGGCCCCGGCCTCGGCCAGCGCCCTGGCCAGCAGCGGAAACTCAATGTCGTAACAGATCACCAGACCGAATTTCACCCCGCCGGTGTCAAACACCATGAGATCGCGCCCGCCCGACAGGCCCATGTCGCGCTCCCATGGCGTCGGCATGATCTTGTCAAAACGCGCCACCCACCCGCGCGGCCCGAACACATGGGCGACATTGAAGGTCCGGTCGGCGCGGCGTTGCGGCCCGCTGCCCGAGACAATGGTGACACCATGGCCCTGGGCCAGGGCGCGGTGCACGTCATTGGCCTTGTCCCACAGGTCCGACACGGCATCGAAACTCGCCTGCACGTCGCCGCCCCGGCCGGTCAGCGCCGCCAGTTCCATGGCCCCATATTCGGGAAACACCAGAAGCTCTGCCCCCTGCCCCGCCGCTTCGGCGACCCATTGCTCCTGCCGGGCCGCCCAGTCGGCGAACCGGGCGGGTGCCGTGAGATCATATTGCGCGGCAGCGATGCGGATGGTGCGGCTCATGATTTCTCCCGCGCCTTCGCATCCGGCTCGGCATCATCCTCCAGATGGAAGCGCCGCATCAGCCGGTGAAAGGGCGCCAGCAGAAACAGCCCCACCGCCGCAAAGAACACAAAGCCCGACAACAGCGCATAGAGGCCTTCAAAGGCCATGCCGCCCGTGGTTTCCATGCGGTCCAGCGGCCCCATGCCGGACAGGATCATGGCGGCATTGGCGAAGGCTGCCCAGAAGCCCAGCCCGCCGAACCAGGCATAGCCGGCAATGCCCACCGCCAGCGCAACGACAATGATGACCGCCGCCCACAAACCGTTGCGCCGCCAGCGCCCGGCAAACACCCGCCCAGAGGACAGACCCTTAGCCCTGGTCATCGGGAAACAGCCGCTTGCCCTGCTCGTCGATGATCTGCCTGCCCTTGATGAGGGCAAAGCGCGCCGCTGTTTCAGCATCGGTGAAGCGGTCGGCGCGGATGAAGGCGTGCTCGCTGCCGGGATGGCTTTCACGCCTAATGGCGCCTGCCAGTTGCCACTGGCCATTGTCCTGATAGGGCCGCGCCTCGATCACAAAGCCCTTGTAGCTTTCGCTGGCTGCCACCTTGGGCGCTTCACCAGCGCCGCCGCCAAACAGACGTTTCCAGAACGACATGGGCACACCCCCTGTTGTCAGACCAGACTATCACGCTTCACCCATGACATGCACCACCAGTTCGCGGCGGTGGGCAGCGGCGCGATGCTCGAACAGATAGATGCCCTGCCAGGTGCCCAGCACCATGCGGCCGCCGCTCACCGGAATGGCAAGCGAGGTGGCGGTCAGCGCCGTCTTGATGTGGGCCGCCATATCGTCCGGCCCCTCCAGGGTGTGAATGAAGGCCGGATCACCATCCGGCACCAGCCGCCGCAGGAAGGCGTTGAGGTCATGCTGCACATCGGGGTCGGCATTTTCGTTGATGATGAGCGAGCACGAAGTGTGGCGGCAATAGACCGTGGCCAACCCCGTGCCGATGGCGGCCCGCGCCACCACCGCCGCCACCGTTGTGGTCACGTCGTAAAGACCGGCGCCGCGGGTCGAAACCGTGATCCGTTCCTGCGTCTGCTTCATCGGCTGCTGCATGGCGGGTTTGATCGCACCTGTCAAACCACGCAAAACGGCGGCCCTTGGGCCGCCGCTTGCTCAAAGGAAAGATGAAGTTACTTCACCCGCGTCCACTTCTCGGCATCGCACATGGATTTGCCCACTGCGCAGCCCTTGATGGACAGGGTATTCCCCGACACCGAAACGCTGCCGTTGAAGGTCATGAAGCCCGGCATTGACGGATGCTTCATGCCGCCACCCGACCAGGAATTGCCGCCACCGGCCATGCCATGGCACATTTCAAAGCCGGGCTTTGAACCGGCCGTGATCTTGCAATAGAGCTTGCCGTTGCTCACCAGCACTTTCACCGTGTCGCCATTGGCGCGCTTCCAGGTGCCCTGCGGCCCATCGGCCAAGGCCTGCCCCGCCGTGAAGGCCAGAGCGGCGAATCCCAACATCACGAGCTTTCCGTAAGTCATGTGCTTCTCCTTGCGAGGTGCCACGCAATCCATCACCTCATACGCACATTAGAAACCCATAAATCGCAAGCTGGCAATGCGGCATCCACGGGAAGCGCTCATTCCAGACCCGCGCGCATGACATGGCCTGCCGGGAAAAGCGGTCCGGCGGCACTTTGGGGGTCGCCGCCGGACCAGCCCGGACGAAGGGTGTGACGGCTAATCCAACCCCCGCGTTCCAGACCGGCCACATAAGGGGATGCGACGGCCTGATTTCCATGGCCAAAGCGGCAAGGTGCCATGAAAATTTCGGGTTTTCTTAGCAAATGATAAGGGGGAAAGCGTCATGCCGCCTCTGGCGCAGCACCAGCAGCTTCGGCAATCTCCCAGCCCCACGGAGACGCCCATGCTGCCGGAACCCTTGTTCAAATATCTCTCGGCCCGCACCGCCCTTTCGGACCGCGACCGGCGGGTGCTGGGCCAGCTCTTTGATCTGCGCCGCCGCTTTGTGGCCGATGGCACGGTGGTGCTGGAGCCGGACGCGCGCCCCACCGTCAGCATTCTCATCACCGCGGGCTTTGTGGCGCGCTATCATCCATTATCCACCGGCACCCGCCAGTTGACCGCGCTTCACATTCCCGGTGATTTCGTCGACCTGCACGGCCTGCTTCTGCGTCAGATCGACCATGGCCTCATCGCCCTCACCGACTGCACCTTCATGACCGTGAAACACAGCCGCCTGCGCGAGTTTTCGGTGGCCGAACCCAGCCTCACCCGGCTGCTGTGGATGTCCACCGTCATCGATGCCGCCATTCACCGCGCCTGGATTCTGGCGGCGGGCCGGCGCCGCACCGAGCAGCAGATCGCCCATTTCCTGTGCGAAATGTTCCGCAGGCTGACTATTGTCGGCATGACCAATGGCCACAGCTTTTCCCTGCCCCTGAAGCAGAAGGAAATCGCCGCCCTCATGGGCCGGTCGGATGTGCATGTGAACCGCGCCGTGCAGAGGCTGCGCAAAAGCGGGCTGGTCAGCTGGACGGGGCCGCACATCACCATTCACGACTTTGCCGCCCTGGCCAAACTGGGCGAGTTTGACGGCACCTATCTTTCCGACCGGGTGGAACCGCGCTGACCCGACAGCAGCCCTGCGCCTGGCAGCGCGCCGCGCCGCCCCCCGCACCGCCACCGCAAAACACCTCCCCCTGCACTGCCCCCCGCACCGCCACCGCAACATCACCACCCGGCACCCCCCCAGTTCCGCCACCGCGAGGCGCCACCGCCAATTGACAGGCGAATAAACATACCGTATGTTATGGTATTAAAGGTGCCATCATGAACTTCTGGCTCTGGGCTTCGGCGGCGGCTGCTTTTTTCACGCTGCTCATCCACCTCATCCTCGGCGGGCGCGAAATTGCCCGGCCCCTGCTCGCCGCCCGGGTTCTGGCCGATGTGCCGAAATACACGATGTATTACTGCTGGCATCTGGTCAGCTTGATGATCTTCGCCATGGCCGCCATGCTGGCCCATGTCGCCTTCTGGGGCGGCCCGGTGGAACTGGCCTGGGCGGGCCTCGCCCTGGCGGCAGGCAGCATGGCCTGGAGCTTTGTGATGATCGCCGCCCTGCGCCTCCGCCCCCTGTGGCATTATCCGCAGGGCTGGCTTTTCGCCCTGGTGGTGGCGCTGGCCCTGCCGGGTCTGTGGTGATGGCGCGCTTTGCCAAAACCGACTGGCTGGCGCTGGGTCTGGCCGCCGTGGCCGAGGGCGGGCCCCCGGCGCTCACCATTGATGCGCTCACCCGCCGCGCCGGCAAAACCCGCGGCTCCTTCTATGCCCATTTTGCCGACATGGCGGGCTTTCTCGCCGCCCTCGCCGACCACTGGCGCGAGCGCTACACCACCCGCCTGATCGAAACCGCCAATGCCCAGCGCGGCGCGGCCCGGCGGCTGGACTGCCTGAATGAACTGGCCTTCCGCCTGAACCCCAGGGTGGAACAGGGCATGCGCAGGCTTGCCAATGTGAATGACGCGGTGGCGGCCGTCGCCGCCGCGGTGGACCAGACCCGCATGGACTATCTGTCAAAGCTCTACCGCGACACCGGCCGCTATTCCCCCCAGGAGGCCGAGGCCCTGGCCAGCATCGAATACGCCGCCTTTGTCGGACTGCAGCAGATGGCGCCAACCAGCACAGGTGATGTGAACCACCTCTATGAGGCGTTCCTGACACTCACCCGGCGCTGAGACGAAAAGGCCGCCTCGTCGGCGGCCTTGGCCTAGTTGTCGAGGAAGCTCCTCAGCTTCCGGCTGCGGCTCGGGTGTTTCAGCTTGCGCAGTGCCTTGGCCTCGATCTGGCGGATGCGTTCACGCGTCACCGAGAACTGCTGGCCCACTTCCTCCAGCGTGTGGTCGGTGTTCATGCCGATGCCGAAGCGCATGCGCAGGACGCGCTCCTCGCGCGGCGTCAGCGACGCCAGCACCCGCGTCGTCGTCTCGCGCAGGTTCG